>ERZ1023411.22-NODE-22-length-42451-cov-12.962756_pt1 | contig 42451 bp, 37 predicted proteins | sample MGYA00380509_ERZ1023411 | MGnify/ENA primary metagenome ERZ1023411 (study PRJEB33173, sample SAMEA4830334) | metagenome | study: EMG produced TPA metagenomics assembly of the PRJEB25223 data set... | reverse complement strand
AAATAGGCTCCATAATATCTATAGTGGATTTACCCACTACAAATATTATAGAACCCTTTTTTCTATATAGGGTAAAAGATAGGGTAAAAGGCTATTATCGGACAAAATAAAGAAGGCATGATATAATATAAAGTAGATTTCTATGTCATAAAACAAGAACTGTTTGGACATCATCCATTTGAAGACTCTCTATGTTCAAACTATAGTAAAATAAAATAGGGGATCTAAATCCTTGCTACGAAAGGAAAAAACTCAATGGCTACTATTCAATGGTTTCCTGGTCACATGTCTAAAGCTCGTCGACAGGTGCAGGAGAATTTAAAATTTGTTGATTTTGTGACGATTTTAGTAGATGCACGCTTGCCTCTATCTAGTCAAAATCCTATGTTGACCAAGATTGTTGGTGATAAACCAAAACTCTTGATTTTAAACAAGGCCGACTTGGCTGATCCAGCAATGACCAAGGAATGGCGTCAGTATTTTGAATCACAAGGAATCCAGACGCTAGCTATCAACTCCAAAGAGCAAGTGACTGTAAAAGTTGTAACAGATGCGGCCAAGAAGCTCATGGCTGATAAGATTGCTCGCCAGAAAGAACGTGGGATTCAGATTGAAACCTTGCGTACCATGATTATCGGGATTCCAAACGCTGGTAAATCAACTCTGATGAACCGTTTGGCTGGTAAAAAGATTGCTGTTGTTGGAAACAAGCCAGGGGTCACAAAAGGTCAACAATGGCTTAAAACCAATAAAGATCTGGAAATCTTGGATACACCGGGGATTCTCTGGCCTAAGTTTGAGGATGAAACTGTTGCACTTAAGTTGGCATTGACTGGAGCTATCAAGGATCAGTTGCTTCCTATGGATGAGGTTACCATTTTTGGTATCAATTATTTCAAAGAACATTATCCAGAAAAGCTGGCTGAACGCTTCAAACAAATGAAAATTGAAGAAGAAGCGCCTGTGATTATTATGGATATGACCCGCGCCCTCGGTTTCCGTGATGACTATGACCGTTTTTACAGTCTCTTCGTGAAGGAAGTCCGTGATGGCAAACTCGGTAACTATACCTTAGATACATTGGAAGACCTCGATGGCAACGATTAAAGAAATCAAAGAACTCCTTGTGACAGTCAAGGAGTTAGAAAGCCCTATTTTTTTAGAGCTTGAAAAGGATAATCGCTCAGGAGTTCAAAAGGAAATCAGCAAGCGTAAAAGAGCCATTCAAGCTGAATTAGATGAAAATTTGCGCTTGGAATCCATGCTTTCTTATGAAAAAGAACTTTATAAGCAAGGATTGACCTTAATTGTAGGTATTGATGAGGTTGGTCGTGGTCCTCTTGCTGGTCCTGTAGTCGCTGCGGCCGTCATTTTACCTAAAAATTGTAAGATTAAAGGTCTCAACGACAGCAAGAAAATTCCTAAAAAGAAACATCTGGAGATTTTCCAAGCCGTTCAAGACCAAGCCTTGTCGATTGGAATTGGTATCATAGATAATCAGGTCATCGACCAAGTCAACATCTATGAAGCAACCAAACTAGCCATGCAAGAAGCAATCTCCCAGCTCAGCCCTCAACCAGAGCACCTTTTGATTGATGCCATGAAACTGGACTTGCCCATTTCACAAACCTCCATTATCAAAGGAGATGCCAACTCCCTCTCTATCGCAGCAGCATCTATAGTAGCCAAGGTAACACGTGATGAATTGATGAAAGAATACGATCAGCAGTTCCCTGGCTATGATTTCGCTACTAATGCAGGATATGGCACAGCTAAACATCTGGAAGGCCTCACAAAACTAGGAGTTACCCCAATTCACCGAACCAGCTTTGAACCCGTTAAATCACTGGTTTTAGGTAAAAAAGAAAGTTAATTGAAAGGAAATACCATGGAGGAACAGTTGGAAATAGTCCGTTCTAAGAAAGAATTCACCTTTGCATCCAGCACTATACTATCCCAAGTTGGTCGAGGAATCATTGTCGGCCTCATCGTTGGAATTATCGTCGGATCCTTTCGTTTCTTAATTGAAAAGGGCTTCCACCTGATACAAGGAGTTTATCAAGATCAAGGGTACTTAGTGCGCAATCTTTTTGTACTGGTTTTGTTTTATATACTCATCTGTTGGCTCAGTGCCAAACTAACACGGTCAGAAAAAGATATTAAAGGCTCAGGAATTCCTCAAGTCGAAGCCGAACTGAAAGGCCTCATGTCCCTCAACTGGTGGGGCATTCTTTGGAAAAAATATGTGCTAGGTATTCTTGCTATTGCCAGTGGACTCATGCTGGGTCGAGAGGGACCCAGTATTCAACTTGGAGCAGTTGGTGGTAAAGGAATTGCCAAGTGGCTCAAATCCAGTCCAGTAGAGGAACGTTCCTTGATTGCCAGTGGAGCTGCAGCAGGTTTAGCCGCAGCCTTTAATGCTCCTATTGCAGCACTTCTCTTTGTTGTAGAAGAAGTCTATCACCATTTTTCGCGCTTTTTCTGGGTCTCAACTCTAGCAGCCAGCATCGTAGCAAACTTTGTGTCTCTACTCATGTTCGGTTTGACACCAGTATTGGATATGCCAGATAACATTCCTCCCATGACCCTAGATCAGTATTGGATATATCTCGTCATGGGAATTTTCCTTGGATTTTCAGGCTTTCTCTATGAGAAAGCTGTATTAAACGTTGGAAGAGTTTATGACTTGATTGGTCAAAAAATCCATTTGGATAGAGCTTATTATCCCATCTTGGCTTTTATCCTTATCATACCAGTCGGAATCTTCTTACCTCAAATCATTGGTGGCGGAAATCAGCTTGTCCTTTCTTTAACTGAACAAAATTTTAGTTTCCAAGTTTTATTAGCTTACTTTTTGATCCGCTTTATTTGGAGTATGATTAGCTATGGAAGTGGACTGCCAGGAGGAATTTTCCTCCCCATTTTAGCTCTTGGTTCTTTGCTTGGTGCCTTAATTGGTGCTATCTGTGTCAATCTTGGACTTGTCAGTCAAGAGCAATTCCCTATATTTGTCATTCTAGGAATGAGTGGCTATTTTGGAGCCATATCAAAAGCTCCCTTAACCGCTATGATCCTCGTAACTGAGATGGTAGGAGATATTCGCAACCTCATGCCACTTGGTCTTGTCACTCTTGTTTCTTATATTATCATGGATTTGCTCAAAGGTACGCCAGTCTATGAAGCCATGCTGGAAAAAATGCTTCCAGAAGAAGTATCTAGCGAAGGCGAAGGAGAAGTTACACTTATCGAAATACCAGTTTCTGATAAAATTGCTGGGAAACAAGTTCATGAACTCAACTTACCACACAACGTCCTCATCACAACTCAAGTCCATAATGGCAAGAGCCAAACAGTTAACGGCTCAACCAGAATGTATCTGGGTGATATGATTCACCTGGTTATTCCAAAAAGTGAAATTGGAAAAGTCAAAGATTTGTTGTTGTAGTATGATCATTTACATAATTTATGTTATGCAAATGATCAGTTTGATTTATTTAGAAAACCGATTCTCAGAAATGAGATCGGTTATTTTTTACTGATGAGGAATTTTACATATAAATAATTGAACTTTATTAAAAATAAGACTATAATTAAGTTAGAAATGATAAAGTATAAAGCTAGAAAGGAGTTTACTGTATCAAATCTGTACAGTAAGATTAAAATCATGAAAAAGAAAACAATAGCAATTATATAGAGAAATGAAATAGAAATAGGATAAAACAATCAGGACAATCAAATCAATTTCTAGCAATGTTTTAGAAGTCCAGATGTACTATTCTAGTTTCAATCTATTATACAATGTGTTTTGTATCTCATAGCTCCTTATATAGCTCTTCAGTTATGTAGTATTAACAGAAGTTTAGTGGGTGAGATTTTTATTATTTTCCTTATTCTGTTTTGTTTGTAGGTCTAAGTCTTTTTATCACTTTGAAAAACTCCTATAACATCTTTCCGAAAAACTATAATTTTCTTGAAAAATATACAAGTCTATGCTATACTACTAGTATACTTAATTATGGAGAAAATACATGAAACGTGAGATTTTACTGGAACGAATCGACAAACTAAAACAACTCATGCCCTGGTATGTTCTGGAATACTACCAATCTAAGCTGGCTGTGCCCTACAGTTTTACAACCCTGTACGAATACCTTAAGGAATATGACCGATTTTTCAGCTGGGTTTTGGAGTCTGGTATTTCAAACGCTGATAAAATATCCGATATTCCTTTATCAGTTTTGGAAAATATGTCTAAGAAAGACATGGAATCCTTTATCCTTTATCTACGTGAACGTCCCTTGCTGAATGCTAATACAACAAAACAAGGTGTTTCACAGACAACTATCAATCGAACCTTATCAGCACTTTCTAGTCTTTACAAGTATCTAACCGAGGAGGTTGAAAACGATCAGGGGGAACCTTATTTCTATCGTAATGTAATGAAAAAAGTTTCAACCAAGAAAAAGAAAGAAACCCTTGCTGCCAGAGCTGAAAATATCAAGCAAAAACTCTTTCTAGGTGATGAAACAGCAGGTTTTCTAACTTATATCGATCAAGAGCACCCACAACAGCTTTCAAATCGAGCTCTCTCATCATTCAACAAAAATAAAGAACGAGATTTAGCCATTATTGCCCTTCTCTTGGCATCTGGTGTTCGCTTATCTGAAGCTGTTAATCTAGATCTAAGAGATCTCAATCTAAAAATGATGGTTATTGATGTTACTCGAAAAGGTGGCAAACGTGACTCAGTCAATGTCGCTGCTTTTGCTAAACCTTATTTAGAGAATTATCTGGCCATTCGGAATCAACGCTATAAAACGGAAAAAACAGATACAGCCCTTTTTTTAACTCTCTACAGAGGTGTTCCTAATCGTATCGATGCTTCTAGCGTTGAGAAAATGGTTGCTAAATACTCAGAGGATTTTAAAGTGCGTGTAACACCCCATAAACTGCGCCATACACTAGCAACTAGGCTCTATGATGCGACTAAATCACAAGTTTTAGTCAGTCACCAACTAGGACATGCTAGCACACAAGTCACTGACCTCTATACCCATATTGTTAGTGATGAACAAAAGAATGCTCTGGATAGTTTATGATTTTACGTATTTTAAATTATGTAAATAAATATCAAAAAAAGAAGTTGGTTAGTTGGCCAACTTCTTTTTTTGATTTATCCAACTACCGCTTCAGCGATTTCTTCACGGCTAATACCAGCGAAGTAGCGTGTGATATCAATGGTTTTTAGCGCCTTAAGAACATCTTCGCGTTCGTATTTCACCCCACGAAGGACATCTTCTACTGCAGCAACGTCTTCAATACCAAAGAAGTCACCATAAATCTTGATGTCTTGGATTTTTGATTCAGTAACGTTAGCAAAGACTTCAACCTTACCACTAGTGAATTTGGTTCCACGACGGACGTTAAATTCAGGTGATTTACCATAGTTCCAGTCCCAAGTTCCAAACTTAGTATCCTTGATGCGATTGATTTCGGCCAATTCTTCTTCTGAAAAGACGTATTCAGTCATCTCTGGGTACTCTTTTTTCATGTATTCCAAGAGTAAATCACGGAATTTTTCGACTGTGATTTTTTTTGGTAATTCATTGATAATATTGGTTACACGGGCACGGACGGATTTCACACCTTTTGATTCAAATTTATCTTTTGAAACCTTAAGGGCATTTGCGAGGACTGACAAATCAACGTCAAAGAGCAAGCAACCGTGGTGCATGATACGGCCGTTGATATAGGCTTGGGCATTGCCACAGAACTTCTTACCATCAATCTCAAGGTCATTACGACCTGTGAACTCAGCTTTAACCCCGAGTTGAGCCAGGGTATTGATAACCGGAGTTGAGAAGCTCTTGAAGTCAAATGCCTTATTTTCATCTTCTTTGGAGATGATCGTGTAGTTAAGGTTATTTAAATCGTGGTAAACAGCTCCACCACCACTAATACGGCGAACTACCTCAATACCATTTTCGCGAACATAATCACGGTTGATTTCTTCGATAGTGTTCTGGTGACGACCAACAATGATAGATGGCTTGTTAATCCAAAGTAGGAAGATTTGATCCTCATCCAAAAGGTGTTTAAAGGCGTATTCTTCCAAGGCAATATTAAAAGCAGTGTCATTTGAATGATTGATAATGTATTTCATGATATCCCTTTACTTTATATGATAGAAACTGGAAATAACCTTCCAGTCTAATCTATCTTCGTTTTATTTTTTCTTAGGTGAATGGATGGCCATTCCTAGAACATCTGCAAACGCTTCGTACATCACTTCAGAGTAAGTTGGGTGCCCGTGGATGGTCTTCAGCATTTCCTCAACAGTGATTTCCATTTCGATGATGCTTGATGCTTCGTTTATTAATTCTGCGGCTGCAGGACCAATAATGTGTACACCAAGGATTTCTCCGTATTTCTTATCAGCGATAACTTTTACGAAACCTTGAGCTGCGTCAGATGCAATAGCACGACCGTTAGCAGCAAAGTTAAACTTACCGATGGCAACATCGTATTTCTCACGGGCTTGTTCTTCTGTCAAACCTACTGCTGCTACTTCAGGGAGAGTGTAGATGGCTGCAGGAGTCAAATTCAATTTGGCAACTGCATGATTTCCTTTAAGGGCATTTTCAGCGGAAACTTCACCCATGCGGAAAGCTGCGTGAGCCAACATCTTAGTACCGTTGATGTCACCTGGTGCATAAATGCCTGGAACTGAAGTTTCCATGTATTCGTTGACCTTGATACAACCACGATCCAATTCAAACTCAACCTCTCCAATACCTTCAAGGTCTGGCATACGACCAATTGAAAGAAGAGCTTTGCTTGCGATGATATCGTCTTTTCCTTCAACCTTGATACGAAGTTGACCATTTTCCTCAATGATTTCTTGCAGTTTAGTACCAGTCAAGATGGTCATTCCTTTACGCTCAAGAATCAAGCGAAGGTTCTTAGAAACTTCCACATCCATAGCTGGAACTATACGGTCCATCATTTCGATAACAGTCACTTTTGAACCAAATGTCATGAAGGCCTGACCGAGTTCGATACCGACAACTCCACCACCGATGATAACAAGGCTTTCTGGCACTTCGTTCATTTCAAGAATGTCATCACTAGTCATGACAAGTGGAGATTCCATACCAGGGACGTTGATCTTGCTGACTTTTGAACCACCAGCAAGAATGATTTTCTTGGTTTCAAGCAATTCAGAACCATTTACCAAGACGTTCTTGTCTTTAGTGATTGTACCAATTCCTTTATGAACAGTAACTCCGTAGCTACGAAGAAGTCCTGCAACACCACCAACAAGAGTATTAACAACTTTAGATTTAGTTTCTAAAAGTTTTTCCATATCAACAGTGAAGTTAGGATTTTCAATCATGATACCACGATTTGCAGCATGACCGATATTTTCAATAATTTCAGCGTTATGAAGGTAGGTCTTGGTTGGAATACATCCACGGTTTAAGCAGGTTCCACCAAGTTCAGATTTCTCAACAAGGGCAACCTTACCGCCGAATTGGGCAGCTTTAATGGCTGCAACATAACCAGCAGGACCTCCACCAATCACAACGATATCAAAAGCATCATCGCTCTTACCATCATCGTTTGAGGTACTTGCTACAGGTACAGGGCTAGCTTCTGGCGATGCTGCTCCAGCTGTTGGGATGTTTTCCCTTTCTTCACCAAGGTAACCGATAACTTCCGTTACAGGGACAGTTTCACCATCTCCTTTGAGAATGGCAATCAAGTACCCATCTTCTTCGGCTTCCAATTCCATGCTGACTTTATCAGTCATGATTTCCAAAAGGATTTCTCCTTCTTTTACAAATTCTCCGACTTTTTTATTCCATTGGACGATTTGTCCTTCTGTCATATCCACGCCGGCTTTTGGCATAATTACTTCTAAGGCCATGTCTTCCTTCCTTTATCTATATCTTAAAAATGAATACTCTTGCTCTTAAATTAACATTGAGATTGGCGTTTCAATCAACTCTTTCAAGTCCTTCATAAACTTAGCACCAGCCATACCATCTACGACACGGTGGTCAATGGTTAATCCTAAACTCATGATTGGGCGAATCACAATTTCACCATTGACGACAACTGGCTTCTCGATTGTCGAACTGACACCAAGGATAGCTGAGTTGGGTTGGTTAATAATCGGGCCAAAGGACTGAACACCAAACATTCCCAAATTACTGATTGTGAATGTTGAATTTTGTAACTCACTTGGAGCCAATTTACCATCCAAGGTACGGCCAATAACATCCTTAAAGGCTACAACCAGTTCTGAAAGACTCATCTTCTCAGCATTGTAAACAACAGGTGTCATCAATCCATTATCCATCCCAACTGCCATGGCAAGATTGACATAGTTGTGAGTGATAATAGTCTTGCCATCTTCTGTCAATGAAGCGTTGATGTATGGGTGTTTCATAAGAGTCTTAACAACTGCAAGCGAAAGAAGGTCTGTTACAGTAGTCTTCTTCCCAGTTGCTTCCATGATTGGCTCAAGAACCTTCTTACGAAGAGCCAACATTTCAGTCATATCAACTTCATAGTTGAGGGTGAAGGTTGGCGCAGTCAAGTAAGATTCAACCATGCGTTGGGCAATAACCTTACGCATTGGTGTCATTGGAATACGCTCGATTTCACCATATGGTGTTACGTTATCAGGAACTTCTTCCACTTTTTCAATCTGAGCAGGAGATTTGATGCTATCGTTTTCGATATTTTCAGGAAGCAGGGCCAAAACATCCTTCTTCATGATTTTACCACGATGACCGGTTCCTTGGATTTCCTGCCAAGCAATGTTATGTTCGAGGGCAATTCGTTTTGCAAGTGGCGAAATGCGAACCACGTTTGTGTCTTTATAAGTTTCCACGTCTTCTTTGTGGACACGACCGTTTGCACCTGAGCCAGAAACGTCGTAGAGGTTTATCCCTAAATCATCCGCTAACTTTCTAGCTGCAGGAGTCGCTCTTAGCTTGTCATCAGCCATGACCTCTCCAATTCTATTTATGATACAAAGGGCGTCAAAAGCGACTGAAAAATAGGAAATCGACGATGGCTTCGATGAAGCCAAGGAGATTTATCTTTTTTCCGAGCTTTTAGCCCGTGCTCTAATCTAAGATATTAATGACGAAGAGCTCTGCACCTAAAAGATACAAAGTTTCTCGTCAGCTTTATTTTATTTACATAACTTATCTTATGTAACTCTATTCTTTGTTATAAGTTTTTCGGATTGCATCTTTGATACTTTCAACTGTTGGAATCATTGCATTTTCTAGGTTTTGTGCATAAGGCATCGGCACATCTTCTCCTGCACAACGGCGGATTGGTGCATCTAGATAGTCAAATGCTTCTGATTCTGAAATAATAGCTGAAATTTCACCGATATAGCCACTTGTTTTGTGGGCATCGTTGACCAGAACAACCTTACCAGTCTTCTTCACTGAGTTTATGATGATATCCTTATCAAGCGGAACAAGGGTACGTGGGTCAACAATTTCAACTGAAATTCCTTCTTCTGCTAATTCTTCAGCAGCTTGAACCACACGGCGAAGCATTTTTCCATAAGTAACAACTGTTACATCCGTTCCTTGGCGTTTGATTTCACCAACCCCAAGTGGAATTGTGTAGTCTGGATCAACTGGCACTTCCCCTTTTTGGTTAAATTCTGACTTGTACTCAAGTATAATAACTGGGTTGTTATCACGGATAGAAGACTTAAGCAGGCCTTTCATGTCCGCAGGTGTTCCAGGTGCCACAACCTTAAGTCCTGGAATGTGAGTAAACCAAGACTCTAGAGATTGTGAGTGCTGGGCGGCAGAGCCAACTCCGTTACCAGCTGCACAACGAACAGTCATTGGAACCTGACCTTTACCACCAAACATGTAACGTGTTTTAGCAGCTTGGTTGACGATATTGTCCATGGCAATAACAGAGAAGTCCATGAAGGTCATATCGACGATTGGACGAAGTCCTGTCATGGCTGCTCCTGCTGCAGCTCCAGAGATGGCAGCTTCAGAAATCGGACAGTCACGGACACGTTCTGGACCAAATTCTTCAAGCATTCCAACAGAAGTACCGAAGTCTCCTCCGAAGACACCGACGTCTTCTCCCATCAAGAACACATTTTCATCGCGACGCATTTCCTCAGACATAGCAAGGATAATGGTGTCACGGAAGGACATTGTTTTTGTTTCCATTTTATCTCTTTCTCCTTAGTCTGCGTAAATATCTTCAAAGGCTGATTCAAGCGGTGGGAATGGGCTTTCCTCTGCAAATTTAACAGAAGCTTCTACTGCTTCCTTTACTTGCGCTTGGATTTTTTCCAATTCTTCGGCACTTGCAATGTTATTTTCAATAAGGTAATTGCGGAGGTTTTCGATTGGATCTTTTTGTTTCCACAATTCCACTTCTTCACGCGTACGATATTTACCAGGGTCAGATGATGAGTGACCAAGCCAGCGATAAGTTACACTTTCAATCAAGACTGGACCATTGCCACTGCGAACATGGTCTACAGCTTTCTGAAATCCTTCATAGACATCGATGACATTGTTACCGTCTTCGATGAACATTCCAGGAATTCCATAAGCGGCGCTACGTTGATGGATATGTTCTATATTGGTCATTTTCTTGATATCCGCAGAGATACCGTAACCGTTGTTAATGCAATAGAAAATGACTGGCAGGTTCCAGATAGAAGCCATGTTCACTGCTTCGTGGAAAACACCTTCATTGGTCGCACCATCTCCAAAGAAGCAGACAACGATTTTACCGGTATTTTGCATTTGCTGACTGAGGGCTGCACCGACAGAGATCCCCATACCACCACCTACGATACCATTGGCACCAAGGTTCCCAGCATCAAGGTCAGCGATATGCATAGATCCACCTTTCCCTTTACAGGTTCCAGTGTATTTACCAAGGATTTCAGCCATCATTCCGTTGAGGTCAATCCCTTTAGCAATAGCTTGCCCGTGTCCACGGTGGTTTGAGGTAATCAGATCATCTGGATTGAGAGCTAACATAGCCCCCACGTTAGCTGCCTCTTCACCAACAGAAAAGTGCGTCATTCCTGGCACTTTCCCTTTCTTTACTAATTGTGCAATTTTTAAGTCCATGCGACGGATTTCTTCCATCTTACGGAACATTTCTAGCAAAAGATTTTTATCTAAAGTTGACATCTTCTTGCCTTTCTAACTTTCTTCTTACCTTACTATTTTACCGCTTTTGGCAAATACTGTCAAAGTTTTTCTAAAAGAAATTTCACAAAATAAAAAAGAAAACCCCGTGAAAACAAGGGATTTTCTTGTCAAGGATATTTTTTCACAAACTTTTTAGCGTTTGGATTTTGCTAAAGATTCAAATCTCTTCATAATCACAGTTAAACGCCAACGGTAGAGCGCCCCACTCACAATCAAACTAATAATCAAGCCGATCCAGTAAGAATAAGCTCCAAAATCTGTTAGGGAATCAAATAGCGTAGCCATAGGGATTGCTACGCCCCAATAACCAAGCAAACCAAGGTAAAAAGGAATAACTGTATCCTTATACCCCCGCAAAATTCCCTGAAGCGGTGCCGCAAAGGTATCTGCTAACTGGAAGAAAAGACTATAAGTTAAAAAACGCGCTGTCAAATCGATAAATTTTGGGTCGTTACCATAAAGACTGGCCACATTCCCCCTAAAAATGTAAAGGAAGGTTAAGGTGAAGGCCGCAAAAATGAGGGCAGTCCATCTTCCTAGACCAATATAGGTTTTCGCATCATCAAATCGCTTGGCTCCCACTTCATAGGAAACGACAATAGCCATAGCCGATGAGATACTCATAGGAAAGGCGTACATAAGACTTGAAAAGTTCATAGCTGACTGGTGACTAGCTATAATCAAGGACGAAAACTTAGCCATAATCAAGCCAACCACTGAAAAGATAGCCACTTCCGCGAAGACAGTTCCCCCAATAGGCAGACCTAAACGAACGCCTTCCTTAATTTTATCCATATTAAGTGGAATTCGTTTCTCAAGGTGTAAGGCTTTGAGCTTCTCCTGTTTAAATAAAACCAGAACAGAAATCCCAAGCAAGACCCAGTAGGCCAAGGATGTTCCTAAACCAGCCCCAGCCCCTCCCAGTTCTGGAACACCAAAGGCACCGTAAATCAAGAGATAGTTAAATCCGCTATTGAGAGGGAGTAACAGAAGCATGAGGTACATGGACAGTTTGGTCAAGCCCAGCGAATCCAGTAAGGAACGAATGACGCTAAAGAGCAACAAGGGGATAATCCCGATAGATAAAAACCAAAGATAGCGAACCGCTACTGCCGCTACTGCTGCTTCTAACCCAATATGATTCAAGATTGTTGGTGCCAAGAAAAGTACCATCCCCAGCAAGACCACAGATAGGCCCAAGGCCAAATAAATAAATTGGTAAAAATCAGACGCAACTTCTTCCTTTTTGCCTCGACCAAGATGGTGACCAATGATAGGCACCAAGGCTGACACAATCCCTGTTAGAAATGTAAAGAAAGGATTCCAGATACTGGTTGCCATAGATACACCAGCCAAGTCCATAGTGTTGTATTGACCTGTCATTGCAGTATCAACAAAAGAGGCAGAATAATTGGCAAATTGGTAGATCAGTATTGGGAAGAAAATTTTTAAAAATAATACTAACTTCTCTCGTAAACACTTTGTCTTATACATACTTCTCTTTCTATTCTGATTTATCTAAACCAAAGAGTTTCAGACCATAGTTTTTCAAACTTAGCGGAGGTTTATTAGATTTTGAAGTAGTATGCCAACACGCACATGTACGACAATAATAGCTTCTAACTAAACCTCCGTTATCATATTGAACCGCATGGTCAGCTTTTTCTTTAGTTTCATATTGAATTTTGGAACGATTAGCTGCGGGACAGTAAATTCCACTATTAGATTTCGCTTGTCTCTCCCTACGTTTTCGAAAATAATTCATATTCTAACTCCTATCAAGCTTGATAGACGATTTGTCCTTTACAGATGGTATATTTAACCTGCCCTTTTAAGGTTTCACCGATGAATGGTGAATTAGCTGCTTTGGAAGCAAAATGGGAGTCCACAAGGCGGTCAGCCTTGGCATCAAAAATAGTGATATCTGCTGGACCATTCTCAGCCAAGTAACCTGCTTCAAAGTTGTAAAGCTTGGCTGGGTTGTATGTCATTTTTTCAAGTAATTCCATCAAGCTCAACTCACCAGCTTCTACTAAATAGGTCAAGCTGAGAGACAGGGATGTTTCTAAGCCAGTCATACCAGATGGCGCTTTGGTAATATCCTCAACATTTTTTTCATCTACATGATGAGGCGCGTGGTCAGTCGCAATAACTGTGATGACACCTGATTTGAGACCTTCGATAACGGCACGACGGTCTGATTCCAAACGAAGCGGTGGATTCATCTTAGCATTGCTACCTTGTGTTAAAAGAAGTGCTTCTGTCTTAGAGAAATGCTGTGGCGCTACTTCTGCTGTGACTTCTGCACCTAACCCCTGAGCAAACTCCACTACTTTAACACTTTCTTCCTTAGACAAATGCTGGATGTGAACATGGGCTTTAGTTGCATAGGCAATCATGACATCACGCGCCATCATAGCGTACTCAGCCACCCCAGTAGCACCGCAGATATGGAAATGTTCTCTAGCAATATTTTCATTAAAGCCAAGAACACCGTTCAAACCTGGATCTTCCTCATGAAGGCTGATAAAGGTATTGAGTTTTTTGGCTTCCTCCATGGCTTCCTTGACAATCTTACTGCTCTCAAGCGGAATACCGTCATCAGAGAAACCAACCGCACCAGCTTCTAAGAGTGCCTTAAAGTCAGTCAAGTTTTTACCATTAAAGTTTTTAGTAATGGTCGCAACTGTCTTGACATTAATCTTCTCTTTGGCAGCTGACTGGAGAACTGCTTGCAAAGTCTCCACGTCTGAAATGGTTGGACTGGTATTAGCCATCATGACGACAGTAGTAAAACCACCTGCAGCGGCTGCTAGGGCACCAGTATGAATGTCTTCTTTATGTGTTTGACCAGGTTCACGGAAATGAACATGAATATCGACCAAGCCAGGAGCAACCACAAGACCAGTAGCATCAATCGTTTCTGCTCCTTCTTCCGTGATCTCAGGCGCAATTTTGATAATTTTCCCATCTTGAACTAAGACATCACAAACTTGATCCAAACCAGACTTGGGATCCATTACACGACCATTTTTGATTAGTAGCATCTGCTTTCTCCTTTATTCATAGAAATCAACTTGGGTATCCAACAATTTATCCCCATCATAAACAAACTTGGCTGAAAAGAAGGGTTTATCCTCTAAAAGCCACTCAACAAAGGTGTGGTCACCTTCCCAAGTCGGCTTGCTCAAAACCTCATCATAGGGAACCCATTCTAGCGTCCCCTCATTGCAGTCAATCAAGTCGCCCTCAAACTCCGTCACCTTAAAAACATAGGTGTACCAGTCTAAATCTGGTGTAAATTCAGGAAAAGTGATGACACCTTTTAGAACTGGCTTGGCTTTGAGCCCTGTTTCTTCAAGGATTTCACGCGCCGCGCATTCCTGGGGCGTCTCTCCTCTCTCTAGCTTACCACCCACACCAATCCATTTCCCTTCATGGACATCATTGGGTTTCTTATTACGATGGAGCATGAGCAATTCTTTCCCATTATCAATGTAGCAAATCGTCGCTAACTGAGGCATATTTTCTCCTTATCTAAGCCAATCGATTGGCTCTTGTCCTGTCTCTTTTAAGAATGCATTGGCCTTGGAAAAGGGCTTGGAACCCCAAAATCCTCTATAAACCGACAAAGGACTTGGATGGGCTGATTCGATAATCAAGTGATGAGGATTGGTAACTAATGCCTTCTTCTTACGTGCATAAGCTCCCCAGAGTACAAAAACGACTGGTCTATCTAGATGATTGACCACCTGAATCACAGCATCAGTAAAAGGCTCCCAGATTTGACCAGCATGACCATTGGCCTGTCCAGCAGGAACAGTCAAACAAGCATTAAGAAGCAAGACTCCTTGCTCAGCCCAAGCTGTCAAATCATGAGATTTCTTAACTCCGATATCATCTGACAATTCTTTCAAGATATTTTGCAAGGATGGTGGAGCTGGGATAGAGTCAGGTACAGAAAAACTCAAGCCCTGCGCTTGACCTGGTCCGTGATAGGGGTCTTGCCCTAGAATTACCACCTTAACTTCTTCAAGCAGTGTTGTCAAGAGAGCCTGAAAAACCTTTTCCTTGGGTGGATAAATAATCCCCTGAGAATAGACCTGCTCCATAAACTGATTGATTTTCCCGAAATAACCCTCAGGTAATTGCGCCTTAATCAAAGCATGCCAAGACGAGTGTTCCATAGCCGACTCCTTCATTTTTACTGCCTCTATTATAGCAAAAAGTGGCTATGGAAACCACTTTTTACAGTTTATCTAAAGATTTAATAAATCGACTATATATACGATTTGAATACGTGAATACAGTTTATAAAGACTGGCTATTTTTTATAATTACTTTTTAAATCATTAAGCATTTTACTACCTCTTTCGAAGATTATCTTTTCTGAAATATTTTTAAACATATTAAAATCCATTTCAGAAAAAGGAGTTTCTTTAGAAACTTGCCATATAGTCTTTAAATAATTTTTTTCTAAAAAGTCGTCAAAATTAGAAAAAAATCGAAAATACAATGCATTCTCTTGGTGTAAAATCGCTCTTTTTAAAGGATAATACTCTTTAATATTATTAACTTTTTGTTCGTAGGCATATTTTGCTACATGATCTAGGTATATATCAAAAAAGTCATGAGGAAAATCTCCCATACAGCCATTACGATTCATATTGAGGCTATATTTTCGATTAGTAAGATAATTCGGAAATATATTTCCTATTACTCTAAGATTATCTACTTGTGAATCCCTTCTCCCAATATAATCCCCTTCTTTGACTAATGATGGAGATTTCCAAGTAAAAATTAAATCGCCAGAGAAATTTTTCTTATCAAAAAACTTAAAAAGAGATTGATAAATACTATTTGCTAATTGACAAGTGTCAGATGTAAATTCATAATTAACAGCTTCATTAAAATCAACTTCAGACATTTCAATGTACTCTTCAATAGTAATATTAGCTTTTTTTGTAGTCATTAGCTAATCTCCTTTAAAATGTGATCTTTTCAAGAATATTTTTATCTAAACAATCCAGCAAGTCTTGGTAAGAATAGACTTCGTAAGTCGGCTGGGCTTGTGTGTGATTTTCGAGGTGATGAGGATTATACCAGATAGTGTCAATCCCCGCATTATTGCCACCTTGAATGTCGGCGGTTAGAGAATCTCCAATCATCAGCGTCTTTTCTTTACTAAATCCAGCAATTTGCTGGCCAATCTTTTCATAAAAGAGAGCATCCGGCTTTTGAGTTTGCAACTGTTCTGAGATAAAGACTTGATTGAAATAAGGTACTAGACCAGATTGAGCCAAACGTCCTGTCTGAATGGCAGTAATGCCATTTGTCGCAGCATACAAGTTATAATCACGCTCAATGAGGCTGTCCAAGAGATCATGAGCGCCCGATAGTGTTTGTCCCTGCTGAGCGAGATAAAATTGGTAACGCTGGGCAAGAAAACTACCGTCTTTTTCCTGTCCAAAATGAGAAAATAAACGAGAAAAGCGCGTGTTAACCAGCTCTTGTTTACTGATTTTCTTCAGCTCCAAGTCTTTCCAGAGAGCCTTGTTCATAGGAACGTAATAATCTTTATAAGCCTGAATATCCGCAACTCCTTCTTCTTTTAGAAGTTGGGTCAAAGCCACATCCTCAGCAGCATCAAAATCAAGAAGAGTGTGGTCGAGGTCGAAGAGTAGAAATTTGTAGAACAATTTGAGGTTTTCCTTTCTGAAAATTCATTAAGAACATTATATCATAAAGCACCTCATACAATTAACTAATTTAATCACTTAAAAAAAATTCGAACACTTTCTATACAACTGACAGCTCAAATCTTTCAGAATAGAACAATACTAACTATCGAGCACCCCGTCTTCATAAATATATGTGTAATTCTAGACCTAGAATTCCTATAAACTAAATGCTTTCATACTCTTCCAAGTAATTGATTGCCTTAAATTTTAATTTTTGAAGGATTCTAAAGCTAGAATAGCCCCATCACAATCAGTTTTGATTGATTCACAATTTAGAAACACTATAGTTTCACTCCTGTTAAAATAAAAAGGAACTGCATAAAGCAATCCCTTTCTGATTTTGAAATCATTTACTTAACATTTTATAGTTGAGATAATCAATAGCTTACCTATAAAAAGAGTTATAGTAAAATTCCTTATTTATTGATTTCAAGCTCCGCTAACTGTATAAGTAATCGGAACATCTTTAGCTACTTTACTAATCAGTTCAACAACACCTTCTGCAATGTGTTTGGAATGTGAAACGATAACAAGACCAATACCAATACTTTCCATCAAACCACCCCAGTTTCTAAAATAGCAGTAAAGAGTAATCCTGATGAGAATGATCCAGGATCAATATGTCCAAGAAACCACATGTTCCTAAGACAAGAGCTAACAGACTGGCCGTCAATAATAGTATTGTTCTTTTTTTCATCATTACTCCTTAACTAGTGTTTAACTGATTAATTAGCCAGTAAATAGTTTATCTTTATTTACACTATCTGTTAAGATATAGTAAAATGAAATAAGAACAGGACAGTCAAATCGATTTCTAACAATGTTTTAGAAGTAGAGGTATACTATTCTAATTTCAATCTACTATATTTTGCACATTTTCATAAAAAAAATGAGAACTAGAACTCACATTCTGCTCTCATTTTTCGTTTTCCCGTTCTCCTATCCTGTTTTTAGGAGTTAGAAAATGCTGCTACCTTTACTTACTCTCCTTTAATAAAGCCAATAGTTTTTCAGCTTCTGCCATAATAGTATTGTTGTCCTGGGTGCCAAATAGTAAATTATTTTTTAATCCTGTGAGAGTCTCTTTGGCATTGGACTTGATAATTGGATCCTGGATTTTTCCAAGTAAATCTTCAGCCTCTCTCAGTTTTTCTTTAACCTTTTCAGTCTCGACCTGAGGTTCTTCTGATTCCTCTGGTGATTCTTCTTCTGGTTCCTCTGTTGGTTTTGGAGACTCTGGTTTCTCGCTTTGCGGTTTCTCTTCTCGAGGGGTTTCTTCCTCAGGTTTTTCTGTCTGAGGTTTCTCCGTTTGATTGGTATCAGCTTGACCATTTTTGTTTCTTTGAACATGGTCGCTAGCGTTACCAAAACCATTATCTGAATGCGGACGTTCGTTTGGATGTTCGACATAGTACTTGACAGTCGCCAAAAGATCCTCAAGAGTATACCCCTTAGGTGCCTCATAAAGGCCTTCGTCAAACCACTCAAATTTGATGTTATGGTAATGGTCATAATGAGGTATGATTAAACTACCGTTTTTGACTTCTACAGTATATTGAAGATTGTAAGGCATGCGATCAAGTGGCACCTTCTTAGCTGCTTTCACGCGGTTGTAGATAGCTTCTGCTCCTTTTGCCTCAGTATTTCCTGAATCCTGATGGCCTGTCGAAGGAGGGGTCAAACCTTTCTCTTTAGCATAAGCCTGGGCTGCCGCTCTCTCAGCTTCAGACAAACTATCTTTTTTAATCCAGTGGCTATGGGTCATATGTGGAGTTACATAGGCATCCCCCTCATCACTGGTTATATCACGAGGATCAAAGATATAACCGTCTTCTGTTGTGTACTTGCCTGCCAACTTGGCTACTTGAATCTCATCATCAGTGTAGGTAATTTGCGCATTTGGTTTTCCTAAACGTTCTGGATGACGAATCGGAGCTAAGAAGGCAAGAATATCATCCACTAACTTGACTTTATCACTTGAGACATCCTTGAGTCGTTCCAACAGGTTATCCAAAGCCTCAAAATCAACTTGTCGACCTTTATTATCAAGTAAATCTTGGTGAATTCTTGCTAGTAAGTCATAAGCCTTATTGTAAAATTCTCTATCACTAGATGGGAGGTCAGTTTTCTTAGCTCCTAGCTTATGAGATAAACTTTCCTGCTTGGCCAGTTTGCTATCAATGCCTGCTGCTGTTTCTGCTGAAAGATCCTTGGCTGGGATATAACGAGAAACTCCATTCTCCTCAAAGACATAACCATCGCCTACTTTTCGAACAGCTTCTTTGACCAATTTCTCATCAATTGGATTGCTTGGAGCTGGTTGAGGATTTGGTGCAGGTTGCGGACTTGGACTAGGTTCCGGAGTCGATTGTGGACTTGGTTCTTCTGGTCTTGAATCCGGTACCCAATGGTTTGAACGATAACGAAGGGGAATAATACGAGCCAATTTTTCTTCCAAAGGTGACAGTTGTGAATAAGGAATAAAGTGATAATGGTCTCCGTGCGGTACAGCAACACCATTGGCGGTTCGACTTGTGATTTGCGCTGGGTCGAAAATAAGGCCATCAGATTCTACATGGCGTTCTGATAAGGGTTTAGCATACAATTCACGTAAAAGGCTTGAAATGTTTTCCCCTTGATTTTGATGATAAGTTGGAGTGACAGTCAGATTGTGGTTCTCTGACAATCTTGGTTGAGCTGGATTTGCATTATGACTAGAACTTGAAGAAGGACGAGATCCCTGCTTCCCATTCCAATAGGCTTGGGCAGCAGCTAATTCACTGGCAGACAAATCACTCTTAGGAATATAGTGGAAGTGATTGCCGTGAGGGACAATATAAGCATCACCCGTGTCCTCAATGATATCAGAAGCATTGAAGATATACCCATCATCTGTGGTGTAGCGTCCTTGGGCTCTGGCTGCAACTACTGCTTGATCGTTAGAACCACCCCCGTGATTATGACTGTGTTCCTGCTTCTGACGTTTAATCTCTTCTTTTGTCCGAATATTATCCGCATGAGCTGCATCCTTAAGGTAAACATAGTATTTACCGTTTACCTTAATGACATAACCACCCTTGATTTCATTGACAATGTCTGAATCCTTCAACTGATAATTCGGATCTTTCATGAGGAGCTCTTCACTGATGATGGCATCATAAGGGACCTTGCCATTATAGTAATGATAGTGGTCGCCATGTGAAGTGACATAGCCTTGGTCTGTTATCTTGATGACGATTTGCTCAGCATTGATTCCTTCACGCTTGCTAACCTCATCAGGAGTCAAATTCTCCGTTTTTTGCGTCGCTTGTTTTCCATCTATATAGGAAACACGATTATTTTCTTTTACAGTTTGAGCTTGATGCAAACCTAGTTCATAAGCACAGACACTTAAAACAAGTGTAGCTACTGACCCAGCTAGATATTTTTTATTGATTTTCATTCTTTCCTCTTTTCTTAAGTATATTTGATTCACTATAAAGTAATAAACCGGTTAATTAACTAGTTAATAGTTTACTCTTTTTAATATTGCTTGTCAAGAATTTTACATATATACATAATAAAAATGAAAGTCTCTTTATCGAGACTTTCATTTTTCATTAGTTTATTTTTTCCTTACTTACAGATGAAGGATTACTTCCTTTTAACAACGCAAGTAATTTTTCTGCTTCTGCCATGATACTATTGTTATCCATAATTTGAAGAGTCAAATTATTTCGTAAACCAGCTAGAGTTTCTGTTGCATTGGCTTTCAGACTAGAATCCGTTACTTTCGCAAGCAAAACTTCTGCTTCTTTGAGTTGGGCTTCTACTTTTTCAGTCTCTACTTGAGGGACTTCTGGCTCAGCAGGTGTTTCCTCTACTGGCTCTTCATCCGCTTTGAAGTTCTTATTTGGATCTTCACTGTGGTCTTTCTTGCCTAACACATGCTCACTGGCATTGCCCCATCCATCATTAGAATGTGGACGTTCGTCAGGGTGTTCTACGTAGTACTTAATCGTCGCAAACAAATCTTCCAAGGTATAGCCATTTGGAGCTTTGTATGTGTGATCATCAAACCAAGCAAATTTAATGTTATGGTAATGATCCTTATGAGGAATAATCAAATTACCGTTTTTAACCTCAACTGTATGCTCAACCATATATGGAAGTCGAACGAGTGGAATTCGTTTTTCTCCTTTCACACGATTGTAAATAGCTGCTGCACTATCTCCAGTTGGATTTGCTTTAACATCTGCGTCTGGAGATGGAGGTAGGATACCTTTTTCTTTAGTATAGGCTTGAGCTGCAACTTTTTCCTTATCAGAAAGGCTATCTTTTCCAATCCAGTGACTATGGCCCATATGAGGCGTTACATATGCATCTCCTTCATCACTGATTATATCATGTTCATCAAAAATGTAACCATCTGACGTTGTATACTTATCAGCTAATTGAGCAATACGAACTTCGTCTTCAGTATACTCAATTTGAGAATTTGGCTTGCCAAGTCGCTCTGGATGGGTAATTGGTGCTAGGAATGCCAATAAATCATCTACCAATTTTTCTTTATTAGTCGATTCATCATTCAAGCGTTCTAATAATTTGTCTAAGGCTTGGAAATCAGAATTACGACCCTTATTTTCAAACAAGGCTTTATGAGCCTCAGTTAACAGATTATATGCTTTATCATAAAATTCTTGGTCACGAGGAGCAACATTTTCTTTTTTAGCAGTTAAAGTGTGTGAAACACTCTCTTGTTTTGATAACTTACTTTCAAGATTTTTAACAGTTTCAGATGGTAAATCTTTCGCAAAGACATAACGAGAGATGCCCTTTTCTTCGAATACATATCCTTCCCCAACTTTTCGTACCAGCTGACTAACCAAAGAAGAATTTGAGTCTATTTTAAGATTTGGTGCAGGTTGCGGGCCTGGACTAGGTTCCGGAGTCGGTTGTGGACTTGGTTGTTCTGGCCTTGAATCTGGTACCCAATGGTTTGAACGATAACGAAGGGGAATAATACGAGCGATTCGTTCTTCCAATTCAGACATTTGAGAGTAAGGGATGAAGTGGTAATGATCTCCGTGTGGCACTGCAACACCTCTAGCTGTTCGACTTGTGATTTGCGCTGGGTCGAAAACAAGGCCATCAGATTCTACATGTCGTTGACTCAAAGGCAGTTTGTAGAGCTGTTTCAAGAGACTATCAATGTCATTACTTTGACTTGCTTGACTGTTAGTGTTGCTGTTGTTGCTTGTGTTAGTATTTGTAGTTCCTGGATTGCTTACAGAAGGTACCCAGTTTGTTCTTGAAGTGTTATCGCTATTTTGTCGGCGATAGGTTCTTGAATTTGACAGATTTCCCCGACCAGATAGGAAGGCTTCTGCAGCAGCCAACTCGCTAGCTGATAACTCATTCTTAGGAATGTAATGGTAATGATCTCCATGAGGAACGATATAAGCATCACCAGTATCCTCTATGATATCAGAAGCATTAAAGATATAACCATCATCTGTAGTATAGCGTCCTTGCGAACGTGCCAAGGCAACAGCACCATCGTTTCTTGGAGTCCCACCTTCACGATGTTGACTATGTTCTTGTTTTTGTCGATTGATTTCCTCTTTTGTACGGACGTTATCCGCGTGGGCAGCATCCTTAAGGTAAACATAGTATTTTCCATCTACCTTGATAACATATCCACCCTTGACCTCATTAACAATATCCTCATCTTTTAGCTTATAGTTTGGATCTTTCATGAGTAATTCTTCACTGAAAATCGCATCATAAGGAACCTTACCATTGTAATAATGATAGTGGTCGCCATGTGAAGTGACATAGCCTTGGTCTGTTATCTTGATGACGATTTGCTCAGCATTGATTCCTTCACGCTTGCTAACCTCATCAGGAGTCAAATTCTCCGTTTTTTGCGTCGCTTGTTTTCCATCTATATAGGAAACACGATTATTTTCCTTAACCGTTCTAGCTTGATACAGTCCCAACTCGTAAGAACAAACACTTAAAATCAAAGCTGCCGCAGAACCAACAAGGTATTTCTTATTAATTTTCATCGAAACTCTCTTTCTATTTGATATTTCTAGTTGCAATTCATTTCTAAATTGCAGAAACTCCTCTCTATTACTTAACTGGTTAATAGTTTACTCCTAAATCTCCAACTTGTCAAGAATTTTATGAACCATTTAAGTATTTTTTGTTCTGACCACTACTTTTTCAAGGTTGGACTTTCTATAAGAAAGATTTTCTTGAAAATTCTTTTTAAAATATCAAAAAAAGTCCCTGTAACTGAGTTGCAGGGACTTTTCGATTAATCAAAATTAACGTATTCTTTTTGAAGTTCAAGAACTTCTTCCATTGTTGAGCATTCTGTAAGGGCACGGTTTGCGTACTCTTCCATCTTAGCTGTGTCGAGTTTCTTCATCAAGCTGCGTGTACGAAGTACAGATGTTGCTGACATAGAGAACTCATCCAAGCCCATTCCGACAAGAAGTGGAACAGCTTGTTGGTCACCAGCCATCTCACCACACATACCAGCCCATTTACCTTCAGCGTGAGCTGCTTTGATCACATTGTTAATCAAGCGTAGGATTGATGGGTTGTATGGTTGGTAAAGGTATGAAACTTGTTCGTTCATACGGTCTGCTGCCATTGTATATTGGATCAAGTCATTTGTACCAATTGAGAAGAAGTCAACTTCTTTAGCAAATTGGTCTGCAAGCATAGCCGCTGCAGGAATCTCGATCATGATACCAACTTGAATGTTATCCGCAACTGCAACACCTTCAGCAAGAAGGTTTGCTTTTTCTTCATCAAAGACTGCTTTCGCTGCACGGAATTCTTTCAAGAGCGCAACCATTGGGAACATGATACGCAATTGACCGTGAACAGACGCACGAAGAAGAGCACGGATTTGTGTGCGGAACATAGCATCTCCAGTCTCAGAGATAGAGATACGAAGAGCACGGAATCCAAGGAATGGGTTCATTTCGTGAGGCATATCGAAGTAAGGAAGTTCCTTATCTCCACCGATATCCATTGTACGAACGACAACAGGTTTACCGTTCATTCCTTCAAGAACAGCCTTGTATGCTTCATACTGCTCATCTTCAGTTGGGAAGTCTTGAGAATCCATGTACAAGAACTCTGTACGGTAAAGTCCAACAGCTTCTGCACCGTTGTTGTTAACACCTTCAACGTCTTTTGGAGTACCGATATTAGCAGCCAACTCGAAGTGTTTACCGTCAGCAGTCACTGTTTGAGCATCTTTCAAGAGCGCCCATTCAGCTTTTTGTTTCGCATAAGCTTCACCAGCTGCTTTAAATTCTGCCGCTTGTTCATCAGTTGGGTTGATAATAACCTCACCAGTGATCCCGTTAACAGCAAGGATGTCACCGTCTTTAACGATTTCAGTGATGTTGTTTGTACCTAATACAGCTGCAATTTCAAGTGTACGTGCCATGATAGCTGAGTGGCTTGTACGTCCACCGATGTTGGTTACAAAAGCTTTTACAAAGTTTTTGTCCAATTGAGCTGTATCAGATGGTGTCAAGTCATGTGCAATCACAATCACTTCTTCATTGATAGAAGCTGGGTTTGGCAATTTTTTACCAAGAAGGTTTGCCAATACACGTTTTGTCACGTCGCGGATATCCGCTGCGCGTTCTTGCATGTATGGGTTGTCTTCCATGCCTTCAAAGATAGTGATAAACATATCTGTAACTTCTTTCAGACCTGCTTCTGCATTCACTTTCTTCGCACGGATAGTTTCCTTGATTTGGCTGATCATTTCTGGGTCAGCAAGAACCATTAAGTGAGCATCAAAAACTTGAGCTGCTTCTTCACCGAGCGTACCTACTGCTTTCTCGCGAATAACAGAAAGCTCGTCTTGTGATGCCTGTAGAGCGGCATCAAGGCGAGCTTCTTCTGCGTTTGTATCTTCGACTGTAATAGTCTCAAATGACAAATCCGGCTGAACGAGTAGATATGCTTTTGCAACTGCAACACCGTCAGATGCTGCGATTCCTTTAAGCATTTCTGTCATTTCCCTTATGCCAATCCTTCTTTTTCCATTGTTTCTGAGATTGCAGCGATAGCGTCATCTGCATCTGCACCTTCAGCTGAGATAGTTACGTCAGCACCTTGGCCAACACCAAGACTCATAACACCCATAATTGATTTAAGGTTAACTGATTTACCTTTGTACTCAAGAGTGATATCTGAAGCAAATTTGCTAGCAGTTTGTACCAACAATGTTGCTGGACGTGCGTGAATACCTGTTTCTGCCACTACGTGGAAATCTTTAGAAGCCATAGTTTGACTCTCCTTTTGTTCTTTCTTTTTTTGAGTTATATGTGATAACCCTTACAATTTAGTATTATACCATCTTCTAGGATTTTTTTCAAGCATTTTCTGGATTTTCCTTCAATTTCCTTTCAGATAACTTGCTGAAAATCTTCTATCCTAGATAACAAAACACAGGATATAGTTTCTTTAAAAACAATTTATAGGATAATCATTGCTATTTCACAATACAAACACTATATATTGTGTTTATATATAAAAACAACAAAAGAACACCACTATATTTAGTTCAAATCATTGACAAAATTTTATTTTCTGATATACTAAGATAGTATTAAATTTTGAAGAGGAGTTACACAATGGTAACCGTTTATTCTAAAAACAATTGTGTCCAATGTAAAATGACCAAGCGTTTCTTGGACAGTAATAATGTCTCTTATCGTGAAATCAATCTTGATGAGCAACCTGAGTACGTCGATCAAGTTAAAGAGCTCGGTTTTAGCGCAGCTCCTGTTATCCAAACACCAACTGAAGTCTTTTCAGGTTTCCAACCAGGAAAACTGAAACAATTAGCATAATCTTAGTACATCATCCAGAAGAAACTGCTTTTAGGGCTAACTTAGAAGCCTTTCTTTTGTAATTAGATAAGGGAAATTTTATGGGATTAAAACATCTTGAAGACGTGACTTACTTCCGTCTTAATAACGAAATTAACCGTCCTGTTAATGGACAAATCATGCTTCATAAAGATAAGGAAGCCTTGGATGCTTTCTTTAAAGAAAATGTAGTTCCAAACACTATGGTTTTTGATTCAATCAAAGACAAAATCAATTACCTCATTGAACACAACTACATCGAAACAGCCTTTATCAAGAAATACCGTCCAGAGTTCTTGGAAGAATTGGCTCAATTTATCAAAGACCAAAACTTCCAATTCAAGTCATTCATGGCAGCTTATAAATTTTACAATCAATATGCCTTAAAGACTAATGACGGTGAATACTATCTTGAAAATATGGAAGACCGTGTCTTCTTCAACGCCCTTTATTTCGCTGATGGGAATGAAGCTGTTGCAATCGATATTGCCAATGAAATCATCCACCAACGCTACCAACCTGCTACTCCTTCCTTCTTGAATGCTGGACGTGCTCGTCGTGGGGAGTTGGTATCTTGTTTCCTAATCCAAGTGACGGATGATATGAACTCTATCGGGCGTTCTATCAACTCAGCTCTTCAACTTTCACGTATTGGTGGTGGTGTGGGAATTACCCTCAGCAACCTTCGTGAAGCTGGTGCACCTATCAAAGGCTATGAAGGAGCTGCTTCAGGTGTCGTTCCTGTTATGAAGCTTTTTGAAGACAGCTTCTCTTACTCCAACCAATTGGGGCAACGTCAAGGTGCCGGCGTTGTCTACCTCAACGTCTTTCACCCAGATATCATCGCTTTCCTTTCAACTAAGAAAGAAAACGCTGATGAAAAAGTACGTGTCAAGACTCTATCACTTGGTGTTGTAGTACCTGATAAATTCTACGAATTGGCTCGTAAAAATGAAGAAATGTACCTCTTCAGCCCTTACTCTGTAGAAAAAGAATACGGTGTGCCATTCAATTACATCGACATTACTGAAAAATACGATGAATTGGTCGCAAATCCAAATATTCGCAAGACAAAAATCAAGGCGCGGGATTTGGAAACTGAAATCTCTAAATTGCAACAAGAGTCTGGCTATCCTTATGTAGTCAACATCGATACGGCTAACCGTGCAAATCCTGTTGATGGAAAGATTATCATGAGTAACTTGTGTTCTGAGATTCTTCAAGTTCAAGAACCAAGCTTGATCAACGATGCTCAAGAATTCCTTCAAATGGGAACAGATGTTTCATGTAACCTGGGTTCAACCAACGTGGTTAACATGATGACTTCACCTGATTTTGGTCGTTCTATCCGTGCTATGGTTCGTGCCCTTACTTTCGTTACAGATAGTTCACATATCGTAGCTGTACCAACGATTGACCATGGAAATAGCCAAGCCCACACCTTTGGTCTCGGTGCCATGGGACTGCACAGCTACCTTGCCCAACAACTCATTGAATATGGTTCACCTGAGTCTGTTGAATTTACAAGCATCTACTTTATGCTTATGAACTACTGGACCTTGGTAGAGTCAAACAATATTGCACGTGAACGTGGTATTACCTTCCACAACTTTGAAAAATCAGACTATGCTAACGGAAGTTACTTTGACAAGTATGTAACTGGTGAATTTGTTCCAACATCAGACCGTGTTAAAGAACTCTTCAAAAATGTCTTTATCCCTGGTGTTGCTGATTGGGCTGAACTTCGCGACAAGGTTCAAGAAGATGGTCTTTACCACCAAAATCGCCTTGCTGTAGCGCCGAATGGTTCTATCAGCTATATCAACGACGTTTCTGCTTCTATCCACCCGATTACGCAACGTATCGAAGAACGCCAAGAGAAGAAAATTGGTAAAATCTACTACCCTGCTGCTGGCTTGTCTACAGAAACCATTCCTTACTACACTTCTGCCTACGATATGGATATGCGTAAAGTCATCGATGTTTACGCTGCTGCGACTGAACACGTGGATCAAGGACTTTCACTCACCCTCTTCATGCGTAGTGACATTCCAAAAGGCCTTTACGAATGGAAGAGGGAAAATAAACAAACGACACGTGACTTGTCCATCCTTCGTAACTATGCCTTTAACAAGGGAATCAAGTCTATCTACTACGTCCGTACCTTTACAGATGACGGTGGAGAAGTCGGCGCCAACCAATGTGAAAGCTGTGTGATTTAGTTTCTAGCATAGAAACACTATTTTTCCCTAAGCAGCACTGATAAAATCAAATCTACTATGTCATAACATAATTTATGTAACATTTTAAAAGTCGGGCTTCCGACTTTTTGTGCGATACTCCTATAGAATTATGGTAAAGTAGAAATAATTGTGAGTTCGCAATACTAAACACAGAAAGAGATTTTAAATGGAAACTTACTACAAAGCCATTAACTGGAATGCCATCGAAGATGTCATCGACAAATCAACTTGGGAAAAACTGACGGAGCAATTTTGGCTCGATACACGTATTCCCTTATCAAACGACTTGGATGACTGGAGAAAGCTATCTAACAAAGAGAAAGACTTGGTCGGAAAAGTTTTTGGTGGTTTAACCCTTCTTGACACTATGCAATCTGAAACTGGGGTTCAAGCCCTTCGCGCAGACATCCGTACACCACATGAGGAAGCTGTTTTCAATAACATCCAATTTATGGAATCTGTCCACGCTAAATCTTACTCATCAATCTTTTCTACCTTGAATACTAAGGCTGAGATTGAAGAAATTTTCGAATGGACCAATACCAATCCTTACCTACAAAAGAAGGCTGAGATTGTCAACGAAATCTACCTAAACGGCAGCCCACTTGAAAAGAAAGTTGCCAGCGTCTTCCTCGAAACCTTCCTCTTCTACTCTGGTTTCTTCACTCCCCTCTACTATCTCGGTAACAACAAACTTGCCAACGTTGCAGAAATCATTAAATTGATTATTCGTGACGAGTCTGTTCACGGAACCTACATTGGTTACAAATTCCAACTTGGTTTCAATGAATTACCTGAAGAAGAGCAAGAAAAACTCAAAGAATGGATGTACGACCTACTCTATACTCTTTATGAAAATGAAGAAGGCTACACAGAGAGTCTTTATGACGGTGTTGGTTGGACTGAAGAGGTTAAAACCTTCCTTCGCTACAATGCCAATAAAGCTCTCATGAACATGGGACAAGATCCACTCTTCCCAGATTCAGCTGATGATGTCAACCCAATCGTAATGAACGGTATTTCAACAGGAACTTCCAACCACGACTTCTTCTCTCAAGTCGGAAATGGTTACCTTCTTGGCGAAGTTGAAGCCATGCAAGACGATGACTATAACTACGGTTTAGACTAATTCTCCATCACTCTCAATCATCAAAAAGTAAACTAGAAACATCAAAGTTATAACCCAACAAAAATATCGAAAGTTTTGAAAACAAACTTCGATATTTTTGTTTTTGTTTCATTTTGTTGTTTTTGTATTTGAATGATGAGTTTATTTATGGTAAGATAGTAGTAGGAAACGAGGTGATAATATGCTCAAACAAGAAAAATTAACCAAAATTTTAGAGATAGTAAATAGCAAAGGAACCATAACGGTTAAACAGATTATGGACGAAATAGCCGTTTCAGATATGACTGCAAGGCGCTATTTACAGGAATTAGCTGATAAAGATTTGCTGATTCGTGTGCATGGTGGAGCTGAAAAACTTCGAACCAACTCCCTTTTGACTAATGAGCGATCAAATATTGAAAAACAAGCCCTCCAAACGGCAGAAAAACAAGAAATAGCCCATTTTGCAGGCAGTCTAGTAGAAGAAAGAGAAACTATTTTCATTGGACCAGGAACAACATTAGAGTTTTTTGCGCGTGAGTTGCCTATTGACAATATCCGCGTCGTAACCAACAGTCTACCTGTTTTTCTGATTTTAAGCGAACGAAAATTAACAGATTTGATTTTAATAGGTGGAAATTATCGCGATATTACAGGTGCTTTTGTTGGCACATTGACCCTACAAAATCTCTCTAATCTCCAATTTTCTAAAGCTTTCGTTAGCTGTAATGGTATTCAAAACGGAGCTCTAGCTACTTTTAGCGAGGAAGAGGGAGAGGCTCAACGCATCGCTTTAAATAATTCTAATAAAAAATATTTACTCGCAGATCATAGTAAGTTCAATAAGTTTGATTTTTATACTTTTTATAATATATCAAATCTTGATACTATTGTTTCAGATTCTAAACTAAGTGATTCAATCCTTTTTAAGCTATCTAAACACATTAAAGTCATCAAGCCTTAATAAACTGAAAGAGCCTGGGTAACAACTCAATTTCAGAAGAAAAAAAGTAAATCTTCCCACAATAAAAAGCATAGTATCAGGTGTTTCAACACCTGATACTATGCTTTTTTCTATATCAAAGACTTTTTGCCCAATTCCTCAAAGCTATGCATTGAGAAATCTGCGACTCGCTTCCTAGTTTAAAGTTGCTCTTTGATTTTCATTGAGTATAAGCAACGTGATTAGATAAGAGTTTTACAGAGTACTAAATATAAGATTTAACTTTTTTGAGAAATTGGTTACGATTGTTGAAACGGCATAAAATCTGAATCAAAGGAGATAGTATCCCATTCTTTACCAGTCGAGACATACCATTTTCCAAGACTTTTCAATTCTTCACTCGTCAAACACGGTATTTGAGAGCATTTTTCGAAATTTATAATATAAACTTTTTTTCATAAATAGATTGGATAAAATCTTTGAACATCTTTTTGACTCACTAAAATTCTATATCTAATGACTAATTCTACTAGTCTATAATCTGAGTTTCCGCTACTTTCTTGTACCAGTGAGCTGATTTCTTAGGATAACGTTCTTGAGTTTCAAAATCTACGTAGAAGAGACCATAACGTTTCTCATAACCGTTTGACCATGAGAAGACATCCATTAATGACCAAATGAAGTAACCTTTTACATTAGCTCCATCTGCAATCGCATCAGACAAGATCTCCAAGTGTTGTTTCACGTAATCAATACGACCATCATCGTAAACAGTGTTATCAACGAACTCATCTTTATAGCCGAGACCATTTTCAGTGATGTAAATTTTCTTGTAGTTAGGATAATCTTTCTTCACACGCATGATTTGGTCATACAAACCTTGAGGGTAGATAATCCAATCCCAATCCGTGCGTGATACATAGTCAGGAGCTACACGACGACCAATACCTTTGATTTGATACTTAGAGCTTCCTTTTTCACCTTTACCATTATGGATAATTTCAGTTTCTCCATCAAAGGCTTCCATCCAGTCACTCATATAGTAGTTGATTCCTAGGAAATCATTCAAGTCTTTTGCAGCTTCTAATGCTGTAAAATCTTCTTCACGAAGATCCAAACTACCACCATTGACTGATAAGATATGGTTGACACCTTCCATGGTTTCAGCTGAATAGCGACCTAGATAAGTTGCGTCTAAGATGAATTTATTGTGGATGATATCTTCCAACTCTGCTGCACGAACATCTGCTGGATTTTCAGGATCTAGAGGATATTTAGTAGGCAGGGCGTGAACAACACCAATTTCCCCTTTATAGCCTTTCTCTTTGTACAATTTTACCGCGCATGCATGAGACACCATCATATTGTGGTGTGATTGAAAGACTTTGGCAAGGTCGTACTGGATACCTGGAGGGAATTTCCCAACCAAATATTGACCATCACCGATTGGTCCAATTTCATTGAAGGTTGTCCAATAGTTTACTTCTGGAAATTCTTCAAAACAGAAGGCAGCGTAGTCTACAAAATGTTCGATATTTTCACGGTTTAAGAAGTCTCCATTTGAGTGGAGAGCTTCTGGCGTGTCAAAGTGATGAAGAGTTACAAAGGGCTCAACATGACGTTTGTGACACTCTGCAAATAAATTATGATAAAACTCAACACCTTTAGCATTTACTTGACCATAACCAGTCGGGAAAATACGTGACCAGGCAATAGAAATTCGAATGCCATTGACACCATACTCTTCTGCTAGCTTGAGATCAACTGGATATCGATTGTAAAAATCACTAGCTGGTTCTGCAGTGTACCAGTAGTTATCTTCAAGATATTTATCCCACGCTACTGGTCCTTTACCATCAGTATGTGTAGCACCTTCTGCTTGATAGGCAGCTGTTGCGCCACCAAAAATAAAGTCTTTTGGAAGTGTTTTTGTCATTTTTTTCACCTATTTCTTGATTTAAATAAAGTAAAAGTGAGAGGAGAGGAGTCAGTGAGCCATCCTTCTCCATCTCACTTCTTGTACCAAGTCACCGAATTGTGACATGAGGAGGTAAAAACGATATCTTTTTACCGACGAATTAATAAGGCGATTAGGAAATTCGCCATAGCGATTTCCGTAACGATAGGAGACTGTTTCACAGTTCCTAGCCTTAATCGAATTGTTCTTGTACGAATGCTAGGGCACCTTTTCCATCACGAGTTAATTTGATGTATTGAGCGCCTTCTGTTTTCGCTAGTTTAATACCGAGCTTATCTGTTTCTGCCTTCATATCTTCAAAGTTTGAAGCAACTTGAGGAGCAAGGATAACCAAATCAAACTCTGGTAACATTTCACGGTGAGCACCATAGCCGCCTGCTGCTGCTTTCACAGGGACATTGTATTCTGCTGCTGCCTTATTCAAAGCATTTGCAAGGAGTCCACTTGTACCTCCACCAGCACAGAGAACGAGGACATTTGTTTCTTCAGTGATGGTATTTTGTGCTGCATCGACACCTGCTTTTTCAAGAATAGCATCCGCTTTTGCAGTGTTGAAGTTTGCAGCAACTTTTTCTTTCAATTCATCATTAGACTTACCTGAACGTTCTTCTTCAAGAATTTGTTCATCATAGACCTTAAGGAATGGATAGTAAATGACAACGTCAACCACGATTAGAAGAGCAGCAAGAATGAATGATAGAACTTGGAAGTTAGTTCCAAGAACTAGACCTAGTGGAGCTGGGGTTGTCCATGGTAGATTAGCAGTAAATGAATTCATTCCAAGTGTTTCAATAAAGAATTTGAAAACCCATACGTTTGCGATAGGAGCAAAAATAAATGGAATGAAGAAGATTGGATTTAATACAAGTGGTGCACCAAACAAGATTGGTTCATTTACACCGAAGAAGGTAGGAACTACTGAAGCACGTCCGATTGCACGGTTACGTTTTGATTTTGTTAACCACATAAACATGAATGGAACAACCAGTGTCGCACCAGTACCACCCATGGTAACGATAAACATTTGTGTACCAGAAGTAAGAATCTTGTCAGCGTGCATACCTTGTTGGAGAAGGTTCAAGTTGACTTCAGCATTTGCATAGGTAATCGCTGCGATAGCAGGTTCAACGATAGATGGACCATGAATCCCAACAAACCAGAAGAAGGCAAAGGCACCAAAGATAATGGTAATACCAAGATAGCCATCAGCTGCAGAGAAGAGTGGTGCAAAGAATTTACCGATTGATTCAGCTACGCTTGCACCAACAAAATGACGAGCTAGTAAATCAAGAGCATAAAGTGAAACAACTGAGAGAGTGAATGGAATCACATCTTTAAAGACTTGTGAGATATTTGGTGGAACTTCGTCAGGCATACGAATAGTGACGTTGTTCTTAACACAAACCTTATAGATGGCTACAGTAACAAAGGCAGCAAGGAAGGCTGAAAGCAAACCTTTTGTCCCCAAGAATCCAGTAGCTAGACCATTTTCGATAGGATCAGCTGCCAACATCAACAAACCAACAATCGCTGCTAACAGCGTTGACATATAGTTGATTTGATTGGTTTTCTCCATGCTCCGGTTTACTGAGTCGGTCAATGACTTAGCTGTTGTACCAGCTACCAAGAGAGCCAGAATACCCATAGAATAGCTATAAGGTTTCATCAGAAAGGCTACAACTTCATCAGACCATTTAAAGCCCCATGAGTTTGGTACAAAGGCAATCAAGATAAAGATACTTGAGAAGAGAATAACAGGCATACCTGCAATGAAACCATCACGAATAGCACGAAGATAGATATTACGAGATAGTTTTTCAAAGAAAGGCTTTCCTTTCTCGATAAATGCAATTAGTTTATTCATTATTTAACTCCTCTCTTGTAGAGTTCAATTAAATGATGCATCAAATCTTTTAACAAGATAGTTGTCATTAAGTGGTCTTGGCCATGCATCATGGTTACACTATAAGCCAAGTCCTCACCTGAAGCTTCCTTAGTCAATAGACTTGTTTGGGCATGATGAGCTTCAGCAATGCAAGAACCAGCTTCCTCTACCAGAGCGTCCGCTTTTTCAAAATCACCAGCTTCAGCAGCCTTCAAGGCTTCCAATAGTTTTGAACGAGCATCGCCAGCATAGGCTACGATTTCAAAACCTAACAATGTTACTTCTTCTCTATTCATAATAGAATTCTCCTTATAAAAAATTTTTAAAGTAATCTTTGAATATGTAAGACTATATAAACTCTTTCACTTCGATGAAGAGCAACCCCAGTCTCACTAGCAATTATCCAATAAATTTTATCGCCTATTTCATAGGCCAAGGGATAAACTGTCTCAATATATCCTTCCATATCCAACAGGGAAGGATTGTCACTTCTAGATCGGTCAAGGTATTCTAGAAAGTAATTTAGATGAATCATAAAGCGATCAAATAAAGGAGCATTTTCCTTTCTTCTTACAATATTATGGTTTGCAAGTTCGCGCTTGATATGCTCAATAATTTGCTTTGATTGATCAATCTGTAAATTTATACCTTGATTGTCTCCACCTTTTGCATTGATAAAATGTAACGCAATTCTTTCCGTCTCATTATCTGGAAAGCTATCCAACAACTTTTTCTTAAACATATCAAGTGCATATTCAGCCATTTCAAATTCTAGTGGGTAATCAACAGAAATATCTGGAAGTTTACCATCTTCGTAAATTCCCTTATGAATAGCTTGATAAGCACTGTAAATATGATCTGTTAAAGTTACATATAGATACTCTTGAAAAGGATAATGATATTTAGATATTAGAGAATTAATAACATCATAAGTTACCGTAATAAAATCAAGAGGGACATCCTGTAATAAAGTTAGAAAATTATTCTTAGATTCTTCTGTATTCAATCTAAAAACCTTTTTAATTTTACTTTGAACAATGATATCACCCTTTTTCTTCTGAAAAGCGATACCATTTCCTGTTATCATTACTTCCTCATGATTTTCATTTTTCGCTAAAGCAACATTATTATTGATAACATTAACAATACGAAACATCCACTTCTCCTTTCCTATAAAATTTAAATTGAACTAAATGAAACAAAAGAGACCACAAATGGGCATAACTCACCAGAGTGAAAGTTACTTTCCTCATTTGCAGTCTCGCCTAATATTACTCAGTAACGATCCACTCTATTCAATCTTTGATAGTATTATATCAAAAATAAGAACCATTGTAAACCTTTACTTCGTTTTTTTTTGTTCATTTCAAACATTTTTTAGTTTAGTTTTTCCAATACGAATTGAACAGCCTTTTCTGGATTTCTTGTAAGATTTATGTATTCTGCTCCCTCTGTCGCAATTAATTTAATACCCAGTTTTTCTGTGTCTTTCTTGATATCATTATAATAGGTTTTTACTTGTGGTGCCAAAATTACCATGTCGTAGTATTTCATAATTTCATAATGTGAGCCATAAGCACCGGCTGATGAGCTTAATGGTAAATTTAAACTGCTTGCACCTTCCGTAAGTGTATTAGCTAACATTGCACTAGTTCCAGCACCAGCACACAATACTAAGATTTTAATCTCTTTTTCAAGTTGCACAGTTTCACTTTCATCTACTTTAGTAGAATTGTTAGTTTCAAATCTATCTTCTGTATTAGCATTTTTTGTTTCTTCACTAAGTAACACTTTATCATACGCTTTACAAAATGGGTAATAAATTATAAAATCAACAACTAATAATAACACTGTGAAGACAAAGCTAATAGGTTGAAAATGTGTGCTCATTAGATTTCCAATCGGCCCTGGCGTAGCCCATGGTAATACATGCATATATCCATTCATTCCTAATACACTAATAAAAAACTTACCTAAAATTACATTTACAATTGGTGCTAAACAGAATGGAATCAGAAAATATGGATTTAGAACAATTGGTGCAGCAAACAGAAGAGGTTCATTTACTGCAAACATTACTGGTACAATTGATGCCTTTCCTACAGCTTTTAACTGTTTAGATTTCATAAAAAGAATAAATATAATTGGAACGATAAAAGTTGCACCTGTACCTCCCAATTCTCCCACGAAATTACCAAAATTTTCGGTCAGAGCATGAAACGGATGTTGTCCATTTCTAAATAATTCTAAATTGGCTTCTGTATTACCATATAACGCTGCAGCTAATCCTGGTTTAACTACGGATGGACCATGAACACCAACAAACCAAAAGAATGGTACTAAAAACCAGATAATTGATAATCCAAGATAAGTTTCAGCACCTTGAAAAACAGGCGATAAAATTTTTGAAAAAACTTCTGCAAATGGCACATTCAAGTAATATCTGGTTGCAATATCTATTATCGCTGCAAAAAATACTGAAAAAGAAAACGGGAAAACATCTCGAAAATTCTGTGAGATACTACCAGGAACTTCCTTAGGCATTTTAATTGTAATATCTTTTATTACACAAAATTTATAAACATTTACTGTTATAAACGCTGCTACAAATGATGAAAGAATACCTTTAGTTCCAAAGAAATCCCCTTGAAATGCTCCATCCATTTTAGTCACAGCTAATAATAGAAAACTGACGATAGAAGCTAGCATAACTGATACTTCATTTATAACTTTTCCAGAAGGCATTTTTCTATTCATACTTCCAGCTAAACATCTAGCTGTTGTACCAGCTACTAATAAGCCTACTATCCCCATTGAATAATCATATATTTTCCATAACCATGTCTCAAAACTTTCTGGCAACTTGATACCAACTAAAGGAGGTATTGCTGCACATAAGATGAAAAGGCTAGAAAATAATATTACTGGCATAGCTGTTAGAAAACCATCTTTTATAGCAGTCAAGTATATATTTGCAGAAATACGCTGAAATAATTCTTGATGTTTTTCAATTTGTTTAATAATTCCATTCATTTTATTTCCTCCTCTAAATTATAGTTTTAGTTTGACTAACTAACTTATACCAATAAGCTGATTCTTTAGGGTATCGTTTCTGAGTTTTAAAGTCGACGTAGAACAACCCATATCTTTTATCATAGCCGTTAACCCAAGAAAATACATCCATTAAAGACCAAATAAAATATCCTTTAACATTGACACCATCGTCAATTGCTCTTGAAATTGATTCGAAGTTTCCTCGAAGGTAGTCAATTCTAGGTTCATCTAATATAATTCCATCAGTGAATTCATCTTTAAAACCAAGACCATTCTCAGTAATATAGATTTCCTTATAGTTTGGATACTCTTCTTTTATAAACGTCAACAAATCATATAAACCTTCCGGATAAATAATCCAATCCCAATCTGTCTTAGGAAGGTCTTCTCTTGGTACTCTTTCTCCAACTCCTTTAATCCGATAAACTTGAGTTCCTTTTTCACCTGTCGTATTATAAAATAAAGTACTCTCTTCCTCGTAGGCTTTTACCCAATGACTAACATAGTTATTAATACCTAAGAAATCATTTCTTTCTGAAGCTTTTCTCATCTCTATAAAATCATTGCTATCAATTGAAATAGACATATTATTTTTATAGAGTATTTCCTGAACAAGATTCCAAGTTGAAGAACTATACTCCCCTAAATATGTTGCATCTAATAGAAAACGGACTGATAAAGCTTCATCAACCTTTGCAGCATGAATATCTTCTGGTTTATCACTATATGGATACTTTGGTTCCAGAGAATGTACAACGCCTATTTTACCTCTATAATTACCTTCTTTAAAAATATTAACTACCCTTGCATGAGCATACATCATGTTGTGAAGACACGTAATTACCTTTTCAAAATCAAATTTTATTTCTGGAGGGAAAACTCCCGTCAAATATTGATTAGTTGCAAGTGGATAAATCTCATTGAAAGTGCTCCAATATTCAATTTCTTTAAATTCTTCAAAGCAGAATTTAGCAAAATTTACGAAATGTTCAATATTCTCCCTATTTAGAAAATCTCCTTTTTCAAATAAATTTTTTGGTGTATCAAAATGATGAATCGTTACAAATGGTATAATACCATTACTTATACATTCCGAGAAAACGGAATGATAAAAATCTACTCCAAGCTGATTTACTTCTCCAAAACCATCTGGAAAAATTCTACTCCATGCAATAGACAGTCTAATACTATCTATGTTAAATTTTTTACATAATTCAATATCAACCGGATATTGATGATAAAAATCACTAGCTGGTTCTGCTGTATAGCGTCCTTTTTCAATTAAAAAACTATCCCATGCTACTGGTCCCTTCCCATCAATTTGAGTTGCACCTTCAGCTTGATATGCAGCAGTAGCTCCACCCATGATAAAATCTTTTGGTAATGTCCTCATTTGTTCTCCTTTTCTTTTTTCTAATAACATTGTAGATCTTGTTTTTCCTCCTTTCTAAACAAAAAACCGCAAATAGTCTAGCAAAAGCTAAGATTATTTGCGGTTTCGCCTTTAAGTTACGATCCACTATTATTAGTTTATTTATTATAACTATATTGTATCGCTATTTATTCTGTTTGTCAATAGAAAATTGAAAATTTTGAGAAGAAAAAAAGCGATAGTCCATTATCTTTTCAGATATGAAGTATCACTTTTATAGAAACTTAATAACTAAATTTTGAACTATTGAAATTAATAGTTCTTACACACGTTCTTTCCATGAAGTCGCTGTTGTTTGAAGAACTTTATTGAGCTCATCAATGTTTTCAAATCCAGTTGTGCGAAGCCATTCGCGAGTTGCTGCTTCACCATCTTTGATGTAAGCTTCAACTGATCCAGCCCATGTAGCACGGCCACAAAGAACTCCGTTAAAGTTTGCACCTGATTCATGGGCAAATACAAGAGTATCTTGGAAGAGTTTAGCTGATACACCAGCACTCAAGTAGATGTATGGCAAGTTCGTTGCTTCATCTTGTGCTTTGAAGAAGGCTGCTGCTTCTTCACGTGTGTAAACCACTTCACCCTCAGCGAAGCCTTCAACATATTTAATGTTAACAGGAACTTCAACTTTCAAGACATCAATGTTAAAGCGTGGGTCTGAAAAGACTTTCATAGCACCGATAACTTTGTGTGGTTTTACTTTCGCATATTCTACAGAACCTGCGTCCGCAATTTTTTCATCGTAAGCAAGGATTTCAAGGAAGAATGGGATATCTTCAGCCACACACTCAGAACCGATGCGTTCGATGTAGGCTTGTTTTTCTTGATTGAGTTCGTCTGAGCTATCTACATCATAGTAAAGCAAGAATTTAACTGCATCTGCACCTTCTTCTTTAATACGTTTTGCAGACCAAACATCCAAGCAGTCTGGCAAGCGTTTTGTGCTTGTTGTGTCATAACCTGTTTTTTCATAAGCAAGGAGAAGACCAGCTTTTTCATCAAGAGCTTTAGTTGCTGGAAGTCCATACTCAGGGTCAAGAAGCATAGATGAAGCATATTTAGTCAATTCATCTGCTACCAAGACTTTAAGTTCTTCCATTTGGGCCACAGTTGGTTCTTCTGTTTGGTGTTGAGCCATGAGGCGTTTCAAAGCACCACGTTGGTCAAATGCAAGAGCTGAGATGATACCATTTTCATCAGAAAGTTTTTCTAAGCGTACACGTTTTTGTTCTGTTAAAGCCATTTTATACCTCTTTTACTATTAATTGATCATATAGAGCTTGATAGTTGGCCATGTTGACATGACCAGTCATTTTTTCTTGAGCATTGAGCATACCAAGGACATTTGCCTTGATGAGTAATTCTGCATCCGATTCTTTGTGAAGAAGTCCTGAAGAAATTCCTGCCACAGTAGAGTCTCCAGATCCAACAGGATTTACCACCTGAATTCTAGGAATATCTACCTTGTAGAAAGTGTCACCATGTTTGGCAAAAGTACCGTTGGCACCAAGTGAAACGATAATCCATTCAATCCCTGCAAACAAAGGTTCTTGAAGTACTTCTTTTAATTCATCCAAATCCTCAGAAACTTCTCTTCCAAGAAGCTGAGACAATTCTTCATTATTTGGTTTGATGACTGTTGGTTTATGGGGTGATTCAAGAACAGCCTGAAGTGCTGCACCTGAGCAGTCCAAGACTACAGGCTTGCCAGCTTGATTAGCAAGTTCTACCAAGCTCGCATAGTAATCAACTGGAAGGCCAGCTGGCAGACTACCTGAGATGGCCACTACTTCAACTGACTCCAAGAGTTTTTTGAAATGTTCCAAAAAGTCTTGACCTTCCTGTTCCAATACTTCAGGACCTTTTTCAAGAACTTCTGTTTGGTTGTCTCCGTGGAGAATAGCGATACAGTTACGAGTTTCTCCCTGAATTGAGAAGAAATCTTTCTTTACTTGATTATCGATATGTTCAACCAAAAACTCACCAAGTTTGCCACCCACTAAACCAGTAGCAAGAACAGAATCGCCAAATTCTGAAAGTACTCGGGTAACATTGAGTCCCTTACCACCAGCCGTTTTGGTTACATCCACCACACGATTGACAGTATCAATCTTCAACTCATCCAAGGGATAGGAAATATCAATGGATGGGTTCATTGTAACTGTTAAAATCATAGGTTACCTCTTAGTCGTGGTATTCTCCGCGATCCCATTTTTCAAGGAATTCAGTGAAGAAGTTTGCGTCTGTTTGTTGAGCATTGTGACTTTCAAGGTGTTCAATTTTCGCAATCAATTTTTTGTTTTCTTCAGATGGTTTGTATTCAGCATGAATGAAAGCTTCGATGATATCACACATAAGCAATTCACCAGTAATCTTACCACCAAAACCGATAACGTTGGCGTTCAATTGTTCTTTAGCATAAAGGGCTGTTGTCATATCACGAACCAAGGCAGAACGAACACCTGGAACTTTATTTACAGCGTTGTTAATACCAACACCAGTACCACAGATACATACCCCGAGATCAGCTTGACCACTAGTTACTGCTTCCCCTACTTTTTTACCAAAGATTGGGTAGTGAGTCCGTGTATGGTCATAGGTACCAAAGTCAATGACTTCATATCCTTTTGATTTCAAAAATTCTGAAACCGCCATTTTTTCATCAGTTACGATGTGGTCACATCCAATTGCAATTCTCATTTTTAACTTACCTTTCTTACTATAATCTAATTAGCCCATTTTGTTCAACATGTCAACCCGGATTTGGTGACGACCACCGTCGTATTTACCATTAACAAATCCTTTAGCGATATTTTTAGCCAATTCATCACCAACAAGTTGTGCCCCCATAGTGATCATACGTGAGTTGTTGTGGCCACGAGTCATATAAGCTGAACGTTCGTCAGATACTTCTGCAGCAACCATTCCTTTGATCTTAGTTGCAACCATAAATGGACCAGCTCCATAAGCATCAATCACGATACCAAGGTTTTGTTCTTCTTTGTTTACTTCTGCAGCAACAGCGAGAGTCACATCAACAAAGTCTTGACCTTCAGCTGTAACATCCACAAGGTGGAAGTTTTCTTTTTCTAAGAAGTCTTTCACAACTTCTTTCAATCTCAAACCTGCAGCATCTGCACCGATAACAATAGACATATTGTATACTCCTTTTTATTTTTTCTATGCTGGATTCCAGCAGTGTATTGGCTGTCTTTAAAAAACAGTCAATTAGTCCTCACAAACATAATATACTACTATTGTTTGAAGAAGTCAATAGTTTGTGTTTGTTTTTGTTATTTATTTTTTACTTTTTTATAAAACTTCTATCTCAAACCCTAATTCTTCAACCTGATTGGCTTCTAAGAGACAAACATTCTTCTTATCTTCTAAATGTTCTCCTTCTTCAAGGAATGTTGACAAGCCAGACCATGGTTCAAAGGTAATGAAAGGTCCCTTGTTCAAAGTTGACCAGATGATGAGGTTTGGAAATTCTGCAAAATGCACTTTCAATCCCTTATCATGTTTAAGAGAACGAAGGGCAATTGTTCGAGATTGCAATTCATCCAAAGTCACTGCATCTTTGCTGAAAAGATCATAACTAAGATCTATTTCTTTTTGTCCCTCTAGCCATGGACTTCTATCTTGGAAATCCAACATACCTGTTTCTGGGAAAGGACGTGGAACAGAGCAAGTCTCTTCTTTCTCAAACTCTAGATAATAATCTTCATAGACTTCATCATCAAGTAGAGGACAATTAAATCCTGGATGTCCACCAATAAAGTAAGGCCTGACCTTGCTAGTTTCTTTATTAGACTTCCTGCAAAACTAGAATCCTAGTTCATGATTGATAATACCAGCAATCAAATTCATTCGTAATCCGAAGTGTTTACGATGATTTCGATAGGTTGTTGAAAACATTTTAAACGTTTTTACTTTGGC
>ERZ1023411.16-NODE-16-length-58237-cov-20.174934_pt1 | contig 58237 bp, 61 predicted proteins | sample MGYA00380509_ERZ1023411 | MGnify/ENA primary metagenome ERZ1023411 (study PRJEB33173, sample SAMEA4830334) | metagenome | study: EMG produced TPA metagenomics assembly of the PRJEB25223 data set... | reverse complement strand
AATCGTTCTAGATCGTTTCCATATTATCCAACATCTCAGCCGTGCTATGAGTCGTGTGCGTGTCCAAATCATGAATCAGTTTCATCGAAAATCCCATGAATACAAGGCTATCAAGCGCTACTGGAAACTCATTCAACAGGATAGCCGTAAACTGAGTGATAAGCGATTTTATCGTCCTACTTTTCGTATGCACTTAACCAATAAAGAGATTTTAAACAAGCTTTTGAGTTATTCAGAAGACTTGAAACACCACTATCAGCTCTATAATAAGGAACCAGAGAAATTTTTCGGACTTATTGAGGACAATCTTAAGCAGGTTCATCCTATTTTTCAGACTTTCTTTAAAACCTTCCTCAAAGATAAAGAAAAGATTGTCAACGCCCTTCAACTACCCTATTCAAACGCCAAATTGGAAGCGACCAATAATCTCATCAAACTTATCAAACGCAATGCCTTTGGTTTTCGAAACTTTGAAAACTTCAAAAAACGGATTTTTATCGCTCTGAACATCAAAAAAGAAAGGACGAAATTTGTCCTTTCTCAAGCTTAGCTTTTCTTCAACCCACTACAGTTGACAAAGAGCCAAAAATCTCCAGACTAGAGAACTCACGGATAGTTCCTAATCTGGAGATTTCTTATTTGCACTTTTCTTGTACAACTTTAGTCCACGGTAAATAGGCCTCTAAAACCTCTTTGTTTACGAGAGTTTCCTCGTTTGGAAGACATTCTAGAAGATAGGATAGATATTTCTCGCTATGAAGGCTCAAGCGATTGTCACAAGTCAAGGGAGAATTGTTTCTTTGGATATCACTGTGAACTATTGTCATGATATGAAGTTGTTCAAAATGAGTCGCAGAAATATCGGACAAGCTGGTAAAATCTTGGCTGACAGTGGTTATCAAGGGCTCATGAAGATATATCCTCAAGCACAAACTCCACGTAAATCCAGCAAACTCAAGCCGCTAACAGTTGAAGATAAAGCCTGTAACCATGCGCTATCTAAGGAGAGAAGCAAGGTTGAGAACATCTTTGCCAAAGTAAAAACGTTTAAAATGTTTTCAACAACCTATCGAAATCATCGTAAACGCTTCGGATTACGAATGAATTTGAGTGCTGGTATTATCAATCATGAACTAGGATTCTAGTTTTGCAGGAAGTCTAATAATGAAATCAATTTAAATACATACGAGTATTTTGACAGTATTCATGAATTCACTATTCAGAATGAAAAAATCAGACAATTCCTTTCCACATTTCTTTCACATTTTTAAATGTATAAGTCGGTTTTATACTACCTTGTTGAATATCATTCACCGTTGCTTCTCCTGTCAGCACACAAACTGAAGTTACTCCTGCATTTATACCAGTCATGATATCCGTATACAAGCGATCTCCAATCACAACTGTTTCAAATAGAGAATAATTTAATTTTTTTCGAACAATATCAACCATCGTAGGTTCAGGTTTACCTATGTAAACAGGTTTCCTATCGACTGATTTACTAATCATATCACAAATAGAACCACAATCTGGGATGAATCCAAACGATACTGGGCAGCGAATATCAGGGTTAGTAGCTATGAAAGGTACGTCCTTTGTTGATAGAATCTCGCAGGTATTGCGAATTTTATCACTGGTTAATTCTGTATCAAAACCAACAAGAACAACATCTATATCAGCACTAACTTGCTCAGTTACATCAATTCCTGCGTCAGATAGTTCTTTTATCAAAGATTTTGTTCCTTGGCAATAAACTTTAGATTTAGGATAATTTTCTTTAATATAAACAATTGTGGCTTGAGCAGAGGTAAAAAAATTATCTCGTTCAGCTTTAATACCTAATCTGTTAACTTTTTCAACATAGTCAACAACAGACTTAGATGAATTGTTTGTAATAAAAATATACTCACCGCCAATATTATGAATATAGTCTAATAATTCGAGAGTACCCTCAAACAATCTATCTTCTTCATAAATGGTACCATCCATATCAAATAAGAATAATTTTTTATTCTGAAGTTCACTAATATCAGCACCAAAATAATCAACTCTATTTGTCAATTTCATTCTCCATATTCGGTTTAAGCAAATAGTTTTTCTGCAACAGCTAGGTCTTCATGATTATCAATTTCTAACCAACGACCATCCAATGGACATGCTATAAATTCAACTTCTGGAAGGATTGCATTAAGAGCAACCTCACTCCACATTTGAAGTTCTCGTTTATCTTCAATAAATTCCTTACACTTTTCAAAGAATCGAGCACCTGCTTCATAAGAGAATTTATAAACATCAATAGAAGCCCCTAAAGCCTCCTCAGGTGAAATCTGTTTAGAAATTTCCACTAAACGCCCATTTTTTTCTACGACTTTCATAGACTCTTCAATATAAGTACCTAAATCAGTTACAATTGCATTTGGAGCTTTATGAAGCAACAGACTTTTAATAACAGAAGCATCATAAAATACATCTGCATTCATCATTAAGAAGTCACTATCACCCATTGCAGCTTTTCCTAGATAGGCTGAATACATATTATTAGTCGTTTTAAAATCAACATTATCAATAATATTAATTTCTGGATACTTTTCAGTAACTGCATCTGTTAATACAGATGACTTATATCCAGCAATAATCGTAATATCTGTAATATTATTTTGATATAAATTTTCAATTTGTTTCATCAAAATTGGCTTACCATTGACTGGTACCAAAGATTTTGGTACCTCATTGGTAATTGGGGCTAGACGTGTTCCTAACCCTGCTGCTAAAATAAGTGCTTTCATTTTTTCCTCTCTTTTCTACAACTCGCTTATGAGTTCCTTATATATTTGTTTCAATCTATCTGTACTAAGATCAACCTCATGCAGATAAGTATAGCGATTACTTCTCATTTTTGTAGCATGTTGCATACAATAAATAAACAACTCTTCATCTATCCCCAAAAGTTTCGGGTTAATATGAACCTCAAATCTTTGCAAGTAATCCACCACAGCATCAACAGAATTTTCAATTAATTTCAAAACTGCGACTGTACCTAATGCAACCTGAATTCCATGAAGATTCCTTGTAGAACCATAGTAATCTAATGCATGACTAAATAAGTGCTCTGATCCACTGACAGGTCTACTACTTCCCGCAAAATCCATTGCAATTCCTGATAAAACTAAAGAGTTTACCAAAACTTCAATAAAATCAGGGGTAATAGAATTATACTTTGTTTTCATCAAAGCATCTAAAGAATTTTGCGACATTAGATATGCAAAACCATGCATCTCATCTTTCCCTCGCTCAACTGCCAACTCCCAATCTTTCAATGCAGTGTAATTGGATATTGTATCACCGATACCAGCTTTTATATTTTGTATAGGTCCTGATGCAATAACATCAATATCAATTAGTGTCATTGAGGGGATAGCCGCCCCTAAGCTTTTTGGTCTATCATCCTGCCTTTTCAAAACAGCAACTGGGGAAGCAATGCCATCATTTGCTGCTGTTGTCGGAATCGATAGGTAAGGACGTTTCGAAATAAAAGATGCATACTTGCAGACATCTAAAACACGACCTCCTCCCATTCCCACAATACAGTCAATATCTGTGGCAATAGCCCGTTCTGCTATATTCATCGCATAAGCAATAGTATTATAATTGCAACTTTCTTCCTTTACCCGACCAATTTCCTCTATTTGTGAACGTACTATCGAACCGTACAAGTCATCGACAACTGGATCAGCACAATATAAAATCTTTCCCGAAATATTATTTTGAGAAAGTGTAGCGGAGATTTGATGAATAGCTCCACTTCCTATCTTTAAATCATTATTTTTCAAATCTCGTTACCTTAAAAATAACCCAATGTTTTACTTCACAACTCTTGAATTATTCTCCTTCCTACATTTTCACTAGCGGTTCCATTAAAGATTGGACACAGTATTTCATTTCTATATTTTTTTATAGAATCATAATCAAAATTTTCTATTTTTTTAGGCAGTAAGTCATACAATTCTTCAGCAGTTTTAATAATAGAATCCGGCAATTCGTAATATGTATCTGATACCCCCCTAAGCTCAGCATATTTTTCTAAATCATTCACATATCTGACATAAGGCTTGTTTAAAAGCATAAAATCAAATATCGCGGAAGAATAATCTGTCAGTAAAACATCTGCCAATAATATAAGTTCCTGCATATCTGAGAATAGCGTAACATCAATTATATCATGATTAAAAGAAATATTATTACTAAAATGAGAGTCATTAGGATGTAATCTAATTAAAATTTTACATTTCTTCTTAATTTCTTGTTCAATACTTTGCAAAAGCCGTTCAAAATTTATATCTAAATAAGATGCATCCCCATCATCTCTGAAAGTAGGGGCATATAAAATAACATAATCATCTGAATCAATGCTTAGTTCTTTTCTGATATTATTTAACTTGTCGTAGTCTTCCTTATAGTGAAACAAGGCATCATTTCTCGGCATCCCCACCTCAAAAATTTCTCCTGAATACCAAAAATACTTTTGAAATTCTTCAGTTTGTTTTCTGCTATCTGAAATCATTATATCTGTGACTCTTGCATCATACTTTGCTTCTAAAATATATTTTAATGGTAAATCAGCCTGCTTTTCTATCAGTTTAAAACTAGAAGCACCGTGCCAAGTTTGAATATAAAACTGTCCGCGTTTTTTTAGTAGTCTTTCAAAATTTCTTACATTATAAACCCAAACCTTCGAACTAGCTTGCTCATAAAAAGATTGTAGAGATTTATATCTTACAACTCTCACTCCATCTGGAAAATCTTCATTATCTTTTGCAAGCCAAACTAAATCTAACTCTGGATATGTAACTCGAAGATACTCACAAATACTTTTCGGATTATCACCATATCCCTTACCATTAAAATTAATAAATAGTATCTTATTCTTCTTTATCCGAACAGGCCATAACACTATACTGATAATAACCATAAAAACAACTCTTACTAAAAATTTAACATTTTGTAAAACAACCATCTTAACTAAACCTTTTTAATAGTCTGTTTTTGATAAATTGAAATAGAACCCCTAGAAAACAACATATCAAAAAGACAAATATCGTCCCAAATTTGAGAATATAAACATTAGATACTAAAAATTTAAATATCACAATGATAAACTGGTGTATAATGTAAACAAAAGTCGCATATTTATCTCCAATTTCATTCAGTATTTTTATATTAATCGCTTTAGGTGATTTAATCGCGAAAATCATCAATATTATGGTTGCTAGCACAGAACTTATATAGACCTCAAAAGAATTACCCAAGATATAATATTCTAAAAATATTAGTATTGGATAGATAATTGTTCCCAAGATTAATATTTTGTTTATTATTTTACAATTAATAATCTTCTTTTGCTTCTGTGCAATAAGAATTCCTATTCCAAAAAATGGTATTCCCATAAATAAAAAATTTCTATAAAAAATTGAATCGCTAATTGTAGCTTCCATAATGAAAGAAAATAGTAAAAGTATAGAAATCCATCGTTTTGTCAATAGTAGTCTTTTATTGGAAAAATAAAGATATATATATATAATATAGCAAATAAATACCACAACGGTGTTGCTAGATAGCCTATTAAATCTGAAATCCTATTAAAAATCACAAATCTTATAATATTTGTTAAATTAAAGTTTTGAAAAATAAACTGCATATTACCTTCTCTCCAAAACATCCATACAAATATTATTACATAAAAAAATGTACTTCTTAATATCAATCTAAATATTTTTTTAATTCTATTCTGTATTTTATTCTTTGAAATATTATATGAATAAAAGCCAGAAATCAAAAAGAACATTGGAACTGCAAATCGTGCTATTATTTGATAAAACGCTCCAATTTTTCCTGGTAGCCATATATGAATAGCAACAACACTAAAACATGCTAATACTTTTATTGCATGCAAAGTACTATTATATGTTAATCCTTTATCTTTAGTAACCATCTTTCCTACCTATTTAACAAAATACATTTCCCAAAATCAAACCTGTCACTCAAAACAATAAAAAAATAGTTCCTAACTTATTTTATTATTTTCCAAATCATCTAAATATCTGATATAATCAAACCTAAACTCTAGCTGTAACTTACTCAAAATGTCATATCAATCCCTTATAATGACCCCTAGCTCCATCTAAGAAATGAGTACTCACATTATTCGTTAACTACACTGCACCGATATTCTTACTTTAATAATGAAGCTATAATATAGCTTAGTTTATCTCTATAATCTCAATTACCAAAGTTTCAAATACTTTCGTTTATTTAATAGTATCCAACTAAATAAGATAAAACTAATATTTTATAATGTATTTTTATGTACAACCTTTCGTATAATCTTTTCCTTCAATAACTTAAAATGTAAATTTCTTGACATTAAAATATAGCAACAACAAAAAATAACATATACTATTCCACCCAAAACTATTAGTAAAATAAGACTCATTATATTGTATGGTAACTGAGTTTTGGTTGCTATAATAATGAGGTACATAATCAGACCAAATAGGTAGAATATCAAACCGTTTTTCAAATATCTTTTTAAATCTAAGTCTCTTCTTACTGACCAAAACTGCATTCCAGACAATACAAATTCTGCCAAAACTGTACTAACTGTTGCTCCCATAGCACCAAAAGGTTTTATAAAAAAATAGTTTAGCACTAGATTAACAACAGCCCCCGAAATTAAAGACACTACATAATCTTTATCCTTAGCTCTAGGAATCAAATACTGAGTCCTAATGATATTTCCTAATACAGAGAAGACAAAAGCCGGAGACATAGCAGAAATCAATCTACCTGATTCAAGAAATTCTTCTCCCCAAAATATAATGGAAAAAATATCAGATACCGATATTAGCCCAAACATCAATACACTAGAAATAATCATCACGTATAAAATTGTTACCTCTATGTAGTATTTACTCTTTTCTTTCTGTCCTTCCGCTAATAAATAGGAAGTTCTTGGTAACATAACGGCCCCTAAAGCTGCAATCAAAGCTTTAGGAATTTCAATAATTCTACCTGCATTGTCATAAAATCCAACCTGCTTTACATCAACCATTAAACCAAGCATATATTTATCCATATTAGTAAAAATACTAATGGCTAGTACAGGAATAAAAAGAATTAAAATTGGCTTGATATGAGGTAGTAATTCCTTTAATTGAATTTTTTTCCAAGTTAATATTCCTTTTAATTGTCCCCATAGTAAAAGTTGGCCAACTAAAGTTACTGATCCGTTTATAAATGTGTATTTCCATAAATCTGTGCCTTGACGCACACATAAAAAAATTAAAAATAATCCTAAAAGTTTGACTAATGTATTCCTAAAAACGATTTGCTTAAAATTTTCTAATCCATAGAAAAACCAAGTAATATCAACAGCATTTGATAACAATAAAAAGAGTTGTAATATTGCAATAACTTTGTAATGTACTGCCCCCAAATATAGATAAGCAAGATAAGCTATAGTTACCAGAATAGACATTATCAACTGGATAGAGTAGATACTCCAAAACGTTTTTGATAGAATATCCTTTCCTTCTCGTTTAACAGTCGCAATTGTTCTATTTCCGTAATTTGCAATTCCAAGAAGCATAAACATCATAAAGTAAAGTGCAACCGACATAGTAAAAGAATGAATACCTAAATTTTCAGCACCTAATATCCGTGATAAATAAGGAGAAGTTAGCAAGGGAGCTGCAATACCAATTAACTGATACCCCATATTGTAGGCTAAATTTTTACTAATTTTATTACTCATTTTTCTAAACTTTCGAAGATACTATGAACTTATAAAAAGTGTTAACACCGCTAGAATAATCTATATGATGATTTAATTTATGAAACGCCGAAATATGCTTCAGTTGTTCCCACCGTTTTTCCGAAAATTGTTCATTCAACTCAAAATGAAGTATATGAGGAGAATGATTATTAAAAGTAGGGACAGCAGACCATTCGATTGGGTACCGCTCTGTAGCTATTGTAAAACATATATGGAACAAAAAATAATTACATAAACTATTTTTTCTTCGCCAGTAGGCCCATAGGAGTTTTCTCGTATAGAGTAATATAGGATGATTACTATATGACGAAATTAACCAACTTGATGCTACAATAGCTTGTGAATCTTTTCTTGATAAATTCAAAGATTTATATACAAAAAGTGGTACCTCAAGATTTGAGAAATCTCCTCCTGTATTCAACACTGTTGCATCTACCCATAATCCTCCATGGCGACATAGAAGATCTATCCTAAGGATATCAGAGTAATGCGCACGAGAAATCCATCCTTTTTTGTATTTTTCAATAATATAGTCTGGAATCTCTGTATAATCACTTATATTTTTTTCTGTCAACACAATGATTTCTCTTCCTTGAAGTTGATTCCTCATTGATTGAATACATGTTTTAATTAACTCTGGGGCATGCTCTTCTCCCTGAAACCAACAAATCCAAACTTTATTTGAAAACTCCATTTTATATTTAAGCTCATCTCCAGTCAACGAAATATGTCTAAACTTCTTCTTTAGTTTTCTATATGCTATATCGGTATCTTGTTGAAAAGCTATATTTTGATTTTTTATAATATATAATGGAATAATTCTATGAATTTTATCCTTCAATTTACTATAAAAAGAATGATTTTTAATAGAATCTAAAATTTTTTCTATCATTATGTTTCCTATACTCTACATTACTTTTGATTTTACATAAGCTGCTAAACGAATATCTATAAATCCTAGAATGTTCTGCACAATTAGTCTAATATCATTGTTTCGTGTATATTTAGCGAACTTTCTAAACTGTCGTTGTAAATACTTTGAAAAATTAGGATTTAAAATCTTACTATGATTGGTAGTCGCTGTAACAATCCAATTGCAGTACTGTTGACACGCTTTTTCGTGCAAAAAAGAATGCCCCTTTTCTGAATAAAACTCAATGCGTGAAGTATGCATCTCATCCTTCATTTTTATTTTTTCTAAAGTCATACTACTTTGTACAATGCTTCCTTTTCGTTGAACGTATAAATATAACGGCTCCTCTACAATTGATACCCTTTTACAGTCCCAAAATAGAGGATAGTTAAGAAATTCATCCTCATACAACATTCCTTTTTTAAATTTTAATTTTTCAAATAAAGTTGACCGATAAAGCTTATTCCAAGCAACAACATAGCGATAGCCGTCGGCTGTTAATACTTTTTCTAATATTTGTTGACCAGTCAAGCATATTTTTCCCGAATCTAATAGCTCATCTTTTATTTTTTCCCCTTTTTCATCGACTAATAAAAAAGAACAAATCGACACCTCGGAATCATTATTTTTTATAGAAGAATACAACTTCCAGACATAATCCTTAGATATGTAGTCATCGCTATCAATAAACGCTACATATTGACCTTTCATTTGCTCAATTCCAAAATTCCGGGCATCTGATAAACCACCATTTTCTTTATGAAATACTCTTATCCTAGGATCAACTTTACTAAATGATTCACAAATTTTCCCACTACTATCTGTGCTTCCGTCATCAACCAATAAAATCTCGATATTTTGATAAGTCTGATTCAAAATACTTTCTATTGATTTTTTTAAATATTTTTCCACGTTATAGACTGGAACAACAATGCTTATCAAATCTTCCATAACTTATTTATCCTTCATTTTTAATTTTTCTTCTCTTCCACCACTCTTTAAACGAATAAAAAGAATAAATCAACACTGGAATTTTCAATTTTAGTAAATAAAAAACAATCATCTCATTTATATTTTTAGGCATCTTTTCTTTGCTGACTTTTTCATCTAAAAATAATCTATACTTTTTTAATTGTTGAGCAATTTGGTCTAGTTTTTCTTTTGATGAATACGGAGAATCAAATTTAAATAAATTATTTACATACAAGTTAGCAAGGTAAAATCTAAAATCCATATGTTGCTTATAGTAGTTCTCCTCAATTTTAGGATAAACTTCCAACAGTTGATTCCATAACTGGTTCTGAATCATTAGGGAATTTTCAATATTCTGCACATAGCGCTTAGATAACGACTGTGGATTTACATTTTGAATATTATAATACACCCCGTCAATAACTCCAATACTTTTAGAAACCATTAAGTATTGATACACAAATGACATATCTTCACCTAGTGACATCTCAGTCGAAAAAGTAATATTATTTTCTTCAATTATTTTGCGAAAAAACAATTTGGCACAAGCACTTCTCGGAAAGATATCAACAAAATGAGCACCTATTTCTTCTCTTGTACGTGCAATAAATGAAGTTGACTTATTCTCATTTCCACCGTATTGAGTTGTAGCAGGTTCTTTATGCCAACAAGATAAGAGATCAACTTTATTATTTTTTACAAATTGGTACATTTTAGAAAGCATACCATCATCTAAAATATCATCTGAATCTAGAAAAAATACATACTCTCCACTAGCATGAGATAACCCCTTATTTCTAGCAGTAGATACCCCTTTATTAAGCTGATGAAAAATCTTAACCCTTGAATTACTGTCGTACTGGTTCAAAATTTCTGCTGTAGAATCGTTAGACCCATCATTCACCAAAATCACTTCAAGAGATTCTAAATTTTGCTTTAAGGCACTATCAACACAATTTTTAATAGTTTTTTCAGCATTGTATATTGGAATTATGATTGATACTTCTATCACCCAACTATTTCCTCTTTTCTATTGTTTATGAAAATACTTATTGTTGAAAAAAATAAAATTAAACACCAATAATGTGGATCTAATTCTTCAAAAAGCCAAAACACCAATAAAGCTAAAATATAGCCTATACTGATTAACTTTCCAGATGGGGCACTTTTTAAAAATTTAGAAAACAAATAATAGAACAGTATTACTATTATTATACTTCCTAAAATCCCTGTCCTATAAATAAAACTAATATACATTGAATGTGATCCTAATAATATACCTACTGTAGATTGTGTTCTGATTCCTGCTCCAAGTAAAATTCCCAGCCCATTAATAGCTTTAAGAGATTCTTCGTACACTATAAAACGTGTCACATTACTACCTGTTCTTGAATTAAACATTTGAAAAAAGATATGTTTAATTTTTTCCCAATTATAAAGCAATATAAGAGGTATAGTTGGATAAAACGCTACAATCATCCGCTTATTAATTGAAGTAATCTGAACCATTACTACAAATACTATGTATATAATCAGAGCAATAATAGCTATTCTAGATTTACTCAATACTAAAACCTGTAGCAAAAAAGCAAGAATAGTTACTTGTGTAAAAAAACTAAGTTTAAATAACCTAATTAACGGTAACAAAAAAAGAATCAACTGCCCATTTAATGTTGAATATTCTAAAAATCCTGCATATCTTACTCCGTAACTGGTAGCTGATACGAATCCGTCCCAACCTAATAAACTTCTTCCAAACAATACTACATTAGCGCCTCTTTGAACATAGAATAAAACAACAATAATAACTAATATAGCGAAATTATAAAACATATATTTCTTTATCTTATCAACGTTAATGGGAATTTTCAAATAATAATTATAAAAAAATACTGCTAATATCCAATTGAATGCCTTACTCAAATCTGAAAACAACACTTGAATAGGTAAGCCACTAATTAAAAAATTCCAAATTATTGATATAGAATATATCATGACCCATAGAACTATATAAAAAGACGGTGCATCTATTTTGGAAATTTGTCTATCTTTTATATAGACCGGTAATAGAGTTAAGACAATTAAAGAAAATAATATTAATTGCATAAACTGTTTTGGGAGCAGTATAATAAGCCAAAGGTACTTATAAAGAAAATATTGAGGCTCTATTCTAATTTTCATCTACTTTATTTCCTTCAAATAGTTTATTAATTTCCGCATTAAAATGTAGATTAAATCTTTCATTGTTCAAACAAATTCCAAAATATTTATCCTTAAAATCACGTATACTTAAATATAAGTCGGAAATATCATCTATGACTATAAAATTGTATATTTCTTTCGTCAGTTTTACGAATTGAAGCTGATGGTCATTCACATGCTCTCCAAATTTTTTTTGCCTCGGAACAACTATCGGAACTTTTCCTTTAGCAATAACCCCCATAAACGTCGCTGGTCCACCATGAGTAATGATAATATCTGATTCCTTAATCAATTGATTCATTTTTTCATAAGAAATTATCTTTTCCCACTCACAATATTTCGGAATATAACTGGAATATCCTATTTGAATAAATACTTCATCTTGAATAAGATTTTCTTTTTTTAGATAATCAACTTCTTTAATCAATCGATCAAATTGTTGTTCGTGTGTACCTACAGTCACAAAAATCATTAGAATATCCCTCCTAGGTTAATTGCTTTTGGGTATACTTTTTTCATTTCTTCCCATTGTACAATAAACCTATCCGTTACTGGATAAACAAGTTTTCCTGTCAGTGTTGAAGCATCAATTCTATCAAACACTTCTATATACACTGTCTTTGATCCAAATAACTTCCCAATATAAAAGAAAGGAACAGCGATAGCGGCACCAGAAGAAATAATCAAATCTGGTCTCTCTTTTTTTAAAATTTTATAGGCGAGAAAAGTATTTTTTATTAAATTTTTTATATTACGATTGGTTGGATAATAACAGGGATATACAACTTCCTCAGAGAGTACACTCCGAGCGTCCGCCTTATCAAAAGTAACCCAAAATCTTTCTTTATCTTTCCAGAAAGGTTTTAATAAATACAAATGAGTTAAATGGCCTCCACTAGATCCAACTAGACATACTTTCATTCCTTACTTCGCTCCATCTCTTATAAATACAACTTTAACAGTTTTAAGCAAAATTTCAATATCTTTCCAGATTGTCCAATTATCAATATAAGCCACATCTAATTTTACAACATCGTCAAAATCGGTTATTTTACTACGGCCGCTAACCTGCCATAAACCTGTAATACCAGGTTTAAAGCTGAGTCGACGTTTCTGTTCTGGAGTATACTGATCATACTCGTCTACTGTAGGTGGACGTGTTCCCACCAAACTCATATCTCCCTTTAGAACATTATAAAACTGTGGTAGCTCGTCCAAGCTAGTCTTCCGTATAAAACGACCAATTTTCGTGATACGAGGATCATCGTCCACCTTAAACATTCCACCCTGCATGGTATTTTGTTCCATGAGTTCTCTTTTTTTCGCCTCGGCATCTACACACATAGAGCGAAACTTATAAAAAGTGAACTGACGACCATTTTTTCCTATACGCGTCTGAGCAAAAATAGCAGAGCCCCCATCCTTTCGAATCAAAGGAACCAGTACAATACTGACTAAACCACATAGTATCAGCCCTACCAATGCACCCATGATATCAATAATCCGCTTAGCAATTACATGACTAGTTTTATAAAAATTTGTAGAGAAAGTGACTACATTCAATCCTACCATCTCATGAATTTGTTTATTGCGACCCAAATTCTTATCAAATGCTTTAAAATTTACAGTTACATCTATCCCCATTGTCTCAAACCTAGAGATAATTTCTCCAATATCGTAGCTCTCTCCTGGAAGATTGACAAACACCTCATCCACAACTTCATGCGTTGCAAATTCAATAATTTTTTCCTTTTCAATTACAGGTATTTTATCATGTTGAAAATCAGATTTATCCAAAACACTTACTGCTACCAATTTCCATGAAAGTTCATCAGATTCTAGCAATTTATCAAGAACTTTTTCCATATTTTTCGTTACTGTTAACAGTAAAATTTTCTTGCTATTTTTTAGATTAAAAAACACATGCTTCCAATATTTCTTTACTAAGAAATTTAACAAGTATAAGGATATTCCTTCTAAAGTTAAGAAGTATACCATTCCTCTTCTAGAGATACTAAACCGTTCCGCTATAAAAAAGTTTAATACACTTATAGCTATTGCAAAGAAAAAAATATATCTTATAGTACTATTAAACTCAACTAAGTGCCCTCTTTTAAAAAAATTATTACCATAGGAACTAAAATAGAATACAAAAAAGTGGAGAAGGTATAGTATAACCATCGAAGAACGTTCAAGTTCTGTCTCTCTAACAAAGCTAAGAAAATAAACCAATAAAATGACAATAATACTCTGTAATACTGCCAGAAAAATTTTCAATCCTTTTTCATCCATAAAATCTTTCATAAGTTATTTTTTACCATAATTACCATAGTCACCGTAAGAACCATATTTTTTATGTTGAACATCAAATTTATTGAGAATGACACCTAAAAACAGTTTCCCTGTTTGTTCTAATTGTTGTTTCGCTTTTTGGACATCACGTTTATTCACCTCACCTGTTGCTGTTACCAAGATGGACGCATCACACTTTTGAGTGATAATTGCCGCATCAATAACAATTCCAATAGGTGCTGTATCAACAATGATATAATCAAAATATTTACGCAATGTTTCAATCATATCATTAAAATTTTTACTTTGTAACAAGGCTGTAGGGTTTGGTGATACAGACCCCGATTGAACTACAAATAAATTTTCAATATTTGTATCACATAAACCGTGAGATAAATCAGCTGTCCCAGATAAAAATTCTGTTAGCCCTGTAATTTTTTCACGAGATTTAAAAAATCCTGACATAACTGAATTTCGAGTATCGCCATCGATCAAAAGAGTTTTATAGCCTGCACGCGCAAACGACCTTGCTATATTTACGGAAGTAGTTGTTTTTCCTTCCCCAGGGTTAACAGAAGTAACGGAAATTACTTTTAGTTTATCTCCGCTCAACTGTATATTTGTACACAAGGCATTGTAATATTCTTCTGCCTTCTTAATGAACTCCAGTTTTTTTTGTGCTATTTCTAATGTCGGCATTCCTCTCTCCTATTTCAACTTACTCAAGTTTGGTACAACTCCCAAAAGTGTCATCTGCAGTGTATCTTCGATATCTTCCGGACGTTTCACATGAGTGTCCAAAAGTTCAAGAAGAAGAACTATAACACCAGTTCCAACCCCCCCTGCCAAAAAACCAATTAGTATATTGCGTTTAATATTTGGCGAAGACGGTGATATCGCCGGTCTTGCCTCCTCCAGTGTTGTCACATCAGAAACACGAGTAATACTGATAATTTTTTGAGCAGCTACTTCTCTCAAAGAGTTAGCGATACGGCTTGCCTCTTCAGGAACTCGATCATTAACTGAAACAGAGACAATACGGGTATCAACTGGTACTGTTACTTTAATTTTATTAGCCAAACCTTTTGGCGTCAAATCTAGTTTCAAATCAGAAATAACTTCCTCCAAAACATCCTGCGAAAGGATAATCTCACGGTAGTCTTTTACCAGATAAGTTCCTGCCTGCAAGTCTTGATTGGTTAAACCAGACTTCTCTTCCTGATTACGGTTAACTACATAAATCCGAGTCGTACTAGTAAACTCAGGTTTGATAACAAAAGTACTGTAGGCAAAAGCAACTGAAGAAGTTATAATTGCCACTAATAAAATGACCAACTTTCTTTTCCATAAAGCTCTGAATAGTTGCAATATATCGATTTCCAAAGTGTTGTGTTCCTTCATATTTTCTCCTAAATTAATTGATCCATTATAATTTTTCTGGGATTATCTACAAAAAATTCTTTCGCTTTTTTCGCTCCATATTTCTTAGCAATGATATCATATGCCTGTTGCATATATGGAGGTCTACTGTCTAAATTGTGCATGTCACTTGCAACTACATGAACTAAATCACGTTCCAAAAAATACTGAGCTCTTTTTTTCATGAATTTATAACGTTCGCCAAAAAGTTTGGGTTTGAGGACATGTGAACTATTTACTTGCGTGTAACAGCCCATATCAATCAGTTCACGAACACGTTTTTCGTTATTTTCAAGAGCATCATAGCGCTCAATGTGGGCAATGACTGGAGTAATTCCCAACATCAAAATCTTGCTCAAGGCGCTATGAATATCGCGATAAGGAGTGTTCATACTAAACTCTATCAAGGCATAACGACTATCATTGAGGGTAGGAATTTCTTTTTTTTCTAGCTTTTCTAGAGCATCCAGAGTATAGTATATCTCTGCGCCATAAGCAATGACTAAATCATCTGCTACTTCTTTTGCAATTTCCCGAACCTGAAGAAAGTTTTCTGCTATCTTCTCTTCCGGAGTTTCAAACATGCCCTTGCGACGGTGAGAGGTAGAGACAATGGTTCGCACCCCCTGCCTGTAGGATTCTGTCAAGAGAGCCTTGCTTTCCTCTCTTGACTTGGGACCGTCATCTACATCAAAAACGATATGCGAATGGATGTCTATCATTTCATCTACCCTCCATCACATCCTGTATAGCTGCTTTAACTACAGCTAAACTACTATCATCTATTTCCATCACATAGAGGTTACTGTCTGGCATTGCATAAGAAGGAAGATCCGTCCGACCTGTACCTTTTAAATCTTGAGAATTTACTTTATAATTCCCTCCACTTTCTAACTGAGCATTGACCAAATTTATCATAGTCTCAAGTGGCATATTTGTTTGGATAGAATCTTGCAAGCTATCAATGATCGTACTATAATTTTTCAGTGCTTCGGTTGACGTTAATTTTTGAAGGATAGCCACAATCACCTTTTGTTGGTTGCGACCACGGTCACGGTCTCCATCGGATAGTGAGTAGCGTTCACGTACAAAACCTAGAGCTTGCTCAGAGTCTAGATGGACATTCCCTACTGGGAAATGGAACTTCCCATGTAGAGCTGAAAACTCTTGATCATTATGAACATCTACCCCTCCCAATAAGTCAATCAATTTCAAAAATGAGGTAAAATTCAAACGAACATAATAATTAATATCTACACCATAAAGGTTCTCTAGGGTATGAATGGATGAATCAACCCCATATATACCAGCATGAGTCAATTTATCCTTTTGATTATTTCCACCATCAGCAATAGGAACATATGAATCTCGAGGAGTTGTTGTAAGAAGGATTCTCTTGGTATCTCGATTGACAGTCATCAGGATATTGACATCTGATCGCGACACCGAACTAATAGGACCATAGGTGTCAATTCCACTAACATAGATATTGAAAGATTGATTCTTAGACGTCTTAGGAGCTTCTACTTTTTTAATGAATCCCTTGGTATAAATCTTTTTTATCTTCGATGCGTAGTCTGGATACTCTGACTCGATGATATTTTCAAAGACACTATTTAGGACAATGGCCTTAGTCTCCCCTGCAATCAAACTCTTGTAAGCAGCCAAGTAAGACGAACTCTGGTCGACCGTCAAATCGGTATTCTGACTTGACTTGATATCAGCTAGTAGTTTTTGAATATTTTCATTATCAGTCCCAGTCGGTGCTGTCACACTCGTCAGTTGCGTAACATTTTCGATCTCACTATCTGCTAAAACAGCGACACTGAGCGAATATTCTGAGTAATTAGAAGTCGCATTTAAACGATTGGTCAGTCCAACAAACTGCTGTACTGCAAAGAGCGACACAGAGCTGACAAGGATAGAGAACACCAACAGAAAAATAGTAAACTTTTCAGCTTTTTTATAGATAATCAAGAGTAGCCCTACCAAGGCAACTAGTAGGACTAACACAGTTACCACTAGATTAAGATATCTAAAAGCAAAGATATTATACTTAAAGATTAAGAACAATAAAAAACAAACTAATAATAAATAAATAGTCAGCAAAACGATATTAACACTTCGCTTCGCTTTCTGTGAACCTGATTTTTTAAAACGTCTACTCATGATTAACACCTATACCTTGAACATCATACGATTATATCACTTTTTTACGGTAATGTCTACATCTTTTTTTACTATCTGCATCTTTAAGTATCTTAGTAGACTTCCCGCGAAACAAAAATATAGTAAAATGAAATAAGAACATGACAAATCAATCAGGACAGTCAAATCGATTTCTAACAATGTTTTAGAAGCAGAGGTGGACTATTCTAGTTTCAATCTAATTATGAACAAGACCCAGAAAAAGTAGCCTTATTTCTTAAGAATTTTAATAGTTTAAAGCACCTAGCACCTGTTTAGATTGATGAAACAGGATTCGATACTTATTTTTATCGAGAATATGGTCGCTCATTAAAAGGTCAGTTAATAAGAGGCAAAGTATCTGGAAGAAGATATCAGAGGATTTCTTTGGTTGCAGGTCTAACAAATGGTGAGTTAATCGCTCCAATGACTTACGAAGAGATGATGACGAGCGACTTTTTTGAAGTATGGTTTCAGAAGTTTCTCTTACCAACATTAACCACACCATCGGTTATTATTATGGATAATGCAAGATTCCATAGAATGGGGAAGCTAGAACTCTTGTGTGAAGAGTTTGGGCGTAAACTTTTACCTCTCCCTCCCTACTAGCCTGAGTACAATCCTATTGAGAAAACATGGCCTCATATCAAAAAGCCTCATAAAAGGTATTACCAAGTTGCAATACCTTTTATGAGGCTCTTTCGTCCTGTTCTTGTTTCAATTGACTATGTTATCAGCGTAATAGTCTAATAGATAGTTAAATGTAGTTGGATTTCCACCAAAGGTTGATGAGTAAGTTTTTGTATCTGAACCTGATTGGCCGCAAGCAGCTAAAAGCAAAGCAGATGCAAAAGTCAGGCCTGCACTAAGGACACGCTTCTTTATGTTCATCTTCTTTCTCCTTAAATAGTGGGAATTTGTAAAGTTAATTGAATTTCGAGAATGAAAGTTTATAAACATTAGTTATAAAAAACAAAGGATTTCTGTCTTTTATACAGTCCTCCCTTGTTTTTATACGATTTCAATTTTAAATTTTTCTGCAAAAAATATTTATAGTAATTCCACACAGAAAGCATCCCATGGAACTAAGATTTGTTTTTCAAAGACTTCTTGAGCTAGGGTGTTTTCAATCAAGACAGATTTGACTTTTCCTTCTACTGTCAAGTCTTGCTCTTCATTGGACAAGTTAGCCACAACTAGGAAGCGACGGCCGCCATCCTTACGTATATAAGCAAAGACCTTATCAACCGTATCAAGCAATTCAAAGTCAGCTCGAATTAGCCAGCTATTCTCCTTGCGAATTTGGACCAGTTTCTGATAGGTATAGAAAATAGAATCTGGATTTGCCAGCGCTTCTTGGACGTTGATCATCTCGTAATTTGGATTAACCGCCAACCAAGGTTGACCTGTTGAGAAACCAGCGTTTTTGCTCTCGTCCCATTGCATAGGGGTACGGGCATTGTCACGTCCAATAACACGGATACTGTCCATGATTTCTTCAATCGAAACACCTTTTTCAAGAGCCTCACGCGCATAGTTGAGGGATTCAATATCTTCTACTTGATCCAGTGTTTCAAACGGATAGTTGGTCATCCCAATCTCCTCACCTTGGTAGATATAAGGAGTTCCTCTCATGAGATGAAGTAAGATTGCAAAGGCTTTGGCAGATTTTTCGCGGTATTCTTGGTCATTTCCCCAGATTGAGACAATACGAGGGAGGTCATGGTTGTTCCAGAAGAGGGAATTCCAGCCGTCCTCAACTCCTAACTCTGTCTGCCATTTGTTGAAGATTTCTTTTAACTTAGCGATATTCAGCTCTTTTTGATAGTGCCATTTAGGCTGACCTTCCTGATACTGAAGACCGATATGTTCAAACTGGAAGACCATAGACAATTCTTGCCCCTTTGGATCAGAGTAGAGCTTGGCAATCTCTGGCGTTGCTCCCCAAGTCTCCCCTACTGTCAAGAGATCCTTATCTCCAAAGGTCGCCTGATTCATTTCCTTGAGATAGGGATGGAGCATAGGACCATTATTGACTACCTTCTCGTCAGGAATTTTGCCAATCATGTCAATAACATCCATACGGAAACCACCAATACCTTTATCAATCCAGAAGTTCATCATCTCATAAATTTTCTGGCGAAGTTTTTCATTTTCCCAGTTGAGATCCGGCTGTTTCTTGCTGAAAAAGTGGAGATAGTATTGACCTGACTTTTCATCGTATTCCCAAGCAGACCCACTAAAGATAGAATCTAGGTCATTGGGTTCATCGCGCCAGATATAGTAGTCTCGCTCAGGGCTATTAGGATTTTCACAGGCCTCTACAAACCAGGCATGCTCATCCGAGGTATGATTGACCACCAAGTCCATGATGATACGGATATCACGCTTCTTAGCTTCTGCAATCAGCTGATCCATGTCCTCCATGGTTCCAAAAATAGCCGCAATCGCTTGATAATCAGCAATATCATAGCCATTATCATCCATAGGGCTGTCATAAACGGGAGAAAGCCAAATTGCTGTGATTCCTAGCTTGGCTAGATAGTCCAACTTACTGGTAATTCCTGGCAAATCGCCAATTCCATCTCCATTACTATCCATAAAACTCTTTGGATAGACTTGATAGACTACGGCATTATGCCACCATTTTTCTTGCATCTGTTTACCTCATTATTTTCATAATCTATAGTCTATGATAGCACTTTTTAAAATTTTGTGCAAGCGTTTGCTTAATCTTTTTAATTTCTTTTTTAGCTCCGTAGTTTCCTAACTTCCAATTTTTTATTATAATAGAGGTCAGAGGTAAAAAAATGAAAAAACAAGCTTTTAGTTCTGAACAATATTTGAATTTACAACGCGACCATATTTTGGAACGCATTAACCAATTTGACGGCAAGCTCTACTTAGAATTTGGCGGTAAAATGTTAGAAGATTTCCACGCTGCTCGTGTCCTTCCTGGTTATGAACCTGACAACAAAATCAAGCTCTTGCAAGAATTGAAAGAGCAGGTTGAGGTTGTGATTGCCATTAATGCTAGCAACATTGAACATTCCAAAGCACGTGGCGACTTAGGCATTTCTTATGACCAAGAAGTTCTTCGTTTGATTGACAAATTCAATGAATTGGGGATTTTTGTTGGTTCCGTTGTCATTACACAATACGCTGGCCAACCCGCTGCAGATGCCTTCCGCAACCAACTTGAGAAAAATGGAATTGATTCTTATCTTCATTATCCAATCAAAGGATATCCGACGGATATGGATCACATCATTTCCCCAGAAGGCATGGGCAAAAACGACTACATCAAAACCAGTCGCAACTTGATTGTCGTAACCGCTCCTGGACCCGGTTCTGGAAAATTGGCAACGTGTATGTCCAATATGTACCACGACCAAATCAATGGCATCAAGTCTGGCTACGCTAAATTTGAAACCTTCCCTGTTTGGAATCTTCCCCTTCATCATCCAGTTAACTTGGCTTATGAAGCTGCCACAGCTGACCTTGATGATGTCAACATGATTGACCCCTTCCATCTTCAAACCTATGGAAAAACCACTGTCAACTACAACCGTGATATCGAAATCTTCCCAGTGCTCAAGCGCATGTTGGAACGTATTCTCGGAAAATCACCATACGCTTCACCGACAGATATGGGTGTCAACATGGTTGGTTTCGCTATTACAGATAACGAGGCTGCTGTCGAAGCTTCTAAACAAGAAATCATCCGCCGTTACTATCAAACAATTCTTGACTTCAAAGCTGAAAAAGTTGGCGAAGCTGCCGTCAAGAAAATTGAGTTGCTCATGAACGACCTCGGTATCACACCTGCAGACCGTAAGGTTGCTGTCGTTGCGCGCCAAAAAGCAGAAGAAACTGGTGGACCAGCCCTAGCCTTTGAATTGCCAAATGGGGAAATCGTCACTGGTAAGAACTCAGAACTCTTTGGCCCTACAGCCGCTGCCTTGATCAACGCCATCAAAAAATCAGCTGACATCGCTAAAGAAGTAAAACTAATCGAGCCTGAAGTTGTTAAGCCAATCCAAGGTCTTAAAATCGATCATCTCGGTAGCCGCAATCCACGCCTTCATTCAAATGAAATCCTGATTGCACTTGCTATCACAGCTACAGAAAATCCTGATGCTGCCCACGCTATGGAAGAACTCGGCAACCTCAAAGGAAGCGAAGCCCACTCAACCATCATCTTGACTGATGAAGACAAGAATGTCCTTCGTAAACTGGGTATCAACGTAACCTTTGACCCATACTACCAATACGACCGCTTATATCGTAAGTAAAGATTTCAACCTCTCCAGCCTCGGAGAGGTTTTCTCTCTGTCTCAGGAGCAACCTTTATGATATAATGAGAGAAGAAAACTGAAAGGATTTACCATGTCAAAAGAAGTTATTGTCGAAAGTTTTGAACTTGACCACACCATTGTCAAAGCACCCTATGTTCGCTTGATTGGGGAAGAAACAGGACCAAAAGGAGACATCATCTCCAATTATGATATTCGCTTGGTGCAACCAAACGAAGACTCTATCCCTACTGCCGGCCTTCACACTATCGAGCACCTCTTAGCCAAACTCATCCGTACCCGCATTGACGGCATGATTGACTGTTCACCATTTGGTTGCCGCACAGGCTTCCACATGATTATGTGGGGACGTCACACCAGTGCTAAAATCGCAGCTGTTATCAAGGATTCGCTCAAGGAAATCGCTGAAACTACTACTTGGGAAGATGTCCCAGGGACAACCATCGAATCTTGCGGAAACTACAAGGACCACAGCCTCTTCTCTGCTAAAGAATGGGCAAAACTCATCTTGGAACAAGGGATTTCAGATGATGCCTTTGAACGTCATGTGATTTAAAATCGAGTAGGGGATAATCTCTAGCCCCTCTCACACCACCGTACGTGCCGTTCGGCATACGGCGGTTCAACTAACTTTTAACGCATGTCGTTCAAGGTAATAATCCAAACACGAAACCAGTCCACGTTTTTCAAGGACTGGTTTTGATATAGCACGTTTAAGTACCGACTTCTGAGCTACTAATTGATAGTGGTCGCCCCAGCCAGATACCTTATCTGCTATCCATTTAGGAACCCCTAACTTAAGCAATCCCCATAATCGTCTCGATTTTTTCTTCCATTGCTTCCAGATAATCACTCGTAGGCGAGTATGCAAGCGCTCATCTATGCTAGTGACTATACTTTTCATATTTCCCAATGAGAAATAGTTTATCCATCCTCGAACAGACAAATTCAGTTGCTCTCGTGATTTACGCATATAGGCTACGACTACCTTTTTGAACTTTAGAGTTTGAGGCCCCTTATCCGCTATATACGCCTTATTATCACGTTCCTATTCGTAGAGCCACGATTTCGCTATCCCTTCCTCTGACGATTCTTATTTCCAGCGTCAGACTTAAAACGGTCTATCCCCAGACCGTTTTAATCCGCTACCTCACGATAGTCAGGCTTGGGAATCGCTATTGGGTTCACCGGTAGTGGGTGCCCACCGAGGACTTACACCTCAGATATTCAGATATATAGTAAAATGAAATAAGAACAGGACAAATCGTTCAGGACAGTCAATTCGATTTCTAACAATGTTTTAGAAGTAGATGTGTACTATTCTAGTTTCAACCTACTGTACGACATGCCCGTCGTACCTCAAAAGGAACCAGTTTTTTTCAGCTGGCTCCTTCTTTTTTATCCTCAAAATTCTATCTTAGACTTTCTCACGAATAACCAAAACGCCATCTTCCATATCTGCTTCCAGATGTTTAGCATCTAAATGATCCAAGTGGAAGTCTGTCACCTTATCACGAATTTCTTGTTCAACCACTCGACGGAGAGGACGAACCCCCATGACTTCGTCGTAACCTTCTTCTGTGATATAATCTTTAGCCGCTTGACTGACTACCAAGTCAATGTCTTTCTTAGCCAAGGTTTGGTTAACTTCAGCCAACATCAAATCTACAATCTTAGAAAGGTCTTCCTTAGTCAAGTGTGAGAACTCGATGACTGCATTAAAGCGGTTGAGGAATTCTGGACGGAAGAAGGGTTTCAAACGGTCCATCAATTCTGGTTTATCCGCATCTTCTGTCAAATTGGCTTCATAGCCAAATCCAGCATTTGAGGTCGCAATAACGACAGTATTCTTGAAGTTTACTGTATTTCCTTGACCATCTGTCAAACGACCATCATCTAGAACTTGGAGGAGAAGGGTAATAACTTGAGGATCAGCCTTTTCAATTTCATCCAAGAGAATGATAGAGTATGGATTGCGACGAACACGTTCTGTTAAGGTATTGCTATTGTCATCATAACCCACATAGCCTGCTGTTGTACCAATTAGCTTAGAAACAGCTGTGCGGTCACTGTATTCAGACATATCCAAACGGATAATCGCATCCTGGGTTCCAAACATATCGAGTGCCAATTGCTTAGCAAGCTCCGTCTTACCAACCCCAGTAGACCCTACAAAGAGGAAGCTGCCGATTGGGCGATTTCCTTCATCAAAACCAGCACGGTTACGACGGATAGCACGAGCTACAGCTTCTACGGCCTTATCTTGACCAATCACCTTGTCTTGCAAGCGATGAGCCATATCTTTCAAACGTTCGATATCTGAAGCTCCCATTTGCGATACTGGGATACCTGTCATTCGTTCCACAGATTCAGCCACATCGTTGACACTTGCAGTCACTTTCATATCTTCTGTGTGGTTTTCGATTTTCTTTTCCAATTCTGCAATGCGTGTTTTATAGTTTAGAGCTGCTTCAAAATCTTCTGCTTCAACTGCTTTTTCTTGCTTGTCTTTTTCCGTTTCGATTTCTCGTTCAACAGCATGCACATCTGTTACTGGATGTTGAGCCGCCAAGTGAGCAGCCGTTACATCGACAAGGTCAATAGCCTTATCTGGCAAGCTACGTTGAGGAATGTATTGAACAGAATAATCCACCGCTGCTTTCAAGACTTCGTCTGGCAAGATGACATTGTGGTGTTGTTGATAGAGGTCACGAATTCCTTGAAGAATTTTAAAAGTATTCTCTGCCGAAGGAGCATTGACCTTCACTTCGTTGAAACGACGAGCAAGAGCAGCATTCTTCAAGATGGTGTTACGGTATTCGTCTTGAGTTGTTGCCCCAATCACTGTCAATTCTCCACGAGAGAGAGCTGGCTTGAGAATATCCGCAAGTCCTTTAGAACCACTGTCTCCACCAGTGCTACCAGCACCAAGAATTTGGTGAATTTCATCAAAGAAGAGGATAATATTCCCTGCTTCTTTCACTTCATTGACTAAGTTTTGGACATTTTCTTCAAAGCTACCACGGTATTGAGTACCAGCCTCAAGACCTGAGATATCAATAGAAATAATTTCCTTGTTCTTGATAGCAGCAGGAACATCTCCGTTCACAATGGCTTGCGCTAGACCTTCGACAACTGCTGTCTTACCAACACCTGCATCTCCGACCAAAACAGGATTGTTCTTGGTGCGGCGTGAGAGGATTTCAGATGTTTCTTGAATTTCCTTGTTTCGTCCGATAACAGGATCCAACTTGCCCTCACGCGCTTCTGCTGTTAAGTTTCGACCTAGTTTTGCAAGGACACCGTCTTGTTTCATACCTGATGCCTGTTGTGGCATTTGCACATCAGTTTCTGCATTTCCTGGTAATTGACCAGTCGCACGATAGTGAGCAAATTCCTCAGGTGTGACTTCGCGTCCATTAATTAAGTAACGGCGATTTTCAGAACTGTATCCTCGCATACCACCCATCAATTGGTTAAATAAATCATCCATGTTATTAAAATTATTAAAGTTGTTATTCATATTCTTTACCTCTTTTTGTTTACTTAGTTATGATTACTGATATTGACTATCTTTGACCATTGTTTTAAAAAATTTAGACTAGCTAGATCGCTACCCTACGTACTATTTCTGGTTTTTCTTTTTCAAGCAGGAGTAGACTATCTTTACTTCTGAAGATTTCTAGATGAAACATAGACCCACCTCTTTCTATTTTACTTTAAATAAGTGTTCTAGTAAGGCTTTCATTTACCTTACGTTCATAATATACTACATTGGTCAGAAAAGGTCAAGAGTTTTGACTTTAACTGACCAATATTTTTTTACACTCTTCGAAAACCTCTTCAAACCACATCAGCTTCTCCTTATCTACAACCTCAAAACCGTGTTTTGAGCTGACTTCGTCAGTTCTATCAACCATCTCAAAACTGTATATTAAAACGAAATAAGAACAGGACAAATCAATCAGGACAGTCAAATCGATTTCTAACAATATTTTAGAAGTAGATGTGTACTATTCTAGTTTCAATCTACTATATTTTGAGCAGCCTAAAGTTAGCTTTCTAGTTTGTTCTTTGATTTTCATTGTGTATTTAAACACAAAAACACCCTGAAACATCAGGGTGCCATTCTTACATCAAATATAAAATTGCTAGGGTCAGGAGACTTGCTAGAAGTCCCACTCCCCAAAAGAAGAAGTCAACCTTCCACTCGCTCCAAGGATTTCCTTTACCAGACAATCCCCCAAGCTCAAAATGGTGATGTACAGGCGTCATACGGAAAATACGTTTACCACCTGTCAGTTTGAAATAACTGACTTGCATCATAACAGAAGTTGTTTCAAAAACATACACAATTCCGATAATCAAGAGAGTCCATTCTTGGTGGAGAGCCATAGAGATAGCTGCCAGCATCCCACCTAGGGCCAAACTTCCCACATCACCCATAAAGACCTTGGCAGGCTTATGGTTAAAGATGAAGAAACCGAGCAAACCACCAATCATGGCAAGAATCACTAGAAGAATATCCATCTGACCTTGCACATAGGCAATAACTCCATAGGCAGACAAACTAATCATAACGGAAATACTAGCTAAACCGTCAACACCGTCTGTCAAGTTTACTGCGTTTGAAAAACCGACTAGCCAGAAAAGAGCGAAGAAAATATAGAAAAATCCCAAATGAACTGGATAACCAAAGACAGACAGGATATCGCCACCGCGCTCATAGAAAAGATAGAAGATAACTCCACCTAGAAGCTGAAGAGCTAATTTTTGCTTAGGATTCAGCCCCTCATTGATCTTACGAAAGACCTTGAGAAAGTCATCTAAAAATCCGACCAAGCCATACAAGACCAAGATAAACAAAATCATTCCCACATTATTGCTGAATTGGCTACTAAATAGGGCAAAAAAGAAAGCAACCAAAACAGAAGTAATTAAGAAAACCAAACCTCCCATTGTAGGAGTCCCAGCTTTTGCCTGATGCTGTTTGACATCCTCATGCATCTGCTGGCCTGTAATTTGCGCCTTTCTATAAAATTGGATAAAGGCTGGAATTCCTACTACAGTTAGTAAAAATGTCACAATTCCAGCACTGATGGAAATAAACATATTAGTCTCCTAAAGTTAATGTAATTTTTTTAATGTCCTTAATAGCTGTGTTAGCACGAACATCTTGCTTCTGAACGACGGAACCTGATCCTTCAAATTCCAGCTCAATATCCAACCATTTAGCAAAGGTCTCAGCAGTCTCTTTTTTCCAGCCATACATGTCTGGAATTTCTTCTACCTTATCCGATAAAAGGAGAACTTGTTGGTTTGGTGCAAGATTGGTCCCTTCTTCTACAGATGATTCTTTAATCTTTGTTCCAGTACCTACAACGATTGGTTGCACAATATTTCGGCGTAAGGCTTCCGCCAAATCACCAGGTGAAATATCCTTGATACTAGGCATTGCATAAGAAGACTCTGTCGTCACTTGATCTAAATTCTTAGCAGGAGATTGAAGATTGAGAGATTCTTTCATAGCAGAAGCCCGCTCCAAGATTGGGTTGGCAAATTCTCCCAACTGGATACCTGAATAATGTTCAGGCTGTTGAACCGTTACATACAAGATAAAATCAGGATTTTCTGCAGGGTTCATAGCCACAACTGAGAAAATGTTGTTGGTAGAACCAACCAAGTAGCCTCCATTTTTCTCGTCAGCGATTTCTGCCGTACCAGACTTGAGGGCTACATTTTGTCCAGGAACAGTTACAGTTGGCTTGCCTGTGCTGTGGTTATACATGGTTCCATAAACCGGATCCGTCCCTACCAAAACCATGTTAGTCCGAGTTAGACTAGCTGCATCTTTAGAAACAGGATTTCCCACAATTTCTTTTTGAGATTTCCGAGCAGTTTGCTCATTTGGATCATAAATGGCACTAATAAATTTAGGCTCCAGCATGACACCGTCATTAGCAATAGCGGTAAAGGCACGAATCATTTGCGTCTGGGTCACTGAAATCCCTTGCCCAAATGAGCTTTGCGCAATGTTGACAATATTATCCGCAGGAAGCTGACCAGCATACTCATCCGTCAAACCGAAACGGGTCGGAACACCAAATTTAAAACGATTAAGATAATCAAGCCAGGTAGCATCTCCCATCTTTTGCTCAAGGAGGGTCATCCCAACGTTACTTGAGTGAGCGAACCCTTGAGAAAAGGTCATCATTCTGCCACCAGTCAATCCTTCATTGACGTCCCAATCTCGAATCGTGGCATCTGCAATTTTTAACTCACTACTATTGAAGACTTCTCCTCCTGGGAAAGTGTTATTATCAATAGCAGCAGCCAACATCATCACTTTCATAGTGGAACCTGGCTCATAGTTACTTTGGTAAAGGATATCACGCCAAACAAAGTCCTCCGTAATGCCTTCTTTTGTATCTGCATCAAAGGTCGGTCGTTGCGTTGTTGCCAGAATTTCCCCTGTTTTAGCACTGACCAAAGTCGCTGTCATGTACTTTCCTTTTACCTTCTCTTGAAAAGCATCCATCTGGGTTTCCATAAAGGACTGGAGGGGGCTGGAAATGGTTGTGTAAACATCCTTGCCATCTACCGTTTGTTGGGAAACTTGTTCTGTTCCAGGTACAATATTACCCAGACGATCCTTTTCATAGGTAATAATGCCGTCTGTCCCTGCAAGAATACTGTTCAAGGAACTCTCCATTCCAGAGGTTCCCAGCAAGCTCTTGCTTCCATCTTCATTTTCATGGAGCTGAGCTAGACCGATAAAACTAGAAGCAAATTGTCCGTTTGGGTAACTACGATTGGGACTGGTTGTAAAATCAACCCCCTTGACCTCTGCAGTTTCCAACTCTTTTTTGATAGCCATCATATTGGCATAGGTAATCCCATTGCCCTTCGAACCAAAGGAAACTTGCTTGAGATTAGGTTGCGAGAGTTGCTCTCTTACATAGGATTCTTCCATGTCCAGATACTTATGAAAGACCTCTGCAACCTTGTTAAATTGTGTTTTTTCTACGTAAAGAATCTTACCCGTTGCTGACTTATAGTTCTCATCAATGACCGCATAGACATTATAAGATGTCGCATCCTCAGCAATCGGGACTCCATTTCGGTCATAAATAGTCCCACGTTTGGCAGGAACTGTACGGGTGGTTTGATGAACCTTCTTAGCTTCCTTCGCTAAATCTGTTCCAAAGCGAGTGCCCGTCCCAATAATGACCGCAAAATTGACTAAAAAAACGGCAAAAACAAAGACAGATAATAAACTCAGACTTTTTCCAACTCTGCGTCTGTTTTCAGCCGGCGATTTCCGATTTTTCGTCGCATAACGGATTACTCTTTTTGTCCACTTCATATCTTACTCCGCTATTCGAATATTTTCATTGTTTAATTGCAAATCGTGTGAATTGGCAATTTCTTTCAAACGTTCTGCACGTAATAGTTCATTGACCTCTTGCTTGGCATCGTCCAATTCGGTCTTCTTTTCCTCTATCTGCGCATTGATTTTTGTCAAATCATTCTGCACTTGCAAGAGCTTGGTCTGCATAAAAATAATACTAATGGCTACAATAAGAGTGGTTACAGCAATGGAAAAGTAAAAAGCTTTTTCCACACGCGAAAACCGTTTAAGTTGCATCTGTAGTATTTGACTTGTTTTTTCCATTCTTTCTGCCATCTTTTTTCCTCTTACTTGTGAATTTTTCTGGCCACGCGCAACTTGGCTGAGTGCGAGCGGTTATTGGCTTCTAATTCTTCTGCACTTGGCAAGATTGGCTTACGGGATACCAATTCCATCTTGGGCTTGAGATCATCTGGGATGAAAGGCAAACCTTTGGGAACTTCAACCGTTGAAGCTTCCTTAAACAACTGCTTGGTCAAACGGTCTTCTAAGGAATGAAAGGTAATCACTGAAATTCTACCATCCAGAGCCAACATGTCCATAGCTTGCTGGATGGACTCATCTGCCGCTCCCAGTTCATCGTTAACTTCAATTCGAACAGCCTGGAAAATCTGCTTGGCAGGATGGCCCTTCTTCTTGAGCTCCTTGGCAGGTTTGGCCGACTTGATAATTTCTGCCAATTCAGTCGTCGTCTCGATTGGTTTGACTTCACGTGCTTGCTCAATCTTACGCGCAATCTGTTTAGAGAATTTGTCCTCACCATACTTGAAGAAAATACGAACCAAGTCATGATAGTCATAGTGGTTCACCACTTCATAGGCTGTCAGACTAGCATCCTGATTCATCCGCATGTCTAGTGGCGCATCCTTTTTATAAGAAAAACCACGCTCACGCTGGTCTAATTGAGGACTAGACACTCCCAAGTCATAACAAATTCCATCAATTTCCTGAACACCAGCTTCGCGCAAACGTGCCTGCAAATGACGGAAGTTATCCTTGATAAAAGTCACCATCCCCTTCTCAATATAGGGAGTCAAGCGTTTTTGCGCATTGTTAATAGCATTCTGGTCCTGGTCAAAGGCATAGAGATGGCCTTTTTCACTTAATTTACTCAATAAATATTCGCTATGGCCCGCTCCACCCAATGTAGCATCAACGTAGATACCGTCAGGCTTTACGTCGAGCATATCAATCGTTTCGTGGAGTAAGACCGTTACATGATGAAATTCTTTTGTCATATCTTATCTATTTTACCACAAATCCGACTAGCTTGCACTAGTCAGACAAATAGGTCAAAAACAAGTAAGATTTCTTTAAGAAATATGTCAAATATGCTTGACATTCGCTCTATAGAAGAATATAATATAGTCAAATATATACGACACAAATCAGAAAGGAGACCAGATGAATCGTGTGAAAGAATTTCGCAAGGAATTGGGTATTTCCCAGCTCGAACTAGCCAAGGATATCGGTGTCTCGAGACAAACCATCAATATGATCGAGAACGACAAGTACAATCCAACTCTGGAACTCTGTCTCAATCTCGCCCGCAGCCTCCAAACTGACCTCAACAGTCTCTTTTGGGAGGATAATTTTTAAAAAAGGAGCCAACTCATGAAAAAAGAAACCTTCACTGAAAAACTAATCAAACGTACATACGGTATTTCTGATCCACTTGACGAATACAAACGACGCGAGGCTGATCGTATCGGCAATCAAGTCTTTATCTTCCTCTTTTATCTGATGATTTTCGGAAATCTTATTCCACTCCTTCTGGCCTATAAATATCCTCAAGAAGTGGCTCTAATCTATCCTCCTCTGATTTTAGTGATTGCCCTCATCGCTGCTGGTTATGTCACCTACCAAATGAAAAAAACAGGGATTACAGCTATTGACCCAGATATGCTAAATGAGAAAGAAAGCAAGCAACTACACTACCCAGGTCTGAAAGCAGGTTTGTTCTTTGGTCTATGGATATTTTTTATAACTCCTCTTCTCGATATACTCATAGGTGAAGGTCAGGACTATTTTCATTCTCTTCTCACTATAAGAAATGGTGTATCAAGCATTCTCGGTTCTATCTTCTTCGGAGCAAGCATACAGTTCCTCATCTCCCGTCGCATTGCAAAAACTAAGAAAAATCAAGATGAGGATTAGGAGGAAACTCATGAAAAAAGAAAAGAAACAGTTACGTTATCCTGGTCTGAAAGCAGGTTCGATTTATGGAACAGTGATATTTTTTATAATTCCACTCATTGATACCCTAACAAGTGAAAATCCAAATTTTATCAGTTCTCTTCTAAATACAAAACATATTTTTAAAACTATACTGGGAGCTTTCTTTTTCGGAGTGATGATACATATTGTCGACTCACTTCGTATTGCAAGAGCTAAAAAAGACCAGGATTAGGAGGTGCCTTATGAAATCACTAGCTAGACTACTGATCATTCATGTTTTTATCAGTATTTTCCTTTTCTTCGCCCTTATTTCAGGAGCTGTTTCTCATACAGTTTTACTACTCCTACTCCTCTTTCTTCCTGCGCTCAATAAAGGACTTGAGAAAATACAATCAAAACGGATACCTGTCCTCAACGCAGCCCTCTTCTTTCTCCTCATATCCTTTCCACAACTTTTAACCAACCCTGTCCAATGGAAATTTTCAATATTCCTAGTCGTAACCATCATTTCAAGTTTGGCCTACTTCTATAACTTTTATCAAGTAGTTAAAGAAGTAGATCAAAAACAGTTGATTTAGGAGCTTGCTCCCATAATTTCTCATTTCATAGGCAAATAATCCCACCTAGCTTGTTCTAGGTGGGATTATTTTATTTCTTAACAGAGATTGCAAGTCATTTTCCTTCATTTTAGAAAGTCGACTCTTTCCAATTCACACTACAATCCAAGACTTGTTGCCTTTCTTCTTGATTGCGGCCTTCAATCTGATCAATCAAAATCTTTGTAGCCTGTTGTCCTTCCTCAAAGGAGGGCTGAACCAGCGTCGAAACACTTGGAGAAGAAAAGCAAGTCCACTCCGTATTGTCAAAACCAATCAACCCAACTTGTGGCAAGTTATAATTCAACTCTTTGATAACGGTAAAGACTAGAGGTAGGGCCCAACAGTTAGGGATAAATACCAGAGTTTTTTCATCGGGATCGATTTCTTTTTGTAAAAATTCCTTAATTTGTTCCAAATTCGTATGCTTATCTTCAATGGTTAGACTGGCGTGACGCATATTAGCATCTGTTAAAGCATCCACAAAACCACTTGCCCGCTCAATCCGAGTACTCAAACGACTCGTATCCGCTGTAATCAAGAGAAAATGCTCATAACCTTTTTCGATACAGGACTGGGTCATGTCATAAACGGCATCATAGTTATTGGTTTTAACCCAGCTAGTCCGGTGTTCATAGAGCTGACTATCAAAAAAGACCATTTTCTTCTTTTTCTCATCGATGATACGAGAATATTTTCGGAAATTAGAGGTCGGCTGAATAATAAAGCCGTCTACTCCCAAGAGAAGCATGCTTTCAATATACCGGTCCTCACTCTCTTGGCTGTAATTACTATTTCCTATCATTACCTGGTAGCCATTCTGGCTGGCGATATCCTCAATTCCCTTAACAATTTGGTTTGAGAAACTGTTGGTAATATCACCGATCAAAACACCGATTAATTTTGTTCGTTTGGAGTTTAAGCTACGCGCAACAATGCTCGGTTTGTAATTTGTTTCATGAATAACTTTTTCAATCTTTTCACGTGTCTCTTGGGACATTTTTTCATATTTCCCGTTTAGGTAAAATGACACGGTTGTTTTCGAGGTCTGAGCCATTTCCGCAATGTCTTTTATGGTCAGTTTCTTCTCCAATCTAAAACACCTCCTACTAATACTTATTATAACATATTCACTATTCAAAATGCCTATTTCTAGCACTGCAAGCGAATCATTCTCTCATTTATTTTATCATATACTAGACATTTTCCACGCATTTTTGTTCCGTCAACGAGGCACAATTTTTCACCTACACCAATATCCTCGCTTAATAACAGAATCAGCTTGTCTGTTTCGTCATTTTTCACTTCAAAAGCCAGAGCATTTTCCACTTCACGATCATCTGTCTGGTAGACAGAATGACGGATGATTTCAAAACTCTCATGCGCAATGATGGTATAATCCAGCATCTGATTCTCAAAGAATTGGCGCTTGGTGAGTTTGCTACTTCTTTCAAGCTCATTGTATTTAGGAGAAATGATGGTATCTTCCAAATCAAAATCAACTTCACTCCATAGTCTCAACTGATTGATTTTCCCATCTTGATAGGTCACATCCTTGTCAAGGATAAACTGAGTCAACGCCTCATGCTGACCTTGACACCTGATGTCATCTACCAAGAGCCAGACATCCTCTACCAACATGAGGATTTTTCTCTTGTGAAGATAAGGCAAATCAGGTTCTGCTGACCAATAAGCCCCCTCAATATAATGCATTCCCTCCCTTTCTTTATGGTGACAAAACAGGGAGTGAGGATAGTATTCATATTCCCAGGATCCCGTGATTCTTTCCGGAGCTTTCCCATCTACAATGCAGGTCGAATGACTCCAAGCACTCTTTAAGAGATAACGTTCATATATCTCCCGATAAGAATAACGCCCAGCATCTATGAAAATAGGTTGGCCTTGATACTGTAAGCAAAAACTATTCTCGTCACTATGACTATGGGCACTTCCTAGCGGACCATTTTTGAAAAATAGATAACGATGTTCATCCTTAATGCAGACATGTCCAGAGTCTTCAAAGATCATGGACTTAGGCTGCCAAGCTCTCTTTTCAAATTCCTGCAGTCGCTTGACCTTTTCTCGCCCCAGGAACAAGAGGCTAAGCAAATCAACTTTAACATCCAGACCGTTAAGAAGGTCTTCCTGGTTCAAAACCACAGCAGACAGGCTCAAAATTTCTGTCGTTTCTGTAGAATCGCTATCACCAAAAGCCAAAGTCCGTCCATCTAAGCCTGTCATCATTTGAATATAGGTCGCCATCTTTTCCAGCAACTCTTGGTAACTATCTTGCAAGTCTGGAAGCAAGAGACACAAATCCAGCAAGGCTTTATAAACCTCTACATGATAGAGAATCGACTGTTCAAACTGGCTTCCATCTCCTAAAATCTGTGTCTCAATTTGCTGTTTCAACTCCTCTGAAGCAAAATGGTAAGCTTCTTCTAAATCCATCTTATCTGAAAAGAAATGATAGATAGCAAGCATCGGAATTGTTTGTAAAATCCCCCAGTTACTAAGGGTGTACTTGGCGCGATAGTAGCTTTTCATAAAGTCAATCTGCTTTTCTAGACTGACCAAAATTTTCTCTAGTTCTTTCTCCTCTAGCAAGTCAAATTTCAAGAGGAGCAAGAGTAGTTTCAACCAAGTAAAGGAACGAATACCCGTATCCAAGGTTCTAGTCATCAAGGATTGAGGAGAAAATTCTCTCACCTGCTCAATCCAATCAAATAGAAAGAACTTGCACTTTTGAATATAGTCCTTATCTCCTTCTACCAGATACCCTATCATAAACTGCAAGAGATATTCTTGTCGATTGAGCATATAAGACCATTCTGGATCATCTTCAAATACTTGATCCCATACCATCGGCTGGATTTGATGGATTTTTGAACAAGGCTCCATATCCCAAGGACTATCAAACATAAAACGATTGTCCATCAAGCGTTCAAGGGAACTCTTGACTTTCTCATAGTCTTTTGAACAGTGCGACAAGATATAATCACGACATTGATTTCCATCGACTCTTTCAAAAAATTGTCTTCTTTCTTCTTTCATTATCTATTACCAGAAAAAGAACTACTTAAAAAGCAGTTCTTTTGTCTTTCCCATTACACTTTCCTTTTCTACATGGATGACCACACCTTTTGCAATCTGCAAGGAGACCAAGTCATCTTGGATAGAAATGATTTTTCCATGAATTCCAGACAATAACAACACTTCATCACCAGATGTTAAAGAAGCTAAATACTCTTGTCGTTGCTCCATCTGTTTGCGAAGCAACTTTTGCTGACGAATAGAATGAAAGCTTGACAGTAAAAGGGGACTCACTGCCAAGACAATCACTATTCCATAAAACAATGTTGTATCCATTAAGCTATAATCTTAAGCCAGCTTCCGATAATTCCGATGATAACTGTTAAAATAACGAGTTTATATGTTGTCCATTTCTTTTCTTTGATCAAGTAGTAAACTAAAAGTGTAAATAGGGCTGGTAGAAGAGCTGGAGCAACCTTATCAAGCATTCCCTGAATACTTACGATACTTTGTTTAGCGTCTGCTTTAACTTCCCCTGCAGCAAAGGTAATCGGCACCATAATCTTAACAGATGTCGCTGCCAAACCAGCAATTACGGTTACACCGATAATATTGGCAATACGAGAAATCGTTGCCATCTGCTCGCTTAGTTTATCAATCACAGTTGTTCCTAGTTTGTATCCATACAGACCAGTTGACAATTTAATCGCTGTTAAAATCGTATTCATCGCAAGGAAGAACAAGATTGGACCGACAACCAAGCCTTCTTGAGCAAACGAAGCTGCGATGGTTGAGAACAATGGAGCTAAACAGAATTGAGAAAGAGAATCCCCAATACCTGCCAATGGTCCCATCAAGGCCATCTTGATGCTACGTGTTTCTTTTGTTGGTCGACCATTTTCCAACATTACAAGATGCAAGCTGGTAATAAAAGGCAGGAAGTGTGGGTTGGTATTATAGAATTCACAGTTTTCTTCCAAGGCTTGGTAGAAACCTTCCTGATCCTCTCCATAGTGTTTTTTCAAAGCAGGATACATCACATTGGCATATCCCAACCCTTGATAGTTACTATAGTTAAATCCATTTTGACAAAAGAATGCCCGCAAAGACGTTTTAAGATAATCACGTTTTGTTAATTTGTTAGATCCAGTCATCGTGTGCTTCCTCCTCTACCACATGATCCGCTGTTTTTGGCTTGTTATAAAATTCAATCAAAGCAAAGATAGTACCTACAATTGCAATACCAATTGTTGGGATGTTTAGATAAGCTGCACAAACATATCCCAACAAGACAAAGGGAATCAACTCTTTCTTAGCCATCACTGACAAGATCATCGCAAAACCGATAGCTGGGAGCATTTTACCAGCAACTGTCAAACCTGTAAGTAATACCGGTGGAATGTAGTCTACGAGTTTCAACAAGGTATCCATTGAAAGGGCACCCAAGCAACCCAAGGTAAATCCAATAAAGGCAAACAACCAAATTGTTGCATTTAGAGTGAACTTGAATTTCTTCAAATTATGGTTTTTCAAGTGCTTCATCGCCGTTTCAGGCGCACCAGCACGTACAGTGTAGGCGAAAGTTTGTAAGAATTGAATCGCCACAGCAATCGGAGTAGAGAGGGCAAGAGCCGCTTCTGGACTGACTTTACCAGCACTAGTGATAGCCATCAAGGTACCAAAGATACCAGGTCCGATTGGGTTTGGTGGAACAGTACCTCCAGCACCAACACCGAATCCCATATAAGCCAATTCACCAATAGCTCCCATTGCAAGAGCAGTAGGCAGATCACCTAGAATAATTCCGACACCAAATGACAGAACAATACATCTATTGGTGTAAATTCCTAACAGCATTCCACTAAAACAGAAAGCTGTCCATAATCCAATTAAAATCGCTTGAAATACATTAATCGACATAACGATCTCCTCTTTTAAATATAGTCCATAATGTTGACTTGAACAGCTCCATCATTTCCTGTTGGAGTTGTTTTCGTATTAAATGTTACTTGATGAGTTTGGCTTAATTCCTTGAGGGCTGCCTTGTCCTCTTCACCCAGGAAAATGGAGCGTGTCACTTGCTCTTTACCAGGGGCATTGTGAATGTTCCCAATATTGATTTCTTTGATAGGGACACCACCTTCTACCAAGGTTAAAGCGTCCTTTACATCCTTTACAACGATAAAGATCGTTTGAGCAGGATTAGCCTTGTGAATGATATCAATCACCTTTTGCAAAGGGAAGAAACGCATGGCAACTGAGTCTGGCACAACTGTTTTCATCAGAGTTTGTTGCATCTTGTCCGTGCTTACTTCGTCATTGGCAACAATGACCGTATTACAACCTAGGTATTTTACCCAAAGTTGTCCTTGTCCATGAATCAACCGTTCATCGATACGGGTCATAATAATATTTGGCATTGTCATATTTCTCCTCCTACCAATATAGGTTCCAGTCTTTGTAGAAACGGATAAGGGCTTCTAGGTAATAGTAGTCACCCCAGATATTGCCTTCATCCACTCCTTTACCTGAATGCCATGAGTACACACCGTGGAGGAGACTTGTCCCACCAGGGGTAAATTGATCATTTGCATAATATTCGATCAAGGAACGAAGCATGGCATGCATAGCATGTTTATAAATATCTTTGTCAGCATCCACCTCTGGGAGATGTTTTAGCATTTCATGAATCCCACAGACGGCGATAGCTGTTGCTGAAGAATCTCGTGATTGATCACTACCATCATTAAAAATCAAATCCCAATAAGACACATGATCTTTTGGCAGACGATTCAAGAAATAATTGGTCACACCCTTAAACAAGTCAAAGCAGGACTCGTCTTTTAAGTGACGATAAGTCAAAGGAATACCATAGACTCCCCATGATTGACCACGTGCCCAGCATGAATCATCACTATACCCTTGTCTCGTTACACCTTTAAAGGGTTGACCTGTCTCAGGATCAAAATAGAAGGTGTGGAAGGACGAAGCGTCATCACGGATTACATTATTAGCTGAAGCATAGAAATGGCTTTCTGCAATATCGTAGTATTTTTGATCGCCTGTTTCTTGATAAGCAAAGAATAAGAGTTGGATATTGAGCAAGCAGTCGATAATCAAACGGTAATGCTCTTTCTTGCCCAAGTCTCCCCAAGCTTGAATAAAACCACCTTTTTCTTGATAGCGTTCAATCAACTTATCTGCAGCTTTCAAGGCTGCTTCTCTAGCCTCTCCATCTCCATTTATCTTATATTCAGCCATACAAGACGGTGTGTACAAGAAGCCGAGATCATGGTGAGCCAATTCTACTCTCTTATTGACACGATCCAGGAAAGAAAGAACATTTTTATGAGCGATGTTTTTAAATGCATCCTGTTGACTGTATTCATAAGCCAACCACAGTTCTCCTGTCCAGAAACCATTGGTCCATTCCGTGTTATCCATGATTGGATAGACATTATCAAAGGTAGCTGGCGTCGGGAAATCTTCCTTGAAATAGTCAAGGTTGAGTTCTAACTGCCGAATAACCTTATCGATTGCCTGGCCGACTTCTTCTTTCGTCAGAAGTGGTACTTCTAAGAAGCGCTCAGGCGATTTTATTTTTTCAATCGTAACCTTTTTTATCATTCTTTTACCCTTTAAATACCCGATTCGAAATCTTCTTCCTCTTCCTCTGCATCCGTTGAAAACAATTCTTTACCATTTACGACTCCGCCCTGGGCCGCCACTACTGATTTATTAACAACCTCATCAAAGCTATGAGCCATTCTAGCAAAGACTGCTTCCATTAACATGGCTAAGTTCAAACCCGAGAGAACATTCATTGTTTTGACTGGATTTTCTCCCATTATGGTAGAAGAAACCTTGAATGGCGATCCTCCCAAGAGATCACTTAGGATTAAAACTTCTTCTTCATTTGAAATTGCAAGTAAGATTTTTTGCTTGAGTTCATCTGCTGACATTCCTTCCACAAAGTCAATCGCCTCCACATTTTCTTGATTACCTGCAATCAATTGTAAAGAACTATAAATCCCTGTAGCAAAATGTCCATGCCCTACAAGTACAATTTTCATCTTTTCCCCTTTCTTGTTTAGGTTTACCGGTTTACTTTATATTCCCCATTGTAATCCTTTATTTTTATCTTGTCAATAGTTTTTTTAAAAAAATATTAGCGCTTTCATTACCTTTTTAACCATTTTAATAGGCAGAAATTTCAAAATCTTCCGTTTTTTTAGGAAAACAAACCTTTTTATAAATAAAAATATTTATTTATTGACAAAACCGGTTTACTAGAATATAATTTGGTTATAGAGAAGTCTTAACAAATTTGAAAGGAAGTATCAAATGACAAATACATCATTCTCAATTGAGCAGTTTTCTTTAAAAGGAAAAATTGCTCTCATCACCGGCGCTTCTTATGGAATTGGATTTGCTATTGCCAAATCCTACGCTGAAGCCGGCGCTACTATTGTCTTTAACGATATCAATCAAGATCTGGTCAATAAAGGGATTGAAGCTTATCGTGAAGTTGGCATCGAAGCCCATGGATATGTCTGTGACGTGACAGACGAGGACGGTATCCAAGCCATGGTCAAGCAAATCGAACAAGAGGTTGGTGTCATTGACATCCTCGTTAATAACGCTGGTATTATCCGCCGAGTTCCAATGTGCGAAATGAGCGCCGCTGATTTCCGTAAGGTCATCGATATTGACTTAAACGCACCATTTATCGTTTCAAAGGCAGTTATTCCTTCTATGATAAAGAAAGGGCATGGAAAAATTATCAATATTTGTTCGATGATGAGCGAACTGGGACGTGAAACAGTTAGCGCTTATGCTGCTGCTAAAGGGGGCTTGAAAATGTTGACCCGCAACATTGCGTCTGAATACGGTGGAGCCAATATCCAATGTAACGGAATTGGACCGGGTTATATTGCCACTCCTCAAACAGCACCTCTTCGTGAGTTGCAAGAAGATGGTTCTCGCCACCCATTTGACCAGTTCATCATTGCAAAAACACCTGCTGCACGTTGGGGAAATCCTGAAGATTTGATGGGCCCTGCTGTCTTTCTCGCTAGTGATGCCAGCAATTTTGTCAATGGCCACATCCTATATGTAGATGGCGGTATCTTAGCCTACATCGGAAAACAACCTGAGTAAAAATAGAAAGAAGATCTTATGAAAATCGCATTAATCAATGAAAATAGTCAAGCTAGCAAGAATCACATTATTTACGATAGTCTAAAAGAAGCGACAGATAAAAAAGGCTACCAATTATTTAACTATGGTATGCGTGGAGAAGAAGGAGAAAGTCAATTAACTTATGTGCAGAACGGACTAATGGCTGCCATCCTTTTAAATACAAAGGCAGTTGACTTTGTTGTTACCGGCTGTGGTACGGGTGTAGGGGCTATGCTTGCTTTAAACAGCTTCCCTGGTATTGTCTGTGGTCTAGCAGTGGACCCAACTGACGCTTACCTTTATTCTCAAATCAATGGTGGTAACGCCTTGTCTATCCCTTATGCCAAAGGATTTGGCTGGGGGGCAGAACTGACCCTCAAATTGATGTTTGAACGCTTATTTGCTGAAGAAATGGGCGGTGGCTACCCAAGAGAACGTGTAATCCCTGAACAACGCAACGCTCGTATCTTAAACGAGGTGAAACAAATCACCCACAATGATTTGATGACCATCCTTAAAACAATCGACCAAGACTTCCTCAAAGACACCATCTCTGGCAAATACTTCCAAGAATACTTCTTTGAAAACTGCCAAGATGATGAAGTCGCTGCTTATTTGAAAGAAGTATTAGCTAAGTAAAGCTATTCTAAACCAGAAAGGAACTAATGGATGACGAAAATATTACTGTTTGGCGAACCATTAATTCGAATCTCACCATTAGATGCCACCAGTATCGGCGATCATGTTGCCAGTTCGACTTATTTTGGCGGATCAGAAATTAACATCGCTTGTAATTTGCAAGCCCTGGGTATCTCAACGAAAGTCTTTACCGCACTCCCTGCCAACGAGATTGGAGATCGTTTTCTCACATTCTTGAAACAGCACCAAATCGATACCAGTTCAATCTGTCGGCTTGGCGATCGAATCGGCCTCTACTATTTGGAGAACGGCTTTGGTTGTCGTCAAAGTGAAGTTTTCTACGATCGTAAGCATACGAGTATCAGCCAGATTCGGCCAAACATGCTAGATATGGATTCTCTCTTTCAGGGGATTAGCCATTTTCATTTTAGTGGAATCACCATAGCTATCGGTCAAGAGGTCCGTGCGATCCTTCTCCTACTCTTGGAAGAAGCCAAGCGCCGAGGAATTGTCGTTTCAATGGATCTCAATCTGAGAACAAAGATGATTTCAGTCCTAGAAGCCAAGTATGAATTTTCTAAGTTTGCACGTTTTACTGACTATTGCTTCGGTATTGATCCTCTCATGATTGATGACCAAAATCTAGAGATGTTTCCAAGAGACAGTGCTAGCCTAGAAGAGGTGGAAAATCGCATGCGACTTTTAAAAGAAGCCTATGGTTTCAAGGCCATTTTCCATACCCTCCGATCTAGTGATGAGCAAGACAAAAATGTCTATCAAGCCTATGCTCTGGAAGAACGATTTGAAGAGTCTGTCCAACTAAAAACTGCAGTCTATCAACGAATTGGTAGCGGGGATGCCTTTATATCTGGTGCCCTTTACCAACTACTCCATCATTCCTCCCTAAAAACTACCATTGACTTTGCAGTTGCGAGCGCAACTCTCAAATGCACTCTTCCAGGAGACCATCTCTCCACTTCCGCAACTAGTATTGAAAATTTACTGGCAAATGCACAAGATATCATTCGTTAGGAGAATTACATGACCAAATCAGATACGATTATTGAACTAAAAAAACAGAAAATTGTCGCTGTCATTCGAGGAAATACAAAGGAAGAAGGACTGCAAGCCTCGATTGCTTGTATCAAGGGCGGTATCAAAGCTATTGAAATCGCCTATACCAATCAGTATGCAGGACAAATCATCAAGGAACTTGTAGACTTGTATCAGGACGATCAGAGTGTTTGTATCGGTGCAGGTACTGTGCTTGATGCCGTAACTGCTAGAGATGCCATTCTAGCCGGAGCAAATTACGTTGTTTCTCCATCTTTCCATGCTGAAACTGCGAAAATGTGCAATCTCTACAGCACACCGTACATTCCAGGCTGTATTACCCTCACAGAGATCACGACTGCACTTGAAGCCGGTAGTGAAATCATCAAACTCTTCCCAGGTAGTACTCTCAGTCCAGCATATATCTCTGCAGTCAAGGCACCGATCCCACAAGTTTCCGTAATGGTAACCGGAGGAGTCGGCCTAAACAACATCCCTCAATGGTTCGCTGCTGGTGCAGACGCCGTTGGAATTGGTGGCGAACTCAATAAACTCGCTTCCCAAGGCAACTTTGACCGCATCAGCGAGATTGCCCAACAGTATATTACACTCAGATAAAATCATAACTACCCGTCTAACGGGTGGTTTATCTCAGAGCTATAAGCCCAAATTACCAGCCAGCGCCTAAAGACGCTGGCTTTCACGTTGTTCAAGCCTTATTGCTCTTGACTCGTCACTTGCCTCTTTAAGAGACTTTGGTATTACTTACCACTATCCCTAAAGGGATCCTCATATTCTTTTACACTCAATTTATCTAGTGCTATAGTAGATTGAAACTGGAATAGTACACCTCTACTTCTAAAACATTGTTAAAAATCGATTTGACTGTCCTGATCGATTTTGTCCTGTTCTTATTTCATTTTACTATATATCATACTTTACTCGTTCTCAAATTTTCATACTCGTGAAGAAATCATCCACTGGATAATTTCTTTAATCTTGACTATATTTCTTAATTGTGGCTTCATTAAGCCCTACTGGACTTACATAATAACCTTCCGCCCAGAAATGCCGATTCCCAAACTTGTACTTGAGATTGGCGTGTTTGTCAAACATCATGAGTGCACTTTTGCCTTTTAAATACCCCATAAAACTTGAAACACTTAGCCTCGACGGAATACTGACTAACATGTGTACATGGTCTGGCATTAAGTGACCCTCGATCATTTCAACACCTTTATAACTACACAAGCGATGAAATATTTCGCCTAAACTACTTCTATATTGATTATAGATGACTTTTCGTCTATACTTAGGGGTGAACACAATGTGATAGAACACCTCCACTTTGTGTGAGATAAACTATGAGCCTTTTGTGCCATATTTTTTCTCCTTTCGCTTTACAATTGGATTGAACACCTTTATTGTATCGCGTTTGGAGTTTTTTTGGTATAACCTTCGACGCGCACCCGCATAGCGGGTGGTTGTTTTGTCTCGCACCTCACGGAGCGAGACGGACTAATATAGTGGAGTGAAATAGGATACGAACAAATTGATTAGGAAAATCAAATGAATTTATAGAAATCTTTTAGTAGTTATAACGTCCTATTCTAGTTTCAAAACGCTATAGTCACATAATAATGAAGTAAAAAAGGATAAGTATCAACTTATCCTTTTTTAAAAGAAAAATCCGAAGATATTTGGCCTTCTTCGGATTTTTTCTATTTTCCACAGTTTCATGTAATTCATCTAGATGATGAACAAATTAGTTGTTCTTTCCTCTACGGAATAGATAAAATGCCCCAAGCAGCAAGAACCCTAGACTTGCCAAGATTGACTGACCTTCTCCTGTCTGAGGGAGATTCTTTTGATCCGAATGGTTCTTTTCCTCTTCAGATTTTTCCTTTTCTTTTGAATTCTGTACTTGTGGCTGAGCTGCTTGCTCTAGCTTTTTAAAGACTTCCTGATCTGGAGCTGATTCCTGGGTTTCAGGATTATAGTAGGCAATCTTATATTCATCCCCTTCTTTTCGAATGATATAGACTCCACGTTTCAAAACTTGGAATTGGTTGGAAATAGTAGAGACAGAATCATCATATTTCACAATGCCCCAAACTCCTTGTTTGGCATCATAAACAGACTGAAGGGTTTCGTTATTGTCGATGAGGCTACTTTCTAACTCTTTTATCATTTGATTGAAGGTGGCACGATCCACGTTAGGGATGAGCATATAGCCATAAGAATCTCCATTTTGCTTATGAGCCTGACTAATCGTAAGAAATTCATTTTCAACTTCCTTGTCTGACTGTCCTTCATTGATATCCTTCCAGGCTCCCTTTTGCAAAGCCTTACTCATACTGATTGAACTCTTCTTAAAGAAAAAGTAACCAATATTCTTTTTCGAATCGGACGATTCTAAAAAGACACTTTGGGTTTCAGGATAATCCTTTTCTTGTTCTGTAAGGGAGGCTTCTTTATCATTGACATAGACTTTATATGGATTACTTGATTCCAGTTTTCTCTGGTCAATTGTAGTTGCAGCAGTATCTGTTGAAGTGTTTTGGATATTGCTTCCTAAAAAGGCGATCTTATCCTTCAGCATAAACCAGCTCTTATGAGCAGTCAATGTTTGATTCCAGTTGGTGAAATCCATGGTTGCTGTCGCATTGGCATCATCTAGTTTGACCGTTCCAACGAAAGCAGACGGTAGAACTTTACCTGTATCGCTATCCGCTCTCTTAGCATCCGTCTCTGTTGTACCAGGCATCTTATATGGATTAACTGTTGACCAGTAGCCATCGCTATAGTGACTCAAATCGCCATTGTAAAGATAGAACATCCCATCACTCGTATACCAACCACGTTTATTTTCCTTGTTCATGTGTTCGTAATTCAAGGTACGACTGGAAAAGAGTGACAAGCCAAATCCAAACCCTCTCTCTGCATTGTACATGGCTGTTTTATCCATCTTGTTAAAGGCAGATAGGTAACTTGTTCTTGGAACACTTGCGACTCCTGCATCACTTAACAAGGATTGCATCAAACTGATATCCTTATAAGTCTTCAAATTCTTAAAGACATCATAATAACTATCCGATTGAACAATGGTCTTCACAAGACTCTGCAAACGTTGTTTGGTTTCTCCTTCAGACATATCCGCTATTCGGTGAATCCCTCTTAGTACTTCTACTGCGGCCACGTGCCCCTCGCTATTTGCACGACTGATCGAGCGTCCACGACTCATATCCATCAGCTCTCCATTCACCAGCAAAGGAGCAAACGATTTATCAATCCAGTGGTACATGGTTTGCATTTTATCTTTATCGATTGGATTCTTGGTCTTTTGAATGACTGGCAACAGTTGAGACAGGCCATCAATCAAAACATTCCCATAAGCACCCGTATAGGCAACATTGGTATGGTCGATATAGGATCCATCTTGATAAAAACCTTCACCTTGGTCTACCAACTTGAACACTTGCTCAATCGAGCGAATGGTAGAAGAAATTTCTTGATCATCCTTACGCAGTAAACCAGCTATTACTTTTACTCTTCCCATATCAACTAAGTTTCCACCTAGAGCCTTAAATGGGTTATCAGTCGTCTTTCGGAAATGTTCGGGATCTGGTACAAATTTTTCAATCACATCTGTATATTTTTTAATTTCCTCATCAGAGAAGTATTCTTTCATCAGAGACAAGGTATTGTTGATGGCACGAGGTGTACCGATTTCATAATCCCACCAGTTCCCAACAATGCTCTTTTCACTATTGTAGACATGTTTATGCATCCATTCCATGGAATCCCTGACTGTTCGAACGACAGTTTCATCTTGATAATAACGAGAAGAAGGATTGGTCACTTGCTTGGCCATCTCCTCCAATTTCCGATAAGTGGCAGTCAGATTTGCAGACGTTTTATAATTTGAAAATTTTTCCCACAAATAGATGCGGTCCGCCTGACTTGAAATACTGGATAGGCTATCAGCTACCTTTCCTTCCAATTCCTGGTTTAATTTGGCCATCTGTTCATTTTTAGAATCATAGTATTGATTCCCAGCGATGATGCCATTCCAGTCATCCAAACGGTCTGTGTATGCATCCTTAGCAGAGGCTAGAATCTTCAAAGGAATCTTTTTCACTTCCTTGCCATCTTTACTGACAATGACATTGGTTGTCCCTTCCTTAAGAGGTTCTAAAATTCCATTTTTGACTGAAGCAATGTCAGGATTTTCTACCTTATAAGTATAGTCCGCAAGAGAAAAAACATGTTTTTTTCCAATTGGTAAATCAATCTTTTCCTCAAGCTGTTTATCTGTTTGAGAATCCTCAGAAAGCTGGTCTGCTACCTCTACCAGCTCAATATCCTTAAAGGAAACAGTCCCAGTTCCTGTTTCATAGAATAACTCCAGCTTGATTTTATCAACATCTAAAGTCGGGCTATAGTCTGCTTCAATGGTCTGCCAGTCCTTTGTTCCTGACGTCGTTGCAGAATTCCACAATCGCTTGTCCTTACCACTTTCCTCAATGATACGAACTTTAGCAATCCCGACTTTATTATCTGTTTTAATCTTGAAACGCAGTTTATACTTTTTCTTAGCTTCAATAGGAACCATACGGTGAAGCGCTGCCCTTAATTTCTCAGGGCTTGAGATAGTGATAGCCCCATCCTTAGCCTCAATGACTCGAGTTGAGGCATCTGCACTATTCTTCTGGTCTACCCAAGCTGACCACCCCTGAGCTTTGCTTCCTGTCCACGGACTGCTTCTGTCCTCCGTCTGACCAAAATCACCATTTTCAACTAAATTTTTTGTATCCCTTTGCTGATACTGAACTTCCTTCTGGCTTTGCTGAATGGTATTCGTAGTCGTTTCTTCCGCTCCAACTGTCATATAATGGTTTAATAAAAATCCTGATAAAACAAGTGAAGACAAACTCACAATGAGCTTCTTTGTTTTTGTTTGCATGTATACACTCCAATAAACATATTGTAAAATCAATAGGAACTAAATCTCAAATTAGAGATTTATAGCAACTAAGTAAACCGGTTTAATTAAATCATACCATTTTTAAAGTTATTTGTAAACGGTTTCTATCATATTGAAGGCTTATTCTTCAACAATATCTTCCATCCGACTCGACGAAAAAAGTAAAAACTGTTACAATGTAGAAAAAGAAAAGAGGCCCTCATGACTTCACTTTATGATTTTTCCGTTTTGAACCAAAACAACCAAGCAACTCCCTTGGATAGCTATCGTGGCAAAGTTCTCTTGATTGTCAACACTGCTACTGGATGTGGTTTAACGCCCCAGTACCAGGGACTTCAAGAACTCTATGAACGCTATCAAGATCAGGGCTTCGAAATATTGGATTTCCCTTGCAATCAGTTTATGGGACAAGCACCCGGCAGCGCAGAGGAAATCAACGCCTTCTGTAGCCTACATTTTCAAACCACCTTCCCACGTTTTGCCAAGATTAAGGTCAACGGTAAGGAAGCAGACCCTCTCTATGTCTGGTTAAAAGACCAGAAATCCGGCCCACTAGGAAAACGAGTCGAATGGAATTTCGCTAAGTTTCTCATCGGTCGAGATGGGCAAGTCTTTGAACGCTTTTCTTCAAAAACAGACCCAAAACAAATTGAAGAGGCGATACAAACTCTACTATAATTCACAATCTCACTATGATTAGGTTTCCTTTAACCTGATGAATAGTGAGATTTTTTGATTGGCTTTGACTTAAATAGAAAAACACCCCATGATATGAAACATGAAGTGTTGTAAAGTCTATGTTGTAGGTGCTTATTTCACAATTTCAATGTGACCAGTGATAACGAATACCATACAGAATCTTCATATACACTAAACAAATGACTTTCTAATTATTTCAATTAGTTTTGGCTAGTAAATATCATTTCCAACAAACGTCCTCTCAATTCCTTATCCTGATGATGCAAGATATTCATTAAGTCATGAGAGTTTTTCGCATTGATGAATTGATTTAACAATCTATCTTTTAATTCATATGGAAGAGAAGCTGTCTTTAGTAGTCTAAAAACTTCGTCATTTAAAGATGTCCTTTTATTATCTTTCCATTCAAATTTAGCTGTATCATTCTTATTTGGCAATTCAATTATAGACACATTCGTTCCTTTAAAATGAATTCTATGTTTTCTATTGCTTGGAACGATACTAGAATCTCCTTGTAATGCTAACTCTACCATTCCCATTTCCCAATCGATTGATAATCTTGTTTTATATCTTTGACCATTTTGATCTTCAAGCATTTCAAAAGAATGTTGTTTCCCTGGGAATACATACCAATCTACAACCTCAGGTAAATCAACACCCATACCTATCTCAGAACCAACCAAGGGAATGATTGCACCACTTTTTGCAAACACAGGAATATTCGAAACGTCCCTATAAATACTTAACTTCACACCACCTGTGTATTTTTTCTCTGAAAAGAAGTCATACCATTCACCTTCAGGGAACCATACATCTACTTTTGCAGATTGGAATGTCAAATCCATCTTTTCTACAATGGGAGCCACCATCAGTTCTGTTCCAAAAAAGTATTGGTTTGGAACATTATAGCTCTCATCATTCTCTGGATAGAAATAATAGATTGGACTGATTAATGGGGCACCTTCCTCATGTGTCTGTACATTCATGGTATATAGATAGGGAATCATCTGATGTCTCAAACGAAGGTATTTCTTCATAATCTTAGATGTTGTTTCTGAAAAAAACCAAGGTTCTTTACTATTAAAAGGACTTCTAGAACTATGTAATCGAGTAATCGGACTAAAAACACCAAACTGTAGCCATCTAGTTTGTAGCTCTTCGTCATAATCCCCCAACATATGTCCACCGATATCATGACTCCACCAACTATAACCGATATTAGATGCTGTCGCTGTAAAATAGGGTTGAAATCTTAAGGAATTCCAACTAATAATAGTATCCCCTGAAAAACCAACAGGGTAGCGGTGACTACCAGGACCTGCATATCTTGATAAAATCAAACCACCTTCTGCATTTTTACAACTATCCTGATAGTGATAATGGTTTAAAAGCCAAAGTGGATCTAGCATACCTTGTGTCCCTTGTTGCCAGTCAATCCACCAAAAATCTACTCCCTGCTTTTCTAGTTCATAATGAACATCTTTAAAGTAGGCTTCCCTAAAAGAGGGATTAAAAAAATCAAAAATAGCAGGTTCTTCTAGTTCTACATTTAACCCCAACCGTTTTGCGATTTGAGGATAAGCTTCTTCATAAGCCCGTATCCCATCAGCAGGATGGACATTTAAGGAGAGCTTTAGCTTTCTATCATGAAGTTGTTGCAATAACTGTTCTGGATTTGGTATTAAGTTTCTATTCCAACTATATCCTGTCCAGCCACTTCCAAAGCGAGCTGGAATGTCAGTTATATGCCAATCCATATCTAACACACCGATAGATAATGGAATTTTCTCTGTTTCAAATCTGTCTATTAAATCCAAGTATTCATCCGACGTATAAGGCCAATATCTACTCCACCAATTGCCTAAAGCATATCTTGGCAACAAGGGTGTTGAACCAGTCAAATGGTAAAAATCTCTGATTGCTCCTCTATAATCATGCCCATAGGCAAAGAAATACAGGTCAATTTGATTTTCTCTCTCAATATAACCAGATTGTTCATCCCAAATAAATCCTTGAGAATCATCCAATAAGGCTATACCATTTCGGCTAATAATTCCATCTTCTAACGAGATTGCTCCATCTGCCTTATCCAGAGTCCGAGCTGTTCCTTTTAACGTTTCAATAGATTCACCAAAATACCAGCGACTACCATATACGGCAAAATTTCCTTTTAATTCTATAAATAAATTTTCGGCGTTAAATTCTCCTTTATTAAAGTGCAGATGAAAATAGTCCGTCATAATATCTAGTACGTTTGATGTCTCGATATAATCTAACGAAACTTGGCCAAAATCTCTATTATAGATAAGTTGTGTCGTTCTATCCTCAAAACTTCCAGTTTGAGAGTATTCTAACCTTACTAGCTTGTCTGTTAATACAGAGATTCGATAAAACTCTCCCTTAAAAATTTTCAATTTGTTTTCCTCCTTTTATGGTAGCATAAAAACAGAACGCACCATTTTTGATGCGTTTTTCATTATTCTGAATGCAATGTTCTATCTGTTATATCTATGACAAATAATAGTCAATTGAAAAAATGTAGTGGACAAAATATCTTTTAACAAACCAAGAGTTTATTAAAGAGTTATCACTTTTCAACTTTTCTAAGCTTATGCAGTTGTGAAACAAACTACTTTTAAACTATTAACTAAGATAGGATTGATAAATAATTTCAAACTCTTACTAGCAATCATACGATATTCAAGCTCACGTGCTTTTTTCCTTCCTGCTTATTTCTTAGAACTGAAGAACCCGGATCGGTATATAAATTATCAGGATCAACATAGTCATAAGACTCATAACAGTTGCGTTTCATTAAGTCATCCCCAGAGCAAGAGCTTCATCTCGTAATTTTTCAACATCACTAACCGTAGGTCGCCATCCTTCAATCATATTTGTACTTAAAGCATACCAAACACTCTTAAAAACGGATCGGTTTTCAAAAGCTATTCCCATGATTGTCATCTTTTCTTTATCTATATCTAAGGACATATGCTACCTCCTTTAGATACATTATACCATGTTTCTCTGTAGCTTTTAAAAATTTTATTTTGTTTGTCATATCTAAGTTTTCAGCACGCTTATCCTATTTTATAAGCCTCAAACCCAAATATAAAACGCATTCTTTTTGCTTTTTTACTATTGTATCGTATTCTACGATAACATACTTTACTTTATTGTTTTTTTAAAATAACAGCAGTTCCCTGTTTATCAACTATTCGAACTACTTTCTATTTTGCTTCATACCCTACATAGCGAAAAAATATGAAAAAGCAGAGAAGAATATCTTAAAAAGACCTCTTCACTGCTAATGTTAACGCTCCTTATTTAAACTATATGGATTCTATCATCGAGTATACTTTTTTACTTATTAGATACCTTGCTCTTCTTTCACCAATTTTTGATCATATACACGGATGAATGGAAGATAGACTAGGAATGCTGCAAATGCACATACTAGAGCAACTAATACAGCTCGAAGATCTGCTGTCCCTAAGAAAGCTCCAATCCCTACTGGAGTTGGCCATGGAACCTGTGCGATAATTGGCTTAATAAAGTTTAGAGAATTCGCTACGTAATAAATAGTAGCAGTAATCATTGGTGCTAAAATAAATGGTATAGCCAAGGCTGGATTATAGATAATAGGTAATCCAAAAATTAATGGTTCATTAATATTAAATAAGGCTGGAACTACAGATGCTCGTCCTATTGCTTTAAGCTGTTCAGATTTAGAGGCAAAAGCAATATATAAACATAGTCCTAAAGTTGCACCAGAACCACCTGCAATTACAAACATATTAGAAAATTCACCTGCAACAGCGAAGTGCCCGCCAGCAGCATTTTCAGCCATGTTAGCAAGAGCAATTGGACTAACAAATGCAAAAACAATGTTCGCACCGTGGATACCTACAATCCAAAGTAGTTGAGTCAATAGATAAATAATCATTAAACCAATCCACGAATTAGTCAGATTGGATACAAAACCAAATGGAATTGCAATGACTTTAAAAATATCTGTTCCCATTGCTACAAGAAGACCGTTGATAAAGATAACAACAAATGCAACAACAAATCCCGGAACCAAAGCGGTAAATCCACGAGAAACTCCTTCTGGAACAGCTTCAGGCATTTTAATAACCCAATTATGTTTAACACACATACGATAAATAAGAACAGTCACAATTGCCATAATGATTGCGGTAAAAATCCCTGTTGTCCCAAAACGTGCGACTCCATTTCCCATTGCCCATCCATCTGCAATTACTGCACCTTCTTTTAGACTTGTCACAGTCTTCATCATTCCACCATCAAAAATGATTTGCGGTACTGTCATGACAAAAGCCATCAAGGCAAGCAAGGCACCATTAAGAGGATTCATATTGAGTTCTTCTTCCTCTGCATAAATTTTTGTCAATTCATATGCAAGTGATAGAACGAAATAAAGAGATAGAGAACCCATAGTCGCATAGTTTGCAACCATGTAAAGTGATGTGAATTTATCAAATGAAGCAGAGAAAATATCTGCCACAATTGGCCAAAATGAGAAAGCTTGTGGCAAAATACTGAATACCAAAAACATTGATCCTACAATAGTAAATGGTACAGCAGCCATACCTGCAGCCGTGATAGCACGCACTACTTTAAACTGAGCAAGTTTGCCCATTGGTCCCATAACATGGTTTTCAAGAAAACCAAACAACCCGTTTTGTTGATCCATAAATAGACCTCCTTAATAAAACATAATAATTTTTACTTTCTAAAGACTAGTTTCAAATACAAATTATACTAGATCAGGATTATAAACTAAGTGAGTTCTTTTCCAATTGGACAAATTGTTGATAAGCCTTATCTGTTCGTTTATAAATTTTTTTAATTCTTCTAATGTCTAACAAACTCAGAACTAAACCTAATAGAAGAACTACAAAAACAAATAAACGTGCTACTTGGTTATTTTCAAAAATCGGAAAAAGATTCTTAAACCAACTTGTCCAAGTTAAAACAAGTAATCCTATTGAAATAAGCATTTGTATTCTAACAAACATTAGTGTTATTCCCAACTTTTCTTTCCTATTTCCATAGAGTTTAAATTGTTCAACAGTTGCTAAAATAGAAAATACTATGAGCATAATGGGGAAAATAATAATAGGCGAGGGATTAATAAACTGATTCAAAAGCCAATAAATATTCCCAAAAAAGAAGAGTGCTATTGAATAACGTAGAAGAAGATATCGATTAAAAAAAGTATTAGTTAGAGCCATCTCTCGACGTTGTTGTTCAATCTTTTGTCGTTCTTTTTTATCCATATCATTTCCTCCTTATATAACAACACATATTTAGTTAACTTTCTTATAAAGAGCTAACATTTCCTTTGCTACTTCTAATAATGTCATAGTGGTCATTAAATGATCTTGAGCATGTACCATGATAATTTCAATTTTAATTTCCACTCCACTTGCGTATTCTTGCAAGAGTTTGGTTTGTGCATGATGCGCTTCAAGAATTATCTCATTTGATTGATTTAATTTACTTTCTGCATCATCAAAACTACCTTCTCTCATTTTTGCAAATGCTTCATGTATTTCTGACCTTGCATTTCCCGAATGCAGGATAATTTCAAATGCTGCAACCTGCAGTTCCTCTTGATTCATATGAACCTCCTATTTTATCTTCTCAAATATGTTAATAAAATCTTCAAAGTTATTGCAAGATATTAGCTGATTTTGCAATTCATCATTCTCTGTCAGAGAGACTATCTTTTTAGTCACAGTTGCCAAACCTTCGTTCCCATATATTGATGGAGATAGAAGAAATACTAGCTGGACATGTGAACTTTGATTATCCCAGAGTAACGAATCTTTACAAATTGCAACCGAAACCTTTCCCTCTGTACCAAAGGGCTGAATAGGATGCGGAACTGCAATTTTTTCAGAAAAAACAACTGAACTTAATTCTTCGCGCTGTTTAATTCCATAAAGTAAAGATTGTTCAAACTCATTTGATTCACCAACAGATAAACTCTCAACCATCTTTTCAAGTAAATTTACCTTGTCTGATTCAGTACATATTAAAAAATTTTCTTTACTAAAATACTGTCTAAAGCTGTTGTTTTCAAATTTATTAATCTTTTATGATTGTACATAACTAGAAACTTGCATCTGATCCATAGCTTTTCTAATCATTTCCATCTCATCACTCTTAAGAAACACACTAACTTTAAAAACTGGAATTTGAAAATATAGATTTGATAAATCAACAGCTGACACTATAAAATCTATTCCTTTAAGTTTTTCTTGATTCAATTCATAATAGCCTATTACATCAACAACTTCTACTCGCTTCCCAAACTCCGTTTCCAAACGATTTCTTAACATTTGGGCTGCACCAAATCCTGTTGCACAAATAGCAAGAATATTAAACTTAGTACTCTCTTTGCTACGTTCCATAGCAGCTAAAAAGTGAAGACTTACATATGCTACTTCATCATCTGATATTGTCCACTCCAAGAACTTGTCCATATTTGCAAGAATTTCTCTAGTCATAAAGAATATATCACTATAATTCTGTTTAATTTCATCTACCAAAGGGTTATATAAGGTAATCCGGCTTTCTAAACGTACTTGTAGTGTCATTAGATGAGTTATCAATCCTTCAATTAGTTGGAAATCTGAAGAAAAGTTATACATATCATCTAATCCTAAATTCTGAAATGTTTTAAATAAAGATTTTTTTAAAACTTCTTCAGAAATATTCTTCTGATTTTTTTGACATTGTTGACTCTTAGCTAACAAATGCAAAGTAATGTAGTCTATTTCCTGAACTGGAAATTCCTGATTTGTTACTTCTCTTACTTTAGAAAGAATTCTTTGGGCAACCTTTCTCTCTATTGCATCATCAGTCATCTGACAGTCTATATTTTTTATTTCAAATCCGGATTTTAAACGAATCACAGACAATGCTATGTGAACTACTAAGTTCTGTAGTACAAAATCAGATAGTTTTAGGTTGGCCTCTTGGCATTCATCCAAAACAATTCTAGCAAATTCTTCTAATGGAACAGTTTGATCAAAAAAGTTAAATTTTACATAGCAATGTATTGTTTTAAAAAATTGATTCTCTAGGAAATAATTTATGATAAAACGTCGTTTATCACGTTCCTCGCCTGAGACATAAACTCCTTTATTCGCCCTACTCTCAATGGACAAATTATACTCTGATAACATCACTCGTATCTTTCTGAAATCATGAGATAATGTTGAACGGCTAACGTAAAGTTCATCAGCTAAATCATCAAAAAGAACTGGAACTTGCTCAAATAATAATTTATTTAAGATAAATACTAAACGATCATCACCTTTTGAAACCACAGTTTTCGTATAGTCTTCTTCCAGTTCATAAGTTTGTCTAAACTCCTGGTAAGCGCCTTGATTCTCAAAAAATATTTGATACCCTTGACCTTGTTTTGAAATCAACTGGACGCCTTGAATTATCATGGTCTTCTCAATTAATTTCAGTACATTACGGACAGTTCTATCTGAACAGGATAAATATTCTGCCAGTTCTTTGCTTGTAACAAAACGTTCCTTATTTTTTATTAAAAATTGAAGGATATCTTTCTCTTTAATGTTTAACACATTCATTCCCTCCTAAAACGTATGTTTTCATATATTGAAGCATATTATACACTTAAATCAATTTATATCAAACTCAAAACAATTTATCTTAACTTAAATATTTATTGACATTTCATGTGTTCATCAAATATTCTCAAGAATCAAATTAGGCATTTTTTCAATTCCCATTGGAATAGGAATATAGGCTTGAGGAGGTATTTGTACAACTGGTTTTCCTGCTTTAGAACCAGCCTCTTCAAATTGCTTAAAGTACATTTTTGTTTGAGGGCTGACAAGATACAAATCAAAAGCTGCTGCTGCGATAGCTTTCCCTCCTTCAGTAGCACTAATAGCATCAACTACAATATCTTTCCCTTTTCCTTTTAGAAACTCTGTTGTTTTCTGTGCCATAAGTGATGAAGACATTCCTGCTGCACAAATAATTAAAGCTTTTGCCATAATATTTTCTCCTTTTCTTAAATCCAATCAAAGCTGTGCTAAGTTGACTTATCTGTTATCTATTTTTATTATAAAATAAAGCGTTTCCAATGACAATTCCCTCATTTTCCTAAATGATATGGAAAAAAATTATTTATACTTCAATTTATAAAATAAAATTATTCCTGAGAGTAGAAATGAAACACTATTTGCTAAAATCAAAGGCAAGTCTCCTATACGAATACCATGAGCAAGCCACAATGCAATATCAATAACTTGCATAACATACATACCTAGAGCAATAGATCCTGTGTCCTTTGTCTTAACTATACGAAAAACTTGTGGTAAAAATGCAAATGTTGTTAAAATTGCTGCAATACTTCCAATCATATGTCACCTCAATATGCTAAACAAACTGAGAATAATCTCAGTTTGTTTATACTATTCTACTGATTCACCGTTAGATGAAATAACTTCCTTATACCAGCCAAAAGATTTTTTCGGGGAACGATTATAACTTCCCTTCCCATTGTCATCTTTATCTACATAAATAAAGCCATAACGTTTCCGCATTTCACCGGTACCAGCTGAAACCAAATCAATACATCCCCATGGAGTATAACCCATTAAATCAACACCATCTTCAACTACAGCCTTTTTCATTTCACGAATATGGGCACCTAGATATTCAATTCTATAATCATCATGTACCATACCATCTGCTGCAACTTGATCTATAGCTCCAAAACCATTTTCAACAATAAAGAGTGGTAAGTGATAGTGGTCTGTAAACCAATTTAACGCATAACGTAAACCTTCTGGATCAATTTGCCACTCCCATTCAGAAGCCTTAACATAATTATTTTTCACTAAATCTTCTGTTTCAAGATAATCAAAATAAGGATTATTTTCACGATGAGAGTCTATAGCAAAGGACATATAGTAACTGAAACCAATGTAATCTACAGTCCCACCAAGTAAATCTTCTTTATCCTGGTCAGTAAAATCAACTGAAATACCTTTTCGTTCCCAATACTTGAAAATATGCTCAGGATATTTACCTAAAACATGCACATCAGCAAAATAATAACGCTTCTGCATAGCTTTCATTGCCATTAAGATATCCTTAGGATTGCAAGTAGCTGGATAAATTGGACACATCGCAATCATACAACCTATTTGAAAATCTGGATTAATCTCATGACCAATTTTTACAGCTCGTGCAGAAGCAACTAATTCGTAATGTGCTGCTTGATACATAATTGCTTCTCTATTATCACCTTCCTCATATACAATACCTGAGTTAGTAAATGGTGCAAAATCTTCCTGATAATTCGCTTGATTATTGATTTCATTAAAAGTCATCCAATATTTAACCTTATCTTTGTAACGTTTAAATACGACTTCTGCAAAACGAGCAAAGAAATCAATCAATTTCCTATTTTTCCAACCACCATATTCGGTCACTAAGTGATAAGGCATTTCAAAATGAGATAGAGTGATGACAGGTTCAATACCATTCTTTAAGCATTCATCAAAAAGATTATCATAAAACTGTAATCCTTCTTCATTCGGCTCTAACTCATCACCTTTTGGAAAGATACGTGTCCATGCAATAGAGGTACGGAAGCACTTGAATCCCATTTCAGCAAAAAGTGCTATGTCTTCTTTATAACGATGATAAAAATCTATCGCCTCATGATTTGGATAATATTTACCCTCTAAAACTCCCGAAGTAATTTCACGAGCTACTCCATGACGACCAGCAGTCATAACATCAGCAACACTAATTCCTTTGCCACCTTCTTGCCATCCGCCTTCAAGTTGATGAGCAGCAACAGCACCACCCCATAAAAATCCATCTTTAAAAGTAGTCATCTTTTTTCCTCCTGACTTTGATACTCTTATTATAAACCTCAAACCAAAAGATGAAAACGCATTCTTTTTCCTTATTGTTAAGGAAAGAAGTAATTTTTAATGGAAATAGAACAATATCTTCTTGTATTCTCGTAATGATATCTTTACGATTTTCAATACTTTCAAACTACAAAAACTCTCACAATAATTCTAATTCCCTGTGTCTATAAACGACTTATCGCTTTCTGGCATCCCAGAATCATCTTCTATATAACGTTCAACTTGCATCTGCAAGTGATATTTTTTTCTTAAATCTAAGATTTTCTGCATTGTCTTTGATTGATGATGCTTATCTAAAGTTTCTTGATTTATCCATAATAATAACCGATGGTGTGGTTAATGTTGGTAAGAGAAACTTCTGAA
>ERZ1023411.7-NODE-7-length-105797-cov-14.682302_pt1 | contig 105797 bp, 108 predicted proteins | sample MGYA00380509_ERZ1023411 | MGnify/ENA primary metagenome ERZ1023411 (study PRJEB33173, sample SAMEA4830334) | metagenome | study: EMG produced TPA metagenomics assembly of the PRJEB25223 data set... | reverse complement strand
ACATCTCTTCAAAAGTGGTACGCTGAACACCAACAAGACGCTTAAATCGTGCATCGGTTAGTTGTTTACTTGCTTCATTATTCATAGAACTACTATACCATATTTTATTTCGCAGGAAGTCTATTGGAAAGTGAGAAATATTGGAGCTGAGGCGATTAGAAGAAATTGTGAGCGTGGTGCTATTTTTTCAGGTAAAATAAAACATCACGAAGATTCTCAGTTTAAAGGAGACCACTATGTTGAATGTTATGCTGTTTTAGATAATACGGTTATAGCAAGAGATAGAATAACAGTCCCTATCGATCCGTTATGTGGAAAAGATTTTATAGAGTAGCATATAATTGATTCTTAACTGGAATACTCTCTATCTCTTTACATCAAGAAAATGACTAAACAGGGAAGTTTGCCTTCTTCCCTTTTTTTGTTATACTAGTAGAAGAAAAAAATAGAAAGATTTGTGGGAGTGAAAAAGTCCGGGGGACTTTTTCAGCTTGAGCCAAGAAATTCGAGAGCGAGGAAAGTCCGGGGGACTTTTTCAGCCTGAGCCAAGAAATTCGAGAGCGAAGTAAGTCCAATGGACTTTTTCAGCCTGGGCCAAGTAACTCGAAAGCTCGTAAGTCCGATTGGCTTTTTCAATGTGAATCTTAACTTCATACTCCCAAAGAGGTATTAGTGTCGTGTCTCAATCTTATATCAATGTTATCGGTGCTGGTTTGGCAGGTTCTGAAGCAGCCTACCAAATCGCAGAGCGTGGTATTCCAGTTAAACTTTATGAAATGCGTGGTGTCAAGTCAACACCTCAGCACAAAACAGACAATTTTGCTGAGTTGGTTTGTTCCAATTCTTTGCGTGGGGATGCTTTGACAAATGCAGTTGGTCTTCTCAAGGAAGAAATGCGTCGCTTGGGTTCTGTTATCTTGGAATCTGCTGAGGCTACACGTGTTCCTGCCGGTGGAGCCCTTGCGGTGGATCGTGATGGTTTCTCTCAAATGGTGACCGAAAAAGTGGTCAACCACCCCTTGATTGAAGTGGTGCGTGATGAAATTACAGAATTGCCAACAGATGTTATTACAGTTGTGGCGACTGGTCCCTTGACTAGCGATGCCCTGGCTGAAAAGATTCATGCCCTTAATAATGGCGATGGCTTCTATTTCTACGATGCAGCAGCGCCTATTATCGATGTCAACACTATCGATATGAGTAAGGTCTATCTCAAATCTCGTTATGATAAGGGAGAAGCAGCCTATCTCAATGCTCCAATGACCAAGCAAGAGTTTATGGATTTCCATGAAGCCTTGGTCAATGCGGAAGAAGCACCGCTCAATTCTTTTGAAAAAGAAAAGTACTTTGAAGGATGTATGCCAATCGAAGTTATGGCCAAACGTGGCATTAAAACTATGCTTTATGGCCCTATGAAGCCAGTCGGTCTTGAGTATCCGGACGACTACACAGGACCTCGTGATGGAGAATTTAAAACACCTTATGCGGTTGTGCAACTTCGTCAGGATAATGCAGCTGGTAGCCTATACAATATTGTTGGTTTCCAGACCCACCTCAAATGGGGAGAACAAAAGCGTGTCTTCCAAATGATTCCGGGTCTTGAAAATGCGGAGTTTGTCCGTTATGGTGTCATGCATCGCAATTCTTACATGGATTCACCGAATCTTCTTGAGCAGACCTATCGTTCCAAGAAACAGCCCAACCTCTTCTTTGCTGGTCAGATGACAGGTGTGGAAGGCTATGTAGAGTCAGCAGCGTCAGGCTTGGTTGCGGGAATTAACGCGGCTCGACTATTTAAGGGAGAAAGCGAGGTTATTTTCCCCGAGACGACAGCGATTGGAAGCTTAGCTCATTACATTACCCATGCCGACAGCAAACATTTCCAACCAATGAATGTCAATTTTGGGATCATCAAGGAGTTGGAAGGCGAGCGTATCCGTGATAAGAAGGCTCGTTATGAAAAAATTGCAGAGCGTGCCCTTGCCGACTTAGAGGAATTTTTGACTGTCTAATTTTTTTGAAAGAATTGTTCATGATACTATAAAAATCTTAGAAATTGTGATAAAATAGGTAGGATGAAAGAAGGAGAGTGAAAATGGCGAATCCCAAGTATAAACGTATTTTAATCAAGTTATCAGGTGAAGCCCTTGCCGGTGAACGTGGCGTAGGGATTGATATCCAAACAGTTCAAACAATCGCAAAAGAGATTCAAGAAGTTCATAGCTTAGGTATCGAAATTGCCCTTGTTATTGGTGGAGGAAATCTCTGGCGTGGAGAACCTGCAGCAGAAGCAGGTATGGACCGTGTTCAGGCAGATTACACTGGAATGCTTGGGACTGTTATGAATGCTCTTGTGATGGCAGATTCATTGCAACAAGTTGGGGTTGATACGCGTGTACAAACAGCTATTGCCATGCAACAAGTGGCAGAGCCTTATGTCCGTGGACGTGCCCTTCGTCACCTTGAAAAAGGCCGTATCGTTATCTTTGGTGCTGGAATTGGTTCACCATACTTCTCGACAGATACAACAGCGGCTCTTCGCGCAGCTGAAATCGAAGCAGATGCCATCCTCATGGCTAAAAATGGCGTCGATGGTGTGTACAATGCTGATCCTAAGAAGGACAAGACAGCCGTTAAGTTTGAAGAATTGACCCACCGTGATGTTATCAACAAAGGTCTTCGTATCATGGACTCAACAGCTTCAACCCTCTCAATGGATAACGACATTGACTTGGTTGTCTTCAACATGAACCAACCAGGAAACATCAAACGTGTCGTATTTGGTGAAAATATCGGAACAACAGTTTCAAATAATATCGAAGAAAAGGAATAAGAAAGAATATGGCTAACGTAATTATTGAAAAAGCTAAAGAGAGAATGACCCAGTCTCACCAATCACTTGCTCGTGAATTTGGTGGTATCCGTGCTGGTCGTGCCAATGCAAGCTTGCTTGACCGTATACATGTAGAATACTATGGAGTCGAAACTCCTCTTAACCAAATCGCTTCAATTACGATTCCAGAAGCGCGTGTTTTGTTGGTAACACCATTTGACAAGTCTTCATTGAAAGACATCGAACGTGCCTTGAACGCTTCTGATCTTGGTATCACACCGGCTAATGACGGTTCTGTGATTCGCTTGGTTATCCCAGCTCTTACAGAAGAAACTCGTCGTGACCTTGCTAAAGAAGTGAAGAAGGTCGGCGAAAATGCTAAAGTGGCTGTTCGCAATATCCGTCGCGATGCTATGGACGAAGCTAAGAAACAAGAAAAAGCAAAAGAAATCACTGAAGACGAATTGAAGACTCTTGAAAAAGACATTCAAAAAGTAACAGACGATGCTGTTAAACACATCGACGACATGACTGCTAACAAAGAGAAAGAACTTTTGGAAGTCTAAAAATAAACAGAAAAACTCAGTTGGCATTGCTGGCTGAGTTTTATTCGAAAGAAGGAAATATGAATACAAATCTTGCAAGTTTTATCGTTGGACTGATCATCGATGAAAATGACCGTTTTTACTTTGTGCAAAAGGATGGTCAAACCTATGCTCTTGCTAAGGAAGAAGGTCAACATACAGTAGGGGATACGGTCAAAGGTTTTGCATACACGGATATGAAGCAAAAACTCCGCCTGACAACCTTAGAAGTGACTGCCACTCAGGACCAATTTGGTTGGGGACGTGTCACAGAGGTTCGTAAGGATTTGGGTGTCTTTGTGGATACAGGCCTTCCTGACAAGGAAATCGTTGTGTCACTCGATATTCTCCCTGAGCTCAAGGAACTCTGGCCTAAGAAGGGCGACCAACTCTACATCCGTCTTGAAGTGGATAAGAAAGACCGTATCTGGGGCCTCTTGGCTTATCAAGAAGACTTCCAACGTCTTGCTCGTCCTGCTTACAACAACATGCAGAACCAAAACTGGCCAGCCATTGTTTACCGTCTCAAGCTGTCAGGAACTTTTGTTTACCTACCAGAAAATAATATGCTTGGTTTTATTCATCCTAGCGAGCGTTACGCAGAGCCACGTTTGGGGCAAGTATTAGATGCGCGCGTTATTGGTTTCCGTGAAGTGGACCGCACTCTGAACCTCTCCCTCAAACCACGCTCCTTTGAAATGTTGGAAAACGATGCTCAGATGATTTTGACTTATTTGGAAAGTAATGGCGGTTTCATGACCTTAAATGATAAGTCATCTCCAGACGACATCAAGGCAACCTTTGGCATTTCTAAAGGTCAGTTCAAGAAAGCTTTAGGTGGTCTTATGAAGGCTGGTAAAATCAAGCAGGACCAGTTTGGGACAGAGTTGATTTAGGGAGGCTTATGAGAAAATCATTTTACACTTGGCTCATGACCGAGCGCAATCCTAAAAGTAACAGTCCCAAAGCAATTTTGGCAGACCTCGCTTTTGAAGAGGCAGCTTTTCCAAAACATACAGATGATTTTGATGAGGTCAGTCGCTTTTTGGAGGAGCATGCCAGTTTCTCTTTTAACCTAGGAGATTTTGATAGCATTTGGCAGGAATATCTAGAACACTAGCATTTATTCATTGGGTTTGGGCTAGTAATTTCTCCATCCCTCTGCTATAATAAAAAGAAATAAAAGGATTAGAGAGGTTCTTTATTTGAAGGAACATTCAATAGACATTCAACTGAGTCATCCAGATGACCTGTTTCATCTTTTTGGTTCCAATGAACGCCATCTTCGTTTGATGGAAGAAGAGCTTGATGTTGTGATTCATGCTCGTACGGAGATTGTCCAGGTTTTGGGAGAAGAGTCTGCCTGTGAGGAAGCCCGTCAAGTTATTCAGGCTTTGATGGTCTTGGTAAATCGTGGGATGACCGTTGGTACGCCAGATGTAGTCACTGCGATTAGCATGGTCAAAAATGATGAAATTGACAAGTTTGTCGCCCTTTACGAAGAAGAAATTATCAAAGATAATACTGGGAAACCTATCCGTGTCAAAACCCTAGGGCAAAAGCTTTATGTGGACAGTGTCAAACAGCATGATGTGACCTTTGGAATTGGGCCAGCAGGTACAGGGAAGACCTTCCTTGCAGTGACCTTGGCAGTGACTGCCCTTAAACGTGGGCAAGTCAAGCGAATTATCCTAACTCGTCCAGCGGTGGAAGCGGGAGAGAGTCTTGGATTTCTTCCGGGTGATCTTAAGGAGAAGGTGGATCCTTACCTTCGTCCTGTTTACGATGCCTTGTATCAAATTCTTGGGAAAGACCAAACGACTCGTCTCATGGAGCGTGAAATTATCGAAATTGCGCCCCTTGCCTATATGCGTGGCCGGACCTTGGATGATGCCTTTGTCATTCTCGATGAGGCGCAAAACACGACCATCATGCAGATGAAGATGTTCTTGACGCGTTTAGGCTTTCATTCTAAGATGATTGTCAATGGAGATATCAGTCAGATTGACCTGCCACGTAATGTCAAGTCCGGTTTGATTGATGCTCAAGAGAAACTCAAGAACATCCATCAGATTGACTTTGTTCATTTTTCAGCCAAGGATGTGGTTCGCCATCCAGTTGTCGCTCAGATTATCCGAGCCTATGAATATTCTACTGAAGTTGCACACGACTGATTTTGAGGAAGTTCGCCTGCAAAAGAATATACTTTTGAGAGAGGAAAATCCAGTTGTATAGGCTAAAGGTTTTATCCAAAGGTCTGAGACAACGATTAGGCACGATGGAAAGAACTTTTATGTGGCTGATGACGATCAGTGCATCTTCCTGTGTCATAATCACAGGGCACAAGAAAGTAGGAATTTGAAAAGATGATTGACCAACTATCTAAGTATTACAGTTGTAGGATACTAACTGAAAAGGATATTCCAAGTATTTTATCTTTATATGAAAGTAATCCTCTGTATTTTCAGCATTGTCCACCAGAACCAAATTTTGCAACTGTAAAAGAGGACATGCTTTGTCTACCTGAAGGTAAAGCTAAGGCTGATAAGTTTTTTGTTGGATTTTGGAATGGATCTGACCTTGTGGCTGTTATGGATTTTGTCTATGCATATCCTGATGAGGAGACTGTTTTTATTGGTTTGTTTATGGTTGATCAAGCCTATCAGAGGAAAGGGATTGGTAGTCATATTGTGACAGAAGCACTAGCTTATTTTGCTAAGAACTTTCGAAAGGCACGTTTGGCTTATGTTAAGGGAAATCCGCAATCTCAGCATTTTTGGGAAAAGCAGGGCTTTAAATCAATTGGATGCGAGGTTAAGCAAGAACTCTATACGGTTGTTATCGTTGAACAGAGCCTAGAAGATTAGAAATGGCATCAAGTAAGAACTATTTGGAATTTGTTTTGGAACAATTATCAGGATTAGATGATGTGACTTACCGTTCCATGATGGGGGAGTATATTCTTTACTTCCGCGGCAAGATTATTGGCGGTATTTATGACGATCGCTTTTAGTTAAACCCGTGCAAGCAGTCTTAGATAAGATTGACCAATCTTCTTTTGAGTTTCCATACAAAGGTGCCAAAGAAATGATTTGAGTGGAAGAACTTGATAATAAGATGTTTCTATAAGACCTGATTTTAGCTATGTATAACCAACTGCCAACGCCCAAACCTAAAAAGAAAAAGCAAGGGTGAACGAAGTAAAAAAGAAGTCTGCTAAGGCCCTGTCTTTGCACGGGTAAAATTTTATATATAAAAAGAAGCTGGGACTAAAGAGCTCAGCTTCCTTTGGTTTATATAATTGTCATTACAAGACGAAGTGGTTGGGCGAAACTCTGTTGACTTTATTCAATTTAGAGTTTCTTATGCACAATTGAGTCTGGAACGAAAGTCTCCAGTTGCAAAGTCTACAGTACAATAAACCAACGATGTAATAGCTGATGACACAAAGCACAGTGGGTAGGACTTGCGAAGTCACCCTTTTCTTTTCAAAATTTATACTAAATTATTGATATCAGTGTAGTCACGATTAAGTCCTTGAGCAACTGGTAGGCTAGTCAAGTAACCTTGATAAGTGGTCACACCTTGACGCAAGCCTTCATCTTCAGAGATTGCTTGTGCGAATCCTTTGCCAGCCAAAGCTTCGATATAAGGAAGAGTGACATTGGTTAGGGCGATGGTTGAAGTGCGGGCAACCGCACCAGGGATATTGGCAACGGCATAGTGGAGAACACCGTGTTTTTCATAGACGGGTTCATCGTGCGTTGTCACACGGTCAGCTGTTTCGATAAGGCCACCTTGGTCAACAGCAACGTCAACGATACAGAGCCTGGACGCATTTGTTTGACCATCTCATCTGTCACCAATTCCGGTGCTTTTGCACCAGGGATGAGAATGGCTCCAATCACCACATCAGCATCTCTCACACTTGCTTCAATGTTGAATGAATTAGATATAAGAGTTTGAATTTGACTTCCAAAGACTTCTTCTAGAACTGAGAGACGCTTGGCACTAATATCTAAAATAGTCACTTGAGCACCAAGACCAAGGGCGATGCGGGCAGCATGTGTACCGACGACACCATCACCGATGATAGTTACTTTTCCTTTTGGAACACCTGGTACACCACCAGGTAGAACACCAGAGCCACCAGCTTGCTTAGTAAGGAAGTGAGCTCCGATTTAAACAGCCATACGACCTGCAACCTCACTCATAGGAACGAGGAGCGGTAGTTGTCCTTGATTGTCACGAACAGTTTCATAGGCAATTCCTGTTGTTTTTGCTGCTAACATAGCATCTGCTAATTCTGGAGCAGCGGCCATGTGCAAGTAGGTGAAGAGAAGAAGATCGTCGCGCAAGTAACCGTATTCAGAACTTAAAGGTTCTTTTACTTTCACAACCAACTCTGCTGCCCAAGCTTCACCAGCAGTAGCGACAATCTCAGCTCCTTGCTTTTGATAGTCAGCATCAGTAAAGCCAGAACCGAGACCAGCATTTGTTTCGATAAGGACACGATGACCACGACTAACTAAGCTATGAACACCTGCAGGTGTGAGGGCGACACGGTTTTCGTTATTTTTAATTTCTTTTGGGATTCCGATTAACATTGAGATAACCTACCTTTCAATTGACGGTCTTGTTTTGGTTGTCACATTCCAGTTCATAAATCAAAAATGTGACGGTTTCATTGTATATGAAACCGCTTCAAAAATCAAGAAAAACTTGTCATCCAAATTTTTTATGCTAGACTAGTGAAAATCAAGCTTTGATTGGTTGGAAAAGTATGGAATCAATTTTTGTAAAACTTGCCCAGTATCCGTCTATAGAAACGGAGCGTTTATTGCTTAGACCTGTAACTTTGGATGATGCGGAAGCAATGTTTGACTATGCCTCGGACAAGGGTAATACACGTTACATTTTTCCAACCAATCAAAGCTTGGAAGAAACCAAGAATAACATTGCTCAGTTCTATTTGGCTAATCCCTTGGGACGTTGGGGAATAGAACTAAAAAGCAATGGTCAGTTTATTGGAACCATTGACTTGCACAAGATTGATTCTGTTCTTAAGAAGGCAGCTATTGGCTACATTATCAATAAAAAGTATTGGAATCAAGGATTAACGACAGAAGCCAATCGTGCTGTGATTGAGCTAGCTTTTGAGAAGATAGGGATGAATAAGTTGACTGCCCTTCACGATAAGGACAATCCTGCGTCAGGAAAGGTCATGGAGAAATCAGGCATGCGTTTTTCCCATGCAGAACCATATGCTTGTATGGACCAGCATGAAAAAGGCCGAATCGTGACAAGAGTTCATTATGTCTTGACCAAGGAAGACTATTTTGCAAATAAATAAGCAGTTGAAAAGAAATTTTTCGACTGTTTTTTCTTCCTCTTACGAATAATCTAAGAGAGGAGAAAATATGGAAGCAATTATCGAGAAAATCAAAGAGTATAAAATCATCGTCATCTGTACTGGTCTGGGCTTGCTTGTAGGCGGATTTTTCCTGCTAAAGCCAGCTCCACAAACACCTGTCAAGGAAACGAATTTGCAGGCAGAAGTTGCAGCTGTTTCCAAGGATTCATCGACCGAAAAGGAAGTGAACAAGGAAGAACCCCTTGAACAAGATCTAATCACAGTAGATGTCAAAGGTGCTGTCAAATCTCCAGGTATTTACGATTTGCCGGTAGGTAGTAGAGTCAATGATGCCGTGCAGAAAGCAGGTGGCTTGACAGAACAAGCAGATAGTAAGTCGCTCAATCTAGCTCAGAAAGTTAGTGACGAGGCTCTGGTTTACGTTCTCACTAAGGGAGAAGAATCAGCTAGTCAACAGGCAGGTTCTGGAGCGCCTTCTTCAACAAGCAAGGACAAGAAGGTCAATCTCAACAGGGCCAGTCTGGAAGAACTCAAGCAGGTCAAGGGTCTGGGAGGAAAACGAGCTCAAGACATTATCGACCATCGTGAAACAAATGGGAAATTTAAGTCGGTTGATGAACTCAAGAAGGTATCTGGAATTGGTGCAAAGACCATAGAAAAGCTTAAAGATTATGTTACAGTGGATTAAAAATTTCCCCATTCCCCTGATTTACATGAGCTTTCTGTTACTTTGGCTTTACTACGCCATTTTCTCAGTATCCTATTTTGCTTTGTTGGGTTTTGTTTTTCTGCTAGTCTGCCTCTTTATCCAATTTCCTTGGAAATCAGCAGGTAAAGTTCTAGTGATTTGTGGAGTCTTTGGCTTCTGGTTTCTGTTTCAAACTTGGCAACAGAGTCAAGTGAGTCAAAATTTGGTGGATTCTGTTGAAAGGGTACGGATTTTACCAGACACTATTAAGGTTAACGGTGACAGTCTGTCCTTTCGTGGTAAGTCTGATGGTCGTGCTTTCCAAGTCTATTATAAACTCCAGTCCGAGGAGGAGAAAGAAGCCTTTCAAGCTTTAACTGACCTTCATGAGATAGGACTAGAAGGGAAGCTTTCGGAGCCAGAAGGGCAGAGAAATTTTGGTGGCTTTGACTACCAAGGCTATCTGAAGACTCAGGGAATTTACCAGACACTCAATATTAAAAGAATCCAGTCACTCCAAAAGGTTGGCAGTTGGGATATAGGTGAAAACCTGTCCAGTTTACGTCGAAAGGCTGTGGTTTGGATTAAGATGCACTTCCCAGACCCTATGCGCAATTACATGACAGGACTCTTGCTAGGACATCTGGACACCGACTTTGAGGAGATGAATGAGCTTTATTCCAGTTTAGGAATTATTCACCTTTTTGCCTTGTCAGGTATGCAGGTAGGGTTTTTCATGGACGGATTTAAGAAACTTCTCTTGCGATTGGGCTTGACACAAGAAAAGTTGAAGTGGCTGACTTATCCCTTTTCCCTTATCTATGCGGGACTAACTGGATTTTCAGCATCGGTTATTCGCAGTCTCTTGCAAAAGCTACTGGCTCAACATGGGGTTAAGGGCTTGGATAATTTTGCCTTGACGGTGCTTGTCCTCTTTATTGTCATGCCAAACTTTTTCTTGACAGCAGGAGGAGTCTTGTCCTGTGCTTATGCTTTTATCCTGACCATGACCAGCAAAGAAGGGGAGGGGCTCAAGGCTGTTGCTAGTGAAAGTCTAGTCATCTCCTTGGGCATATTGCCCATTCTGTCCTTCTATTTTGCGGAATTTCAACCTTGGTCCATCCTCTTGACCTTTGTCTTTTCCTTTCTTTTTGACTTGGTCTTCTTACCGCTCTTGTCTATCTTATTTGCCCTTTCCTTTCTATATCCAGTCATTCAGCTGAACTTTATCTTTGAATGGTTGGAGGGAATGATTCGCTTGGTATCAAAGGTGGCAAGTAGGCCTCTAGTCTTTGGACAACCCAATGCATGGCTTTTAATCTTGTTGTTAATTTCCTTGGCTTTAGTATATGATTTGAGAAAAAATATTAAAAAGCTAACGGTATTGTGCTTATTGATTACAGGGCTCTTTCTCCTGACCAAGCATCCACTGGAAAATGAAATCACCATGCTGGATATTGGGCAAGGAGAAAGTATTTTCCTACGGGATATGACTGGTAAAACCATTCTCATAGATGTCGGTGGCAAGGCAGAATCTTATAAGAAAATCGAAAAATGGCAAGAAAAGATGACGACCAGCAATGCCCAGCGAACCTTGATTCCCTATCTCAAAAGTCGAGGAGTAGCTAAGATTGACCAGCTAATTTTGACTAACACGGACAAGGAGCATGTTGGAGATTTGTCAGAGGTGACCAAGGCTTTCCATGTAGGGGAGATTCTAGTATCAAAAGACAGTCTGAAACAGAAGGAATTTGTGGCAGAACTACAGGTAACTCAAACCAAGGTGCGCAATGTGACAGCAGGAGAGAACTTGCCAATTTTTGGAAGTCAGTTAGAAGTCCTATCTCCAAGGAAAATTGGAGATGGAGATCATGAAGATTCCCTTGTTCTATACGGGAAACTCTTGGATAAATACTTTCTCTTCACAGGAAATTTGGAGGAGAAAGGAGAGAGGGACTTGCTGAAGCACTATCCTGACCTCGAGGTGGATGTCTTGAAAGCTGGCCAACATGGCTCTAAAAAATCATCAAGTTCAGCCTTTCTAGAAAAACTCAAACCAGAGCTTACTCTTATCTCAGTTGGAAAGAATAATCGAACGAAATTACCACATCAAGAAACCTTGACTCGACTGGAAGGTATCAATAGTCAAGTTTACCGAACTGACCAGCAAGGAGCTATACGCTTTAAGGGGTTGGATAGTTGGAAAATCGAAAGTGTTCGATAGGAAAGATAAATGTTGTAGATTAGTGAAATAAACTAAAAATTTGTTGCATAATAATGATAAAAATGGTATAATGAAAACGTATTCAATACTGAGGGTATAAAATCATTAAAAATTAGCAAAAATCGTTTAATTAGTTAGTTTATGATTATTTGTCTTTTTCAGTCCAGTGTATCTGCTGTGAGCGTTCTTAAAACTTATAGGTATGATTGGAATATCTACTATAAGTCTAGTATGAATTACCACAGATATAGCTATATTAACGTTCTGTTATGATCTCGTTATTATAGCTATTCTGAGTATAAAGTTGATAGTGGCTGTAATTACAATCGTTATGAGGTCATAAACTACTATAGCGGAGGATATTAATAGTTAAACGTTTAGAAGAAGGAGAGTTTGATATGTTAAGGCTTACTCATGTTACCCTAAAAACGCGACAAGTCATCTTGCAAGATGCGGATTTCACCTTTAAAAAGGGTAGGGTTTATGGTCTTCTTGCTATCAATGGCTCTGGAAAGACGACCCTGTTCCGTGCCATTAGCAATTTAATTCCCATAAGTAGTGGAAATATCGCAGCCCCTCCTTCTTTATTTTATTATGAGAGCGTTGAATGGCTGGATGGAAACTTAAGTGGGATGGACTACCTTCGTCTTATCAAAAACATCTGGAAGTCAGGTCTGAACTTGAGGGATGAAATCGCCTATTGGGAAATGTCTGACTATATCAGTCTTCCCATTCGCAAGTATTCCTTAGGCATGAAGCAACGCTTGGTGATTGCCATGTATTTCCTCAGTCAGGCCAAATGCTGGCTCATGGATGAGATTACAAATGGCTTAGATGAGTATTATCGACAGAAGTTTTTTGATAGGCTAGCACAAATCGATAGACAAGAGCAGCTGGTTCTTTTAAGTTCCCACTATAAGGAAGAGTTGGTTGATGTCTGCGATAGAGTAGTAACCATTCATCAGGGGCAGATAGAAGAGGTTTAGTTTATGAAAGATGTTAGTCTATTTTTATTGAAAAAAGTTTTCAAAAGTCGCTTAAACTGGATTGTCTTACTTTTATTTGCATCTGTACTCGGTGTTACCTTTTATTTAAATAGTCAGACTGCAAACTCCGTCAGCTTGGAGAGTAGGTTGGAAAGTCGCATTGTGGATAACGGGAGAGCCATCAATGAAAATGAAGCGAAACTTTCCCAAATGTCTGACACCAGCTCGGAGGAATACCAGTTTGTTAAAAGTAATTTAGAATTGCAAAAAGATCTTTTGAAGCGAAAGACAGAAATTCTGACTTTATTAAAAGAAGGGCGCTGGAAAGAGGCCTACTATCTGCAGTGGCAAGATGAAGAGAAGAATTATGAATTTGTATCAAATGACCCGACTGCTAGCTCTGGCTTAAAGATGGGGGTTGACCGCGAACGGAAGATTTACCAAGCCCTGTATCCCTTGAACATAAAAGCACATACTTTGGAGTTTCCGACCCACGGGATTGATCAGATTGTCTGGATTTTAGAGGCTATCATCCCAAGCTTGTTTGTGGTTGCTATTATTTTTATGCTAACACAACTATTTGCAGAAAGATATCAAAATCATCTGGACACAGCTCAGTTATATCCTTTTTCAAAAGTGACATTTGCTTTATCCTCTCTTGGAGTTGGAGTGGGCTATGTAACTGTGCTGTTTATCGGAATCTGTGGCTTTTCTTTTCTAGTGGGAAGTCTGATAAGTGGTTTTGGACAGTTAGATTATCCCTACCCAATTTATAGCTTACTGAATCAAGAAGTAACTATTGGGAAAATACAAGATGTATTATTTCCTGGCTTGCTCTTAGCTTTCTTAGCCTTTATCGTCATTGTGGAAGTTGTGTACTTGATTGCTTACTTTTTCAAGCAAAAAATGCCTGTCCTCTTTCTTTCACTCATTGGGATTGTTGGCTTATTGTTTGGCATCCAAACCATTCAGCCTCTTCAAAGGATTGCACATCTGATTCCCTTTACTTACTTGCGTTCAGTGGAGATTTTATCTGGAAGATTATCTAAGCAGATTGATAATGTCGATCTAAATTGGAGCATGGGGATGGTCTTACTTCCTTGCCTGATTATCCTTTTGTTAGTGGGAATTCTATTTATCGAAAGATGGGGAAGTTCACGTAAAAAGGAAGTTTTTAAAGTTTAGTTTTCCTATAGGGAAGCTAAAGAAAAACTAACATAGGGAGAGAATCAACTTGGTTCTCTCTTTTTGATTCGAAAACCAAACCAAAATACAAACACAAACTTTTCAAAAAATAACTTTTTATCTTGACAAGAGCTAGAAAACTTGGTATCATATAAAAGTTGAGAAAAGCAGAAGTGAGAGCTTCTCGCCTTGTGACATTAAGTTGCCTGGCCCTACGGATGAAAAGTTTCGAAGAAACGCTATCATAACGTGCGGGCTTGTATATTTACGAGTCCGCTATTGTTTTTCTCTAATAAAACAAAAGAGGTGAAAACCATAGCAAAGCAAGACTTATTCATCAATGATGAGATTCGTGTACGTGAAGTTCGCTTGATTGGTCTTGAAGGAGAACAGCTAGGCATCAAGCCACTCAGTGAAGCGCAAGCTTTGGCTGATAACGCTAATGTTGACCTAGTATTGATTCAACCCCAAGCCAAACCGCCTGTTGCAAAAATTATGGACTACGGTAAGTTCAAATTTGAGTACCAGAAGAAGCAAAAAGAACAACGTAAAAAACAAAGCGTTGTTACTGTGAAAGAAGTTCGTCTAAGTCCAACAATTGACAAGGGTGACTTTGATACAAAACTTCGCAATGCACGTAAGTTCCTTGAAAAAGGAAATAAAGTTAAGGTATCTATTCGCTTTAAGGGTCGTATGATTACCCATAAAGAGATTGGTGCAAAAGTTTTAGCCGAGTTTGCTGAAGCAACTCAAGATATTGCCATCATCGAACAACGTGCTAAAATGGATGGACGTCAAATGTTCATGCAATTGGCGCCAGCGACTGACAAAAAATAATTGTCAGAAAGTTAAATAAAGGAGAAAAAATCATGCCAAAACAAAAAACACACCGCGCATCAGCTAAACGTTTCAAACGTACAGGTTCTGGTGGACTTAAACGTTTCCGTGCTTACACTTCTCACCGTTTCCACGGAAAAACTAAGAAACAACGTCGTCATCTTCGTAAAGCATCTATGGTGCATTCAGGAGATTACAAACGTATCAAAGCAATGCTTACTCGCTTGAAATAATAGCTTGACTGTAAGTAAACAATTCTAGGAAATATTTGGAGGAAATAAAACATGGCACGTGTTAAAGGTGGCGTTGTATCACGTAAACGTCGTAAACGTATTCTTAAATTAGCAAAAGGTTACTATGGAGCTAAACACATCTTGTTCCGTACTGCAAAAGAACAAGTAATGAACTCTTACTACTATGCATACCGTGACCGTCGTCAGAAAAAACGTGACTTCCGCAAATTGTGGATCACTCGTATCAATGCGGCAGCTCGTATGAACGGACTTTCATACTCACAATTGATGCATGGTTTGAAATTGGCTGAGATCGAAGTTAACCGTAAAATGCTTGCTGACTTGGCTGTTAACGATGCAGTAGCTTTCACAGCTCTTGCAGATGCAGCTAAAGCAAAACTTGGTAAATAACAACTGATGAGACTGGAACAGGATTGTCCAGTCTTTTTAAAAATAAAGGAGAAAAATATGGCTTCAAAAATGCTACACACTTGCTTACGAGTAGAAAATCTTGAAAAATCAATCGCATTTTATCAAGATGCTTTTGGTTTTAAAGAATTGCGTCGCAGAGATTTTCCAGACCATGCCTTCACGATTGTCTATCTAGGTCTTGAGGGTGATGACTATGAGTTGGAGTTGACTTATAACTACGATCACGGTCCGTATGTGGTTGGTGATGGGTTTGCCCATATCGCCCTCAGTACACCTGATCTTGAGGCACTTCATCAAGAACACAGTGCAAAAGGCTATGAAGTGACTGAGCCAAATGGTCTACCAGGAACTACACCAAACTATTACTTTGTCAAAGACCCTGATGGATATAAGGTCGAAGTCATTCGTGAAAAATAATTTCGTGCAAGTTAAGTAGAATATTCGTTTTCTACTTGACTTTTTTTAGCTGAAAGAGTATACTAATAAATATTCAACCTTTAAGGGGAGTCCAGAGAGACTCACAAGGTGTCAGATAAAAGAATAGTGCAATTTTCTAGAGGAGACTTTTTGAGTGTGCTCTCTTGTGTTGTACGATTTTAACTGAGGCCTTGCACTAGCAAGGTCTTTTCTTTATCTGGTCCCCTTAAAATTTAAGGAGGAAAAGTTATGAATCCCACATGTAAGAAGCGTTTGGGTGTCATTCGGTTGGAAACCATGAAGGTGGTTGCACAAGAGGAAATCGCGCCAGCAATCTTTGAATTAGTCCTAGAAGGAGAAATGGTTGAAGCCATGCGAGCAGGCCAATTTCTTCATCTGCGTGTACCGGACGATGCCCATCTCTTACGTCGTCCTATTTCAATTTCGTCTATTGACAAGGCAAACAAGCAGTGTCACCTCATTTATCGGATTGAGGGAGCTGGGACTGCAATTTTTTCAACCTTAAGTCAGGGAGACACTCTTGATGTGATGGGGCCTCAGGGAAATGGTTTTGACTTGTCTGACCTTGATGAGCAGAATCAGGTTCTCCTTGTTGGTGGTGGGATTGGTGTTCCACCCTTGCTTGAGGTGGCCAAGGAATTGCATGAACGTGGAGTGAAAGTAGTGACAGTCCTCGGTTTTGCTAATAAGGATGCTGTTATTTTGAAAACGGAATTGGCTCAGTATGGTCAGGTCTTTGTAACGACAGATGATGGTTCTTATGGCATCAAGGGAAATGTTTCCGTTGTTATCAATGATTTAGATAGTCAGTTTGATGCTGTTTACTCGTGTGGGGCTCCAGGAATGATGAAGTATATCAATCAAACCTTTGATGATCACCCAAGAGCCTATTTATCTCTGGAATCTCGTATGGCTTGTGGGATGGGAGCTTGCTATGCCTGTGTTCTAAAAGTACCAGAAAGCGAGACGGTCAGCCAACGCGTCTGTGAAGATGGTCCTGTTTTCCGCACAGGAACAGTTGTATTATAAGGAGAAAATTATGACTACAAATCGATTACAAGTTTCTCTACCTGGTTTGGATTTGAAAAATCCGATTATTCCAGCATCAGGCTGTTTTGGCTTTGGACAAGAGTATGCCAAGTACTATGATTTAGACCTTTTAGGTTCTATTATGATCAAGGCGACAACCCTTGAACCACGTTTTGGAAATCCAACTCCAAGAGTGGCAGAGACGCCTGCTGGTATGCTCAATGCAATTGGCTTGCAAAATCCTGGTTTAGAGGTTGTTTTGGCTGAAAAGCTACCTTGGCTGGAAAGAGAATATCCAAATCTTCCTATTATTGCCAATGTAGCTGGTTTTTCAAAACAAGAGTATGCAGCTGTTTCTCATGGGATTTCCAAGGCAACTAATGTAAAAGCTATCGAGCTCAATATTTCTTGTCCCAATGTTGACCACTGTAATCATGGACTTTTGATTGGTCAAGATCCAGATTTGGCTTATGATGTGGTGAAAGCAGCTGTGGAAGCCTCAGAAGTGCCAGTTTATGTCAAATTAACCCCGAGTGTGACCGATATCGTTACTGTCGCAAAAGCTGCAGAAGATGCGGGAGCAAGTGGCTTGACCATGATCAATACTCTGGTTGGAATGCGCTTTGACCTCAAAACCAGAAAACCAATCTTGGCCAATGGAACAGGTGGAATGTCAGGTCCAGCAGTCTTTCCAGTAGCCCTCAAACTCATCCGCCAAGTAGCCCAAACAACAGACCTGCCTATCATTGGAATGGGGGGAGTGGATTCGGCTGAAGCTGCCCTAGAAATGTATCTGGCTGGGGCATCTGCTATCGGAGTTGGAACAGCTAACTTTACCAATCCTTATGCCTGCCCTGACATCATCGAAAATTTACCAAAAGTCATGGATAAATACGGTATTAGCAGTCTGGAAGAACTCCGTCAGGAAGTAAAAGAGTCTCTGAGGTAAACTGCAATCAATCTGTTCTTGATTTTTTATTAGTTTGTAATATGAATTTAGGAGAATTTTGGTACAATAAAATAAATAAGAACAGAGGAAGAAGGTTAATGAAGAAAGTAAGATTTATTTTTTTAGCTCTGCTATTTTTCTTAGCTAGTCCAGAGGGTGCAATGGCTAGTGATGGTACTTGGCAAGGAAAACAGTATCTGAAAGAAGATGGCAGTCAAGCAGCGAATGAGTGGGTTTTTGATACTCATTATCAATCTTGGTTCTATATAAAAGCAGATGCTAACTATGCTGAAAATGAATGGCTAAAGCAAGGTGACGACTATTTTTACCTCAAATCTGGTGGCTATATGGCCAAATCAGAATGGGTAGAAGACAAGGGAGCCTTTTATTATCTTGACCAAGATGGAAAGATGAAAAGAAATGCTTGGGTAGGAACTTCCTATGTTGGTGCAACAGGTGCCAAAGTAATAGAAGACTGGGTCTATGATTCTCAATACGATGCTTGGTTTTATATCAAAGCAGATGGACAGCACGCAGAGAAAGAATGGCTCCAAATTAAAGAGAAGGACTATTATTTCAAATCCGGTGGTTATCTACTGACAAGTCAGTGGATTAATCAAGCTTATGTGAATGCTAGTGGTGCCAAAGTACAGCAAGGTTGGCTTTTTGACAAACAATACCAATCTTGGTTTTACATCAAAGAAAATGGAAACTATGCTGATAAAGAATGGATTTTCGAGAATGGTCACTATTATTATCTAAAATCCGGTGGCTACATGGCAGCCAATGAATGGATTTGGGATAAGGAATCTTGGTTTTACCTCAAGTTTGATGGGAAAATAGCTGAAAAAGAATGGGTCTACGATTCTCATAGTCAAGCTTGGTACTACTTCAAATCCGGTGGTTACATGACAGCCAATGAATGGATTTGGGATAAGGAATCTTGGTTTTATCTCAAATCTGATGGGAAAATAGCTGAAAAAGAATGGGTCTACGATTCTCATAGTCAAGCTTGGTACTACTTCAAATCTGGTGGTTACATGACAGCCAATGAATGGATTTGGGATAAGGAATCTTGGTTTTACCTCAAGTCTGATGGCAAAATGGCTGAAAAAGAATGGGTCTACGATTCTCATAGTCAAGCCTGGTACTACTTCAAATCTGGTGGCTACATGGCGAAAAATGAGACAGTAGATGGTTATCAGCTTGGAAGCGATGGTAAATGGCTTGGAGGAAAAGCTACAAATAAAAATGCTGCTTACTATCAAGTAGTGCCTGTCACAGCCAATGTTTATGATTCAGATGGTGAAAAGCTTTCCTATATATCGCAAGGTAGTGTCGTATGGCTAGATAAGGATAGAAAAAGTGATGACAAGCGCTTGGCTATTACTATTTCTGGTTTGTCAGGCTATATGAAAACAGAAGATTTACAAGCGCTAGATGCTAGTAAGGACTTTATCCCTTATTATGAGAGTGATGGCCACCGTTTTTATCACTATGTGGCTCAGAATGCTAGTATCCCAGTAGCTTCTCATCTTTCTGATATGGAAGTAGGCAAGAAATATTATTCGGCAGATGGCCTGCATTTTGATGGTTTTAAGCTTGAGAATCCCTTCCTTTTCAAAGATTTAACAGAGGCTACAAACTACAGTGCTGAAGAATTGGATAAGGTATTTAGTTTGCTAAACATTAACAATAGCCTTTTGGAGAACAAGGGCGCTACTTTTAAGGAAGCCGAAGAACATTACCATATCAATGCCCTTTATCTCCTTGCCCATAGTGCCCTAGAAAGTAACTGGGGAAGAAGTAAAATTGCCAAAGATAAGAATAATTTCTTTGGCATTACAGCCTATGATACGACCCCTTACCTTTCTGCCAAGACATTTGATGATGTGGATAAGGGAATTTTAGGTGCAACCAAGTGGATTAAGGAAAATTATATCGATAGGGGAAGAACTTTCCTTGGAAACAAGGCTTCTGGTATGAATGTGGAATATGCTTCAGACCCTTATTGGGGCGAAAAAATTGCTAGTGTGATGATGAAAATCAATGAGAAGCTAGGTGGCAAAGATTAGTACTATAAGTGAATATGATTTGAGTGAATAGTAAGTTAAAAATCCTGATTTCAAGTAAAATCAGGATTTTTTCATGGATGCAATTTTTTTGGAGTCTGGTGTGACGCGGAGGGTCTTTTGTCCTGTGTAAGTGACAAAGCCGGGTTTTCCACCAGTTGGTTTATTGAGTTTTTTGACTTCAATCATATCTACCTGCACCAGATTCGACAGGCGCCCTTGAGAGAAGTAGGCAGCTAACTCTGCTGCGTCTGTCTTGACTGCATCAGATGGGTCAAGATTTCCTGAGATGACAACATGGCTTCCAGGAATGTCCTTAGCATGGAACCAAAGTTCCTCCTTGCGGGCCATTTTAAAGGTCAATTCCTCATTTTGAAGATTGTTTCGTCCGACATAGATGATGGTTTTGCCATCGCTTGCTAGATATTGTTCTAGTTTTTTGCGTTTCTGGATTTTCTCCCGTTGTCTTCTGCGGATAAAACCTGTTTGAATCAATTCTTCACGGATTTCAGCGATTTCTTCCAGTCCAGCTTGGTTGAGGACGGTTTCTACACTTTCCAGATAGAGAATAGTGGCTTTGGTTTCTTCAATCAAATCAGTCAAGTATTTGACAGCTTCTTTGAGTTTCTGATACCGTTTAAAATAGCGTTGGGCATTCTGGTTGGGAGTCAGAGCCTTATCAAGCGCAATCATGATAGGTTGGTTGGTATAGTAGTTGTCTAGGATAACCTGGTCTTGGTCGTTAGGCACTTGGTGTAGGAAGGTTGTCAGCAATTCTCCTTTTTGACGAAATTCTTCAGCGTTGTCTGTCGCCAGTAACTCTTTTTCCTGTTTTTTGAGTTTGTGTCGGTTTTTCTGAAGTTCATTTTCAACACGACGAATCAGTTCACTGGCCTGCTGTTTGACGCGGTCGCGCTCAGCCTTATCCTTATAGTAGGTGTCCAACAAATCAGAAAGATTTGCAAAAGGCTCTCCCACCTGATTTGCAAAAGGAACTGGACTGAAGGAAGTCTCAGTCAAGCATGGCTTGGTTTCTTGATTGAAAAAATTTCGGAAAGCGGAAAGTTTTTCACTAACCAGTATCCTTTCCAATTCATTTGCAGTATCGCGTCCCAGACCTTGAAAGAGGCTTTGAAGATTTTTTGCTGTTAGTTCTTGGGTTTGCAGGATTTCAAAGAGCTTTTCATCTTTGATAGTAAAAGGATTGAGAGATTCTGTACTTGGCGGAGCGATATAGGTCGATCCTGGAAGTAAGGTGCGGTAGCTATTTTGTGAAAAACCGACGTGTTTGATAACTTCGAGGATTTTATGACTGCTTTTATCGACCAGTAGAATATTACTGTGTTTCCCCATAATTTCAATAATCAAGGTAGCCTGGATATGGTCTCCAATCTCGTTTTTATTGGAAACTGTAATTTCCACAATACGGTCATTTTCCACTTGCTCAATCGACTCAATCAGGGCCCCCTGCAAATACTTTCTCAAAACCATGATAAAGGTAGAAGGTTGAGCTGGATTTTCAAAAGTCGTTTGGGTCAGCTGAATGCGTCCAAAAACTGGATGGGCAGAAAGGAGCAGGCGATGGCTTTGGCGATTGCTGCGGATTTGCAAGACCAACTCTTGTTCAAAAGGCTGATTGATTTTCTGGATGCGACCATTCACTAATTCGCTTCGCAATTCCTCAACTATGTGGTGTAAAAAAAATCCATCAAATGACATCGTTCTCTCCTTGTGATTGTATTCCATAGTATTATATCAAAAAGGTAGAATAAAATCATAGAAATGTGGTATAATAAAGCCAAGTAAAGAGAAACGAGAAGCACATGTATATTGAAATGGTAGATGAAACTGGTCAAGTTTCAAAAGAAATGTTGCAACAAACCCAAGAAATTTTGGAATTTGCAGCCCAAAAATTAGGAAAAGAAGACAAGGAGATGGCAGTCACTTTTGTGACCAATGAGCGTAGTCATGAACTTAATCTGGAGTACCGTGACACCGACCGTCCGACAGATGTCATCAGCCTTGAGTATAAACCAGAATTGGAAATTGCCTTTGACGAAGAGGATTTGCTTGAAAATCCAGAATTGGCAGAGATGATGTCTGAGTTTGATGCCTATATTGGGGAATTGTTCATCTCTATCGATAAGGCTCATGAGCAGGCCGAAGAATATGGTCACAGCTTTGAGCGTGAGATGGGCTTCTTGGCAGTACACGGCTTTTTACATATTAACGGCTATGATCACTACACTCCGGAAGAAGAAGCGGAGATGTTCGGTTTACAAGAAGAAATTTTGACAGCCTATGGACTCACAAGACAATAAACGAAAATGGAAAAATCGTGACCTGATATCCAGTTTAGAATTTGCCATCACAGGGATTTTTACTGCTATCAAGGAAGAACGAAATATGCGAAAACATGCAGTGACGGCTCTAGTGGTCATCCTTGCAGGTTTTGTTTTTCAGGTGTCACGAATCGAATGGCTCTTTCTCCTATTGAGCATTTTCTTGGTAGTAGCCTTTGAGATTATCAACTCTGCTATTGAAAATATGGTGGATTTGGCCAGTCACTATCACTTTTCCATGCTGGCTAAAAATGCCAAGGATATGGCGGCTGGCGCGGTATTAGTGGTTTCTCTTTTCGCAGCCTTAACAGGTGCATTGATTTTTCTCCCACGAATCTGGGATTTATTATTTTAAACAGTAAGAGGAAATTATGACTTTTAAATCAGGCTTTGTAGCCATTTTAGGACGTCCCAATGTTGGGAAGTCAACCTTTTTAAATCACGTTATGGGGCAAAAGATTGCCATCATGAGTGACAAGGCGCAGACAACGCGCAATAAAATCATGGGAATTTACACGACTGATAAGGAGCAAATTGTCTTTATCGACACACCAGGGATTCACAAACCTAAAACAGCTCTCGGAGATTTCATGGTTGAGTCTGCCTACAGTACCCTTCGCGAAGTGGACACCGTTCTTTTCATGGTGCCTGCTGATGAAGCGCGTGGTAAGGGGGACGATATGATTATCGAGCGTCTCAAGGCTGCCAAGGTTCCTGTGATTTTGGTGGTGAATAAAATCGATAAGGTCCATCCAGACCAGCTCTTGTCTCAGATTGATGACTTCCGTAATCAAATGGACTTTAAGGAAATTGTTCCAATCTCAGCCCTTCAGGGAAATAACGTGTCTCGTCTAGTGGATATTTTGAGTGAAAATCTGGATGAAGGTTTCCAATATTTCCCGTCTGATCAAATCACAGACCATCCAGAACGTTTCTTAGTTTCAGAAATGGTTCGCGAGAAAGTCTTGCACCTAACTCGTGAAGAGATTCCGCATTCTGTAGCAGTAGTTGTTGACTCTATGAAACGAGACGAAGAGACAGACAAGGTTCACATCCGTGCAACCATCATGGTCGAGCGCGATAGCCAAAAAGGGATTATCATCGGTAAAGGTGGCGCTATGCTTAAGAAAATCGGTAGCATGGCCCGTCGTGATATCGAACTCATGCTAGGAGACAAGGTCTTCCTAGAAACCTGGGTCAAGGTCAAGAAAAACTGGCGCGATAAAAAGCTAGATTTGGCTGACTTTGGCTATAATGAAAGAGAATACTAAGTAGAGGTAGGCTCATGCCTGCTTCTTGTTTTTACAGAAGGAGGACTTATGCCTGAATTACCTGAGGTTGAAACCGTTTGTCGTGGCTTAGAAAAATTGATTATAGGAAAGAAGATTTCGAGTATAGAAATTCGCTACCCCAAGATGATTAAGACGGATTTGGAAGAATTTCAAAGGGAATTGCCTAGTCAGATTATCGAGTCAATGGGACGTCGTGGAAAATATTTGCTTTTCTGCCTGACAGACAAGGCCTTGATTTCCCATTTGCGGATGGAGGGCAAGTATTTTTATTATCCAGACCAAGTGCCTGAACGCAAGCATGCCCATGTTTTCTTCCGGTTTGAAGATGGGGGCACGCTTGTTTATGAGGATGTACGCAAGTTTGGAACCATGGAACTCTTGGTGCCTGACCTTTTAGACGCCTACTTTATTTCTAAAAAATTAGGTCCTGAACCAAGCGAACAAGACTTTGATTTACAGGTCTTTCAAGCTGCCCTTGCCAAGTCCAAAAAGCCTATCAAATCCCATCTCCTAGACCAGACCTTGGTAGCTGGACTTGGCAATATCTATGTGGATGAGGTTCTCTGGCGAGCTCAGGTTCATCCAGCTAGACCTTCCCAGACTTTGACACCAGAAGAAGCGACTGCCATTCATGACCAAACCATTGCTGTTTTGGGCCAGGCTGTTGAAAAAGGCGGTTCCACCATTCGGACCTATACCAATGCCTTTGGGGAAGATGGAAGCATGCAGGATTTTCATCAGGTCTATGATAAGACTGGTCAAGAATGTGTACGCTGTGGTACCATCATTGAGAAAATTCAACTAGGCGGACGAGGCACCCACTTTTGTCCAAACTGTCAAAGGAGGGACTGATGAGAAAAATCATCGGAATCACTGGGGGAATTGCCTCTGGTAAGTCAACTGTGACAAATTTTCTAAGAAAGCAAGGCTTTCAAGTAGTGGATGCCGACGCAGTCGTCCACCAACTACAGAAACCTGGTGGTCGTCTGTTTGAGGCTCTAGTACAGCACTTTGGGCAAGAAATCATTCTTGAAAACGGAGAACTCAATCGCCCTCTCCTAGCTAGTCTCATCTTTTCAAATCCTGAAGAGCAAAAATGGTCGAAGCAAATTCAAGGGGAGATTATCCGTGAGGAACTGGCTACTTTGAGAGAACAGTTGGCTCAGACAGAAGAGATTTTCTTCATGGATATTCCCCTACTTTTTGAGCAGGACTACAGCGATTGGTTTGCTGAGACTTGGTTGGTCTATGTGGACCGAGATGCCCAAGTAGAACGCTTAATGAAAAGGGACCAGTTGTCCAAAGATGAAGCTGAGTCTCGTCTGGCAGCCCAGTGGCCTTTAGAAAAAAAGAAAGATTTGGCCAGCCAGGTTCTTGATAATAATGGCAATCAGAACCAGCTTCTTAATCAAGTGCATATCCTTCTTGAGGGAGGTAGGCAAGATGACAGAGATTAACTGGAAGGATAATCTGCGTATTGCCTGGTTTGGTAATTTTCTGACAGGAGCCAGTATTTCTTTGGTTGTACCTTTTATGCCCATCTTCGTGGAAAATCTAGGTGTAGGGAGTCAGCAAGTCGCTTTTTATGCAGGCTTAGCAATTTCTGTCTCTGCTATTTCCGCGGCGCTCTTTTCTCCTATTTGGGGTATTCTTGCTGACAAATACGGCCGAAAACCCATGATGATTCGGGCAGGTCTTGCTATGACTATCACTATGGGAGGCTTGGCCTTTGTCCCAAATATCTATTGGTTAATCTTTCTTCGTTTACTAAACGGTGTATTTGCAGGTTTTGTTCCTAATGCAACGGCACTGATAGCCAGTCAGGTTCCAAAGGAGAAATCAGGCTCTGCCTTAGGTACTTTGTCTACAGGCGTAGTTGCAGGTACTCTAACTGGTCCCTTTATTGGTGGCTTTATCGCAGAATTATTTGGCATTCGTACAGTTTTCTTACTGGTTGGTAGTTTTCTATTTTTAGCTGCTATTTTGACTATTTGCTTTATCAAGGAAGATTTTCAACCAGTAGCCAAGGAAAAGGCTATTCCAACAAAGGAATTATTTACCTCGGTTAAATATCCCTATCTTTTGCTCAATCTCTTTTTAACCAGTTTTGTCATACAATTTTCAGCCCAATCGATCGGCCCTATTTTAGCTCTTTATGTACGCGACTTAGGGCAGACAGAGAATCTTCTTTTTGTCTCTGGTTTGATTGTGTCCAGTATGGGCTTTTCCAGTATGATGAGTGCAGGAGTTATGGGAAAGCTAGGTGACAAGGTGGGCAATCATCGTCTCTTGGTTGTCGCCCAGTTTTATTCAGTCATCATCTATCTCCTTTGTGCCAATGCCTCTAGCCCGCTTCAACTAGGACTCTATCGATTCCTCTTTGGCTTGGGAACCGGTGCCTTGATTCCCGGGGTTAATGCCCTACTCAGCAAAATGACTCCCAAAGCCGGCATTTCGAGGGTCTTTGCCTTCAATCAGGTATTCTTTTATCTGGGAGGTGTTGTTGGTCCCATGGCAGGTTCTGCAGTAGCAGGTCAATTTGGCTACCATGCTGTCTTTTATGCGACGAGCCTTTGTGTTGCCTTTAGTTGTCTCTTTAACCTGATTCAATTTCGAACATTATTAAAAGTAAAGGAAATCTAGTGCGAGTAAAAATCAATCTCAAATGCTCCTCTTGTGGCAGTATCAATTACCTAACCAGTAAAAATTCAAAAACCCATCCAGACAAGATTGAGGTTTTAAAGTATTGTCCCAAGGAAAGAAAAGTAACCCTACATCTTGAATCTAAGTAGATTTTATGGTAAAATAATAGGGATTTTAAGGAGTTTGATATGTATAACCTATTATTAACCATTTTATTAGTATTATCTGTTGTGATTGTGATTGCAATTTTCATGCAACCAACCAAAAACCAATCCAGCAATGTATTTGATGCCAGTTCAGGTGATTTGTTTGAACGTAGTAAAGCTCGCGGTTTTGAAGCTGTAATGCAGCGTTTGACAGGGATTTTAGTCTTTTTCTGGCTAGCCATTGCCTTAGCATTGACGGTATTATCAAGTAGATAAGAAAATAATGGGCAGGACTAGGTCTTTGCCTCTTTTTATTTTTAAAGGATGTTTGAGAAGGTTTTACAGTAAAAGAAAATTAAAAAATCTAGAAAGAAAATATGAAAGATAGAATAAAAGAATATTTACAAGACAAGGGAAAGATGACTGTTAATGATTTGGCTCAGGCTTTGGGAAAAGACAGTTCCAAGGATTTTCGTGAGTTGATTAAAACCTTGTCCTTAATGGAAAGAAAGCACCAAATTCGTTTTGAAGAAGATGGTAGTCTGACATTAGAAATTAAGAAAAAACATGAGATTACCCTCAAGGGGATTTTTCATGCCCATAAAAATGGCTTTGGCTTTGTTAGTCTGGAAGGCGAGGAGGACGACCTTTTTGTAGGGAAAAATGATGTCAACTATGCTATTGATGGTGATACCGTCGAGGTAGTGATTAAGAAAGTCGCTGACCGCAATAAGGGAACAGCAGCAGAAGCCAAAATTATTGATATCCTAGAACACAGTTTGACAACAGTTGTCGGGCAAATCGTTCTGGATCAGGAAAAGCCTAAGTATGCTGGCTATATTCGTTCAAAAAATCAGAAAATCAGTCAACCGATTTATGTTAAGAAACCAGCCCTAAAGTTAGAAGGAACAGAAGTTCTCAAGGTCTTTATCGATAAATACCCAAGCAAGAAACATGATTTCTTTGTCGCGAGTGTTCTCGATGTAGTGGGACACTCAACGGATGTCGGAATTGATGTTCTTGAGGTCTTGGAATCAATGGACATTGTATCCGAGTTTCCAGAAGCTGTTGTTAAGGAAGCAGAAAGTGTGCCTGATGCTCCGTCTCAAAAGGATATGGAAGGTCGTCTGGATCTAAGAGATGAAATTACCTTTACCATTGACGGTGCGGATGCCAAGGACTTGGACGATGCAGTGCATATCAAGGCTCTGAAAAATGGCAATCTGGAGCTTGGGGTTCACATCGCAGATGTTTCTTATTATGTGACCGAGGGGTCTGCCCTTGACAAGGAAGCCCTTAACCGTGCGACTTCTGTTTACGTGACAGACCGAGTGGTGCCAATGCTTCCAGAACGACTATCAAATGGCATCTGCTCTCTCAATCCCCAAGTTGACCGCCTGACCCAGTCTGCTATTATGGAGATTGATAAACATGGTCGTGTGGTCAACTATACCATTACACAAACAGTTATCAAGACCAGTTTTCGTATGACCTATAGCGATGTCAATGATATCCTAGCTGGCGATGAAGAAAAGAGAAAAGAATATCATAAAATTGTATTAAGTATCGAACTCATGGCCAAGCTTCATGAAACTTTAGAAAACATGCGTGTGAAACGTGGAGCTCTCAATTTTGATACCAATGAAGCGAAGATTTTAGTGGATAAACAAGGTAAGCCTGTTGATATCGTTCTTCGGCAGCGTGGTATTGCCGAGCGGATGATTGAGTCTTTTATGTTGATGGCTAATGAAACAGTTGCCGAACATTTCAGCAAGTTGGATTTGCCTTTTATCTATCGAATTCACGAGGAGCCTAAGGCTGAAAAGGTTCAGAAGTTTATTGATTATGCTTCGAGTTTTGGCTTGCGCATTTATGGAACTGCCAGTGAGATTAGTCAGGAGGCACTTCAAGACATCATGCGTGCTGTTGAGGGAGAACCTTATGCAGATGTATTGTCCATGATGCTTCTTCGCTCTATGCAGCAGGCTCGTTATTCGGAGCACAATCACGGCCACTATGGACTAGCTGCTGACTATTATACTCACTTTACCAGTCCAATTCGTCGTTATCCAGACCTTCTTGTTCACCGTATGATTCGAGATTACGGCTGTTCTAAGGAAATAGCAGAGCATTTTGAACAAGTGATTCCAGAGATTGCGACCCAGTCTTCCAACCGTGAACGTCGTGCCATAGAAGCTGAGCGTGAAGTCGAAGCCATGAAAAAGGCTGAGTATATGGAAGAATACGTGGGTGAAGAGTATGATGCAGTTGTATCAAGTATTGTCAAATTCGGTCTCTTTGTCGAATTGCCAAACACAGTTGAAGGCTTGATTCACATCACTAATCTACCTGAATTTTATCATTTCAATGAGCGTGATTTGACTCTTCGTGGAGAAAAATCAGGTATCACTTTCCGAGTGGGTCAGCAGATCCGTATCCGTGTTGAAAGAGCGGATAAAATGACTGGAGAGATTGATTTTTCATTCGTACCTAGTGAGTTTGATGTGATTGAAAAAGGCTTGAAACAGTCTAGTCGTAGTGGCAGAGGGCGTGGTTCAAATCGTCGTTCGGATAAGAAGGAAGACAAGAGAAAATTAGGACGCTCAAATGATAAGCGTAAGCATTCACAAAAAGACAAGAAGAAAAAAGGAAAGAAACCTTTTTACAAGGAAGTAGCTAAGAAAGGAGCCAAGCATGGCAAAGGGCGAGGGAAAGGTCGTCGCACAAAATAAAAAGGCACGCCACGACTATACAATCGTAGATACGCTAGAGGCAGGGATGGTCCTGACTGGAACTGAAATCAAGAGTGTACGAGCTGCTCGAATTAATCTCAAGGATGGCTTTGCTCAAGTGAAAAATGGAGAAGTTTGGCTGAGCAATGTTCATATCGCGCCTTACGAAGAGGGCAATATCTGGAACCAGGAACCAGAACGTCGTCGTAAACTCCTGCTTCATAAAAAGCAAATTCAAAAATTGGAACAAGAGACCAAAGGGACAGGAATGACCTTAGTTCCCCTTAAGGTCTATATAAAAGATGGCTACGCTAAGCTTCTTTTAGGACTTGCCAAAGGGAAGCATGACTATGACAAACGGGAGTCTATCAAACGTCGTGAGCAAAATCGAGATATCGCGCGTGTGATGAAAGCTGTTAATCAGCGATAAAAAGAGGAATTGAAAATGGAAAAATTAGTTGCCTATAAACGCATGCCTTTGTGGAATAAACAAACAATGCCTGAAGCTGTTCAGCAAAAGCACAATACAAAAGTTGGGACTTGGGGGAAAATTACTGTCTTGAAGGGAGCTCTCAAGTTTATTGAATTGACAGAAGAAGGGGAAGTTCTAGCTGAACACCTCTTTGAAGCAGGGGCAGACAATCCAATGGCCCAACCTCAAGCCTGGCACCGAGTGGAAGCTGCCACAGATGATGTGGAATGGTACTTGGAATTTTATTGTAAACCTGAGGATTATTTTGCTAAAAAATACAATACCAATCCTGTTCATTCAGAGGTCCTAGAGGCCATGCAGACAGTGAAACAAGGGAAAGCTTTGGATTTGGGTTGTGGTCAGGGGCGTAATTCTCTTTTTCTAGCCCAGCAAGATTTTGATGTGACGGCTGTAGATCAAAATGGACTAGCTCTTGAAATCTTGCAAAGCATTGTGGAGCAGGAAGATTTGGACATGCCTGTTGGCCTTTACGATATCAATTCAGCTAGCATTGAACAAGAATATGATTTTATCGTTTCAACAGTTGTTCTCATGTTTCTACAAGCGGACCGCATTCCAGCTATTATTCAAAATATGCAGGAGAAAACCAGTGTTGGTGGTTACAACCTTATCGTTTGTGCCATGGACACGGAGGATTATCCTTGCTCGGTTAACTTCCCATTCACCTTTAAAGAAGGAGAACTGGCAGACTATTACAAGGATTGGGAATTGGTTAAGTACAATGAAAATCCAGGCTATTTGCACCGTCGCGATGAGAATGGCAATCGTATTCAACTACGCTTTGCGACCTTACTAGCTAAGAAAATCAAGTAAACACACATGAAGATTAGGAATTTTCCTGATCTTTTTTCTTTTTTACGAATGATATAGAAAAGGAGGGAATTCATGTTTGTTGCGAGAGATGCTAGGGGAGAATTGGTAAATGTGTTAGAGGATAAACTTGAGAAGCAAGCATACACCTGCCCAGCTTGTGGAGGCCAGATCCATTTGCGTCAAGGACCAAGTGTACGGACGCATTTTGCCCATAAATCCTTAAAAGACTGTGATTTTTTCTTTGAAAATGAAAGTCCAGAACACATAGCCAATAAGGAATCCCTCTATCACTGGTTGAAAAAAGAGACAAAGGTTCAATTAGAGTACCCGCTTTCAGAACTTAAACAGATTGCGGATGTATTTGTAAATGGCAATCTAGCTCTAGAAGTTCAGTGTAGTCCCTTGCCTCAGAAAGTCCTTAAAGAGCGAAGTGAGGGCTATCGTAGTCAGGGTTACCAAGTACTGTGGTTGCTGGGTCAAAAACTGTGGCTCAAGGAGCGTTTGACTCGTCTACAGCAAGGTTTTCTTTATTTCAGTCAAAACATGGGCTTTTATGTTTGGGAATTAGACAAGGAAAAACAAGTTTTAAGACTCAAATACCTGATTTACCAGGATCTCCGCGGTAAACTCCATTATCAAATCAAGGAATTTTCCTATGGTCAAGGTAGTTTATTGGAAATATTGCGTCTTCCCTATAAGAGACAAAAAATATCTCATTTTACAGTTTCTGAGGACAAGGACATCTGTCGCTATATCCGGCAACAACTTTATTATCAAAATCTCTTTTGGATGAAAGAACAAGCAGAAGCCTATCAAAAGGGAGAAAATATCCTGACTTATGGACTGAAAGAATGGTATCCACAAATTCGACCAATAGTGGGCAAATTTTTCCAGATTGAACAAGACTTGACTAGCTATTATCAGCACTTTTATACCTATTACCAAAAAAATCCTCAAAATGATTGGCAAAAGCTTTATCCACCAGCCTTTTATCAGCAATATTTCTTGAAAAATATGGTAGAATAGAAAGGATGGAGGAATCTAATGGTATTACAAAGAAATGAAATAAATGAAAAAGATACATGGGATCTATCAACGATCTACCCAACTGACCAGGCTTGGGAAGAAGCCTTAAAAGATTTAACAGAACAATTGGAGACAGTAGCCCAGTATGAAGGCCATCTCTTGGATAGTGCGGATAACCTACTAGAAATCACTGAATTTTCTCTTGAAATGGAACGCCAGATAGAGAAGCTTTACGTTTATGCTCATATGAAGAATGACCAGGATACACGTGAAGCTAAGTATCAAGAGTACTATGCCAAGGCCATGACACTCTACAGCCAGTTAGACCAAGCCTTTTCATTCTATGAGCCTGAATTTATGGAGATTAGCGAAAAGCAGTATGCTGACTTTTTAGAAGCTCAACCAAAGCTGCAGGTTTATCAACACTATTTTGATAAGCTCTTGCAAGGCAAGGATCACGTTCTTTCACAACGTGAAAAAGAATTATTGGCTGGAGCTGGAGAAATCTTTGGTTCAGCAAGTGAAACCTTCGCTATCTTGGACAATGCGGATATTGTGTTCCCTTATGTACTAGACGATGATGGTAAAGAAGTTCAACTATCTCATGGGACTTACACACGTTTGATGGAGTCTAAAAAACGTGAGGTTCGCCGTAGTGCCTATCAAGCTCTTTATGCGACTTACGAACAATTCCAACACACCTATGCCAAAACCTTGCAAACCAATGTTAAGGTGCAAAATTACCGTGCTAAAGTTCGTAACTACAAGAGTGCTCGTCATGCAGCCCTCGCAGCGAATTTTGTTCCAGAAAGTGTTTATGACAATTTGGTAGCAGCAGTTCGCAAGCATTTGCCACTCTTACATCGCTATCTTGAGCTTCGTTCAAAAATCTTGGGGATTTCAGATCTCAAGATGTACGATGTCTACACACCGCTTTCATCTGTTGAATACAGTTTTACCTACCAAGAAGCCTTGAAAAAAGCAGAAGATGCTTTGGCAGTCTTGGGTGAGGATTACTTGAGCCGTGTCAAACGTGCCTTCAGCGAGCGTTGGATTGATGTTTACGAAAATCAAGGCAAGCGTTCAGGTGCCTACTCTGGTGGTTCTTACGATACCAATGCCTTTATGCTTCTCAACTGGCAGGACAATCTGGACAATCTCTTTACTCTTGTTCATGAAACAGGTCACAGTATGCATTCAAGCTATACTCGTGAAACTCAGCCTTATGTTTACGGAGATTACTCTATCTTTTTGGCTGAGATTGCCTCAACTACCAATGAAAATATCTTGACGGAGAAATTATTGGAAGAAGTGGAAGACGACGCAACACGCTTTGCTATTCTCAATAACTTCCTAGATGGTTTCCGTGGAACAGTTTTCCGCCAAACTCAATTTGCTGAGTTTGAACACGCCATTCACCAAGCAGATCAAAATGGGGAGGTCTTGACAAGCGATTTCCTAAATAAACTCTACGCAGACTTGAACCAAGAGTATTATGGTTTGAGTAAGGAAGACAATCCTGAAATCCAATACGAGTGGGCTCGCATTCCACACTTCTACTATAACTACTATGTATATCAATATTCAACTGGCTTTGCGGCCGCCTCAGCCTTGGCTGAAAAAATTGTCCATGGTAGTCAAGAAGACCGTGACCGCTATATCGACTACCTCAAGGCAGGTAAGTCGGACTATCCACTTAATGTCATGAGAAAAGCTGGTGTTGATATGGAGAAGGAAGACTACCTCAACGATGCCTTTGCAGTCTTTGAACGCCGTTTAAATGAGTTTGAAGCCCTTGTTGAAAAATTAGGATTGGCATAAAATGGTTGAATCGTATAGTAAGAATGCTAACCATAACATGCGTCGTCCTGTCGTCAAAGAAGAAATTGTAGACTTGATGCGTCAGCGTCAAAAGCAGGTCACAGGTTTCTTGAAAGAATTGGAAGACTTTGCCCGCAAGGAAAATATTCCTATTATTCCCCATGAAACGGTTGCTTATTTCCGTTTTCTTATGGAAACCATGCAGCCTAAAAATATTCTGGAAATTGGGACGGCTATCGGTTTTTCAGCTCTCTTGATGGCTGAACATGCGCCAAATGCTAAGATTACAACTATTGATCGTAATCCAGAAATGATTGGTTTTGCCAAGGAAAATTTTGCCCAGTTTGACAGTCGCAAGCAAATCACTCTCCTAGAGGGAGATGCGGTGGATGTCTTATCTACACTGACAGAGTCTTATGATTTCGTATTTATGGATTCTGCCAAGTCTAAATACATCGTCTTTCTGCCAGAAATCCTCAAACATTTGGAAGTTGGTGGTGTGGTTGTCTTGGATGATATTTTTCAAGGTGGTGATGTTGCCAAGGATATTATGGAAGTCCGTCGTGGTCAGCGAACCATTTATCGAGGCCTTCAAAAATTATTTGATGCAACCTTAGACAATCCAGAACTCACCGCAACATTAGTGCCTTTAGGAGATGGTATTCTCATGCTTCGTAAAAATGTAGCAGATGTTCAACTGTCTGAAAGCGAATGATTTTCAGAAAAATTTAAGAAAAAATAGTAAAATAGATAGAGTAACACTTATCTCAAAGGAGTAGACATGAAGAAAAAATTATTGGCAGGTGCCATCACACTATTATCAGTAGCAACTTTAGCAGCTTGTTCGAAAGGGTCAGAAGGAGCAGACCTTATCAGCATGAAAGGGGATGTCATCACAGAACATCAATTTTATGAGCAAGTGAAAAACAACCCTTCAGCCCAACAAGTCTTGTTAAATATGACCATCCAAAAAGTTTTTGAAAAACAATATGGCTCAGAGCTTGATGATAAAGAGGTTGATGATACTATTGCCGAAGAAAAAAAACAATATGGCGAAAACTACCAACGTGTCTTGTCACAAGCAGGTATGACTCTTGAAACACGTAAAGCTCAAATTCGTACAAGTAAATTAGTTGAGTTGGCAGTTAAGAAGGTAGCAGAAGCTGAATTGACAGATGAAGCCTATAAGAAAGCCTTTGATGAGTACACTCCAGATGTAACGGCTCAAATCATCCGTCTTAATAATGAAGATAAGGCCAAAGAAGTTCTCGAAAAAGCCAAGGCAGAAGGTGCTGATTTTGCTCAATTAGCCAAAGATAATTCAACTGATGAAAAAACAAAAGAAAATGGTGGAGAAATTACCTTTGATTCTGCTTCAACAGAAGTACCTGAGCAAGTCAAAAAAGCCGCTTTCGCTTTAGATGTGGATGGTGTTTCTGATGTGATTACAGCAACTGGCACACAAGCCTACAGTAGCCAATATTACATTGTAAAACTCACTAAGAAAACAGAAAAATCATCTAATATTGATGACTACAAAGAAAAATTAAAAACTGTTATCTTGACTCAAAAACAAAATGATTCAACATTTGTTCAAAGCATTATCGGAAAAGAATTGCAAGCAGCCAATATCAAGGTTAAGGACCAAGCCTTCCAAAATATCTTTACCCAATATATCGGTGGTGGAGATTCAAGCTCAAGCAGTAGTACATCAAACGAATAGTCCAAATCAATGAGTCAGGGAAAAAACTCGACTTCAGGAAAAAATGAAGCAAACATTCCCACAATAAAACGCATAGTACAAGGTTTGTACTGCCCCCCAAAAAAGTTAGACAATTAATTTATCCGAAGGATTTAGTTCTGTATTGCACAGAGCTAAGTCCTTTTAGTTTTATCTTAATTCTCTTATTGTTGTAATAATCAATATAGTCTATAATGGCTTGTTCCAATTGATTAAGTGATTTAAATGTTTGCTCATAGCCATAAAACATTTCGGATTTTAAAATGCCAAAGAAAGATTCCATCCTACCGTTGTCTTGGCTGTTTCCTTTGCGTGACATAGATGCTTGAATTCCCTTACTCTCTAGGAAGCGATGATAAGAATCGTGTTGGTATTGCCAGCCTTGGTCACTATGGAGAATCGTATTCTCGTAGTGCTTCTCTTTGAATGCCTGTTCCAACATTAACGATCAATCAATTTAATCATGTACCTAAGATTAGAATTGTTTATCCCAAATTTATTTGAAAGCTTCTCTAAGCTATATCCTTGTTTTCTAAGTTCATAGATCTGAACTTTATCATCATAAGTTAATTTCATAATAAAAACACCCCAAAAGTTAGATTTTTTCTGTCTAACTTTTGGGGTGTAGTTCATGTACACCTGATATGATGCATTTTATAATTTTAAAGACTTTTTGACCAGCCTCATTTTTTTAACTTGATACTCAGTGAAAAGCAAAGATTAAACTAGGAAGCTAGCTGTAGGCTGCTCAAAGAACAGCTTTGAGGTTGCAGATAAAACTTGTGAGGTAACCAACATATATAATGTGAAGCTGACGTGGTTTGAATAGATTTTAGAAGGGTATGAGTCTGGAAGTTTTAATGGATAATGCAAGATTCCATAGAATGGGTAAGCTAGAGTTCTTATGTGAAGAGTTTGGGCATAAACTTTTACCTTTTCCTCCCTACTCATCTTAGTATAGAAAAGTGAATCTAAAATAGTACATAACTGCTTCTAAAACATTCTTATAAATTGATTTAAATTCTCAAATCATATTATTCAGTTCTTATTTCATTTTGCTCTACAATCCTGTTGAGAAGACACGTGTTCATATCAAAAAGGTATTGGCAAGTTGCAATACCTTTTTACAAGGTTCTTTTGTCTTATTTTTGTTTCAACTGACTATATCTCCTATGGTTCTAGTTCAGAAGGCTAGGCTATAATTATGATTGATAAGAAGTATCATTCCAAGTATTGAGAGTGAATGTTTCAAAATCATGGGTTTCTATAATGGTCAGGCTGGCATTTGCTAGACCGCCATCTTTACGAAGAAGTGGTTCTTTATAGCCTAGGAGAGTACGAAGACTGGCAGTAAGATTGGCGCCGTGTCCGACAATTAGAATACGCTCAGCTGGACTATCTTTTAATGATTTGATAAATTGGATGGTCCGCTGAGTTGTACTATAGAGGGATTCGGCTCCGAACATTCGAGTGTCAAATTGAGCAAGATTTGAACGAAAAGCCTGGATTTGTTGCGGGTAAATAGCTTCCAGGGTTGCAATTTTCAAACCTTCTAACTTCCCAAGTTGCCATTCACGGAGATTAGGAACGATTTCTAAAGAACAGGGGGTATGGAGTTGACTTTGGATAATCTCAGCAGATTTGACCGCTCGAGGTAAATCACTTGAATAAATCTGATCAAAAGGAATTTCCTTGAGATACTGACCAAGTCGTTTTAGGGTTTCAATGGATTCAGGAAGAAGAGGAGAATCACCACTAGCACCTTGAAAACGACCTTCTTGGTTCCAGAGGGTACGACCGTGGCGGACAAAGTAGAGTTTCATTACTTGATGTCCTCCAAAATATCTACAAAGTCTGCCTTTACAAAGCTAGCCAAGTCTTGTGGCGCGACGATAATGCTGTGTCCGACTTCGCCTGCAGAGACAATCATTTGATCCAAATCTAGAGCAATTTTATCGATAAAAATGGGATAATTGTGTTTCTGACGAATTCCGACAGGATTATTGGCTCCATGAATGTAACCAGTTGTTTTTTCTAAGTCCTTTTGTGGAATCATGCTCACTTTTTTATTGCCAGAAATTTTAGCTAGTTTCTTTTCAGACAAGTGCTGAGTGATAGGGACAATTCCGATAATCGGTCCGGTCTTGTCTCCCAAAAGCGCCAAGGTTTTGAAAATCTGATCTCGTTCATAACCTTGAGGAAGCTCTCCTTCTAGGGCATTGATTTGAATCCCCTGATGAGGGATAGCTGCTTTAGATAGGATTTGTTCCACCAATATTTTTTTGATTTTAACTTTTTTTGCCATTATTTATATTTATCCTCCAATTGACTCATCCAAATACCAAGCCAGATTCCCAGCGCAAAGAAGAAGGCGATGATGACATAACCGACAAGTGAAAGTCCTGTGTATTGGATACTTTCAGCGTTTCCTGCATTTGGAATTAAGATCAAAAGGGTACTTGATAGGACGATACCGATGATGAAATGATAGACGCGTGAGTGGTAGTTGTTTAAGGCATAATCCATCAATTTTGAAAAAACGATGAGAGTTGCACCTGCACCAATTCCAATCGGAAAGAAGGTTCCCAAGAGATCAAAAGTTTTAAAACCAGTCAACATAGGAGCATAGAGTCCCAAAATCAAAAGTAAATTTGATGGACTGAGGCCAGGAACCAAGACGCCAAGGGCCAATAGTGCGCCTGCTAGGACGAAGTTAAGAAAGCTGGCGCTTAAGGTTCCAACGACAAAATTTAAGGCATAGAGTCCTAATCCAGAAATGATAAAGGTTGTCCATAACCAAGCTAAATCAATCTTGTCTCGGTCAGATTCTCGAGTTGATTCTTTGAGGAGGCTAGGAACTGTACCGATAATAGCTCCCGCAAAGCTCCATAATACAAAAACCTGATAATTTTCAAGCAGGTATTCAATCGGGTAGGAAAATAAGCCGATTCCCAGAAGCATACCGATGGCAACTGGAATAAAGTACAAAACATTTTCTTTAAAGTCTTTAAAGGGATGGGCCAGAAAGCCAATCATTCGTTCATAGATTCCTAAGATTGCTGCTAGAACCCCTCCGGAAATTCCCGGTAGGATAAATCCAAGAGCAATTACAATCCCTTTAATAACGCGTGCTAACCATGAGAGCATATATTTCCTCCAACTATTTCTATTTCAAAAAATCCTTACTATATTGTATCACAATCAGACACAAAAAGAAAAAGCAAATGATAAACAAATGCTTTTAAGGTTTTAAAAAAAGTTTTCGAAAGGTTTCTTCTTTATTTTTTAAGGGAGAGATAACGTTGATATCTAAATCGTGGTCAAAGCCGGCAATTTTTCCTTTAGATGTGTATTGGTGAATATCATAATCTAAATCAGTTTTAGGACTGCTCTCCAAAAATCCTGAGTCTGAGCCGTAGGACGGAATCCAAACAGAGGTAAACTTGCCTGTATCAATACTGTGTTCTTCCATGAAGTAGACACCAACGTAGATGCCGATGTTTTTAGCACCTAGTGATGCTAGTTTTGCTCGAAAGTTTTCGACACCTTCGTTCATATTAGACATGGTTTTGTCTTCCACGTCAAGCCAATAGTAACTAGGGCTGTAAGGAGAGGCAGCATTGTAGAAAACTTCGGCAGCCTTTTCCATTTCTTGGACATTTTTTCCAGCTACATAAGCGTAGACAGCAACTGGGACATTCCGCTTTTGAAGTTCAGTGATATGACTCTTATAGGCCTTGTCTATTCCATTGATAAATGAAGCATCATTTTCTTTTGTTGTTTGAGCACCACTGTGAACACGAACAATAGCACCTGAAATATTTTGTGAGAGGGCATCGTAGTTGATTTCCTCAGGACGCTGCCAGCCAGAGAGGTCAATAATCGGTTTGTCTAAGTGTTTCAAAGCCTGTGCTATATTGGATTTTGTTTTAAACGATTGGCTGTCATTAAGTGGGCGATTGATGATTAAAATGAACATCATAATCCCAAAAAAACTAAATAAAATAAGTGGATGAATTTGTTTTCTCATATCTTATAAGTCTACCCTAAAAATCAAAAAAAATCAAAAAAATGGGTTAAGGAAGAGACTTTAGAGCATTTTTTCATTCAAGAGTGCGGAATGATTTGAAATATGGTATAATAAAAGGGAATTTCTACAGAAAAGAGAAGATTATGTCAAATTTTGCCATTATTTTAGCAGCGGGTAAAGGGACTCGCATGAAATCTGATTTGCCAAAAGTTTTGCACAAGGTTGCGGGTATTTCTATGTTGGAACATGTTTTCCGTAGTGTGGGAGCTATCCAACCTGAAAAGACAGTAACAGTTGTAGGACACAAGGCAGAATTGGTTGAGGAGGTCTTGGCTGGACAGACAGAATTTGTGACTCAATCTGAACAGTTGGGAACTGGTCATGCAGTTATGATGACAGAACCTATCTTAGAAGGTTTGTCAGGACACACCTTGGTCATTGCAGGAGATACTCCTTTAATCACTGGTGAAAGCTTGAAAAACTTGATTGATTTCCATATCAATCATAAAAATGTGGCCACTATCTTGACTGCTGAAACGGATAATCCTTTTGGCTATGGACGAATTGTTCGTAATGACAATGCTGAGGTTCTTCGTATTGTTGAGCAGAAGGATGCTACAGATTTTGAAAAGCAAATCAAGGAAATCAACACTGGAACATACGTCTTTGACAACGAGCGTTTGTTTGAGGCTTTGAAAAATATCAATACCAATAACGCTCAAGGCGAATACTATATTACAGACGTCATTGGTATTTTCCGTGAAACTGGTGAAAAAGTTGGCGCTTATACTTTGAAAGATTTTGATGAAAGTCTTGGGGTAAATGACCGTGTGGCGCTTGCGACAGCTGAGTCAGTTATGCGTCGTCGCATCAATCATAAACACATGGTCAACGGTGTTAGCTTTGTCAATCCAGAAGCAACTTATATCGATATTGATGTTGAGATTGCTCCGGAAGTTCAAATCGAAGCCAATGTTACCTTGAAAGGGCAAACGAAAATTGGTGCTGAGACTGTTTTGACAAATGGTACTTATGTAGTGGACAGCACTATCGGAGCAGGAGCGGTCATTACCAATTCTATGATTGAGGAAAGTAGTGTTGCAGACGGTGTGACAGTCGGTCCTTATGCTCACATTCGTCCAAATTCAAGTCTGGGTGCCCAAGTTCATATTGGTAACTTTGTTGAGGTGAAAGGATCTTCAATCGGTGAGAATACCAAGGCTGGTCATTTGACTTATATCGGAAACTGTGAAGTGGGAAGCAACGTTAATTTCGGTGCTGGAACTATTACAGTCAACTATGACGGCAAAAACAAATACAAGACAGTCATTGGAGACAATGTCTTTGTTGGTTCAAATTCAACCATTATTGCACCAGTAGAACTTGGTGACAATTCCCTCGTTGGTGCTGGTTCAACTATTACTAAAGACGTGCCAGCAGATGCTATTGCTATTGGTCGCGGTCGTCAGATCAATAAAGACGAATATGCAACACGTCTTCCTCATCATCCTAAGAACCAGTAGGAGCCTATCATGGAGTTTGAAGAAAAAACGCTTAGCCGAAAAGAAATCTATCAAGGACCAATATTTAAACTGGTCCAAGATCAGGTTGAATTACCAGAAGGCAAGGGAACTGCCCAACGGGATTTGATTTTCCACAATGGGGCTGTCTGTGTTTTAGCAGTAACGGATGAACAAAAACTTATCTTGGTCAAGCAGTACCGCAAAGCTATCGAGGCTGTCTCTTACGAAATTCCAGCCGGAAAATTGGAAGTAGGAGAAAACACAGCCCCTGTGGCAGCTGCCCTTCGTGAATTAGAGGAAGAAACAGCCTATACAGGGAAATTAGAACTCTTGTACGATTTTTATTCAGCTATTGGCTTTTGTAATGAGAAGTTAAAACTATATTTAGCAAGCGATTTAACAAAAGTGGAAAATCCGCGTCCGCAGGATGAGGATGAAACCTTGGAAGTCCTTGAAGTGAGCTTAGAAGAAGCGAAAGAATTAATCCAATCAGGTCATATTTGTGATGCCAAGACAATTATGGCTGTTCAGTATTGGGAGTTGCAGAAAAAATAGAGGAGGTCAGTATGGGTAAATCTTTATTAACGGATGAAATGATTGAAAGAGCTAATAGAGGCGAAAAAATTTCAGGTCCTCCTTTGCTAGATGATAATGAGGAAACTAAGATTTTACCAACCTCTTCTTCCCGTTTTGGTTATGCCAATCCTAAGGATCATGGTTTTAGCCAGGAAACCTTGAAGATTCAGGTCGAACCATCTATTCATAAAAGCCGTCGCATTGAAAATACCAAGAGAAATGTCTTCAATTCTAAGTTGAATAAAATCTTATTTGCGGTCATCTTTCTCTTGATTTTGCTTGTTTTAGCAATGAAACTTTTGTAATAGAAAAGGAATTGAAATGAAAATAGGAATTATTGCTGCTATGCCAGAAGAACTGGCTTATCTGGTCCAGCATTTAGACAATGCCCAGGAGCAAGTTGTTTTGGGGAATACCTATCATACAGGAACCATTGCTTCTCATGAAGTCGTTCTTGTAGAAAGTGGAATTGGTAAGGTCATGTCTGCTATGAGTGTGGCGATTTTGGCTGTTCATTTCCAGGTGGATGCCCTTATTAATACGGGTTCAGCTGGGGCAGTAGCAGAAGGTATCGCTGTTGGGGATGTCGTGATTGCTGACAAATTAGCCTATCATGACGTGGATGTCACAGCTTTTGGCTATGCTTATGGACAAATGGCGCAACAACCGCTTTATTTCGAATCAGACAAAACCTTTGTTGCTCAAATCCAAGAGAGTTTATCTCAATTGGACCAAAACTGGCATCTTGGTTTGATTGCTACAGGAGATAGTTTTGTTGCAGGAAATGACAAGATAGAAGCGATTAAGTCCCATTTCCCAGAAGTTTTAGCCGTGGAGATGGAGGGGGCAGCTATTGCTCAAGCAGCGCATGCCCTCAATCTCCCAGTCTTAGTCATCAGAGCTATGAGTGACAATGCCAACCATGAAGCAAACATCTTTTTTGATGAGTTTATTATCGAAGCTGGACGTCGCTCTGCCCAAGTCTTGTTGACCTTTTTGAAGGCTTTAGATTAAGCGGAAATTTGACAGTTTTTCTAGCTTATGATAAGATTTAAGTAAAGAAAAGCTAGAAAACGTTTCAGAGGATATTATGAGTATTGAAATGACCGTCAGTGAGATTGCAGAGGTCTTAGGATTATCTCGCCAAGCAATCAATAACCGTGTCAAAGAATTACCAGAAGAAGACACAGATAAAAATGACAAAGGGGTAACAGTTGTTACCAGAAGTGGCTTGATTAAGCTAGAAGAAATCTATAAAAAAACGATTTTTGAAGATGAACCTGTCAGTGAAGATGTCAAACAACGTGAACTGATGGAGATTCTAGTGGATGAGAAGAATGCAGAAATTCTTCGTCTTTATGAACAATTAAAAGCCAAGGATCGTCAGTTATCAGAAAAAGACGAGCAGATGCGTATCAAAGACCGTCAGATTGCTGAGAAAGACAAACAATTAGATCAGCAACAACAATTGACCCTTCAAGCCATGAAGGATCAAGAAAATCTTAAGCTAGAGCTGGACCAAGCAAAAGAAGAAGTCCAATCCACTAAAAAAGGCTTTTTTGCTCGTTTATTTGGAGGATAATCAAGGAGCTGTTTAGGTTAAATGCTAACCTGATGGCTTCTTTTGTTTGTGAATAGTATAGTTGATTAGAACAGAGACAGTAGAGGAGAGGTACAGAATGGAACGATTAGAAGATTACATTGCTTTTGACTTAGAATTTAATCAGCACGAAGGACAAACACACTTGATTCAAGTATCGGCAGTGCGTTTTAGAGATGGTCGGGAAATCGATGCCTATGATTCCTATGTTCATACCAGCGTCCCTCTAAAAAGCTTTATCAATGGTTTGACCGGGATTACAGCTGAGACCTTAAAAGATGCTCCTCCAGTTGAGAAAGTCTTAGAAGAATTCCAAGAGTTTGTGGGTTCTTTACTGATGATAGGCTACAATGCTGCTAAAAGTGATTTACCTATTTTAGCAGAGCATGGTTTAGACTATAGCCAACAGTACAAGGTGGATTTGTATGATGAAGCTTTTGAACGTCGGAGTTCAGATTTACATGGTATTGCCAATCTCAAATTGCAAACTGTTGCCTCATTTCTTGGATTTCAAGGTCAGTCTCATAATAGTTTAGAGGATGCTCGGATAACGGCGCGTGTTTACGAATCCTTCTTAGAGTCGGATCAAGCTAGGGAATTGTTAGAGACAGAAAGTAGCTTATCAAACAATCCTTTTGGTGGCTTGGACTTGTCTCAATTATTTGACTAGGAGTGCCTATGAAACCTGAAAAACCTAAAAAATTGGGTCTTAAACAGATTTACCTCAATCTTGATAAAATCCTCTTTCTATTTTTCTTGATTTTTATGATAGTGGAGTATTTGTGGGTACCATTCAATTCATGGTTGGCTAGCTTCTTATTAGATCAGACAGGTTATCTTTTTATTTCCTATAACAATGTCTTAGCCATCCTTACTCATTCTCCATTGATTAGTCTAGCTTTTTTAGCCTTGATTGTAATTAACCTTCTGGTTGCTTATTTTCAAATAGGACTCCTCTTTATTGGTGCTCGTCATCTCCTCTATAATGAAAAGCGAAGGCTAATTGAGTATATCCGCAAGGTTTTCCATGAAAGTTTTGGATTTATGAAAAAGCTAACTTGCGCTAAAGCCTTGTTTATCTTTTTCTATATAGCTATGCTTTTTCCTTTTATACGGAAAATGCTGAAGATTTATTATCTTAATAAAATCGTCATTCCAGAGTTTATCCAAGCTTATTTAGAAGATACATATTGGATGTGGTGGCTGAGCATCCTACTTCTATCTCTTATCTTTCTCTATGTCTCTGTCAGATTGATGTTTGCCCTTCCGAAGATTGTATATGATCAGCTGACTGTTCGAGAAGCAGTGATGTTTAGCTTGGAGAAAACCAAGAAGAGAGTTACTTTTTATGCTTGGAATTTATTTTACATCTTGCTCAAAGCACATTTATTATTTTATCTTCCTTTGATTCCTTTATTATTGGCTCAAACTTTGGTAGATGATATCACTCAGAGAGAGTCTCTGATTCTTGGTATTTTGAATTTTGTCGTGATTAAAAATCTCTATTATATGGCTCTGACTTATTTTTTGGTTAAATTTGTTTCATTTTTGACAGGAAAGGAGCTGGATATGCTTCCTAGGAGAGAAAAAGATCACATCGTGCGATGGGGTGTCATGACTTGTGCCAGTCTTTTCTTTGCCTTAGAAGGTTATATTTATCTGGAGGCTCCCATGGTTCATCTACCTCAACTTATTTCTCACCGAGGGGTTTCCAATGCAAATGGGATTCAAAATACAGTAGAGTCCTTGGAAACTACAGCACAACTCAAACCAGACTTGGTGGAGACGGACGTGCAGGAAACAAAAGATGGGCAGTTTGTCATGATGCATGATGCTAACTTGAAAAATCTAGCAGGTATCAATAAAAGTCCTCAAGACTTAAACTTGGAGGAGCTTAAAGGGATTGATATTTTTGAAAATGGCTACCAGACTACAATTTCAAGCTTTGAAGATTATCTCAGTCGAGCCAACGAACTTGGTCAAAAATTACTAATTGAAATTAAAACCAGTAAAAAAGATAGTCCAGACATGATGGACCGCTTTTTAGCCCGTTATGCTGCAAAGCTCAAGATTTATGGACATCAAATCCAGTCTTTAGACTACCATGTTGTCGAAAAAGTAAGACAGTATGATGCCGAACTGCCAGTTTATTTCATCATGCCCTACAATTCTGTCTTTCCTAAAACAAGAGCGACAGGATATACTATGGAGTACTCAACCTTGGATGAATATTTTGTAAGCAAACTATGGACAACGGATCAGAAACTTTATGTCTGGACTGTCAATGATTCAGAAGCTATCAGCAAATCTCTTCACTTAGGAGTAGATGGAGTGATTACAGATGATTTGGAAAAAGTTCAGCGGGAAATAGAAGTAGCCCAAGAAGATCCAGAATATACGGATTTGCTCTTGAAAAAAGCATTGGAATTCTTTGAATTTTAGTAATAAAAAAGAGGAACGGTTGTTCCTCCCATGATAGGTAAGTATTCTTGTGAATGCTTGCTTTTTTGTGGTTGCAATCCGTTTACGAGAATTGTTTGTATTGTTCTTGTTTCAATTTACTTTATAGTGCTTTGAAGTTGGAATGCTACACTATAACTTCTAAAATATAGTAAAATGAACCAAAAATAGTACACAATGTGGTATAATCTTCTTATGGCATATTCAATAGATTTTCGTAAAAAAGTTCTCTCTTATTGTGAGCGAACAGGTAGTATAACAGAAGCATCACACGTTTTCCAAATCTCACGTAATACCATTTATGGCTGGTTAAAGCTAAAAGAGAAAACAGGAGAGCTAAACCACCAAGTAAAAGGAACAAAACCAAGAAAAGTTGATAGAGATAGACTTAAAAACTATCTTACTGACAATCCAGACGCTTATTTGACTGAAATAGCTTCTGAATTTGGCTGTCATCCAACTACCATCCACTATGCGCTCAAAGCTATGGGCTACACTCGAAAAAAAGAACCACACCTACTATGAACAAGACCCAGAAAAAGTAGCCTTATTTCTTAAGAATTTTAATAGTTTAAAGCACCTAGCACCTGTTTAGATTGATGAAACAGGATTCGATACTTATTTTTATCGAGAATATGGTCGCTCATTAAAAGGTCAGTTAATAAGAGGCAAAGTATCTGGAAGAAGATATCAGAGGATTTCTTTGGTTGCAGGTCTAACAAATGGTGAGTTAATCGCTCCAATGACTTACGAAGAGATGATGACGAGCGACTTTTTTGAAGCTTGGTTTCAGAAGTTTCTCTTACCAACATTAACCACACCATCGGTTATTATATTAAAACGAAATAAGAATAGGACAAATCGATCAGGACAGTAAAATCGAATTCTAACAATGTTTTAGAAGTCCATATGTACTATTCTAGTTTCAATATACCATAACTGCTCCTAGTCAACCTGCAAGTCCTGTCCCAGCTCCAAGCTCAGCTCCGACTCAAGATCCTAGAGTGGTAGTAAGCGCTTCGGCTAGCTCAACGAGCCCACAAGCTCAAGAGCAAGTTGACAAGTCTGAACTTCGTGCCTTGAGTCAAGAGTTAGACCAACACTTGAAAGCTTTGGCAACAGTATCTGATCCGAAAATCGATGCAACCAAGGCTGTCCTCCTAGATGCTCAAAAAGCTCCGGAAGATAGTGCCTTGACAGAGTAAGGTCTGCATACTGCAGTAGAGTCTGTGAAGGCTGCCTTGGACTCTCTCAAAGATGTGAAAGCAAATGCTAGCGACAGCAAGCCTGCACAGGACAAGAAGGATGCAAAACAAGGAACGGAAGATAGTAAGGATTCAGATAAGATGACTGAAACAAACTCAGTTCCGGCAGGAGTGATTGTGGTCAGTCTACTTGCCCTCCTAGGCGTGATTTCCTTCTGGCTGATTCGCCGTAAGAAAGAGTCAGAAATCCAGCAATTAAGCACGGAATTAATCAAGGTTCTAGGACAGCTAGATGCAGAAAAAGCGGATAAAAAAGTCCTTGCCAAAGCCCAAAACCTTCTCCAAGAAACCCTTGATTTCGTGAAAGAAGAAAATGGCTCAGCAGAGACAGAAACTAAACTAGTAGAGGAGCTTAAAGCAATCCTTGACAAACTCAAGTAAAACATGATTTATGAAATGTCAGACTTAAAAGACATTTTCGTTCACAAAAGCAGCGACGAGTAATCCTTGTCGTTGCTTTTTGGCTATTTTGGGGGATAAGATCCGCCTTGACTAGCAAAAGAAAAGATTGGTCCAATAGTGCCCGATACGATTTTGCGTAGCAGAAAGCTTACAAATAAAATTGAATATAGTAAAATAGGATTAGAATTATTAAGAAAGTTGGTTCTTTATTGGAAACGATAGTATTTTTAATCTCTGTTTTTCTAGCAGGTGTTTTATCCTTTTTTTCTCCTTGTATTTTTCCTCTTCTGCCAGTCTATGCTGGGATTTTATTGGATGATCAAGAAAGTGCAAAAAGCTTTTCTTTGTTTGGGAGAAAGGTTCTCTGGTCAGGCTTGATTCGAACACTTTGCTTTATCGCTGGTATCTCTCTCATTTTCTTTATTCTAGGCTTTGGTGCTGGTTACTTTGGTCATATTCTCTATGCAAATTGGTTTCGATATGGCATGGGAGCTATTATTATCATTTTGGGTCTTCACCAGATGGAAATTTTTCATTTGAAGAAATTAGAAGTTCAAAAAAGTTTTACCTTTAAAAAATCAGATTCTAATCGTTATTGGTCAGCTTTTTTACTTGGTATTACCTTTAGCTTTGGTTGGACACCTTGTATTGGTCCAGTTTTAAGTTCTGTTTTAGCACTTGCGGCTTCTGGAGGCAATGGCGCTTGGCAAGGAGCGATTTATACTCTCATTTACACTCTGGGCATGGCCCTTCCTTTCTTGGTATTGGCACTAGCTTCAGGTCTAGTCATGCCATATTTTAGTAAAATCAAGCGTCATATGATGCTACTAAAGAAAATTGGTGGTTTCCTCATTGTTTTAATGGGAATTTTGTTACTATTAGGACAAGTAAATGTTCTAGCTGGAATTTTTGAATAAAGGAGGACAAATGAAAAAAGTAATGTTTGCTGGCTTAAGTCTCTTGTCATTAGTTGTATTGATGGCCTGTGGTGAGGAAGAAACTAAAAAGACTCAAGCAGCACAACAGCCAAAACAACAAACGACTGTACAACAAATTGCTGTTGGAAAAGATGCTCCAGACTTCACATTGCAATCCATGGATGGCAAAGAAGTTAAGTTATCTGATTTTAAGGGTAAAAAGGTTTACTTGAAGTTTTGGGCTTCATGGTGTGGTCCATGCAAGAAAAGTATGCCAGAGTTGATGGAACTAGCGGCGAAACCAGATCGTGATTTCGAAATTCTTACTGTCATTGCACCAGGAATTCAAGGTGAAAAAACTGTTGAGCAATTCCCACAATGGTTCCAGGAACAAGGATATAAGGATATCCCAGTTCTTTATGATACCAAAGCAACCACCTTCCAAGCTTATCAAATTCGAAGCATTCCTACAGAATATTTAATTGATAGCCAAGGAAAGATTGGAAAGATTCAATTTGGTGCTATCAGTAATGCGGATGCAGAAGCAGCATTTAAAGAAATGAACTAGAATCGATAAAATCTGATTACAAGATGTAGTCAGATTTTGGTAACTTCTAAAACTAACTTCCAGTTTCCCACAACCTAGCTTTTAGTATGAGAAAAACGCGTGACATCAGTGGAAATCCGTCTTAGACTAACTTCCGCTGGTTTTCTTTTTCTTGATATATAAGGGTTCAAAAGCGAAAAGACTCAGAAAAAAGTGCACGACATATAGCCCTAAAACAGAGTCGTTTTAGAGTAACTTCCAGTTTTGGGAGAGAGATGGAAGTTACTTTGAGAAGTTACGGTAGTCAGATTTTTTTAGAAAAACATTTTATAAATATTCACATATCTCCTATATTTATGGTAAAATAGAATCATCAGTTTATTTTGGAGTCAAAGATGAATATATTTAGAACAAAGAATGTTAGTTTAGATAAAACAGAGATGCATAGGCATTTGAAGTTATGGGATTTGATTTTGCTGGGTATTGGAGCCATGGTAGGGACAGGTGTCTTTACAATCACAGGTACTGCAGCTGCTACACTTGCTGGTCCAGCACTAGTGATTTCAATCGTTATTTCTGCCTTGTGTGTGGGATTATCAGCCCTCTTTTTTGCAGAATTTGCCTCGCGAGTACCCGCTACAGGAGGTGCCTATAGTTACCTCTATGCTATCTTAGGAGAATTCCCTGCCTGGTTGGCTGGTTGGTTAACCATGATGGAGTTCATGACAGCCATATCAGGCGTAGCTTCGGGTTGGGCAGCTTATTTTAAAGGCTTGCTCTCTCAATACGGGATAGCCCTTCCTCAGGCTTTAAATGGTACCTTTAATCCTCAAGCAGGGACATTTGTTGATTTATTGCCTATTCTTGTCTTGGTCTTGGTGACTTCGCTTGTTTTACTAAATGCCAAGGTAGCCTTACGCTTTAATTCGATTCTAGTTATTTTGAAATTTTCCGCTTTAGCTCTCTTTGTTTTAGTAGGAATTTGGAATATTAAGTTTGATAATTGGAGTAATTTTGCTCCTTACGGTTTTGGACAAATCTATGGAGCTAGCACTGGTATTATGGCTGGTGCGTCCTTGATGTTCTTCGGTTTTTTGGGATTTGAATCCATCTCTATGGCTGTAGATGAAGTCAAGACTCCTCAAAAAAATATTCCTAGAGGGATTGTCTTATCGCTTTCTATCGTAACCATTCTCTATGCCTTGGTGACCCTTGTTTTGACTGGTGTGGTTCACTATAGTCATTTAAATGTCGATGATGCCGTTGCCTTTGCCCTTCGTAGTGTTGGGATTAGTTGGGCAGCCAACTATGTGTCATTAGTGGCTATCTTGACCTTGATTACAGTTTGTATTTCGATGACCTATGCCCTATCGCGTATGATTTACAGTTTAGCACGTGACGGCTTAGTGCCTGCTGCCTTTAAGGAACTGACGAAGACTAGCAAGATACCAAAGAATGCTACTATCTTGACAGGTCTAGCTTCAGCAGTAGCAGCAGGAATGTTCCCACTAGCCAGTATTGCAGCCTTTTTAAATATTTGTACCTTAGCCTACTTGATCATGTTGGCTTATGGTCTGATTCGCTTACGGAAAGAAAAAGGAATGCCCAAAGCTGGGGAATTTAAAACACCATTGGTACCTCTGTTACCAATTTTATCGATCATCATTTGTTTATCCTTCATGTTACAGTATAATATGAATACCTGGATTGCTTTCCTAGTTGCGTTGTTAGTAGGAAGTATTATTTACTTCACTTATGGCTATAAGCATTCTACCATAGAAGAATAAAGTGAAAGTCTATTGAGTTGTTGACACTCAGCAGATTTTTATATGTGAAAGAAATTTCAAATTTTTTCTAAAAATATCTTGACAGATTAAATTTTCAGGAGTAGAATATTTACTAGTTAATTAAATGGTTAAGGAGTTGTTCATGAAGAAACAAAATTTATTTTTAGTCCTGTTAAGTGTCTTTCTTTTGTGCTTGGGGGCTTGTGGTCAAAAGGAAAGTCAGACAGGAAAGGGGATGAAAATTGTGACCAGTTTTTATCCTATCTACGCTATGGTTAAGGAAGTATCTGGTGACTTGAATGATGTTCGGATGATTCAGTCAAGTAGTGGTATTCACTCCTTTGAACCTTCGGCAAATGATATCGCAGCCATCTATGATGCAGATGTCTTTGTTTACCATTCTCATACACTCGAATCTTGGGCAGGAAGTCTGGATCCAAATCTAAAAAAATCCAAAGTGAAGGTCTTAGAGGCTTCTGAGGGAATGACCTTGGAACGTGTCCCTGGACTAGAGGATGTGGAAGCAGGGGATGGAGTTGATGAAAAAACGCTCTATGACCCTCACACATGGCTAGATCCTGAAAAAGCTGGAGAAGAAGCCCAAATTATCGCTGATAAACTTTCAGAGGTGGATAGTGAGCATAAAGAGACTTATCAAAAAAATGCGCAAGCCTTTATCAAAAAAGCTCAGGAATTGACTAAGAAATTCCAACCAAAATTTGAAAAAGCGACTCAGAAAACATTTGTAACACAACATACAGCCTTTTCTTATCTAGCGAAGAGATTTGGGCTTAATCAACTTGGTATTGCAGGCATCTCTCCTGAACAAGAACCAAGTCCACGACAATTAACAGAAATTCAGGAATTTGTTAAAACCTATAAGGTTAAAACGATTTTTACAGAAAGTAATGCTTCTTCAAAAGTAGCTGAAACTCTTGTCAAATCAACAGGTGTGGGTCTTAAAACTCTGAATCCTTTAGAGGCAGACCCACAAAATGACAAGACCTATTTAGAAAATCTGGAAGAAAATATGAGTGTTCTAGCAGAAGAATTAAAGTGAGGAAAGAATGAAAATCAATAAAAAATATCTAGCAGGTTCGGTGGCAGTTCTTGCCCTAAGTGTTTGTTCCTATGAGCTTGGACGTTACCAAGCTGGTCAGGATAAGAAAGAGTCTAATCGAGTTGCTTATATAGATGGTGATCAGGCTGGTCAAAAGGCAGAAAATTTGACACCAGATGAAGTCAGTAAGAGGGAGGGGATCAACGCCGAACAAATCGTCATCAAGATTACGGATCAAGGTTATGTGACCTCTCATGGAGACCATTATCATTACTATAATGGTAAGGTTCCTTATGATGCGATTTTCAGTGAAGAATTACTCATGAAAGATCCAAACTATAAGCTAAAAGATGAGGATATTGTTAATGAGGTCAAGGGTGGATATGTTATCAAGGTAGATGGAAAATACTATGTTTACCTTAAGGATGCTGCCCATGCGGACAATATTCGGACAAAAGAAGAGATTAAACGTCAGAAGCAGGAACGCAGTCATAATCATAACTCAAGAGCAGATAATGCTGTTGCTGCAGCCAGAGCCCAAGGACGTTATACAACGGATGATGGGTATATCTTCAATGCATCTGATATCATTGAGGACACGGGTGATGCTTATATCGTTCCTCACGGCGACCATTACCATTACATTCCTAAGAATGAGTTATCAGCTAGCGAGTTAGCTGCTGCAGAAGCCTATTGGAATGGGAAGCAGGGATCTCGTCCTTCTTCAAGTTCTAGTTATAATGCAAATCCAGCTCAACCAAGATTGTCAGAGAACCACAATCTGACTGTCACTCCAACTTATCATCAAAATCAAGGGGAAAACATTTCAAGCCTTTTACGTGAATTGTATGCTAAACCCTTATCAGAACGCCATGTGGAATCTGATGGCCTTATTTTCGACCCAGCGCAAATCACAAGTCGAACCGCCAGAGGTGTAGCTGTCCCTCATGGTAACCATTACCACTTTATCCCTTATGAACAAATGTCTGAATTGGAAAAACGAATTGCTCGTATTATTCCCCTTCGTTATCGTTCAAACCATTGGGTACCAGATTCAAGACCAGAAGAACCAAGTCCACAACCTAGTCCAAGTCCACAACATAGTCCAAGTCCGCAACCTGCACCAAATCCTCAACCAGCTCCAAGGAATCCAATTGATGAGAAATTGGTCAAAGAAGCTGTTCGAAAAGTAGGCGATGGTTATGTCTTTGAGGAGAATGGAGTTTCTCGTTATATCCCAGCCAAGGATCTTTCAGCAGAAACAGCAGCAGGCATTGATAGCAAACTGGCCAAGCAGGAAAGTTTATCTCATAAGCTAGGAGCTAAGAAAACTGACCTCCCATCTAGTGATAGAGAATTTTACAATAAGGCTTATGACTTACTAGCAAGAATTCACCAAGATTTACTTGATAATAAAGGTCGACAAGTTGATTTTGAGGCTTTGGATAACCTGTTGGAACGACTCAAGGATGTCTCAAGTGATAAAGTCAAGTTAGTGGATGATATTCTTGCCTTCTTAGCTCCGATTCGTCATCCAGAACGTTTAGGAAAACCAAATGCGCAAATTACCTACACTGATGATGAGATTCAAGTAGCCAAGTTGGCAGGCAAGTACACAACAGAAGACGGTTATATCTTTGATCCTCGTGATATAACCAGTGATGAGGGGGATGCCTATGTAACTCCACATATGACCCATAGCCACTGGATTAAAAAAGATAGTTTGTCTGAAGCTGAGAGAGCGGCAGCCCAGGCTTATGCTAAAGAGAAAGGTTTGACCCCTCCTTCGACAGGCCATCAGGATTCAGGAAATACTGAGGCAAAAGGAGCAGAAGCTATCTACAACCGCGTGAAAGCAGCTAAGAAGGTGCCACTTGATCGCATGCCTTACAATCTTCAATATACTGTAGAAGTCAAAAACGGTAGTTTAATCATACCTCATTATGACCATTACCATAACATCAAATTTGAGTGGTTTGACGAAGGCCTTTATGAGGCACCTAAGGGGTATACTCTTGAGGATCTTTTGGCGACTGTCAAGTACTATGTCGAACATCCAAACGAACGTCCGCATTCAGATAATGGTTTTGGTAACGCTAGCGACCATGTTCAAAGAAACAAAAATGGTCAAGCTGATACCAATCAAACGGAAAAACCTCAGACAGAAAAACCTGAGGAAGATAAGGAACATGATGAAGTAAGTGAGCCAACTCACCCTGAATCTGATGAAAAAGAGAATCACGCTGGTTTAAATCCTTCAGCAGATAATCTTTATAAACCAAGCACTGATACGGAAGAGACAGAGGAAGAAGCTGAAGATACTACAGATGAGGCTGAAATTCCTCAAGTAGAGCATTCTGTTATTAACGCTAAGATAGCAGATGCGGAGGCCTTGCTAGAAAAAGTAACAGATCCTAGTATTAGACAAAATGCTATGGAGACATTGACTGGTCTAAAAAGTAGTCTTCTTCTCGGAACGAAAGATAATAACACTATTTCAGCAGAAGTAGATAGTCTCTTGGCTTTGTTAAAAAAAAGTCAACCGGCTCCTATACAGTAGTAAAATGAATGGAGCATATTTTATGGAGAAGTAACCTTTCGTGTTACTTCTCTTTTTTAGAAAAACGTAACAGAAACTTGACAAAAGTAATTTTAAATAGTAAACTATTTACTGGTTAATTAAATGGTTAAATAACCGGTTTAGAAAACTATTTAATAAAGTAAAAGAAGTTGAGAAAAAACTTCATCATTTATTGAAATGAGGGATTTATGAAATTTAGTAAAAAATATATAGCAGCTGGATCAGCTGTTATCGTATCCTTGAGTCTATGTGCCTATGCACTAAACCAGCATCGTTCGCAGGAAAATAAGGACAATAATCGTGTCTCTTATGTGGATGGCAGCCAGTCAAGTCAGAAAAGTGAAAACTTGACACCAGACCAGGTTAGCCAGAAAGAAGGAATTCAGGCTGAGCAAATTGTAATCAAAATTACAGATCAGGGCTATGTAACGTCACACGGTGACCACTATCATTACTATAATGGGAAAGTTCCTTATGATGCCCTCTTTAGTGAAGAACTCTTGATGAAGGATCCAAACTATCAACTTAAAGACGCTGATATTGTCAATGAAGTCAAGGGTGGTTATATCATCAAGGTCGATGGAAAATATTATGTCTACCTGAAAGATGCAGCTCATGCTGATAATGTTCGAACTAAAGATGAAATCAATCGTCAAAAACAAGAACATGTCAAAGATAATGAGAAGGTTAACTCTAATGTTGCTGTAGCAAGGTCTCAGGGACGATATACGACAAATGATGGTTATGTCTTTAATCCAGCTGATATTATCGAAGATACGGGTAATGCTTATATCGTTCCTCATGGAGGTCACTATCACTACATTCCCAAAAGCGATTTATCTGCTAGTGAATTAGCAGCAGCTAAAGCACATCTGGCTGGAAAAAATATGCAACCGAGTCAGTTAAGCTATTCTTCAACAGCTAGTGACAATAACACGCAATCTGTAGCAAAAGGATCAACTAGCAAGCCAGCAAATAAATCTGAAAATCTCCAGAGTCTTTTGAAGGAACTCTATGATTCACCTAGCGCCCAACGTTACAGTGAATCAGATGGCCTGGTCTTTGACCCTGCTAAGATTATCAGTCGTACACCAAATGGAGTTGCGATTCCGCATGGCGACCATTACCACTTTATTCCTTACAGCAAGCTTTCTGCCTTAGAAGAAAAGATTGCCAGAATGGTGCCTATCAGTGGAACTGGTTCTACAGTTTCTACAAATGCAAAACCTAATGAAGTAGTGTCTAGTCTAGGCAGTCTTTCAAGCAATCCTTCTTCTTTAACGACAAGTAAGGAGCTCTCTTCAGCATCTGATGGTTATATTTTTAATCCAAAAGATATCGTTGAAGAAACGGCTACAGCTTATATTGTAAGACATGGTGATCATTTCCATTACATTCCAAAATCAAATCAAATTGGGCAACCGACTCTTCCAAACAATAGTCTAGCAACACCTTCTCCATCTCTTCCAATCAATCCAGGAACTTCACATGAGAAACATGAAGAAGATGGATACGGATTTGATGCTAATCGTATTATCGCTGAAGATGAATCAGGTTTTGTCATGAGTCACGGAGACCACAATCATTATTTCTTCAAGAAGGACTTGACAGAAGAGCAAATTAAGGCTGCGCAAAAACATTTAGAGGAAGTTAAAACTAGTCATAATGGATTAGATTCTTTGTCATCTCATGAACAGGATTATCCAAGTAATGCCAAAGAAATGAAAGATTTAGATAAAAAAATCGAAGAAAAAATTGCTGGCATTATGAAACAATATGGTGTCAAACGTGAAAGTATTGTCGTGAATAAAGAAAAAAATGCGATTATTTATCCGCATGGAGATCACCATCATGCAGATCCGATTGATGAACATAAACCGGTTGGAATTGGTCATTCTCACAGTAACTATGAACTGTTTAAACCCGAAGAAGGAGTTGCTAAAAAAGAAGGGAATAAAGTTTATACTGGAGAAGAATTAACGAATGTTGTTAATTTGTTAAAAAATAGTACGTTTAATAATCAAAACTTTACTCTAGCCAATGGTCAAAAACGCGTTTCTTTTAGTTTTCCGCCTGAATTGGAGAAAAAATTAGGTATCAATATGCTAGTAAAATTAATAACACCAGATGGAAAAGTATTGGAGAAAGTATCTGGTAAAGTATTTGGAGAAGGAGTAGGGAATATTGCAAACTTTGAATTAGATCAACCTTATTTACCAGGACAAACATTTAAGTATACTATCGCTTCAAAAGATTATCCAGAAGTAAGTTATGATGGTACATTTACAGTTCCAACCTCTTTAGCTTACAAAATGGCCAGTCAAACGATTTTCTATCCTTTCCATGCAGGGGATACTTATTTAAGAGTGAACCCTCAATTTGCAGTGCCTAAAGGAACTGATGCTTTAGTCAGAGTGTTTGATGAATTTCATGGAAATGCTTATTTAGAAAATAACTATAAAGTTGGTGAAATCAAATTACCGATTCCGAAATTAAACCAAGGAACAACCAGAACGGCCGGAAATAAAATTCCTGTAACCTTCATGGCAAATGCTTATTTGGACAATCAATCGACTTATATTGTGGAAGTACCTATCTTGGAAAAAGAAAATCAAACTGATAAACCAAGTATTCTACCACAATTTAAAAGGAATAAAGCACAAGAAAACTCAAAACTTGATGAAAAGGTAGAAGAACCAAAGACTAGTGAGAAGGTAGAAAAAGAAAAACTTTCTGAAACTGGGAATAGTACTAGTAATTCAACGTTAGAAGAAGTTCCTACAGTGGATCCTGTACAAGAAAAAGTAGCAAAATTTGCTGAAAGTTATGGGATGAAGCTAGAAAATGTCTTGTTTAATATGGACGGAACAATTGAATTATATTTACCATCGGGAGAAGTCATTAAAAAGAATATGGCAGATTTTACAGGAGAAGCACCTCAAGGAAATGGTGAAAATAAACCATCTGAAAATGGAAAAGTATCTACTGGAACAGTTGAGAACCAACCAACAGAAAATAAACCAGCAGATTCTTTACCAGAGGCACCAAACGAAAAACCTGTAAAACCAGAAAACTCAACGGATAATGGAATGTTGAATCCAGAAGGGAATGTGGGGAGTGACCCTATGTTAGATCCAGCATTAGAGGAAGCTCCAGCAGTAGATCCTGTACAAGAAAAATTAGAAAAATTTACAGCTAGTTACGGATTAGGCTTAGATAGTGTTATATTCAATATGGATGGAACGATTGAATTAAGATTGCCAAGTGGAGAAGTGATAAAAAAGAATTTGTCTGATCTCATAGCGTAAGGAATAGCAGTAGAAAAAGTCTGAATCAAAAATGAAGTTCTCTCAAAAGTTAGAAATAAAACTCTGACTTTGGGAGAATTTCATTTTATTATTAATATATAAAATTTCTTGACATACAACTTAAAAAGAGGTGGAATATTTACTAGTTAATTAATTGGTTAATTAATTTATTTAATCATTTAATAATGAAGACATCATATAAATAATTATAGAAATGAGGTAATTATGAAATTTAAAAAGAAATATATAGCAGCTGGATCTGTTGTTATCCTTTCCTTAAGTCTGTGTGTTTATGCTCTGAACCAACATAGCTAACAGGCCAATACAGATAAAAATCGTGTTTCATATGTAAACAGTAATAAAGACACTAAGAAGACTGAAAATTTGACTCCAGACTAGGTTAGTCAAAAAGAAGGAATTCAAGCAAAACAAATTGTTATTAAGATTACAGGTCAAGGTTATGTAACTTCTCATGGCGATCATTATCACTACTATAATGGTAAAGTTCCTTTTGATGCGCTCTTTAGTGAAGAGCTATTAATGAAAGCCCCCAACTATCAGCCGAAAGATCAAGATATCGTCAGTTAGGTTAAGGGAGGATATATTATTAAGGTAGATGGAAAGTATTATGTTTACCTTAAAGATCAAGCTCATGCAGAAAATGTACGAACAAAAGATGAAATCAATCGCCAAAAACAAGAACATGGTAAAGACGATAAAGGAGCTAGTGCAGAAGTATCTGTAGCAAAATTACAGGGACGTTATACTACCGATGATGGTTATATATAGTGAGTTGAATTTAGAATAGCACATCATAGTTTCTAAATCATTGTTAGAAATTACTTTAAAATCCCCTTATCAATTTGCTCATATTCTATTTCAACCTACTATAGTACCACATGGTGGTCACTATCATTTCATTCCTGAGAGTGACTTGTCGGCAGGTGAATTAGCAGCTGCAAAAGTATAATTATCAGAGAATACTACAGCTCTCAGTCAATCTTTGTCGGTGACACCGAATAATGGTGTTTCTGCAGCAGATGATGGTTATGTCTTTAACCCTAATGATATTGTCAGAGATATAGGTGATGCTTATATAGTAAGACATGGGGAACACTATCACTATATTCCTAAGTCATCTCTTAACAATCCCCCATCACACTCTAACACGGAAGAGGTAGGAAGTTCTTCTAGTTCTGTATTAAGTAATCCGTCACTACATGTCCACCATGAGGAAGAAGATGGTCATGGTTTTTGATGCCAATCGAATTATAAGTGAAGATTCAGAAGGTTTTGTGATTCCTCATGGCGACCACAATCACTACATCAAGGTTCAAACTAAGGGATATGAAGCGGCTTTGAAAAACAAGATTCCATCCCTGCAATCCAACTATCAACCTGGAACTTTTGATGAGAAGGCAGTCTTGGCAAAAATAGATCAACTTCTAGCTGATAGCAGAAGCATCTACAAAGACAGATTGAGTTAGCTTTAGGTCAGTTTACTGAAAGTTTGAAAAAAATAAAAGTTAGTTGATTGATTACTTCTCTAAATTTTGGGCACACTAAAAAGAGGTCTTGGCACCTAAACTTTAAAATTAAAGCATATTGAATCCGTGCTGCTGTGCGAAGCGAATAGCGTCTTGGACGAACATTGTCTTATCTGGATTTCTTATTTCTGTAAGGCCTTGTAATCTTGGATTATAACTCTCCTGTTTTAGGAGTACATGGTAGATAGCAACCAATAATCTGCGACAGATAGCAAGGAAGAAGTAGAAAGTCTTTTGAACAAGGCAAATCAACTCTTGGAACAAATCCATGAAGAAGGAATCAGACAATCCTTGGCAGAAGAAGTAGAAAATCTAAAAGCTGCCACAAACAAGGCTGATGCAGACTTGGATGAAGTAAACAGTCAGGTAAAAGATGTTTTGACTCGTATCGCTAGCGCCCTTCAACAAGAAAAGGAAAATGCTGAGCAAGATTCTCAGACACTTGTACTCTATCAAAAACTCTACGATATTCTCATGTCGCTTCACTCTTATTTAGAAAGTAATAATGGATCTGATGCGGACTTTGATAAGGTGGATGCATTATTAGATCAACTTTCTGCTAATAGTAAAGACAAAACAGCTTTACTTGAATCGACAAAAGCTATTCTAGTTTTGAATCATCAAATCCAGTCAAAAGCTAGCGCAAGTGAAGAAACAAGTCCAGCAAGAAATGCTGAAGCAAATGGTGATAACACCAGTGCTGAGAACCAACCAAACGCAACTGCAGAATCTAACATTGAAACTGCTAGCGACGAAAACAAACCAAGCAATACAAGAGATTCTAAACCTGCTGAATCAACTTCAGAAAATAAAACAACAGAATCTTCTACAACTACTGGAAATCAAGAAAAACCAGTAGAATAAAAAGAAAGGCGAAGTAGCTGAGCTACCTCGTCTTTTTAGCCTTTATAAGCTACGATGCCAATGATGGTATCAACTGCACGTTCCATAGTCTGAAGGCTAACGTATTCAAAACGTCCGTGCATATTTTCGCCACCTGCAAAGATATTCGGAGTTGGGATTCCCATAAAGGAAATCTTAGAGCCGTCTGTTCCACCCCGGATTGGTTCGATAATAGGCGTGATACCTAGATCTTCCATAACGGCTTTAGCAATGGTAATTGGAGTCATATCTTTTTCAATGACTTCTTTCATATTGTAGTACTGGTCTGTCAAGTTGAGAGTGACACGGTTGCTCCCAAGTTCTTCATTCATCTTATCAGCGATAGATTGCATGGATGCTTTACGCGCTTCAAAGGCATCTTTTTCAAAATCACGAATGATGTAGCTTGCACGCGCCTCCTCAACACTACCTGTCACATCCATTAGATGGTAAAAACCTTGGTAACCTTCAGTTAACTCAGGTCGGTCATTTTCTGGAAGTTGATTATGAAAATCAATTGCTAGCTGAAGGGCATTGACCATCTGCCCTTTGGCAGTACCAGGGTGGACATTACGGCCTTGGAAATGCAATTCAGCACCAGCGGCTGAGAAAGTCTCGTACTGAAGTTCACCTAGTGGACCACCATCAACAGTGTAGGCAAAATCCACATCAAAATCTTCTGCATCAAATTTATTGGCACCAACACCGATTTCTTCATCTGGACCAAAACCAACACGAATCTCACAGTGCTTAATTTCAGGATGAGCAGTTAGATATTCAATGGTTGTCATAATTTCAGCAATTCCTGACTTGTCATCAGCACCTAGCAAGCTTGTTCCATCTGTTGTGATGAGCGTTTGTCCTGGATATTTTTCAAGACTCTTGAAGTCAGCTGGATCGAGTTTGAAACCAGAATTCCCTAGTTCAATCACACCACCATCGTAGTTTTCAATTACCTGTGGATTGACTCCTTCAGCATTAAAATCAGCAGTATCCATGTGCGATATAAAACCAATCTTACGTGTTAAAGACGGATCGTTGGCTGGCAAGGTTCCAATAGCAAAACCATTCGGTAGATAGTAAACATTTTGCAGTCCAACACGTTTCATTTCAGGAATTAGGACATTTGTTGCGAAGTCAACCTGACTCTGTGTACTTGGAGTAGTAGTAGAGTGTTCATCAGAGCGCGTGTTGACCTTAACGTAGGTTAAGAAGCGGTCCAAGAGATTTGGATAAGTCATAAAAAAACTCCTTTTGAATTTATTTTTTCCATTGTATCATAGAAAGAAGAGAAAAACAAAAGACAGAAGATTGAGAATGTCCCTATGTTAGAGTTTACTTATCGATGAATTAATGATAAAATAAACTTGATAAAAACATCACAAGGAAGCAGTCATGAAAAAAGCAATTTTAATGATGACCTTCGGTTCACCAGAAGAGATTACCTTTGAAGGTGTAGCTGATTTTTTCACAAATATTCGTCGTGGGGTGAGACCCCAAGACCACGAGATTCAGACTCTTTATGATAATTATGTACGAATTGGAGGCACGCCTCTGCAAAAAATTACCCATCAAGAGGTTGCCTTGGTAGAAGCTAGGCTGGGGAATGAATACAGTGTCTACTTTGCTAATAAGTTTTCCAGTCCCTTTATTCCAGATGTGATCGGTCAAATGGAAGCAGACGGAATTGAACAGTGTATTTGCTTGATTTTGGAGCCCCATTATTCTTTCTACTCTGTCATGGGCTATGAAAAATTTTTAGAAAGCAAACAAATTCAATTTTTGGTCATTAAGGACTGGTATCAGGAAGAAGCGCTCTTAAACTATTGGGCAGATGAAATTGCTAAGATTTTAAAAGAAGAAGTAAAGCAAGACAGCTTTAAAGTCATCTTTTCAGCCCATAGTGTGCCCATTTTTGCCTTGGACTTTGGTGATCCTTATATAGACCAAATTTTCGAAAATAGCAAGCTAGTCGCTGAAAAACTGGGCTTGAGTTCAGAACAATATACCAACACTTGGCAGAGTGAGAGTGATATTGGTATTCCATGGATTAAACCAGATGTTTTGGAGTATCTCAGAGAACAGACAGAACATCCAGACCATTATATTTTTGTACCTATTAGTTTCATCAGTGAGCATATTGAGGTCTTGTTTGACAATGATGTAGAATGTTATGACTTATGCCAGGAATTTGGGGTAAACTACCATCGTCCACCAATGCCAAATACAGATTCTCGTTTGATTGATGCTTTGGTCAATACAGTTAGAGTCAATGAAAATCAAGAGTTTAAGGAATTTCTCCCAGAAGAAGAGACCTTTGATGAGTTAGTTCCTTCAGACGAGACGAAAAACATTTTAGCTGAATCTGAAGATTTACAAATGCCAGAATTTGTGAAAAAACTGATTGAGAAAAAAGGTCGTGAAAATGTTAAGATGCCTTATCTTATCAAAAAAATGCTTGAAAAAGCAGGCAAGTTACCCAAAGAGTAAAGAAAAAAGGATTTAGCTTTGCGCTAGATCCTTTTAATCGATTATTTTTTCTCAAGGAGAGCTTTTATTTCTTGAAGTACTTCCAATTCGGTTGGTTTTTTTTCGGCAGTTTTTTCTTTCTTTATGCCAGTCAGTTTCTGTGCTTTTTCAATGCCCTTGATAATAAAGAAGAGGGCGGTACCCACAAAGATAAAATTGATAATAGCACTTAAAAAGTTACCATAGCCGACTCCATGCCAAGAAAGTTGAGCGATACGTTCGACTTTAGCAGCTTTCAAAGCGGGATTTAAAATAAGAGGAGTGATAATGTCGTTTACAAGTGAAGTAACGATAGCACCAAAAGCAGAGGCAATGACAACACCGACAGCAAGGTCAATAACATTTCCTCGAAGCAAGAACGATTTTAGATTTTTTAACATACTGTTTTCCTTTCAATGTTTCGTGTTTCATTGTATCCTAAATCATTATAGAAGGCAATTAAAAGGCTCATAAATGGAGCATTATTTTCTAAAAATATAGACCTTGCTCAAGATATAATTGATGATAATAATGAATATTTGTGCAATTATTGTTTCAATAGCATTTATCTTATCAATGTTTTCAGTTACGAATTGCCCTATGATGTGAGGAAATTGGGTTACAAAGAGAAAAGTTAAAAACAAGTCTAACAGAAAAGTAGAAAGGCGAGCAAGAGAAAATTTCACTAAACGGATAAGTCTATTTTTCTTTTTTTGCTTAAATACAATCGTATCATTTGTGATAAAGGCAAATAAGATACCGATAATATTTGCTAGGGCAGTAGCCAGGAGTTCCTGATGACTTAGTTGATAAATGACTAGTCGTGAGAGAATCGAAACTAGAGTTGTCGCAAGGCCAAAAAAGAGATAGGCTAAGATTTCATTGTTAAAAAATTTTTGAATAGGAATTTTCATGTGTTAAGTATAGCATAAAGCAGGCTATTGTGCTATACTAGTAGGGTTGAATAAAGCAACCCTTGGTGCTTAGCTTCTTTCACCAAGCATATTACACGCGGGCAACCGCCAAAGGAGAAAAGATGAAAAAATTAACTATTCGTGATGTTGCAGATATTGCAATCGTCGCTGCTATCTACGTCGTTTTGACTGTCACACCGCCCCTAAATGCCATCAGCTATGGTGCTTATCAGTTTCGTATTTCAGAAATGATGAACTTTATGGCTTTTTACAATCCTAAGTACATCATCGGAGTTACCATCGGTTGTATGATTGCTAATTTCTTTAGCTTCGGACTGCTAGATGTCTTTGTTGGTGGTGGTTCAACCTTAGTATTCCTCAGTTTAGGTGTTTGGCTTTTTGCAAAATATAGCAAGGATTACCTCTTTAACGGATTGATTCGAAAAGATCATTTCTTCTTTTCAATCCTCTTTTCAATTTCCATGTTTACTATCGCTGCAGAGTTAAATATTGTAGCAGAATTACCATTCTTCCTTACTTGGTTTACAACAGGAATCGGTGAATTTGCTTCATTGATTATTGGGGCGATTATTATTGGTAAAATTGGTCGTCGAATTGATTTAAGTAAATAGAAGAAGATAAGCTAGGTAGTTCTTACCTGGCTTTTTCCTATGGAAAATTTCTAAGGAAACTTGACAAGTTTTTCTGAATATAGTATACTTCTTAAGTAAGCTGATTTAGCTCAGTTGGCAGAGCGCATCCATGGTAAGGATGAGGTCGCCGGTTCGATCCCGGCAATTAGCATTAAATAGACAGAAAAGCCCTTGATTTACAAGGGTTTTTGTTATGTCTGCCCCCAATTTTTCCAATATATTTCTTATGCACCTGTGTAAATAAAACTAATACTCAATGAAAATCAAAGAGTAAACTAGGAAACTAGCCGCAGGTTGCTCAAAGCACTGCTTTGAGGTTGTAGATAGAACTGACGAAGTCAGCTCAAAACATGTTTTTGAGGTTGTAGATGAAACTGACGAAGTCAGCTCAAAACATGGTTTTGAGGTTGTAGATGAAACTGACGAAGTCAGTAACCATACATACGGCAAGGCGACGCTGACGAAGTTTGAAGAGATTTTCGAAGAGTATAAAGAGTTTCGTCTGTTGACAAAAGTCATTCTCTTTAGTAGAATAGTAGATGCGATGAGTCGATAGGTAGTCTTCGGGCTACTATTGAGCATAAGGAGGTCATAACGCAGGAGCGGACCTTGATGAGTTGTGTGAACCTGCTCATCACATGAAGATGCCTCTTAATCCCTAGTCTAGCGATTGGGGATTTTTATTTTCCAAAAAATGATGAAAAAGCTTTGCAATTCATGGAAAAAGTAGTATAATACTTCTATTATAGAAATTTTTAGAAAATTCCGAAAGAGGTTATTTATGGGATATACAGTTGCTGTAGTCGGCGCGACAGGTGCTGTCGGTGCTCAGATGATAAAAATGTTGGAAGAATCAACACTTCCAATCGATAAAATCCGTTACCTTGCTTCTGCACGTTCAGCAGGTAAGTCATTGAAATTTAAAGATCAAGATATTACGATTGAAGAAACGACTGAAACAGCTTTTGAAGGAGTTGATATTGCTCTCTTTTCAGCAGGTGGTTCGACATCAGCTAAGTATGCACCATACGCAGTAAAAGCTGGCGTGGTAGTAGTGGATAATACATCTTATTTCCGTCAAAATCCAGATGTTCCTTTGGTTGTTCCAGAGGTCAATGCTCATGCACTTGATGCCCACAACGGAATCATTGCCTGCCCTAACTGTTCAACAATCCAAATGATGGTGGCTCTTGAGCCGGTTCGCCAAAAATGGGGCTTGGACCGTATCATTGTTTCAACTTATCAAGCCGTTTCAGGTGCTGGTATGGGAGCAATTCTTGAGACACAACGTGAACTTCGTGAGGTCTTGAATGATGGAGTGAAACCACGTGATTTGCATGCGGAAATCTTGCCTTCAGGTGGTGACAAGAAACATTATCCTATCGCCTTTAACGCTCTTCCACAAATTGATGTCTTCACTGATAATGATTACACGTACGAAGAGATGAAGATGACCAAGGAAACTAAGAAAATTATGGAAGATGATAGCATTGCAGTATCTGCGACATGTGTGCGTATTCCAGTCTTGTCAGCTCACTCTGAGTCAGTTTATATTGAAACAAAGGAAGTGGCTCCAATTGAAGAAGTCAAAGCAGCTATCGCATCCTTCCCAGGTGCTGTTCTTGAAGATGATGTAGTTCATCAAATCTATCCTCAAGCCATCAATGCAGTTGGTTCACGTGATACCTTTGTTGGTCGTATCCGTAAAGACTTGGATGCAGAAAAAGGAATTCACATGTGGGTTGTTTCAGATAACCTTCTCAAAGGTGCTGCTTGGAACTCAGTTCAGATTGCTGAAACTCTTCATGAACGTGGATTGGTTCGTCCAACAGCTGAATTGAAATTTGAATTAAAATAGTCATATCGTTTAGGAGTTCAGATGAACTCCTTCTTTGAAATAGAGAGGTGTTTTCATGTCTTATCAAGATTTAAAAGAGTGTAAAATCATCACAGCCTTTATTACTCCCTTCCACGAGGATGGTTCCATCAACTTTGATGCTATTCCAGCCTTGATTGAGCATTTATTGGACCATCATACGGATGGAATTCTTCTCGCAGGGACCACTGCTGAGAGTCCAACTTTGACCCACGATGAGGAGTTGGAGTTATTTGCGGCTGTACAAAAGATTGTCAATGGACGAGTTCCTTTGATTGCGGGTGTAGGTACTAATGATACGCGTGACTCTATCGAGTTTGTCAAAGAAGTAGCGGAATTCGGCGGTTTTGCTGCTGGTCTTGCTATTGTTCCTTACTACAACAAACCTTCTCAAGAAGGAATGTATCAGCATTTTAAAGCCATTGCAGATGCTTCTGACCTACCAATTATTATCTATAACATTCCAGGGCGTGTGGTTGTTGAATTAACTCCAGAAACCATGCTTCGCTTGGCTGATCATCCAAATATTATCGGTGTCAAAGAATGTACTAGCTTGGCTAATATGGCTTACTTGATTGAGCACAAACCAGAAGAGTTCTTGGTCTATACTGGTGAGGATGGAGATGCTTTCCATGCCATGAACCTTGGGGCGGATGGGGTTATTTCTGTTGCCTCTCATACAAATGGGGATGAAATGCACGAGATGTTTATTGCCATTGCAGAAAGTGATATGAAGAAAGCCGCAGCTATTCAACGTAAATTCATTCCTAAGGTTAATGCTCTCTTCTCTTATCCAAGTCCTGCTCCAGTTAAGGCAGTTTTGAACTACATGGGATTTGAAGCTGGACCAACTCGTCTACCTCTTGTTCCAGCACCAGAAGAAGATGCTAAACGCATTATCAAGGTTGTCGTAGATGGCGACTACGAAGCGACCAAGGCAACTGTAACAGGTGTCTTAAGACCAGATTACTAATAAAGACAATAAAATCCATGACCGAATGAAGGATCATGGATTTTTCTTATTTTCCTAAACAGAATTGGCTAAAGAGTTGGGTGATGAGTTCATCTGGAGCAGCATCCCCAGTGATTTCTCCGAGGATTTCCCAAGTACGAGTCAAGTCAACTTGAAGCAAATCAACTGGCATCCCCAGCTCAAGACCTTGATTAACGGCTTGTAGGCTTTCAACTGCTTTTTCAATCAGGGAAATGTGACGGGCGTTTGACAAGTAAGTAGCATCTTGCTCGACCAAGCCAGCATTTTCAAAGAAGAGGTTGTTGATTCGCTCTTCAATCTTGTCGATGTTTTGGTTTTTAAGGACTGAAATACGGATAACGTCTTCAGGTAGTTTCGAAGTTTCAATCGTTTCTGGCAGGTCGGTTTTATTAAGTAGAATAATGCGATTGGTATCTTGGCTAATTTCAAGAAGTTGTCTGTCTTGCGCAGTCAGTGGTTCACTGGCATTTAGCACTAGTAGAACCAAGTCGGCTTCCTTGAGGGCTTTTTTCGAACGCTCAACACCGATTTGTTCCACTATGTCATCTGTTTCACGAATACCGGCTGTATCAATCAATTTGAGAGGTACACCATTGATGTTGACGTACTCTTCGATGACATCTCGTGTTGTCCCAGCGATATCTGTTACGATAGCCTTGTCCTCACGCAAGAGGTTGTTGAGAAGGCTGGATTTCCCAACGTTGGGACGTCCGATGATAGCTGTTGAAATTCCTTCACGAAGGATTTTGCCGCGACGGGCTGTTCTAAGAAGATTGGTTAGCAATTGCTCAAACTCCATAGTCTTCTCACGGACAACGGCAGTAGTAGCTTCCTCAACATCATCATATTCAGGATAGTCGATATTGACCTCAACTTGGGCAAGTGTATTGAGGATTTCTTGACGGGTATTGTTAATGAGGTCAGAAAGGGAGCCGTCTAATTGTTTGACCGCAATGTTCATGGCCTTGTCAGTCTTGGCACGGATGATATCCATCACAGCCTCTGCCTGTGTCAAGTCTACGCGACCGTTTAAAAAAGCACGTTTGGTAAATTCACCAGGTTCTGCCAACCGAGCCCCTTCACGAATAGCTAGCTGGAGAATTTCATTGGTTACCGCAATCCCACCGTGGGTGTTAATCTCGATAATATCCTCACGAGTGAAGGTCTTTGGAGACTTCATAGCCCCAACCATAACCTCGTCCATGACTTTACCAGTCAGAGGATCAATAATGTGACCGTAGTTGAGAGTGTGGCTGGCAACCTTGTTCAAGTCTTTTCCTTTAAAAATCTTTTGCGCAATAGCAAAACTGTCTGTTCCGCTCAGGCGGACAATACCAATAGCCCCTTCACCTAGTGGAGTAGAGATAGCAGCGATGGTATCAAATTCACGTGTAATCATAATGTTTCCTTTAATTAATTGCTCTTTTCTTGGAATTTTCCAAGTCTCTTTTCAAATTGTAACAAATTTAGACTATTTCTTCAATGGGTGCTACTTGGAGATTGAAAAAGCCTAAGCAATTCTGCTTAAGCTAGCTTATTTGGTGCGCATTTCCCCTTGTGGGAAATAAGTTCCTTCTGGCATGTCGTTGATGATGACATGAACAGCAGATTGAGGTGCTCCAGTGTTGCGAACAACCGCTTCCGTTACTTCCTTAGCAAGAGCTTTCTTTTGCTCGAGCGTGCGTCCTTCAAATAAATCGATGCGTACAAATGGCATAATAGCTTCCTCCACTAGTTTTGATTTCTTCCATTTTACCACATTTTGCCGTTTAAAGCTTAAGAAAATTATGATATACTAGAATGTAGCAAAAATTTAGAAATGGACGTGAAGCAAGAAACATGGCACAGTTGTACTATCGTTATGGGACCATGAACTCTGGTAAAACGATTGAGATTCTCAAAGTGGCCTATAACTACGAGGAGCAAGGAAAAGGTGTTGTCATTATGACCTCGGCTCTGGATACGCGTGACGGTGTTGGCTATGTGTCGAGTCGAATTGGCATGAAACGCCCTGCCCTTGCGATTGAGGAAACAACGGATATCTTTGGCTATATCCGAGACCTACCAGAAAAACCTTACTGTGTTTTGGTCGATGAAGCCCAGTTTCTCAAACGCCACCATGTTTATGACCTAGCTCGTGTTGTGGACGAGTTAGACATACCCGTCATGGCTTTTGGCTTGAAAAATGACTTTCGCAATGAATTGTTCGAAGGTTCCAAATATCTCTTGCTTTTAGCAGACAAGATTGACGAAATCAAGACCATCTGTCAGTATTGCAAGAAAAAGGCGACCATGGTGTTGCGAACACAGGATGGACTGCCCGTTTACGATGGAGAACAGATCCAGATTGGTGGTAATGAAACCTATATCTCGGTTTGCCGTAAACATTATTTTGCGCCAATGATAACCTCTAACAAGGAGCAAAACTATGACAATTGAACTAAGAGATGTTACAATGGAAAATTATTTTGATGTTTTAAATTTGGATGTCAAGGAATATCAAAAACAATTCATTGCAACCAACGCAATTAGTTTAGCTGAAGCATATGTCTACACTAAAAATGGAGATTTTGTAGCTCCATTGGCAGTTTATGATAATGATGCAATTATAGGTTTTGTGATGATAGCTTATGATAAAAAGATCGGAATTAGTAGTGGAAATTATTTACTATTTCGTTTTATGATTGATAAGAATTTTCAAAATCAAGGATATTTTAAACCAATTATGGATAAAGTACTAGACTATGTTCGAACAGCGCCAGCAGGTTTAAGCAATAAACTTTGGTTGTCTTATGAACCAGAAAATGAACAGGCAAGATTTTGTTACCTCAGTTATGGATTTAAAGAAACTGGGGAAATATCCGAGAATGAAGTAGTAGCAATCTATGATTTAACAATTGAGAAATAAGGAGAAAAAATGAACATCTATGATCAACTACAAGCTGTAGAAGACCGTTATGAAGAACTAGGAGAATTGCTGAGTGACCCTGATGTCGTTTCAGACACCAAGCGTTTTATGGAGCTTTCAAAAGAAGAAGCTTCCAATCGTGACACCGTAATAGCCTACCGTGAGTATAAACAAGTCCTTCAAAATATCGTCGATGCCGAAGAGATGATTAAGGAATCAGGCGGAGATGCGGACTTGGAAGAATTGGCCAAGCAAGAACTCAAAGATGCCAAGGCTGAAAAAGAAGAATATGAAGAAAAACTGAAAATTTTGCTCCTTCCAAAGGATCCAAACGATGACAAGAATATCATCCTTGAAATCCGTGGAGCAGCTGGTGGAGACGAAGCGGCACTTTTCGCTGGAGATTTGCTAACTATGTACCAAAAGTATGCGGAAGCCCAAGGTTGGCGCTTTGAAGTCATGGAAGCCTCTATGAATGGTGTCGGTGGTTTTAAAGAAGTGGTTGCTATGGTTTCAGGTCAGTCTGTATACTCTAAGCTTAAGTATGAATCAGGTGCCCACCGTGTGCAACGTGTTCCTGTGACAGAAAGCCAAGGCCGTGTTCATACTTCGACAGCGACAGTTCTTGTTATGCCAGAAGTTGAAGAGGTTGAATACGACATTGATCCAAAAGACCTTCGTGTCGACATCTATCACGCCTCTGGTGCTGGTGGACAGAACGTCAATAAGGTTGCGACTGCCGTTCGTATCGTTCACTTGCCAACCAATATCAAGGTTGAGATGCAGGAAGAACGTACCCAGCAGAAGAACCGCGAGAAGGCTATGAAGATTATCCGTGCACGCGTCGCTGACCACTTTGCTCAGATTGCTCAGGATGAACAAGACGCTGAGCGTAAGTCGACAATCGGTACTGGTGACCGTTCAGAACGGATCCGAACTTATAACTTCCCACAAAACCGTGTCACAGACCACCGTATCGGCTTGACCCTCCAAAAACTAGATACGATTTTGTCTGGTAAATTGGACGAAGTTGTGGATGCCTTGGTGCTTTATGACCAAACACAAAAACTAGAAGAATTAAACAAATAATGAAATTAGCTCAATTATTTTCAAATTTTGAAGAAGAGTTGATAAGACAAGGAGAGGAAGCGGAAAGCCTCTCTTTTGTCTATCGTAGTCTGAAAAATCTATCTTTTACAGACTTTATTTTTGCCCTCCAGCAGGAGGTGACAACAGAGGAAGAAAAACAATTTGTAGAAGATATTTACCAGCAACTAGCAGCTCACAAGCCAGCTCAGTACATCATTGGACAGGCAGATTTTTATGGAATGCATTTAAAGGTGGATGAACGGGTTTTGATTCCTCGTCCAGAAACAGAGGAGTTAGTGGAGCTTATTCTAACTGAAAATCTTGAGACGAATCTCTCAGTTCTGGATATTGGAACAGGTAGTGGAGCTATTGCTCTCGCTCTAGCAAAAAATAGACCAGATTGGTCAGTGACAGCAGCAGATGTTTCTCAAGAGGCCTTAGAGCTTGCATCAGAGAATGCTAGCGATCAAAATTTTAATATATTTTTTAAAAAATCTGATTGTTTTGCAGAAATTTCTGAAAAATATGATATAATTGTATCCAATCCACCCTATATCTCTCGTGAAGATGAGTCAGAGGTAGGCTTGAATGTTTTGCATTCGGAGCCTCATCTAGCTCTCTTTGCAGACGAGGATGGCCTAGCTATTTACTGTAGAATTGCGGAAGATGCAAAAGACTATCTCAAGGATGGTGGTAAGATTTACCTTGAAATTGGATACAAGCAAGGTCAAAGTGTTCCCGAACTTTTTAGGAAACATCTTCCTGAAAAAAGAGTTCGAACACTCAAGGACCAATTTGGTCAAGATAGGATGGTCGTGGTTGATGATGGACAGGATTAGACAAGAGTTGGAAAAGGGTGGAGCTGTCATTCTGCCTACAGAGACGGTTTATGGTCTTTTTGCCAAGGCCTTAGACGAAAAAGCAGTTGACCATGTTTACCAGCTCAAACGTCGTCCTAGAGATAAGGCACTCAATCTCAATATCGCCTCTTTAGAGGATATCTTGCACTTTTCTAAGAATCAGCCAGCTTATCTACAAAAACTTGTAGAGACCTTTTTGCCAGGTCCCTTGACCATTATTCTCGAAGCCAATGACCGAGTTCCCTATTGGGTAAATTCTGACCTTGCAACTATTGGATTTCGGATGCCCAGTCACCCTATCACACTGGATTTAATTCGAGAGACAGGTCCCTTGATTGGGCCGTCTGCCAATATCTCAGGTCAGGCAAGTGGTGTAACCTTTGAACAAATTCTGAAGGATTTTGACCAAGAGGTTCTGGGTCTGGAAGACGATGCTTTTCTAACTGGACAGGATTCAACTATTGTGGATTTGTCTGGAGACAAGGTGAAAATCTTACGCCAAGGCGCAATTAAACGAGAAGATATTCTTGCTCGGTTGCCAGAGATTTCTTTTGAGGAGGCTTGAAATGCTAAGAGATTTGCAAGAAACAGATGTGAAAGCGATATGTGACATCAACCAAGAGGCTTTGGGTTATACTTTTAGTCCAGAGGAAACGGCTAGCCAACTAGCTAGACTGTCTCAGGATTCCCATCATTTCCTACTTGGCTATGAGGATGCAGCTAATCATGTCTTACTTGGATATGTCCACGCTGAAGTTTACGAATCACTCTATTCCAAAGCAGGATTTAATATCTTAGCTTTAGCAGTTTCACCTCAAGCGCAAGGTCAAGGTATCGGTAAAAGTTTACTACAAGGGTTGGAACAAGAAGCCAAAAGATGTGGTTATGGGTTTATCCGCTTAAATTCTGCCAATCATCGTCTGGGTGCTCATGCATTTTATGAAAAAGTTGGCTATACTTGTGATAAAATGCAGAAACGGTTTATTCGCATCTTTTAGTTTGATTTTCTTATTGTAAAATCAAACTAATGGACTAGTCACACAATAAAGGAGAAGACCTATGATTTTTGACAAAGATGATTTTAAAGCATATGATGCTGATCTCTGGAATGCTATTGCCAAAGAAGAAGAACGCCAACAAAATAATATCGAGTTAATTGCTTCGGAAAACGTAGTTTCCAAGGCTGTTATGGCAGCTCAAGGGTCTATCTTGACAAATAAATATGCCGAGGGTTACCCAGGACGCCGTTATTATGGTGGAACTGATGTAGTAGACGTTGTAGAGACTCTTGCTATTGAACGCGCAAAAGAAATTTTCGGTGCTAAATTTGCCAATGTCCAACCACATTCAGGAAGCCAAGCTAACTGTGCGGCTTACATGTCCTTGATTGAGCCAGGTGATACGGTTATGGGAATGGATTTGGCAGCAGGTGGACACTTGACCCACGGAGCTCCAGTTAGCTTCTCTGGTCAAACCTACAACTTTCTTTCCTATAGTGTGGATCCTGAAACGGAACTTTTGGACTTTGATGCTATCTTGAAACAAGCCCAAGAAGTAAAACCAAAACTGATTGTAGCTGGTGCTTCAGCATATTCTCAAATTATCGATTTTTCAAAATTCCGTGAAATCGCAGATGCTGTCGGTGCGAAGCTCATGGTGGACATGGCCCATATCGCTGGTTTGGTTGCGGCTGGCCTTCATCCAAGCCCAGTTCCATACGCTCATATCACAACAACAACGACCCACAAAACCCTTCGTGGACCTCGTGGTGGTTTGATTTTGACCAATGACGAAGAACTTGCTAAAAAAATCAATTCAGCTATTTTCCCAGGTATTCAGGGCGGTCCTTTAGAGCATGTTGTGGCGGCTAAGGCAGTTTCCTTCAAAGAAGTTTTGGATCCAGCCTTCAAGGAATATGCTGCCAATGTAATTAAGAACAGCAAGGCTATGGCAGATGTCTTCTTGCAAGACCCTGATTTCCGTATTATTTCAGGTGGAACTGAAAACCATCTCTTCCTTGTTGATGTGACTAAAGTTGTAGAAAACGGCAAAGTTGCTCAAAACTTGTTGGATGAAGTCAATATTACCTTAAATAAAAACTCAATCCCTTACGAAAGCTTGTCACCATTCAAGACAAGTGGGATTCGTATCGGAGCAGCAGCCATTACTGCACGTGGATTTGGTGAAGAAGAAAGTCGCAAAGTGGCTGAACTCATCATTAAAACCCTTAAAAATGCAGAAAATGAGGCTGTCTTAGAAGAAGTGAGAAGTGAAGTTAAAGAATTGACAGATGCCTTCCTACTATACGAGGACTAAAACTTTTATGGACATTTATATTAAGAAAGCCATTATTCACCAGTTCAGTCCGGATGATACCGAGCTGTTCTTAGCAGATAAGTTTCTCAATATTACTCCAAAAATCGAAGAATACCTACGTAAAAAAATTGAACATGTGTATTCAGATGAAGCCAAGACTGGGATTTTCGAAGAAGAAAATCCCTTCTTCAATCATATTACAGACGATTTGTTGGAGACATCAGTAACGCTGGCTAATCTCTGGAAAGAGGAGTTTAGCATTTCTGAAAATCTCAAGACCAATGACTTGATTTTTGTTCAATTTTCTAAAGAAGGTGTAGAACATTTCGCTTTCTTGCGAATTGCCCTGCGGGAGACCTTGACCCACCTCGGAGGAGAAGTTGATAATCCAATCAAGCTGACTCAGAATAACCTGCCTGGATTTGGAACGGGTGCTGACGAGGCCTTGGTGGTCAATCTTCAGAGTCGCAAGTATCACCTGATTGAAAAACGAATCAAGTACAACGGGACTTTTTTGAACTATTTTTCAGATAATCTTCTTGCTGTCGCTCCTAAGATTTCTCCTAAAAAATCTATCAAGAAACTGGAAAAAACGGCCCAGAGAATTGCTGAATCTTTTAACACAGATGATTTTCAATTTCAATCCAAGGTCAAATCAGCGATTTTCAACAACCTAGAAGAAAGCAATGAATTGTCACCTGAGAAATTGGCTAATGACCTTTTTGACAACAATCTGACGGCTCGTTTGAGCTTTATTGACCAAGTCAAAGAAGCCGTACCAGAACCTGTTCAATTTGATGAAATTGATGCCAGTCGCCAATTAAAGAAATTTGAAAACCAAAAACTCTCCTTATCAAATGGAATTGAGCTCATCGTTCCCAATAACGTCTATCAAGACGCCGAGTCTGTTGAGTTTATCCAAAACGAAAATGGAACCTACTCTATCTTAATCAAAAATATCGAGGATATCCAAAGTAAATAATGTTTAAACGAATTCGAAGAGTGCTTGTACTAGCAGTCTTCCTTTTTGCTGGCTATAAAGCTTACCGCGTTCATCAAGATGTCAAACAAGTCATGACCTATCAACCCATGGTGCGAGAAATCTTGAGTGAAAAAGACACCCCAGCAAACGAAGAGCTTGTGCTTGCTATGATTTATACTGAAACAAAAGGAAAAGAAGGCGATGTTATGCAGTCTAGTGAGTCTGCAAGTGGTTCAACCAACACCATCAATGATAATGCCTCTAGCATTCGGCAAGGCATTCAAACTCTGACAGGCAATCTCTATCTGGCGCAGAAGAAGGGGGTAGATATCTGGACAGCTGTTCAAGCCTATAATTTTGGACCTGCCTATATAGATTTTATCGCCCAAAATGGCAAGGAAAATACCTTGGCTCTAGCCAAACAGTACTCTCGTGAGACTGTTGCCCCCTTGCTTGGTAATACGACTGGAAAGACTTATAGTTATATTCACCCCATTTCCATTTTTCACGGTGCTGAACTCTATGTAAATGGAGGAAACTATTATTATTCTAGACAGGTACGACTTAACCTTTACATCATCAAATGTTTCACTCTCTTTTCAACATCTGGCTAGACCAGGTGTTTTTGTTATAAGTTTTCTTTAAGATAGATATATTACTCTAGAAAAGTAAAGGAGGAAATTCCCTATGAGAAAGAAACTCTTTCTGACCAGTGCTGCGGTCTTGTGGGCAGTAACAGCTATGAATAGCGTCCATGCAGCAACAGATGTTCAAAAAGTTATCGATGAAACCTATGTCCAACCTGAATATGTCCTAGGTTCCTCCCTATCTGAAGACCAAAAAAATCAAACTCTTAAAAAACTGGGCTACAATGCCTCAACAGATACCAAAGAACTCAAGACCATGACACCTGATGTTTATTCTAAAATCATGAATGTGGCCAATGACTCTAGCTTACAGTTGTATTCATCAGCCAAGATTCAAAAGCTAGGTGACAAATCGCCACTTGAGGTCAAGATTGAAACACCAGAAAATATCACTAAGGTGACTCAGGATATGTACCGAAACGCAGCAGTAACGCTGGGTATGGAACATGCCAAAATCACTGTAGCAGCCCCTATTCCAGTTACAGGTGAGAGTGCTTTGGCTGGGATCTACTATTCGCTAGAAGCTAATGGAGCCAAGGTGCCGCAAGCCAATAAAGATTTGGCTCAAGAAGAGCTAAAGGCTTTGTCAGATATCAATGCTGAAAACAAGGACAAATCAGGCTATGATGCTAATAAATTAAACGTTGCCCTAGCTGATATCAAGTCAGGACTCGCCAAAGCTAAAGAAAGCAAGGGAAATCTGACAGAAGAAGATGTCCGCAAGATTGTTGAAGATACCTTAAAAAATTACAAACTTGATCAGGTCATAACAGGAAACCAGATCAATATCATCATCAATTTTGCCTTGAATCTCTCAAAGAGTGATATCCTCAGCAATGCAGATTTCACTAAAACCCTAAATGACCTTAAACAAAGCATCGTATCACAAGCTGGCGACAGTTTTAAAAATATCAACCTTAACTTTGATGCGGATAAGGCGCTAGAGGACGGTGGTAACTTCTTAAGCTCCCTCTGGCAAGCCCTTGTCAACTTCTTCAAGAGTTTTGGTTCTTAAGAAATTTCATGGTATAATGGATGGTAATCGTAACGTTGCCGTCTTTTTTGTCGGCCAATAGAAAGAGAAAAGAATGTTAAAGAAAAATGATATTGTAGAAGTTGAAATTGTTGATTTGACCCATGAAGGGGCAGGAGTTGCCAAGGTAGATGGTTTGGTCTTTTTTGTAGAGAATGCTTTACCGAGTGAAAAAATTCTCATGCGTGTCCTCAAGGTCAATAAAAAGATTGGCTTTGGAAAAGTTGAAAAATACCTTGTCCAGTCACTACACCGTAATCAAGATCTAGATTTGGCTTACCTGCGTTCAGGAATCGCGGATTTAGGACACCTTTCTTATCCAGAACAGCTCAAGTTTAAAACCAAGCAAGTCAAGGACAGTCTCTACAAGATTGCTGGAATTGCAGATGTAGAAGTTGCTGAAACGCTTGGTATGGAACATCCAGTCAAGTATCGCAATAAGGCGCAGGTGCCCGTTCGTCGAGTGAATGGTGTCTTGGAAACAGGATTTTTCCGTAAGAATTCGCACAACCTCATGCCCCTTGAAGATTTCTTTATCCAGGATCCTGTCATTGACCAAGTCGTAGTAGCTCTTCGAGACCTGCTCCGTCGTTTTGATTTAAAACCTTATGACGAAAAGGAACAGTCTGGATTGATTCGGAATCTTGTGGTGCGTCGTGGTCACTATTCAGGACAAATCATGGTCGTTTTGGTGACAACTCGTCCAAAAGTTTTTCGTGTTGACCAATTGATTGAACAAGTTATCAAGCAGTTCCCAGAGATTGTGTCTGTCATGCAAAATATCAACGACCAGAATACCAATGCGATTTTTGGTAAGGAGTGGTGCACTCTTTATGGTCAAGACTATATTACGGACCAGATGTTGGGAAATGACTTCCAAATCGCTGGCCCAGCCTTTTACCAAGTCAATACTGAAATGGCGGAGAAACTCTATCAAACAGCCATTGACTTTGCAGAGTTAAAAAAAGATGACGTGGTTATTGATGCTTATTCTGGTATTGGAACCATTGGTTTATCAGTCGCCAAGCATGTCAAAGAAGTCTACGGTGTTGAACTGATTCCAGAAGCGGTTGAGAATAGCCAGAAGAATGCTTCTTTGAACAAGATTACTAATGCCCACTATGTCTGTGACACGGCTGAAAATGCCATGAAGAAATGGCTCAAGGAAGGTATTCAACCAACCGTTATCTTGGTTGATCCTCCACGCAAGGGCTTGACAGAAAGCTTTATCAAAGCAAGCGCCCAAACAGGAGCCGATCGCATCGCCTATATCTCCTGCAATGTCGCAACCATGGCGCGTGATATCAAACTCTACCAAGAATTGGGATATGAATTGAAGAAAGTCCAGCCGGTGGATCTATTTCCTCAAACGCATCACGTCGAGACGGTAGCACTTTTGTCCAAACTCGATGTCGATAAGCACATAAGTGTTGAAATTGAGCTGGATTTGACAAGTGCGGAGAGCAAAGCAACATATGCTCAAATCAAAGAATATGTTTGGAATAAATTTTAATTAAAAGTTTCGACATTATATATTGCACAGATAAAAAAGAAATGTGGAATAGAATTACGAGAACATTACAACAAGTCTAAAAAGGATAAACAAATTATTCCACAGTGTACACCTGAAAAAGAAGAAGCCATCATGGATGCTTTGAGACACTTCAAAATGATTTAATAGAAAAGAATGACAGTATATGACTTTCTGCATTTATTACATTCCTACTTGGTATAGGAACAGCTATTATTCCTTTCTTGCAAGGTATCAATTAGAAAATAGGCTCAATATAAAGATTGATAGGATCATTTTTATATTTAAAGGAGCGTTGAAATGATTGATAAAGGCAACAAAAAATTTTAGGATAAATTTGCTAAGTTGTATGCCCCTTTTATGAAAAAAGATAAAGAGGTTTATGATAAAGTTTGTGAATATCTTAGTCCTCATTTGAATAAAGATATGGAGGTGCTTGAACTTGCTTGTTGGTTTCGTGTCATAACAGTTATAGAGGCAAATAGTTATGTAAATATAAGGAGTTCAAGACTTCTACCAAAGTTTAAAACTCAAAAAATAAATAGTTGGTGTGCTGCTTACAATATCCATTTTAATAATGGATATTGTAAGCAGCATACCAATGAATTTAAAGATTCTTTAAAGAGTCTTATTTTGTGATGAAAATTTAATATGTAAATCTCAGACGATAGAAATTAAAAACTCTATCGTCTTTTTTATACTCAAAATTAGGAGGTAAAAATGGTAAGGATAAGAGGTCCCACTTAAAACAATTTATGGCAAAATAAGGACGGAATAACACAACAAATTCTCTAAAACAAATCACTAAATCAATGTAAGATTGAATGAAATCAATATTTATGCTATAATTAAATAAATTTAATGAAGAAAAAAAGAGGGATATTATGGCACTTAACTATAAACCATTATGGATACAGTTAGCAAAAAAAGACTAAAGAAAACAGATGTAATAGCTATGGCAGGACTTACAACAAATGTTATGGCACAAATGGGAAAGGATAAACCAATTACATTTAAGAATTTAGAAAGAATATGTAAGGCTTTATCTTGCACTCCTAATGATATTATTAGTTTTGAAGATAATTTTAGTGACGAGGAATAGAAAATGACTTTAAGGACAGAAGATCAAGTTAGGGATTATGCAAGAGAAGTATAGGCTTTAATGAAGTTGAAGAAAACATCAATCAAGGTACTGGTCAAATAACTACTTTTAATCAATTAGGCTTCAAGGGATATTCAGATAAGCCAGATGGTTGGTATTTACCTAAAAATATGAATGATGTAGCAATAATCCTTGAAACAAAATCAGAAGAAAGAGATATTAGCAAACAAATTTTTATTGATGAGTTAATGAAAAATATAGACATAATTTAACTAAAAATAAAAACTAGATCCTTTTTTGAAAAAATTATATTATTAAATTTGTAACTGTATCTATTGACAATGATAATTATTATCGATACAATAGACTTGAAATATGTTTAAGGAGTTTTTATGAAAAACAAATTTTTTCTAATAGCTATTTTAGCTATGTGTATAGTTTTTAGCGCTTGTTCTTCTAATTCTGTTAAAAATGAAGAAAATACTTCTAAAGAGCATGCGCCTGATAAAATAGTTTTAGATCATGCTTTCGGTCAAACTATATTAGATAAAAAACCTGAAAGAGTTGCAACTATTGCTTGGGGAAATCATGATGTAGCATTAGCTTTAGGAATAGTTCCTGTTGGATTTTCAAAAGCAAATTACGGTGTAAGTGCTGATAAAGGAGTTTTACCATGGACAGAAGAAAAAATCAAAGAACTAAATGGTAAAGCTAACCTATTTGACGATTTGGATGGACTTAACTTTGAAGCAATATCAAATTCTAAACCAGATGTTATCTTAGCAGGTTATTCTGGTATAACTAAAGAAGATTATGACACTCTATCAAAAATTGCTCCTGTAGCAGCATACAAATCTAAACCTTGGCAAACTTTATGGAGAGATATGATTAAAATTGATTCAAAAGCCTTAGGTATGGAAAAAGAAGGTGATGAGTTAATCAAAAATACTGAAGCTCGTATATCCAAAGAATTAGAAAAACATCCAGAAATCAAAGGAAAAATCAAAGGAAAAAAAGTATTATTTACTATGATTAATGCTGCAGATACATCAAAATTCTGGATTTATACTAGCAAAGATCCAAGAGCAAATTATTTAACAGATTTAGGTCTAGTTTTCCCTGAATCATTAAAAGAATTTGAGAGTGAAGATAGTTTTGCAAAGGAAATTTCTGCAGAAGAAGCAAATAAGATAAATGATGCTGATGTAATCATAACTTATGGTGATGATAAAACTCTTGAAGCTTTACAAAAAGATCCTCTTTTAGGTAAAATAAATGCAATTAAAAATGGTGCCGTTGCTGTAATTCCAGATAATACACCGTTAGCAGCCTCATGCACTCCAACACCACTTTCAATAAACTATACTATTGAAGAATACCTAAATCTTTTAGGAAATGCATGCAAAAATGCGAAATAAAAAACAAATAAACCTAGGCATAATTTTTGTAATCTGCCTAGGTCTTCTTATTACAATATTTTTGTCATTAAAGCTTGGAACAAAAGAAATTAATATCAGAGATTTTTTAGCAGCTTTTGGAATGGGCAATACAAATGATGATTTTATTAAATCAATTATATATAAAAGAATACCTAGAACTATTTTTGCAATTTTAGCAGGTTCTAGTCTTGCCATAAGCGGTGTATTGATGCAATCAGTTACTAGAAACCCAATAGCTGATCCAGGTATACTCGGTATAAACACAGGAGCAAGTCTTAGTGTAGTAATTGGTCTTTCTTTTTTAGGAATTTCATCAAGCATAAGCCATATAAGTTTTGCAATCATTGGTGGCTTAGTAAGTGCAATTTTTGTATACGCGATTGCTGTAAGCGGAAAAGCAGGCCTTACCCCTATAAAACTTGCCTTATCAGGAACTTGTGTTAGTATGGCTTTAAGCAGTTTTGTAAGTTTTTTAATTTTACCGAATAATAACGTCTTAGACAAATTTAGATTTTGGCAAATAGGTAGCCTTGGAGCAGCTACATTATCTTCTATATCTACACTACTACCTTTTATAATTTTAGGTCACTTGATAGCTATATTTATTTCATCAGATTTAAACGCTTTAGCTATGGGTGATGAAATGGCTGTTGGTCTTGGAGTTAATGTTAATAGGATAAGATCACTTGCAATAATTGCAAGTGTGCTTTTATGTTCAAGTATTACTGCAATTGGTGGACCTATTGGCTTCGTAGGTCTTATAGTTCCTCACTTTTGTGGCTTATTTATAAGCAAAGATATACGCACAATGACCATTTCTTCATCTTTTATAGGTGCAGAGCTCTTGCTTATATGTGATATAATCGGCCGTATGTTAGGTAAACCAGGTGAAATTGAAGTAGGGATAATTACTGCAATAATCGGGGGTCCAGTACTTATTTATGTAACTATGAAAAATAGAGGGGTTAATAACTAATGCAAAATTTAATTATAGGTATTCAAAAAAGAAAAAATAGAATAACACTATTTTCCTCACTATTTTTATTAATAATAATCAGTCTATCATTTTTCATTTTACTTATCGGAGATGAAAGTTATTCTTTTTCAACTTTGATTAAAGTCTTAAATAGTGAAACTGTTCCTGGAGCTAGTTTTTCGATTATGGAAATTAGATTACCAAAATTATTAGCAGGAATTATAGCTGGCTGGTCTTTTGGATTGGCAGGATTTATCTTTCAAACTATGTTAAGAAATCCTCTTGCAAGTCCTGATATAATCGGTGTCACAAGTTCTTCATCTATTGCAGCGGTCTTTTGCATATTGGTATTAAAAACAAATAGTTTAACTACTGGAATTATTTCAATAACTTGTGGACTAACATCATCTTTAATATTATTTTTACTAGCTAAAAAAGATGGTTTTTCAGCAGCAAGACTGATAATATTAGGTATTGGTTTTCAAGCTGTCACAAGAGCAGGCACCTCATTTTTATTGTTGAAAGTAGCAAGATATGAATTACAAGAAGTTATGAGATGGCTCAGTGGCTCTTTATCTTTTACAAAGTTAGATGACATACCTCTTGTTCTAATAGTAAGTATTATTGCTACTATATTAGTTTTATTTTTTAATAAAAGACTAGAAATTATTGAACTTGGTGAAGAAATAGCAATCGGACTTGGAGCAAATCCCGAGCTTTCAAGGCTTGTTTTAATTTTTTGCGCTGTATCTTTAACTGCTTTTTCTACTTCAATTACAGGACCAATAGCTTGTATATCTTTTTTAGCTGGTCCCATAGCCTTAAATATTGGCAAGAAAAGAAGCCCAATATTAGCTGGATTGGTTGGAATTTTACTAGTTTTGTTATCAGACATATTCTCTCAAAATATTTTACCAGCTAGATATCCAGTAGGTGTTGTAACTGGCTTGTTAGGTTCACCATACTTAATATACTTACTAATAAAAATGAACAGGAGGAATATATAATGAAAGGTCTGTGGTCAAATAATCTTACCTGCGGTTATGATGAAAAAATAATCTTGGAAAATATAAATATAAAAATACCTGAAGAAAAAATATCAGTTATTATTGGGTCAAATGGTTGTGGGAAATCAACACTCATTAAAACCTTGTCTCGACTTATAAAGCCATTAGAGGGAGAAGTATTGCTTGATAATAAATCAATTAATTCTTATAAAGAAAAAGATTTAGCAAAACACATAGCTATATTACCTCAATCTCCAATAATCCCTGAATCAATAACAGTAGCTGATCTTGTAAGCCGTGGTCGTTTCCCCTACAGAAAGCCTTTTAAGAGTCTTGGAAAAGATGACCTTGAAATAATAAACAGATCAATGGTTAAGGCCAATGTTGAAGATCTAGCAAATAACCTAGTTGAAGAACTTTCTGGGGGTCAAAGGCAAAGAGTATGGATAGCTCTAGCCCTAGCCCAAGATACAAGTATCCTACTTTTAGATGAGCCAACTACTTACTTGGATATCTCATATCAAATAGAACTATTAGACCTCTTGACTGATCTAAACCAAAAATATAAGACAACCATTTGCATGATTTTGCACGATATAAATCTAACAGCAAGATACGCTGATTACCTATTTGCAATTAAAGAAGGTAAACTTGTTGCAGAGGGAAAGCCTGAAGATATACTAAATGATAAACTAGTTAAAGATATCTTTAATCTTGAAGCAAAAATTATACGTGACCCTATTTCCAATTCGCCTCTAATGATTCCTATTGGCAAGCACCATGTTAGCTCTTAATAATTGAATATTGGAATTCATTTAAAAGTCGCAAATTTTGAACTGACCCTCAAAAGTTAGGCCAAAAAACTAACTAAAGGAGGTCAGTTTTTTAATGGCAAATACAGCACAGAATTTAAGATAAAATTAGTAAAAGAATATCATGAATGAAAAATAGGATATAGAGAATAACAGCAATATTAAAAAGATCAGGACTGATAATAAACAAAAAGAAAGTACAACGACTAGTTCAAAAGCTAAAACTTCAAGTAAAAAGTTATTCAAGAAAATCTAGAAAATACTCATCCTACAAAGGACAGGTAGGAAAAATATCAGACAACAAAATAAAAAGAAATATTTATTACCGAAAAAAAGAGGAAATCGAGTCAAGTACCAACAGGCTCATCTATTCCAAAAAGATATTTACTCGATGGAAAAACTCCTAGAATTAGTGCTACAAATATTGACAATGGTATCTTAGGTTACTACGAAGATATAGATGATAAAAATTATAGAGTTTTTGAAAATTTTATATCTGTTTCATTTTTAGGAGCAGTCTTTTATCATAAATATAAAGCAAGCCTAGATATGAAAATTCATTGTTTAAAATTAAAAAATAAAGAATTGAATAAAGAAGTAGCATTCTATTTAACTTCAATTATTAGGCAAGCTTTAAAAAATACTGAATATAAAGATCAAATATCTAGCACAGTATTGCCAGATATCAAAATTAAATTACCGATAGACAGTAGAGGTACTCCAGATTGGAATTACATGGAAAGATATAGAGATAGATAAAGAGAGAGAGGGAGAGATAGATAAAAAGTCCACCCCCATTTTTTATGGAGAATTCAAAAATGTAAGGTTAAGCAAAGAAGAATATAAAAATCTAAAAGAAAAATTAAACTCACACACAGATATAATGATAAATAAACTATCCAGATACATGGAAAGCAGTGGTAAGACCTATCAAAACCACTATGTGACAATCTTAAAATGGTATGAAGAAGATAAAGACAAACTAAGACAGAAAGGTTTAAATAAAAAAATGAATTATGATGTAGGAGAATCTTTATAGATAAAAAGAGGTGGAAAGGCACTATTAAAGACTTTAAGTCTAAAAAGGTATCAAAGTATGCCAGAGATAAAAAAATATAAATATGACACTTTAAAGGCGATTAGAAAATTAAAGAAATGCTAGGAGACTTTTAGATGACAGTTACCAAGAGGGTCTAATTTTCACTGCTACTTATGCAGTGGGAATTGGACCTTTTTATATAAGCAAATTCTATTTCAAAATTGGTTACCAAGAAAGACTTCTTTTCACTGTTAAGTATAAGAGGGTAATTTATAGAATTTTGTTACATCAAGATAAATATTTTCTGATGGTCAAATTTTAAAAAGATTAATAACTCTCGATAAATTTTGAACCTTAACAATTGAATAGACCAAGACAAGACGTTAATTATTTTTGGAGCGTAATAACCTATCCGTCAAGATCTTTCGGCTGAATAATTCGGCAAAAAAAGTTCTGCTAAGCAAAAAGAAAGTGAGCGATAAGTAAGAGTTTGAATATAGGGAGGGATACCCTATCCGCTATGAAGAAAATGAGGGTAATGATACTTCTAAGGTTGAAGCCGGCTCATCCGGAATAGAGGCGGAGGTGAGATTCCTATGTTGCTAATCCAAAGCACTTGTCAATGTCAAAAAACTTAATTAAACAAATAATTATTAGATATAAAACTTTAGAGGAGGTATATATTGGACAATGACTGGAATGGACTGGCTGAGTTGTTTGCGAATCTAATTACAAAGTATGCTGGTGTTTTAGATTTGGATAATCTGCCAGATCTAACGCCAGCAAAAAATCAAGAGATGAAAAATAGTTTTGACATGGCAAAAACACAAATTGAGACGGACTAATAAAAGTGTTATAATATACTTGAAATGATAGTCCAAACTTAAATTAAAAAAATTATATATGATATAGAAAAATTATATTGAGGTTAATACTATGTCAAAAGAAAAAATAAAAGTATACCTCTATACACGAGTATCTACGTCAATACAGATAGAGGGGTATTCGTTAGAGGCACAAAAATCACGAATGAAAGCTTTTGCTATTTACAACGATTATGAAATTGTTGGAGAGTATGAAGATGCCGGGAAGTCTGGCAAGTCTATTGAAGGTAGAATACAGTTCAATCGAATGATGGAAGATATAAAATCTGGAAAAGATGGAGTATCTTTTGTTCTTGTGTTTAAGTTATCAAGATTTGCAAGAAATGCCGCTGATGTTCTTTCTACACTTCAGATAATGCAGGATTATGGAGTTAATCTTATCTGCGTTGAAGATGGCATTGATTCATCTAAAGATGCTGGGAAACTAATGATTTCTGTTTTATCAGCTGTGGCTGAAATAGAAAGAGAAAACATCCGTATTCAAACAATGGAAGGTCGCATTCAAAAGCAAGGGAAGGAAAATGGAATGGTGGCTTTGCTCCGTATGGATATAAACTTGAAGACGGCAAGCTGTTTATAAATGAGGAAGAGGCAGTTGCAATAAGAACGATTTTCGACCAGTATGTAAATACTACGATAGGAGCCAATGGGATATCTAAATACTTAGAGAATCATGGAATTAGAAAAATCCCAAGACAGAATGGTAAGAATCCTTTGTTTGATGCAGGTCTTATAAGAAAGATATTAAAGAATCCTGTATATAATGGGAAAATAGCATTTGGAAGAAGAACTTTAGAAAAAGTTCATGGTACAAGAAATGAATATAAGCAGGTTGAACAAGATGAATATCTAATATCTGAAGGGATACATGAAGCTATAGTTTCCGATGAAGTTTGGCAAGCTGCTCAGGTTAAGCTAAAATCTCAAGCAAAGAAATATGAGCATGTGAATAAAGGAAAAGATACACGCACACACTTGCTTTCTGGAATTGTAAAATGCCCGATATGTGGAGTGGGAATGTTTGGGAACAAGTGTATCAAGAAAAAGAAAGATGGCACAAAGTATAAAGATTTTTATTACTATGGTTATAAACATAGGCAGATGATAAGAGGTCATAAGTGTACATTCAGTAAGCAAATTAGAGAAGAATTGTTAGATGATGCTGTTGCAGAGGTGATTGTCAAGATAGTAAGTAATCCGAAATTTGCTTCTATGATGCAAGAAAAAATCAACATGAAGGTGGATACCTCTGAAATAGAAAAAGAAATAGATAATTACCAAAAGGAATTGAGAAAGAGTCATTCTACAAAGTTTAAGCTAATTGAGGAAATAGATAATTTAGATGTTGAAGATAAGCATTATAAGAGAAGGAAACAGGATTTAGATGATAGACTATATCGTATGTATGACAAAATAGATGAATTAGAATCATCACTAATTGATGCGAAAGCAAAGAAACAGACTATTGAAGCTGAAAAGCTTACAGGAGATAACATATATAAGGTTCTGATCTATTTTGATAAGCTCTATAAAGTCATGAATGATGTAGAGCGTAGGCAGTTAATTTCAGCTTTGATTTCTGAAATTCAAGTTTATGAAGAAAAACAATCTAACGGACAATGGCTAAAATCCATTACTTTTAAGCTACCAATTATAGAAGAAAATCTCAACATAGGTTTGGACAATGATGAACAAGTTGAATGTGTAAGTTTATTAGAGAAACGTAGTTAATCCTCAAAAGGTTCCCCGAACCTTTTGAGTCCCACTGACGCATCACGCTGAGGCGGTATCACTGCTTGTACGAGTTGAAGCATCAGCGAAGTAAAAGTAGATGTTCAGCCAATGCGACGAGGTGAGACCGAAGGTCGATAAGGTGTGTTCTGGGTATAGGACTCGTAAAGTAAGTAGGAAATATGATGAGATGATACAGAGAGCCTGAATTGGTCAGGTGACGTGCTTATTTACATTAGCCTGATAATGAAAATGGAGAGATTATCGATGGTTATATTGGAATTGTACCAAAATGATTATTCTAAAGATTTAGTAGCATTTGATTCCATAGAAGATGGGAAAGCCTTTGTAGCTCAAATCCCGGGATACACTCTGGAAACAGAAGATGGTTTTGAAGTGGAGTATTTTAATCCTAAAAACATACCGGATTATATGGAAATTATTTTTAACGGAAATATTGTTCCTTTATCTAAATTTATGTTCGATCCTGAGGAAAATGTAAACATTATTTGGAAAGAGATTTCAAATTTATCCCTCAAAAATGATAGAGTGATCGAAGGATATTCAAAAATTGATGCATATGTCGTTAACAACCATGAAGTTAAAGCCTATGTCGAAACAAGAGAAACGAACTATCGTAAAGCAAAAGACTTCTTAGAAAGCCGCGGATATGAAATCGACAGAAGCTTTTTCGGAAGTGAAGACGGTGAAGCGATTCTTTACAGAAAAAAAGGGATCGAAGTTTGGCATTTCTTGTGTCACTTAGACCCAATGTTTGTAGAGATTGAAGATGTAGAAGGATATGTTAAAGAAGAAGTTGGAGAGATTCAATAGTCAACCAAAGTTCCTTGTGAGTATATACCTTTGCTAGTAAAAGAGTCAAAACGTTATAACGAAGGGGGGTAAGAAAACCCTTGAGTGTAAGTCTTTTTCTTGTTTAGAGGGAAAGTATTAGAGTAGCCGCTCATAATTTATACTAGATTTGATAACTGATTTGAGACAGATTTTATTTCTATAAATATTGTGAAAATTTTTTAATACCAAAGATTTAAAGTTACTGTGTTAAAAATCCTCTCCACTTTTAAACTAATGTATTATAAAAGCCAGTTGACACAAGTGTTACACCTGTGATAGAATTAACTTGAGGTGATGAAAATGGCAACCGATAAAAATAGAATAATGATTAGCTTGGATGATAAAAATCTAGAGAAACTTGAAAATTTAGTAGAAGATGCTAGAGATAGAAGGGGAATGCGACTAACAAAGTCCCAGGTTATTGAATTACTCCTAAATACCGTTGATTATTTCGATGATATTATGGGGGCTATTTACTCAAAAAAATAAGAGCAAAATTGCTATTATTTTTTACAAATTGGTGTAACACTAGTGATATAGGAGTGATGAAATGGTTGTTTATATTAGACAAAGTAAATTACCAAGTGAGGTTTCAATTAATAAATACAATGCTCAAGTAGGTGCCTACTTACAAGGAGAAGAAGTTATTTTATATCAATCTTTTTCTGAAATAAAAGAGTTAATAAGTGAAGATATAGTTGTAGATTATATAATGGAGACTAGAGCATTACTAAAAATGATGGGCTTAAACGTTCCGGTTTATGACTATCCTATTGAGCTTAAAGAGTTTTATGGTCGAAAGATTTATGCTGGTATTTTAGGAGAGATTGTGAATATACCTGATAATTGGGGAAAATTTATTAAGCCTAAAGCTGGTTCAAAAGTCTTTACTGGAAGAGTTGTTAATGGAACCCATGATTTAATAGGTATTGGTCTACCTTTCGACTATCCTATATGGATTAGTGAGGTTGTAGAATTCATAGCTGAATGGCGTTGTTTTGTGTTAGATGGTCGCGTATTAGATGTTCGACCCTATACAGGTGATTATCATGCACAATTTGATGCAAGTGTAATTGATGAAGCGATATCATGTTGGAAAGATGCGCCAATAGCTTATGGACTAGATATCGGTGTTACTCGCGATGGCAGAACACTTGTTGTTGAAGTAAATGATGGTTATGCATTGGGAAATTATGGCCTATCTCCTTTAAAATCAATCAATTTTCATAGAGCTAGGTGGAAAGAAATGGTAAAACCCTATTTTGAAAAAAATGAAATTTTTAAAATCCAACAGGATGTTATTTTCTAAAATAAATATGGTAGATAACCAATATAAAAAGCATCAAAATGAACAAGGAGGAATCTGATGCTTGGAGCAATTATTGGAGATATTGTCGGTTCTGTTTACGAATGGAACAATATCAAAACAAAGGACTTTCCTTTATTTCGGAAGGACTGCTTTTTTACAGATGACACGGTTATGACCTGTGCTGTTGCAGAAGCAATTATGAATGGTGGACAAAAAGACGACTTCATTGACGCGATGAAGAAATATGGCAGAATGTATCCGAATGCTGATTACGGTGCTCGGTTTAATGCATGGCTAAACAGCGATAACCGTGAGCCTTATAATAGCTTTGGGAATGGATCAGCTATGCGTATTTCTCCATGTGCTTGGATCATGGACTGTGGTTTTTATGCGAAAACTGGTATATGGCCATCATCTAGAGGACTTACGAGTCTTTCTGCAGAGGTAACTCATAATCATCCAGAAGGTGTCAAAGGCGCTATGGCTACAGCTGATGCTATCTTTCTATGTCGTTTTTACTTTGGTGGTTATTGTAGAGAGTACGAGCAATCAATTAACGACAATCCTACAGAGTGTAAAAGACGAATTAAGGATTATATAGAAAAAGAATACGATTACAATCTATCTCAAACTTTAGATGAAATCCGTCCTAACTATCGTTTTAACGAAACATGTCAGGAAACTGTCCCTCAAGCCATTATCGCCTTTCTTGAAAGTAGAGACTTCGAAGATGCGATAAGAAATGCCATCTCACTTGGTGGCGACAGTGATACTCTCGCAGCAATCACTTGTAGCATAGCAGAGGCAGCTTACGGTATTCCTGATTGGATCAAGGATAAGGCCTATTCTTACTTGGATGAACCCTTAAAGGATGTAGTTAGGCGATGGGAAAATAGAATAAAAGCGTATTAATCTCCAGTACGTCAGATTTCTCTTTTCTGTATTTTCATTGTATAATAGGATTACATTTACTTGCATACGACGAAATGTAAACATTTCTGTTTAAAATTAAGGATAAAATCAATGAAAAAAGCAATGGTAATTATCAACCCTACTTCTGGTGGCGAGAAGGCTTTGGATTACAAAGAAAAGCTGGAGAATAAAGCAAAAGAATACTTTGAATATGTTGAAACCAAAATTACCGAAAAAGCGCTGGATGCAACACATTTTGCTGAAGAAGCTTCTCGTGAGCAGTATGATGCAGTGGTTGTGTTTGGTGGAGATGGAACTGTCAATGAAGTCATTTCAGGTATTGATGAGAGAGACTACATTCCTAAGTTAGGGATTATCCCAGGCGGTACGGGTAACCTCATTACAAAACTTTTGGAAATCAATCAAGACATCGATGGCGCAATTGACGAACTGGATTTTGATTTAACCAATAAGATTGATATCGGTAAAGCAAATGACAACTATTTTGGTTATATCTTTAGTATCGGTTCTCTGCCTGAGGCGATTCACAATGTTGAAATAGAGGACAAAACAAAATTCGGTATTTTAACCTATGCTGTAAATACCATGAAGTCTGTCATGACAGATCAGGTCTTTAACATTAAGGTTGAGACAGAAAATGGAAATTATGTTGGTGAAGCTAGCCATGTTTTGGTCCTTTTGACAAATTACTTCGCTGATAAGAAAATCTTTGAAGAAAACAAGGACGGCTATGCCAACATTTTGATTCTGAAAGATGCCTCTATATTCTCCAAATTATCCGTCATTCCTGATTTATTAAAAGGGGATGTTGTCGCAAATGATAATATCGAGTATATCAAAGCGCGTAATATTAAAATCTCTTCAGATAGTGAATTGGAGTCAGATGTTGACGGAGATAAATCAGATAACCTACCTGTAGAAATCAAAGTCCTAGCTCAGCGAGTAGAAGTATTTTCAAAACCGAAAGAGGATTAGTATATAGAGAAAGCCTTTTTTAAGGCTTTTTGTATACTTTAAAAGATAGTTCCTTTAACAACGGACATTCCTTGCAAATAGTTTACAAAAATAGTATACTGGATTTATTGAGTTTGAAAACGTTTGCGTAAAATTTGAATGAATACTTTAGGAGACAAATTGATGGAATTGAGTGCTATTTACCATAGGCCTGAGTCGGAGTATGCCTATCTTTATAAGGATAAGAAACTCCATATTCGAATTCGAACTAAGAAAGGGGACATTGAAAGCATCAACTTGCACTATGGGGACCCTTTTATCTTTATGGAGGAGTTTTATCAGGATACAAAAGAAATGGTCAAGATAACTTCTGGTATCTTATTTGACCATTGGCAGGTTGAAGTGTCAGTTGACTTTGCACGTATCCAGTATCTCTTTGAGCTCAGAGATACAGAAGGTCAAAATATTTTGTATGGCGATAAAGGGTGTGTGGAAAATTCTCTAGAAAATCTTCATGCAATTGGGAATGGATTTAAGTTGCCTTATCTTCATGAGATTGATGCCTGCAAGGTTCCTGACTGGGTTTCAAATACGGTATGGTATCAGATATTTCCTGAAAGATTTGCCAATGGCAATGCTCTATTAAACCCAGAAGGGACTTTAGACTGGGATTCATCTGTCACACCTAAGAGCGATGATTTCTTTGGTGGTGATTTACAGGGGATTATTGATCATATGGATTACTTGCAAGACTTGGGTATTACTGGACTATATCTTTGTCCCATCTTTGAATCTACAAGCAATCACAAGTACAATACGACAGATTACTTTGAAATTGACCGTCATTTTGGAGACAAGGAGACCTTTCGGGAACTGGTGGATCAAGCGCATCATCGTGGCATGAAAGTCATGCTGGATGCGGTATTTAATCATATTGGTTCGCAATCTCTTCAATGGAAAAATGTCGTCAAAAATGGTGAACAGTCTGCTTATAAGGATTGGTTCCATATTCAACAATTCCCAGTGACAACTGAAAAGCTAGTTAATAAGAGAGACTTACCCTATCATGTTTTTGGTTTCGAGGACTATATGCCTAAGCTAAATACAGCCAATCCAGAGGTCAAGAATTATCTTTTAAAGGTTGCGACTTATTGGATTGAAGAGTTTAATATCGATGCTTGGCGTTTGGATGTGGCTAATGAGATTGACCATCAGTTCTGGAAGGATTTTCGTAAGGCAGTTTTAGCTAAAAATCCTGATCTTTTCGAGATTATAAAAAATATAAGGAATCTAGTCATAAATTTGAATTGAAACAACGTCTTTATTTTTTGCTTCAGCAATCTAAATCGTTTGATGATTTTTTAGAGAAAGCAAAGCAGTTGCATGTTCAGATTGATTTTAGTCAAAAGCATAGCCGTTTTTTGATGACAGATAGAACGATGATAAAACCAATTCGAGGACGCCAACTCAGCAAACGAGATTTATATGATGAAGACTTTTTTAAAACATATTTTGCCAAACAAGAGATTGAAAGTCGTTTAAAATTTTTACTAAAGTCTGTTTATTCATTAGAAGAATTGCATGTAAAGGCTAAAGAGTTGAATCTAACCATCGAGTTAAAACAGAAAAATGTGATGTTTACCCTAGAAGAAGATGGCAAAAAGATAAGCCTGAGTCATAAAAAAATTAGCGATAAGAAATTGTACGATGTTCAATTTTTTAATCGTTATTTTGAAGATAGAGAAGTTAGAGATATTCAAGCATTAGAAAATCTTCAGGAAGATTTTCAGACTTTTCGAGAGGAGCAGCATAAGGAGAAAGTCTCCGCTGAAGAAATCGAGGAAGCCTTCAAGAAATACAAGGAAAAACGAGATGCTATCCATGAGTTTGAGATTGAACTTACGGATAATCAGATAGAGAAGTTGGTTGATGATGGTGTCTATATACAGGTTTCGTTTGGTATCAAACAGAGTGGACTCATCTTTATTTCTAACTACCAGCTAGATATTTTTGAGGAAGACAATCATAAAAAATATAAAGTCTACATTCGAGAAACGTCTTCTTACTTTGTCTATAATAAAGAAAACATGGATAATAATTGTTTCATCAAGGGTAGGACCTTAATCAGACAATTGAGCAACGATAGCCAAAAACTCCCCTATAGACGACCAACTTTAAAAAGTCTTAAAGAGAAGATTTCTGAAATTAATCTTATGATTGAACTATCTAACACGAACAAACAATACCAAGAAATCAAAGATGAGCTTGTATTAGAAATTGCAGAGATTGATATGCAGCTAGAAGAAACCCAAGAAAAAATCGCCACCTTAAACAAGATGGCGGAAGTCCTTATCACTTTGAAGAGTGAAGATCATGAGACTAGAAAATTAGCTAAGTATGATTTTGACCAAATGAACATGACGGAATCAATAATGTTAGATCGACTCAATACGGATATTTTAAAATTACAACAGGAACTTGGTAATGAAATTAATAAATATGAGGAGATAGCTAGAAGATTGGATTTGTTTGTGAAAATTATTAATACCAATAAATTTACAGTTCTAAAATTTCACGAGAATGCCTTACTAGAATAATATTATTTACGACTAATTAGTTAAAAGATAGAGAATAATTTCATTTATTTTTTATTTACTAGTTTATTAAAATGGTCAGTATAGTGTAATTTTAACTTATCTTCTCCTAAAATATCGAAGACTTGTATGGCTTGTTTCATTTTTTCAATTCCACTGGTTGATTGGCAACGTTTAAATTCAAAGTAACCAGTTGCATAGAGAAAAACTGTTTGTTCATAAAAGTTTAGTTCATTGTCCAACAATGTCTTTATCTTACTAATTAAATAGGAGCAATTAGAAAATTCTTCCTTATCAATGCTTAGAATGAAGCAATTAATAGCAAGCTGAGAGACAATCTGCTTATTAGTTTTATTCAGAGATGAGTAAATATAGTTATTTAACATCTCTTTAGTTAATAAGAAGTAGGAGTTGTAGTTAATTGTGCGTACACAGTTACCTAATAAAATGATTTCATAATAGCCCCATTTTTCAACTTTGAAAAGATAGTCTGTCAGATGAAGAAGCTCTTCATCTGATGGAATGATGTTCGAATCCATTGTGTGTAAAATAGATTTTACCATTGTTTTCTCAAAAGAATTTAGAGTGTAATCAGAAGTATCAGAAAGTAGACATGCTATATTATTGATACTTTGTGATGAATATTGCTTACGAATGTACTGTACTAGATTAGCAAATGATTCGGAACTGGTATAGTCGTCATTGTGTAAAACAAGGAACTCATCCAAAGTAATATGTAATTTGTCTAAAATATTGATTAGTCGAATACAAGATATCTCTGACTCCCCACGTTCAAAACGAGATATTTGTGATTTTGAAAGATGTTCATCTGCTACAGAGCATAGACTAATTTGTTTTCCTTTACGAACTTTTCTAAGTGTGATGCCAAGTTTTGATTTCATAATTTCCCATTTTCCCAACAAAAATTAAATCCGTTTTTATTTATTGTACAATAAATAAAAACGGAAAGGAAGTCCAAGTATGAAGAAAATTTCAAAATTTTTACCGATTTTGGTTTTGGTGATGGATATTATCATCATTGTTGGTGGGTAAGATGCTTAGGTGTACACCTAAGTCTTTAGATATCATCTAAAGACTTAGTACTGGTTGGAGGATACGATGAAAGATAGTATGATTAATTATTGGTTAAATTATTTTCCGGAGTATAGTTTAGAAACGTTTGAAAAGGAGTTAACAAAGCATTTAGGAGAGAATTATATCGAGAAACTTTTAAATTTCTATAAAGATTACGAGACTGTGGATGTAGATATTATATTTAAGTACGTTAGTTTAAATTTAGAGGCTATTCCAAAACAATTTAAAGAAATAATTGAAGAAAAATATTTATTTTCTTCAATTATTATACCGTTTATTAGCAAATATTTTTCTGAGTTTTCTTATACCATTTCCAGAAATAAGAGCATTGAAGATTCGGATGAATTTTTAACTTACTCTGTATTGGATGTTGCGGATAGAATCAACACTTTGCTGTATCGTTCAATTATTGGAGATATCTCTACTCTAAAAGCTAGAGGCGTTCTTCAGGGAAAAACTTCTGTCAACAGAATGGATTATTACAAGCATAAATATATAAAAGAAGAAAAAAATTTAGTTGATTTCTATGCAAAATTTTCCGAGTTAACACGTTTAACTTCCTATGTAGTAAAAAACACTTTTGAATTTTATTTAGAAATTATTCAACAATTTCAAGAGCAATATGTGAAAATTCTTGAACTATTTCAGTGTAAAACGGATTCTAAAGTATTGATTTCTAAAATAGAATTGGGAAATGGTGATTCACATAAAAAGAATAAGAGTGTGAGTAAAATTTTTTTATCAAGCGGAAACACTATAATATATAAGCCTCGCTCGCTTAATATTGAAAAATCGTTTGAAAAAATGATGGAATTCTTACGAGATCAAAATGCGATTTTAGATTATAAACTACCTAATATTATTTCAACTGAAAAATATGGATTTTGTGAATATATAGATACAGAAGAATGTATGAATGATTTGGATGTAAAGGGGTTTTATCAAAGAATAGGAGAATTGTTGGGAATACTTTATTCTTTGAATTCTGTAGATTTTCATTATGAAAACATTATTGCGAAAGGAGCTTATCCAGTTCCAATTGATTTAGAAACATTAATCCATCCTCAGATAGTGGATAGAAATAATGATTTATCAGCATTCAAAAAAGCTTCTAAAAAATTTGAAAGCTCAGTAATAACTACAGGGCTTTTACCCATTTTTTTAAAAGGAAATGAAGTTGGTGGTGTTAGTATGAATAGTGAGCAAATATCAACCTTTAAAACTGACTATATCAAGGATACTAACAGCGATAATATTCATATTGAGAGAGAGTATTATGTCATTTCTCCTAAAAACAACAATCCTATTATCAATGGTAAGATTGTAGATGCCAAAGACTATATTTTTGAAATTATAAAAGGATTTCAAGGTATATATAAATGGATTATGAATAATAGAAAGATATATATTGAAAAAATATATGAGCTTTTTAGTAACACAGTTGGAAGATTTATACCAAGGGCTACTTTATACTATTCACAATTGTTAAGGATATCACTAAGCCCAGAATTTACTCAGAAGCATTTTGAGAGAAAGATGTTACTTAGAAGATTATATATAGGAAGCGAAAATTCTGAGACAATGTTGATTGATTCAGAATTTAAAGATTTACTAGAAGCAGATATTCCTTATTTTTCTTTTATTATCGGTGATAATAAAATATTTGATTCTAAAGGGGTAGAAGTAAAAGGCGTAAATTTAACCAATTTTAAAGAAGATTTTAACAGTAAGATTTCTACTTTTTGTGATGAAGATTTAAAAGAACAGATTGGCTATATCAAGGATTCTTTTATAAGTAGAAAAAATCAATCTGACAGCAATGACATTAAATTTCAAACATATTATAATAAATTAAAACCAGAATTATGGTTGTCTACTGCTACTAAAATTGGAGATTTGATTATTGATAATTCAATTGAAGGAGTTAATGAGTACGGTCGAAAAGATTTGGCCTGGATTAGTGTAACAATGCAGGGTTTTGAAGAGGATGTTTGGTTACCTTCTGTTTTAACAAATGATTTGTATAGTGGGAATGCAGGAATTTCGTTATTTTTAATCAATTTATGGAACATAACAGGTAAGAAAAGATTTTTAGAGTATGCCAAGAAATCTGTTGAAACCTCAAAGGTATTATTGGGAAATAAGTACATTCACTCTAATCATTTAGTAGGGGCTTTTACAGGTGTAGGAGGGATGATATATTCACTTGCTGAAATTGCTCATCTCACTGGAGATGTAAAAAATAAAAATTTTATTAAAAAATCTATCTTAAGTTTAGATGAACTAATTTTAAGGGATACTTCAAATGATTTAATTAGTGGGAATACAGGGCTATTGGCTGTAATTTTAAAACTTGTTAATTCAGATTCATATTACAACACACCTGATATTAAATATGTTATTTCCAAAATAGTTCAAAAAATATTACATGAATCAAAGTTTGTAGACGGGTTAAGGTTTTGGGAATGTATGCCAAATAGAAATTATGTTGGTTTTTCTCACGGAAATGCAGGTATCCATTCTTATTTATTTAAGGCAATGAAATATTTGGGAGATAGTCGTGCAGAGGAAATTTTGCAAGAATCATTGAACTATGAAAAAAAATGCTTCTCTTCTCATAAAAATGATTGGTATAAATCTAAAGATGAAAAACAAATATCTTATACGTGGTGTCATGGATCACCTGGGATACTTTTAAGTAAATTATTATTGCTTTCTTCAGGATATAATTTAGATAATGACATTAGACTAAGTATTGAGAACACTAAAGCTTATGGATTTGGGAATAATCCTACATATTGTCACGGTGATTTAGGAAATTTAGAAATATTAAATTATGCTTCTAAACTACTTCATAAAAAGAATCTAAATAATTTATGTGCAAATATATATCAGGAACTATTTGATACTGTTCTTGTTAAAGAATGGGATAAAAAAAATTTAAAATCTTCGAATACATACGGTCTAATGGTTGGTTTATCGGGGTGGGGTTACTCCATGTTATCAAATTATACGGATCACTCTTTGAATAACTTTCTATGGTTAGATTGATACGTCTCTTTTTTCAAAAGCATTATTCTGGGCTATATAAATTAAAATTAGTTAGGAGAGAATAGTTAGATGGCACAAAAAGATTTTCCTCAAAAAATTAACAGTCAGTTATTAGAAGAAATTAGTGATAACAGTGCAGTTGGAGCGGGATGGGCGCAGCTTAGTTTTATAAGTGAAGCTCTTGGAAATAAAGGTGCAGTTTGCACAGGTACAATTGAATGTCAAAATAATTGTAGATAATAATATTTAGTGGAGAAAAATAATGAATAATAAATTTACAGGAAAAATTAATGAATTAGAACTCGAACAATTAGTTGGAGATAATCAAGTTGTAGGTGGAATAACCCCTACTATTATTCCCGCTACAATTTCTTTTGTGGGTGTTACATTTACCGTAACATTAAATGCTGGTGCATGTCCAACTTCCGGATGTACAAAGAGTTGCAATAAATAATTAAGTAACAACATTTTTGACGATATAGCCCAGTATAATGCTTTTGAATAGGAGATAATTATGACAGTTGAAAGTTATTTAAATAAAATTGAAAAATCAATTACTTCAGGTACTATAGAGGAAAATTATGAAAGTACATTTTATACTTTTAATAATCAATTTTCAAAGTACTTTATTAACTCTTTATCGAAAGATATACGACGTTATCTTTCAGAAGGATCTATAGAGATGCTAGAAAAACAATTTTATTCTGAGATATATTATTTGACAATTCGTACTTTGATTGATGATTTTTACAATTGGCAAAGAGTTAATGAGAGTGTACCGAAAGAAGAAAGATATCATAGATACTGTTTAAAATTAGGGACGGTTCCTTTTTTTAAAAAAATTAAGAAAGCATACCCAGTCTTATTTATTAAAATTTTTCATTTGCATCAACATACGATTAATTTAATAGAAGAAGCAATGTTATCAATCATTAGAGATAAAGATGAAATTAAGGAGCGTATAGGATTCAATTTTGATGATGGAATCAAAGAAATTGTACTTTCTACTGGTGATAGGCATAACGGGGGAAAGACTGCAGTTATATTTAAAAATAATAATGATGATAAAATTTTATATAAGCCTCATTCATTAAATAATGACGTATTTTTGGAGAATTTTTTTAGTTTAGTTAATAGAAGTTTACCTTTAAAATTATACCATCCTAAATCAATTTCAAAAAAAAATTATGGATGGCAGGAGTTTATAGAGTTTCAAGAATGTAATCTTGATAATGATTACGAAGATTACTTTTATAGATATGGTGAACTTCTTGCAATAGCTTATGCACTGCAAGTGACAGATCTCCATAAAGAAAACATAATAATGAGTAAGAATTATCCGATTGTTATTGATTCTGAGACTTTATTTACAAATCCAGACTTAAGCTGCAACAGGAATTCAACTATTCAAAACCCTGAAACTGTACATGATTTATTTCAAAAGTTTATCAAAGACTCAGTTTTAGACACATTATTGTTACCAAATAATTTTCAAAGCTCTTTATTTGATTTTGATTTAAGTCCGCTGACTAATTATCAACAATTATCTGAAAATATTACTAGATTTACAATAGAAAATGATTTTTCACATAATATTCATTTAAAAGAAGTACATGTAGTACTTCCGAGTAGTAATGTCAAAAAAGAAACTAATAAATTTTATGGTAAGATAATTGATGGATTCAAAGCTTGTTATACTATACTTGAAAATAGTAAGAATTATTTTATTGAAGAAATAAAATTATTGTCAGAAAAATATCCTCTATATCTGAGACAGGTTCTAAGACCAACTATGGTATATGTTAAGTTTTTAGAAGCTTCAACCCACCCAGATTACCTTACGGATATCAAAAATCAGAGAAAGCTATTTCAAAAACTTAATAGCTCGTTATATAAATTAGACAGTACTTTAGGCAAGCAAGTAGAAATTGAAATTAATAGTTTAATGAAAGGAGATGTACCGTACTTTTATACAAAATTTAATAGTCTGAGTATTTATTCTATGGAAAATAAAATTTGTAATTTTTATGCTACATCTATCCAAAGTAAACTACTTGAAAGATTTCAAAAACTGGGAAATAAGGATATGTTAAAGCAGTTGCATGTGATTTTTTTATCTTTATCGACAGTTAAAGATACGACTTTCTCTGACATAAATCAAAGCCCATTACACGATTTTATTATTCCTGTTAATGACGAAAATTCTCTAGTATTAAAGGTCGGCGACTATGTTAATCATCAAGTCGTTTGGAATAATAATAATGAGTTTTGCATACTTCCTTCTGTTAGTCAGATTGATGATAAGAAAGTTATTTTACCAGTTTCTTATTGCCTGTATGATGGTGGTGGAGTAGTTTTACTATTATATTATCTATATTTAAAATTCAACGAAGAAAAGTATAAGATAGTTGCGGATGGTTTACTAAAGGGGTTCGAGTCAATGATTGAAATTGAAACAAATAGAAACTTTTCGGCGTTTAATGGCATTGGATCAGTAATATATATATATTATTGCCTTTTTATACTAACATCGGAACCAGACTATCATGAAAAATATAAGTTTTACTTAGCAATGCTAGAAAAACAAGATATTCCGTTAGATCAACCAATTGATTTTTTAGGAATATCCAGTTTAATTATTTTATTGTGTAATATTTATAAGATAGAACATAGCTCAAAACTTTTTACACTATTAAAAAAGTGTATTAATTATTGTATTTCACAATTAGATAATATAACAGTAACAGGTTTAGCACACGGTTATTCTGGAGTAGCAATGTCATTATCATATTATTATGAAATTAATCCTAGTACAGATATATTAAAATGTATAGAGGAATTACTATATAAAGAAGATAAATTTTTCAATAATATATTAAAAAATTGGAAAGACATAAGAAGAAATCATAATGATTCCTTTCCTAATTTTTGGTGTTATGGAGCTCCGGGCATTTTATTAGCTAGAAAAGAAATTTTCGATAAAACTAATATTGGGAATAATGATTTATCAATAATTGAAAATGTATTAACTAATGTAGAAAAAATAAGAGAATTGAATTTATGTCACGGTTCTGTAGGTACTATCAGTTGTCTTGATGCAATATTGAAAGATGAAGAAAACCTATTAATAAAAGAATCTATAGATTTTTATTTTGATAATGTCGTTTCTCAGGTTATCAAACCAGAATTAAGTACGGATTTGAATACTATGAATACATTTTCTTTTATGCTGGGAGTATCTGGAGTTGTCTATGAAATATCTCGAAAACAAGATGATAGATTACTTAATGTTTTATTACTGGAGTTAAAGAGGACATGATGACTAGAAAAGTACCTAATATTGAGCAAATGTCTCAAATAGAATGTGGTTTATGTTGCTGCTTGTCCATACTACATTTCTATAAAAGCAAAGAGACATTACTAGATTTAAGACGTGATATAGAAAAAGGGAGAGATGGTTATAGTATAGGTGACTTGAAACAGTTATTGAATAAACGAAATTTTGATACTGGCTCATATCAAGTTAAAGATGTAAATAAAATTAGTGAACTTCCGTTACCATTAATAGCATTCTGGGATAATCAACATTATGTAGTTATTTACAAAGTAAAAAAGAATAAGGTCTATATAATGGATCCTTCTAAAGGATATATAAATTATGAGTTTAAGGAGTTTTCAAAACATTTTAGTAATATAGTACTGCTATCATTTCCTAACGAAAATTATCAATCTTTGAAGTCGCAGTTTCCTTCTCCATGGATAAGAGTATTCTCTAGTTTTTCAAAGGTAAAAGGTCGATTGATTTTGACGTTACTATTTTCAATAATAAGTTACTTAATAATACTTTCCGTACCAGTAATGACTTCAAAGTTTATTAATTCTGCATTAGGGAATACATTTTCTTTTCAAACCTCGTTTTTAATTTTATTTTCTCTACTTTGTTTGTATCTTATTTCTATCTTGGCTAGGAGTATGGGAATTCTATTTTCTAATATATTTTTTAGTAGAGATATTGAAAGTTTTACATTTAAGCATTTGCTTAAACTACCATATAGTTTTTTTGAACTCAGGGCAAAAGGAGATATTTTATACAGAATTTCTAGTCTTAGTGGTTTTAGGGAGCTATTTACTAACCAAGTTGTTGGGGGAGTAGTAGATATCGGGACTATTCTAAGTGTTGTAATATATATGTTTCTTAGTTCAAAAACATTATCAATTATAGCTCTTATATTGAGTTTAATCAATTTTTTGTTTCTGTTTAGTACTAGAAAAATAATGTATGATACGGTTAATAGAGAATTACAAGAACAATCATTGATTTACTCAGTAGAAACAGAAGCATTAAATACTATTTCTTCAATAAAAATATCGGGATTAGAAGATGAAATATATGAAAACTGGTCTAAGTATTTAAAAAACGTATTGACAAAGTATAAAAAACGAAGTATTGTGCATATTTTATACAATTCAGCTACTAATGTATTTCAATTGTTCGCTCCTATAATTATATTGATTTTTGGACTTGATAATGTTTTAAATGGAAAAATTTTATTGGGTGAGGTTGTCGCATTTCAAACCATGGCATCAATTTTATTTAGTTCAGAAATCTCAATATTTAATGCTTATACGCAGTATATTTTGGCAGCAGGATACTTAAATAGAGTAAATGATATCTGGCTTGAAAATGAAGAGAATGTTGAAAATGGTCTTAAAAAGTGTTCTTTAGAAGGTAGAATAGATATTAAGGACCTATCTTTCTCTTATTCCAAAGACTCAGCTCCTGTAATAGAAAATTTAAATTTGACTATTGAGTCAGGACAGAGAATTGCACTAGTCGGTCAACCGGGGTCAGGAAAAAGTACATTATCAAAAATACCATCAGGATTATATAAGATTGATACAGGAAAAGTTTTATTTGATGGTGTAAATATTAATCAAATAGATAAAAAAATATTAAGTCAAAATTTAGGAGTAGTTCCACAGGATTCGTTTTTATTGAACAGAAGTATTCTTGATAACATAACTTTAAAGCACGAAGTTACTTCACAAAAGATAGAGGAAGTTTGTAAAGCAGTTCAAATCTATGATGAAATCATGGCTATGCCGATGAAATTTAATACTATCATCTCAGAGATGGGGTCAAATATTTCAGGTGGGCAAAGGCAACGGATAGCACTGGCACGTGCATTAATAAATAATCCTAGTATTGTAATTTTAGATGAAGCAACTAGTGCTTTAGACACTATTAATGAGGGAAGAATAACAAAGTATATAAAAAGTCAGGGCTGTACTCAAATAATTGTAGCTCATAGATTGTCAACGATTAAGGATGCGGATATTATTTTTGTAATGAAAGGTGGTAAGATTGTTGAGTCAGGAAATCATAAGTACTTAATGGATCTTGGTGGAGAGTACTACAGCTTATATACAAAAAGGAAATGAGGTGTAAAGAAAATGAAGAAAGTAAATGAATATGTAATTTCAACAGCAGCCTCACTAGGGGTGATGATTGGAATAGTATTTGCAATTTTTTTAGATTTTCCAGTTGAATATGGTATTTCTTTAGGTTTGTTGAATGGAATAGTATTGGGTTCGCTGATTTTTTACAAAAACAATAAGAATTAAGCATAATTTTTTGCTGTAAACTAAGGAGTAGAGATGGCTATAGTTGAAATTATAAATCTAACAAAAAGCTTTAAAGATATTGAAGTTATTCATAACACTTCATTTTATTTAAATAAGGGAAAAGTATATGGTTTTGTTGGACCAAATGGGGCTGGAAAAACTACAATTATCAAAATGATTCTAGGGATTTTAAAACCAGATTCTGGGAAAATAACTATTTTTAATCAAACCGTAGAACAGAATTCCGAAAATATATTATCTAGGATAGGATTAGTTTTGGGACCTTCATTTTATGGTCATCTTGATGCTTATAAAAATTTGAAGTTAATAGCAAATATGAAAGGGCTTAGTTTAGATACTGAAAGACTTAATGAATATCTATCAATGGTAGGATTAAAAGATGTTAAAAAGAAAAAAGTGAAAAATTTTTCAATGGGCATGAAACAACGTCTAAGTATAGCTGCATCATTGTTAGGTAGTCCAGAAATATTAATTTGGGATGAACCAATCAATGGACTTGATCCACAGGGTGTAATTGAAATTAGAAGTTTAATCCGTTTTCTACAGGAGAAAAAAGGTATTACATTTTTAATATCAAGTCATATTCTTAGTGAACTGGATAAAGTGATATCTGATATTATAATTATAAATTATGGGAAAGTTGAATTTTTTGGTTCTTGCCACTACCTTTTACAAAAGTATAATTGTCGAAATCTGGAAGAAGCCTACTTAGCTTGTTTAGCTGGAGGTGAATATGATTAAATTAGAGTTTCTAAAGCAGAAAAAAAGCATCTTATGGTTTGTTCTTATTTTTCCAATAATTCTGAATGCTTTGTTATATATAGACTTAACTTTTAGGTATCGAGGTTATTTATTGGTGCATCAAAATGAACTTGCTTTATCTAATTGGCAGTTAATTTTTAAAGAACAAACAATATTTTATTTTTCTGAACTATTTTATTTAGTTCTATCTTTAATAATTTACGAAGTGTTTGCAGTAGAATTTAAAAATGATGCATGGTTAACCGTAATTTCATTGCCATTTAGAAACAAGTACACAATAAATTCTAAATTACTCATTACAGTGGTTTACACATTTACTTTTTGGTTGTCTGATTATATTAGCTTATACGTTATTGGGAAGGCTATTGATAACAGTTTAGAGATTGGTTTGATTTTCTTTTTAAAAACATTTACCATTCAATTAATTTCCTCGTTGATGATAATGTTATTATATTTTCTAACTTTAGTACTTATAAGGAAAATTTCTGGAATAATACCAATTGGTATTATAATGATGATTTTAACAATTAGCATATACTACAACGATTATAATTTTAAGATTTACTTACCATTTACTTATCTTTCTCATGCTTTTAGAGTGACTGAAAGTCAATTTTATATGATTTTACTATCTAATATAATAATCATCGTACTTTTTTATATATTAATTCGTAAATTGAACGAAAGAAGTTTTGAGATGAAACTTTAATAGGTAATAAAAATGAAGTTACTTAAAAATGAATTGATTAAGAGTAAAATATTTTTATTTATTATTGTTGACATCTGTATTCAGATTCTAGTCATTCTAGCTATAAAAACATATATTTTAGATATTTCGGCACCATACTCAGAGCTTGATTATAATAAGTATTGGTATGTTTTACACACTTTAATATATATGCCAATGATTTTTCCTATACAAATTTTGTATCAAAATCTAAGAGAGGCATTGATTGAAGATAATAATAATGGTTGGAATATCATGGTGATTAACACTAATAATCTCGTGAAAATCATCTATATAAAAGTAACGATAAATATCGTGAGATGTTTTATTTGTTATTTTGTTTATACAATTTTTTCTTTAATTCAATTAGGTGGTATGGGAACTGATATGTTATTAACCAATATAATATTTCCCAATATAATGTCATTTCTTTTATTTTTACCTATAGCTATCTTTATGCAAATTTGCTGTATAAGATTTGATTCCATTTTAGCAAAGGCCTTACCTAATATTTTGCTGATACTTATTGTTTTAATCACGTTTCAGAGTGATTGGAATATATTTATACCTGCAACTTATTATTATACAGAAATTCAGTCAACTACAAACTTAGGTATTAAATTATTAGTTTGTATCTGGATTATGGGATTTGAATTTTCCCTTCTTCCAAAACTAATAAAATTGAAAGAACAAAATCTAGTTTAAATGTTGCTCGAAAATTAAATAATTGAATACGATTAACAATGAAACAATACAACGTGAGTCATGACTTCAAAGTAATTGATTTTATGATTCTGGTTTCTTACGCTTAATTAAGCAAGTTGTATTCACTTTATCAAATTGTTATTACTCTAAAAAGCGTCTAACAGCTATAGAGTGTCTGTTTGCTTCTCTTTACTTTTATTTTAAATAATTCATTAACCTTCCGTAAGTGCCCAATAATAAGGTGTGTTGAAGAAGTCTGAGATAAAATAGTTCTCAGTCACAAAAAAAGCTATAGATTCCCATTGGTGAACAGCTCCCTGTCAAGTAGACAGTAAAATAATATAAAATCTTAAGCGACCTGATTCCTGAATTCCAGTGGAGTCAGGTTGTTTTTTAACCGTCTTTCTTAATATATTTTGGCTCTTTGTCAACTGTAGTGGGTTGAAGAAAAGCTAAGCTTGAGAAAG
>ERZ1023411.6-NODE-6-length-108702-cov-17.843015_pt1 | contig 108702 bp, 108 predicted proteins | sample MGYA00380509_ERZ1023411 | MGnify/ENA primary metagenome ERZ1023411 (study PRJEB33173, sample SAMEA4830334) | metagenome | study: EMG produced TPA metagenomics assembly of the PRJEB25223 data set... | reverse complement strand
AACTGACGAAGTCAGCTTAAAACACTGTTTTGAGGTTGCAGATAGAACTGACGAAGTCAGTAACCATACCTACGACAAGGTGAAGCTGACGTGGTTTGAAGAGATTTTCGAAGAGTATCATACGAAAAAGCCCTGTTCCTCAAGATGAGGAGCAAGGCTTTTTGAGTTTCAATTATTCTTCTGTTCCAAGGAAATTTTTTGCAACAAGGGCTGCAAGAACTCCACCAGCGATTGGTGCAAGGATGAAAATCCAAACTTGTTGAAGGGCTGCGCCGCCTACCAAGACAGCTGGTGCCAAGCTACGAGCTGGGTTTACTGAAAGTCCAGTAATCTTCAATCCGACAAGAATCATCGCCATCAATGACAAACCGATTACCAAACCAGCAATCGCGCCATTGCCCTTGCTTTCTGAAGTCACAGTCATGATAACCAATACAAACAAGAAAGTTGCGATGACTTCAAACAAGAAACCACCAAAGACAGTGACACCGTTTGCCAAGGCATTTTCACCAAGACTAGCAGTTGACATACCTGAGTTAGCCAAGAGGAAGAAGACAGCGCCAGAAGCGATGAAAGCTCCAACAACCTGACCAAGGATGTAGTTTACAAGTTCTGAAGATGACAAACGTTTGTTTACAAACATAGCAATCGAAACAGCCGGATTCAAGTGAGCACCTGAAACAGTTCCGATTGAGTAGGCTGCCACCACGATTGCCAAACCAAAGGCAAAGGCGATTCCAAGGTGACCAAGGCCATCAAGACCATTTCCAAAAACAACAGCTCCTGTCCCGACGAATACAAGCATGAACGTACCGATTAACTCAGCAACAAATTTTTTCATTTTCTTTCTCCTTTTTTCAAAAACTAGATACTAGTCTATCAAAAGTAGGAAAGGGTTTCAAGAAAATTGATTGGAAATTTTTTGAAAATCATAGAACTATTAACTTATCCCTAGTATTGAAAAGACTGGATAGCTTCTTTCAACTCATCTTGTAAACTATTTCTCTGGTCAAGTTGGACATAGACTTCCACCAGACAGGATCTAAAGTTGGAAAATTTGTAAAAATCCTCCCTTTCTTCTATCGGAAAATCAACAGTTTTTATCCAAGAAGCTACTTGTTCTTGCTCCAACTTCCCTTGTAAAATAGGTTCATAGATCACTCTTGCTAAACGCCAATCCTCATCATCTGTAAAAAGAATCGACATTCTTTTAAATAGTTGGCCAAGTATATCAAATACTTCATGAACTCTGTTTTTAGGAAAGTCTGGATGACAAACCACCTCTGTCAGTAAATCGGCTCCATGTGCAAAAGAATGAACCCAACCATACTGACTTGAGAAACCTGTTGTATCCTTTTCTTTTGAAAGATAGTGCAAGCCTTGATTTGAAAAGACATTACGAATTTCTAATTGTAATCCCTGATAAAAAACCGATTGCTGGTTGGCATCTGCAGACAAGAGATTTGCATAAACAAGTGCCCTAAAAGAACGTTCCAGTGTTGGCAGACCTACCTTATCAATCTCTTTATCTAGTCCTACATCAGATGAAACCCCTTCAGCAATGAAATGAAATTGTTCCTGTGTAAATAGCTCTTCCTGAATCCCTCTAGCAAAGCTTGTAAAAACAAGGTCATCGCGAATTTCTGGAGAAGGATCTCCCAAATGATCAAGCAACCACTGGATTTCCTCCTGGTTATAATTTGGTTTTTCTTCTGCTATTTTTCTTAGTAAATCTTGATACACGGTCAATACCTCTACATTTCTAGCAACTGTTCAAAAAGGCAGTCTTAAATGACTCAATATTGAATTCTCAATTAAATACAATCTGATATAAAATGACGTAAATAACTATCAATACCAGTTCTACAGTAAGTTCAAATTTAACATCACGACCTTCAACGACATTTTTGAAAATAGCTACAACTAAGACAAATAGAATGACGCTTAACAAGCCCATAAACATCATTCTAAAAAATTTTTCTATTCCCCTTACTCCCCCAACTCAGCACTGTAGGCGATAATCTGGTCAACTGTGTCAGACAAGAATTGGATGGTATCACGGAGTGGTTTGTCTGTTGAAATATCAGCACCGATAATCATGGCTGACTCAAGTGGTGTCTTGCTACCACCTGATTTGAGGAGATTGAGCCAGTCTTCAGCTCCAGTTTCTGAGTTTTTAAGATGAAGGTAACCAGCTGTCGAGATGACAAGACCAGCAGAGTAAGTGTAACTATACAAGCCCATATAGTAGTGAGCTTGGCGCATCCAAGTCAAAGCTGCATCGTCGTCGATTTCAATGGCATCGCCCCAAAAATCTGTCAAAACTTCCTTCATAATGCTGTTGAGCTTGCTTGCTCCAAAGGTCTCTCCTTCTTCAATCAATGTATACACCTTACGCTGGAAGGCGGCTTCCAAGAGGTGGGTGATGAAATTATGGAAGTAGGTGTCTGTCAAGCGATGAGCCAGAGCGAAGCGTTTTTGACGTGGGTCATTAGACTGGTTCTCTAAGTAATCACTGAGTAGCAATTCATTGAAGGTCGACGGTGCTTCAACATAATAGGTCGACATGTGGGCGTTGAAATAGCTTTGGTGATTGTCTGAAAAGATGAATTGACCAGAATGCCCGATTTCATGAATCAAGGTATAGACATCGCTCAAACGGCCTGTCCAGCTCATGAGTACATAAGGGTGTACGCGATATGGGTCCGCCGCATAACCACCGGAATCCTTGCCACTGTTAGCAGCAAAGTCCACCCAGCGCTCTTCTTGGTAACGAGCAACTTCCTGACAATATTCTTGCCCCAAAGGTTCTACCGACTTCATGACCAAATCATAGGCATCGTCAATAGTCACTTCAGGATTCAGGGCGCTGTCCAAGTCCAATTTCCAGTCTGCAAAGGTCATCTTTTCAAGACCATTTACCTTGGCAACATGCTTGAGGTATCTCTGAGCGACTGGTGCAAAGTCCTTCATGATGAGGTCAATCTGGCGGTCAAACATGACACGGTCCACTTCTTGTTCAGCTAGAAGATAGTCAAAGACAGAGTCATATCCCTTCATATCAGCCAAGAGTTTTTCAGACTTGACCTGAGCCAGATAGGCTGCTGCAGCCGTATTTTGGTGCTTACGAAGTCCCTCTGAGAAGGAACGGAAGGATTTCTCACGAACCTCAGCATCCTCGTGATTTTGGTAGAAATTCTCATAGGTGACAAAGCTGTTTTTGTAGGTCTTGCCATGGGCTTCAAAGTCAGCCATTTCAAAATCCCCAGCTCGCATCTTAGTATAAATGTCCTGCGGACTGTAGAAAACTTCACCGAGATTGGTCAAGGCCTTCTCCACATCAGCCCCTAGATAGTGGGCTTTTTTGATTTTGGCCTGACGAATGGCAGCTGTTAAATGTGGCAATTTACCCAAACGGTCCAAGACTTCCTCATCTGCTGCCACCAAGGCATCGTCAAAGAAGGTCAAGGCTACGCTGGCATCTGTTTCAAATTCCATCCCAGCTTGGGCAATATTGGCAAATTCGTCATTGCTATAGTCCGTCGTCTGAGGCATAAAACCATAGTTGCCAATATGGCTCATCTGAATGTAGATTTGTTCCAATTCCGCAAAGGCCTTCTCAAAATCCTCAAAAGTGTGAAGATTGCCCTTATAGTCACGGCTAAATTGGTTGATGTCTTCGCGAGCTTTCTCGATTGCACGCAAGAAATCCTCACGGTCTTGGTATAGGGCTGTTAAGTCCCAGAGTTCCTTCTCTGGAAATTCTGAACGGTGTTTTTGTTCCATTTTCTTCCTCTTATTTCTCTAATTCTACTAAAACACTAAGGGCTGATAAGGCGTAAAGCGGTGCTGTTTCTGCTCGCAAAATACGAGGACCTAGGCCTACCAAAACGGCTCCCTTAGCTTCAAAACTTTCGATTTCTGCAGGTGAGAGACCGCCTTCTGGACCAAAGATAAAGAGCAGTTTGGCTCCTGTGTCAAGACCAGTGATTGCTTGCAGAAGCGCAGCGGCTTCTCCTTCTTTAGCTGATTCTTCATAGGCTACTATGATAGAGTCAAACTGGTCCAGCTGAGCTAGAAAATCTGCTTTTTTCTCGAAAAGTTTAATACTTGGTACAATATTACGCTTGCTTTGCTCGGCTGCTCCAAGGGCAATTTTTTCTAGTTTTTCAACTTTTTTACCCAATTTCTTGCCATCCCACTTGGCAACTGACCAGTCTGCAGGAAAGGCCCAGATTTGGCTAGCACCCAGTTCGGTTACTTTTTGAGCGATGAACTCCAACTTGTCTCCCTTGGGAAATCCAGATGCGATGGTCACTTGGACTGGTAGTTCCACATTGTCATTTAATTCTTGGACCAACTCAAACTGACGATTTTCCATATCCAGCACGCGCGCCAAGCGCTTGATGCCATCATCAAAGACTAAGGTAACCTCATCCTCTTCTTTCAAGCGCATAACCTGAAACATATGCTTACTGGTTTCCTTGTCCTCGATAGTGACAGGAGAGATAGCACTGCCTTTTACAAAATACTGCTGCATGCTAGCCTCCAATCACACCAGAGATATCCTTGGTTTTCTTAAAGACACAGGCATTCCATTCCCCTTGAACCATGTGGGTTTCAAGGAAAAATCCAGCTGACTCAGCCGACTCGCGCACCATGTCCCACTTGTCCTTGATAATGCCACTCATGATCAGGTAGCCTTCATCCTTGACCAAACGATAGGCATCGTCTGTCAGATGAATGAGAATATCCGCCAAGATATTAGCTACAAGCACATCTGCCTCAATCTCAACACCCTTAAGCAAATCTCCAGCCGCTACATGGATATTTTCCATGCCAGGGTTGAGCTCAATATTTTCCTGAGCCACACGAACCGCCACATCATCCAGGTCATAGGCGAAAATTTCTTTAGCCCCCAGAAGCGAGCTGGCAATAGAGAGAACCCCTGAACCAGTCCCCACATCTAGCACCGTTTCGCCACCACGAAGAACCTGTTCCAAGGCAAAAAGGCTCATCTTGGTTGTTGGGTGGGTCCCTGTCCCAAAGGCCATACCAGGATCCAGCTTGATAATCTTTTCTCCTGCTGTTGCCTCATAGTCCGTCCATGACGGTACGATGGTCAGGTCATGGGTGATGCGTGCCGGTTCATAATACTTCTTCCAGTTGTCAGCCCAGTCTTCCTCAGCCAAGGCAGTCGTGCCCATCTTGACTTCTCCTAGGTCCATAAAGTCGGTCAATTCTGCCAGACGAGCCTGCAAATCCGCTTCAACTGCTGCTACATCAACCGTTTCAGGGTAGTAGGCGGTCACTACGATTTCTTCCTGTTGCTCCACCTCTGGGAAAATCTCGCCGAATCGGTCCACATTTCCCACATAGTCCATGCTGTCTTCAATTGCTACCCCTTGGGCACCTAACTCAATCAAGAGATTGGAAACCAACTCCTCTCCCTCACGCTTCACTGTAACTTTTAACTCTTGCCATGTTTCCATTATTAAGATACCAAGCCCGTAAAACACAAAGCCAAAATAGGAAACTCTCTGAAGACGTTTGTGTCTAAGAGAAGTTTATCTTTTTGGCACAGTGTTTAGGGCGGGTTCAGTTTAGAAATTTAACTGAACCATCCTTTCTAATCACTTACTTTTAAATAATCTTTTAATCTCTCTTGCAACTGAGGCACAACTTGACTGGAACTAAGAAATTCCTCAACATTCATCAGCTGATAGCCCTGTCCTTCATCTCCAAATACGATACTGTCAAACTGGTTCTGTGTCAACTGACCAACTAGAAAAACGGACTGTTTGTCTGCAAAAAGCATACTTGGGTAAACCTTACTCCAAAGCAGACAATCTTCAGTCAGATGAATGCCCAGTTCTTCATAAACTTCACGCGCTACACACTCAAAAGGACTTTCATCACCTTCACGTCCACCACCTGGCAGTTCCCACATATTGGCCCAGGGAATACTTGCCTTATCATCACGTAAGATAGTCAAGATCTTATCCCCACAAAACAAAGCAATCTTACAGCCTGGGAAATCAGAAATTTCTAGTTCCATCTTCAGTTCCTTCTAACATTTCCTTTTCCAGCTCTGCTAACAAGTTTTCATAATAGCGTTTCTCGTCCCTCAACATTCGACTACTATCCATTTTCTGTCTAGCAATCTTGAGAGCCTTACGAGTTCGATCTACATCTTTCTTTACCTTAAATTGATACCAAGCTTGTATCACTTGAAGATTGGACAGTTTGAGAGACAGAAACGATTTGACCTGTCGAATACTAGCATATTGCTCCGCTTGCTCAAAATCTCCTTCCAACAAGGCGATATGAAGCAGGGATAGTTGGGCAACTGTCTGCATCATCGGAGTAGTTGTCCTCTCAAGTAATGCTTGAAACTGCTGTTTAGCTACTTCTTCCTTCCCTTCCAAAATGGAAACTTCACCTTGCATACCTAATACACCATCCGCAAAACTCCCTCGTGCATCCTCAGGAACTGCTTGAACAAAGTCTTTCAAATCATATTCTTGAGGAGCCAGCAAAGTTTGAGCAGAATGTCTCAATACCAGGTAGGCGTATTTGGTATTTTCAGGGTGTTGTAGTAATTCCCAAATTTTTGCTCCATCGGTGATGTCGACTGGCAAAATGTTATTTAGGAAGAAAGATAAATTAAGAAAAATCCAAGTCCCTGCAAAATACCAGCTTCTTGTCAAAAATCCAAACACTATCGCCAATAATATCAAGCCGAGATGAACCATCAAGCCTCCTGAAAGCATCAGGATGATTCTTTGATCGCTTTCATCCTCTTTTAAACCAATGTATTGAGCACCAACATTTTTCAGAATGGCTGTTCTACTAAGATGAAACCTGCCTGACTTTTTGGTCAAAATAAAATGTCCTAATCCAAAAGCCACCAGCCGATAGCCTGTCAAGTAGCCACAAAAAGCATGACCCAGCTCATGAAGAATAAAGATTAAATACATGCTTAGAAGAGCGAAGGCATAACCAAAAGTAAAGGCTAAAACTGCGGAATACCCCAACTCTGCAAATGCGATTGTTCCACAAGCAAAAGCTAGCATAATAAAGACAACAGCTAGCACATAAACCAAATAAGTCCCAATTTTCTTCATAACACCTCCAACCAACTCCTAGTATCTTGGATAAGGATAAAATTCTCCCTCTTCCAAGCCAACTTTTCCTTCTTCAAAGACTTCTTGATTCCATTCCATAACAAATTCCTCTGCTTCTGGATCTTCCAAAAAGTCCATGAGGGTATCTAGCCCAACCTCAGCAGTATCTTTGAGGAAAAGGGCAAAATAAGCTAAAAACTCGCGAGAAAATCCTTTTTTAGGTAGATAAGGGATAACCGTTAAATAGTCTTCTGCATTGACGGTTGACTTAGCAGGATTGTAGAAAAGGACCGCTTCCTCAAAAAGAATGTCATCTGATGAAACCTCTCCGTCTTCATCCACCATCTCCACACCTGCAGCATTTTGTGCTTCCAATAGAAAACTCACTTCTACCGCATGGTTGCGTTTGTCCCAGCTAATCTCAAAGTCAAAGGGAAAGTTCTTGTCCAACTCTTCCTCTAAAACATCTAAAAATCCGTATGTTGCCATTTTGTCCTCTTTCTATGCGACTCTTTAATCGCCCCGATTGCTCGGAAATATGCTAAAATAGATACTACCATCTTACCACAAAATTATTTTATGTCCTAATTATACCATATTACCTCATTTAAACCCTTGGTATCAGTGATTTTCTTAAAAGTCTGATTTCTTCATTTCTCATAAAAATCAATATAAAAAGCCCGCGAAAGGGCTAATAAATCTATAAAATCAATAGGCGAGTAACTAGTACAAGTGGACGTGCTTTTTTATTGACTATTACCACGATACCACGCTTAATCTTAGGCTTGAACTTTCTTATCTGCAATAGCGTCTGTCAAAGTCTGAGAAAAGTTAAGTCCCATTTCTCGTCCCAACTTATCTGCCCATTTTGGTATGGTCAAAGTCTTTTTAATGGGTTCCTGACTTCCTAGGTATTCTGATACATCAACAGATACCATAGAAATAAAAGATTTATCAAGGTCATAGGTTGACACGAAATCTTCATCATCTTTAAAAGGATCATTATCAATTAAAGACAAGCTATTGATATCTGATGGCTGAGGTAACTCTCCATCACTCTCTATCAAATCTGCAACAGTTATCCCTAGCCACTCCGACCCCATAGCCAAAGCCTCAGAAATCCCCTCTCCTTGTGTAGCTGAGTATTCAAAATCTGGGAAATGGACAAAATAAGTCGCTTCTGTTCCGTCTGTGTCGTCATAATAAAATAAAGCTGGATACGTAACTAACATTTCACTACCTCCATATCAAAAAGCAGGGACTGAATTTTACAACCCAGCTTGCTTTCTTATCCCTCTTTCAGTGTACTTATTCAGCTCACCATGAAGGATTGTGATAGGTCTTTCCCCTTGCTTCTCGATTTTAATATGGGAGCCTTTACCGCCTCTAGTCTTTATCCAACCATGGGCCGTAAGGAGTTTAACCATCTCTTTTTGTGTCATAGGTATAGCGCTTTTACCTCCTGACAACACCATTACAACACGTGTTACACGTATTGTAAAGGAGTGATACTTATTATTCTATTATACATAAAAGCCCCTAGATGTGGTTCTAAGGGAAGCCAATTTATTCAGACCTATTTTTCTAATGAGTAGTAAAAACTGCTTCTTTATCGAGCAATTCATCATCTGTATAGTCAATTGTAAAAGTATCTCGATCTAAGACAGATTGAGGCGGAGTTGAATGAATCATAGGACCACTGCGTACTCTATATTTTTTATCTCCAATTTTTACAAACTGATACTCTTCGAAAATCAAATTCAAACCACGTCAACGTCGCCTTACCGTACTCAAGTACAGCCTGCGGCTAGTTTCCTAGTTTGCTCTTTGATTTTCATTGAGTATGATTAACTCTCAAGTCTTCAAAATCAGGATTTTCAACAGTTATTACAAGGAGGCGATTTACTACTTCAAAAACATCAATTATTCTATTTTTCATATTTTTTCAACCCATTATTAGAATAAACTTCTTGGTAAGCAAAATCAAGTTTAGATTTAATGTTTTCGTACAAATCTAAAATCTCTTTTGGAGTATCTTCCCGGAAGAAAAGTTTTCTTTTCCCTGAAATAACTTGATCACTAAGAATCCAATGACGAATTTGTTTTGTAAAAATCAAAATTTCCTGACTTGGTCCATCATTTCCATTGCTTATCACCTCTCTTTTCATTATAGTTCATACAATGACATTTAGCAATATTATTTCTCAAGTCAGCACTTCCACTTCTTTAGGCTCAACTATCCTATTTTGAGCTTTAAGGAAAATCAAATCTCTCATGCTGATACCTCTCCTCATTAAATTAAATAGTAAAAAAGATTCTATCTCACTCCCTGATTATTACAAAACCATTGAAATATCACAACTAATAGGCTAGAATGGACATAGTAAGATATAGTAGATGAGTCATTCTACTCAAATCCACGTTAGAAAGGACTGCTATGCCAGACAATCTCGCGCTTCGCATGCGCCCTAAAACCATCGACCAGGTCATCGGTCAGGAGCATCTGGTCGGACCTGGAAAAATCATCCGCCGCATGGTGGAAGCCAACCGCCTGTCCTCCATGATTCTATATGGCCCTCCTGGAATCGGCAAAACCAGTATTGCCTCTGCCATCGCTGGAACGACCAAGTATGCCTTTCGAACTTTCAATGCGACAGTTGATAGTAAAAAGCGACTGCAAGAAATCTCGGAAGAAGCTAAATTTTCTGGTGGTCTCGTCCTATTGCTAGACGAAATTCATCGACTAGATAAGACCAAGCAAGACTTCCTCTTGCCTCTCTTGGAAAGTGGACTGGTCATCATGATTGGAGCAACGACTGAAAATCCTTTCTTCTCTGTCACTCCTGCCATTCGTAGCCGAGTTCAAATTTTCGAGTTGGAACCTCTGTCTAACCAAGACGTCAAAGAGGCCCTGCAGATAGCTCTAAGTAACCCTGAACGTGGTTTTGATTTTCCAATAGAACTAGATGAGGATGCGCTGGATTTCATCGCAACCTCTACAAACGGAGACCTTCGCTCTGCCTTTAACTCACTGGACTTGGCTGTTCTCTCTACCCCTGAGAATGACGAGGGCATTCGCCACATCACTTTAGACATCATGGAAAATAGTCTTCAGAGAAGCTACATCACTATGGACAAGGATGGAGACGGTCACTATGATGTTCTATCTGCCCTGCAAAAGTCTATTCGTGGCTCAGATGTGGATGCCAGTCTCCACTATACTGCCCGCTTGATTGAGGCTGGGGATCTGCCTAGTCTCGCTCGTCGCTTGACTGTTATCGCCTATGAAGATATCGGCTTAGCCAATCCTGAGGCCCAGATTCATACCGTGACTGCTCTGGATGCTGCCCAGAAGATTGGGTTCCCAGAAGCCCGCATTCTCATTGCCAATGTCGTGATTGATTTGGCCCTTTCTCCAAAATCCAACTCAGCCTATGTAGCTATGGATAAGGCACTTGCTGACCTCAAAACATCAGGGCACTTGCCTATTCCGCGACACCTGCGTGATGGGCACTACAGTGGAAGCAAGGAACTGGGGAATGCCCAAGACTATCTCTATCCACACAACTATCCTGGAAATTGGATCAAGCAAGACTATCTGCCAGAAAAAATTCGTAATCATCACTATTTCCAAGCAGAAGATACTGGTAAATATGAACGGGCTTTGGCTCAAAGAAAGGAAGCTATCGATCGTTTGCGAAAAATCTGAAATCCTTTTCAAAAAATTGCACTTTCCTCTTGATTTTTTTTGAAAAAGTGGTATCATATAAGTATAGAAACGCTGTGGTGTACGACTTCACACTTAAGTGTTGACCGACTATTTTTTGTATTATTAGGGAAACAAAAGTCTTCTAACAGCATGTAGGCCGTCTCACACGGAAACAGCTTCAGTTAGAGCGAGTTGCCCACCTGCTTAATTGCGCGGGTTCAATACAAACCGTGAAGTTTCGGCACCAATACAGCTTTTTTCTTTGCCTCCTTAGCTCAGCTGGCAGAGCAGCGGACTCTTAATCCGTGGGTCACAGGTTCGATCCCTGTAGGGGGCATCTAAATACAACAGGAAAAGTCTTGGAACCAAGGTTTTTTTTGCTTAAATAAAATTTTTTTCAAATTCTTTAGAAAACTAGTTTAAATCATAATCCAACACCAATTTTACAAATACCATAAACTAAGCTTATATACCCAAAACACAAAAAGTCCTCTTTCCACTATTTTAGAAAGAGAACTTTTTCTTTAGGAGAAATAACTTAATTTTTAATCAATTCGTGATAGCTCAGCTGGCACCGTTAAGTAATAAGTTGCAGTCAAGCTTGCTTCACCTTGATTGACAAAAATCTCGATGGAATTTTTATCTAGAACAACTTCCAATTCTTTAGCTTCAATATCTACATACCGTCGACTAGTGTCCTGTTCTTCTTCACCTAGAATTTTTTGAATAAGATGGCTACGATCAATGTAAACTTGCTGCGCATTACTGTCATAACCAAATTCAAGATAATCTATATCATTTCCTAAGTGGTAATGACAATCTTTATCTATTTGGATTTGATATTGGCCTTTTTTAACAGGGAATTGTCTTAGTTTGCCATCTTCCAATCTTAGAATTCTAGGTAAAGTCATGGCACATGCCCATTTGTGTTCTTGGTCATGGGTTGGAAGGGTACGCCCCCATGTCTGCATCCAAGCAATCAGGATACGACGATTTTGATCGTCCAACAATGTTTGAGGCGCATAGAAGTCTTGGCCATGATCAATTTCTTGAACTGATTCTGGGATAAAACGTTTTTCTCCCCAATCTACCTTACCCGTGAACAAAAGCGATGAGTTGATGTTATGATATGAGTCTCCCTCACGCTGATAACGCATGGGTGACATAATAAGGCAATCTTTCCCATCTAACTCGAAGTAATCTGGGCATTCCCACATAAAGCCTTGGTGTTCTACCCCTTTTAAAAAGATGGATTCGAACTGCCATTCTACTAGGTTATCGGACCCTAGTAGAACGATACAGCCCACATTATTCTTGTGTTTGGCAGCTACTACGGAGTAATAGCGTCCATCTTTTTCAAAGAGTTTTGGATCACGGAAATCAGCAGCAATCAACTCATCTGGCAAGTCTGCTCCTGTTGCAACTGGATTTTGTTCAATCTTTTCAAAGTGAATCCCGTCGTCTGAAAATGCCATATTTTGCACTTGGCGGACACCGGTTTTTTCTTCGATATGCCCAGTGTACATGAGCCAGAGGCGATCATCCTTGACAATGGCAGAGCCTGAGAAACAACCATTTCGGTCATAATCTTGATCAGGAGCAAGTGCCACTGGCAAGTGCTCCCAAGTCACCAAGTCCTTACTTTTAGCATGTCCCCAGTGCATAGGTCCCCAAACACTATCATATGGATAGAATTGATAAAAGAGATGGTATTCTCCACGAAAATAAACAAATCCATTTGGATCATTGATCCAACCAATCTCAGCTGAAAAATGTTCTTCAGGCTTATATTGAGTATTAACGAGATGTTTATTTTCTGCTATAAAACGATTGGCTTTTTCTACTGTAAATGTTTTATTTATCATAAGTATATCCTATTTTATTCCAGTTCCGGAACCACCCAGACCTTGAACAATATATTTCTGAGCGACTACATAGACCAAAATCAACGGAATCGTTGAAATAGTTAATACAGCCATTACCTGATTGATATAAACTGGTTGAGTTGTATTAATAGTTGTAATTGCAACCTGCATTGAAAATTTAGAAGAATCTGTCAAAACCATCAATGGCCAGATATAATCATTCCAGCTTGAAATAAATGATAAAACACCAACTGTAGCAACTGCAGGTTTAGACATTGGAAGCATAATTCTAAAGAAAATTCTAACGATACTTGCTCCGTCCATCTTTGCAGACTCAAGAATCTCTTCTGGAATTGCAATAAAGAAATTCCTAAATAAGTAAATATTAAATACACTCGCCAATCCTGGAATAATAACTGCAAAACGATTATTGACCAAACCTAAGGAATTGATAATGGTAAATTGTGGAATTAACACAGTTTCCACTGGAATAATAAGTAAAGCAAGTAAGAAACCAAATAAAATTTTCTTACCTGAAAAATTGACTTTTGCAAAAGCAAAACCGGCCAGTGCATTGACAATAATAGAACCAATAGCAAACGTTCCAGCATAAAAAATGCTGTTCCCTAGATATGTAAAAATACTAAAGCGCTCAAATACTTCCTGATAAGGTTTAAACCAATCAGCGGGATTTAAACTTGGTAAGAAGGCTTGCCAACTAGTCAAATTTTTATAAACATCCGCTTCTGGCTTCATAGCTGAAACTACCATCCAAACCATAGGAAAAAGGAAGAGTCCTGCCAATAAAGTTAACAGAATATATTCTAAGATTGTTGTTGGTTTAAATCGTTTCATCTTAGTCATCCTCCTTCAGAACGCGACGTTGTACTAAGCTAATCATACCAATTAACGTTGTAAATACTAAAGCGATTGAGCTAGAATATCCTACAAGACGATCAGTAAAACCTTGTTGATAAATATAGTACACCATAGTAATTGTTGAGTTTAATGGCCCACCTTGCGTCATAACCATTGGTTGTACAATCAGCTTAAAAGCAGAAATTAAAGTTGTTAACAATACAAACAGGGCTGTTGGTTTTAGTAGGGGCATCGTGATATAACGAAACTGAGCCCATTTTGAGAATCCATCTAATTCAGCAGCTTCATAGACATCTTGTGGAATATTCTGCATTCCTCCTAAAAATAAAAGCATCTGATAACCTGCACCCTGCCAAGCAGAAACAAAAACAATTGCATACATAGCTTGTTTAGGACTAGTCAAGAAAGGTTGAGAAGCAATACCTACCTTATTTAAAATAGCATTTAATAAGCCACTATTTGGATTTAAAAGATAAAGCCAAAGAATAGAAATAACTACCAAGGACATGACAACTGGAGCAAAAAAAGCCACTTTAAAAAACATATTTCCTTTTCGCTTTTTATTGACAATCAAAGCCATTCCTAAGGCCGCTCCCAATTGAACTGGAATAATCCAAACAACAAATTTCAAAGTATTCAAGAAGCTCTTTAAGAAAATCGGATCTTTTGTTAATCGAATAAAATTCTCAAATCCAACAAATTTTCTTTCATCTGGTGTCAACAAATAATAATCTGTAAAAGTGTAATAAATGACCATTCCAACTGGAATTACCAAAAAGATACCTAATAAAATTAAAGCTGGAGCTAAAAAACTATAACCTAGTATGTTATCTTTTATTTTTTCACGTCTTTTTGTATCCACAACAGTTTCTTTACTCATATCCATCTCCTTTAATCATATATATCAAACTAGGCTATTAACAAGAAAGGGGAAGGTAGTTCCAAACATTTTCCTTCCACCTTCTTTTTTACAGATTATTTGAGTGACTGATCAATAGCAGTTTGCATTTCTTTTGTACGAGTATCCAAGACTTTTTGCACATTTGGATTTTCTTCATAATAGCTAATATCTTGCATTGCTTGTTGAAAAGCTCGAGAAACCTGAGGATATGCTACGACAACTGGGCGAGCATGAGCTGTTTTTGAATTTTGTTCCATCAAGAAACGCATTGGTTCGGATACTTTATCTTTGATATTTTCAATTGTAGATTTACGAATTGGAAGGACCGAATTCCCCAAGCTAATAATTTCACTTGATTCTGTATTTGTAGCAAATTTAACAAATTCAGATGCGGCCTCTTTTTTATCAGATTTTGTCGTCACAGCTAATTGCCAACTACCTGAAGGGGATACTAATTTTTTCGTCTTACTAGATACTGGGTAAGGAAGGATACCAAAATCAATATCTTTGTAGTTTGTATTCATGTCAGCAATCGTCCAAGAACCACTCAAAAGCATTGGATACTCTCCTGTTTCAAAACCTTTTTCGACTGGACTAACAGTTGTATAGCCTTCTTTTACAAGATTTTGAATGAATTGAACTGCTTCTACACTCTCTTTGGAGTTGAAGTATCCTTCTGCCTTTGTTCCATCTTCGTTTACGACAGAACCATTATTTGACCAAATCAACGGCATATAAGCATATGGCAACATTTCATCGTTTGAATTAATACGAAAATCAATTGCTGGTTTGTTATAATGATCTTTCAATTTTTTAGCAATCGTATTAAATTCGTCCCATGTCCATGGCTTTTCTAGCGTTGGAAGCTCTGATTCCGCAATTCCGGCCTCTTTGAACATTTTTTTATTGTAATAAACACCAACATTCGATTCAGAAAATCCAAATGCATAGAATTTCCCATTATAAGTTCCCTGTTGTTTAATACTGTCCAAAACATCATCCATATTATTATCTTTTAGATAATCATCTAGCGGAGTAATTACTTTAGATTTTGCATAAGCTGCCGTATTTGGTCCATCAAGGGTAATAACATCTGGAAGACTATTAGTCGTAATAGCAGCATTAACCTTGTCTTCATATCCTCCACCACTACCACTACGAGGAATATACTCAGTTACAACCTTGTACTTACTTTTTCCTGATTGATTAAAGTTATCAACAACTTTTTGCCAAGCTTTTCCTTCATTTGTTTCGTCAGAGAATTGTACCCAGACTTTAATATCATTTGAAGAACTCGCTTGTTTTGAGTTAGTTCCTCCACTACAACCTGCAAGTATAGCTAACGATAGCCCCGCAACAACAGATAACATTGTACCTTTACGCATCATTTTCCTCCTTTTTGAAACGTTTCATTTTTTATTTATTTTTTAAACAAGCTTCTAGCCTATTTTTGAAACGTTTCATTTGTTGATTATATTATAACAGCGCTTTCATTAATTGTCAAGCGCTTTTTAAATTTTTTTTGTTGTTTTATCTCCCCAAAAATATGTGGGAATTACGATTCGTTTTTCTAGAATCTCTTCTCGCTTAATCATTTTCAGTATCATTGCAACAGATTCTTTTGCCATCATACCAATATCTTGAACTATTGTAGACACTAGATAAGATTGATCGACAGAAGTTTTTAAACCATCAAACCCAATTATCTGGTAATCATCAGGTGCTATTTTCCCCAGTTCTTTCATAACACTAATAACTCTCAGAGCCATCATATCATTTATTGTAAATATACCATCAATTTCTTTATGAGATTGCAAAAAAATTCTTATCTGATCTTCAGGATTTATTAAAGGTTCTTTCATTTCAAAATTATAGACATCTACTCCTAATTCCTTAGCTTTTTCTCTGAATCCTTTACTTCTGAGTATAGTCTCATTCTCATACATATTAATTGAACCAATAAAAGCAAGGTGCTTATTATCCCTTCTAACCAGTTCCTCTGCTGCAGTTTGTCCTCCTTTGTAATTTGCTGAAGTAACATAGCATACATTTTCCGAAAAATGTCTATCTATACTTACAAACGGTAAATCAGATAAAATATATTTGTCAATATCAGAATATGTAATACCAATAATTCCATCCACTTTATTTTGTTTCAACATTTCGATATATTCGATTTCATTTTGTGAATCGCTATCAGCGTTACAAATAAATAATTTATAATTATATTTTAATAACTCTTTCTCAACATGATAGGCAAACTCCGAAAAAAATGGATGCCATATGCTCGGAATAATCAAAGCGATAGTTTCTGTTCTATTCTTTTTCATACCTCGAGCATAATTATCAGGGATATAGTCCAATGTTTTTATAGCCCTTTGAACTTTCCTTAAAGTTACTTCTTTAATGCCTTTTTCTTTATTAATTACACGTGAAACAGTTCCAACACTAACTCCTGCTTCTAAAGCAACATCTTTCATGGTAATTGATTTTCTTTGTTCTACCATATTATCACCTCCTTTCAATATATAGTATCATGCAAATGCTTTTTAAGCAACTATTTCTCAATCATTTTTGGCCAGATCATTTATCCCATCATGAATAAAATCACTCCAATTAGCTTTTGAAAATACTTCAATTTTCATGTGTAAACATCTACATAAAACAGGAAAAGCCTTGGTTTCATGGCTTTTTTCGTATCTTCTACAAAAAAAGCAAGAGTTTTAGAGGGCTATAAATCTAGATGTACATTTTGCTTAAATGATTGAAGGTCTTTTCTTAACAAAAACACCCCAAAAATTAGATTTTTTCTGTCTAACTTTTGAGGTACAGTTCAAACGCGAAATAGCGTTTTTTTGTTATTTTTGGTTACTCATCTAATCGAATAAACATCATGGCATTTAACAAATATATGAGTGAGACCGTGTTTATATTATTTGAATAGATGAGTCTCTTATTTTCAATAGGAGGAATAATAAAATTAGAAATAATGATATCATAAGGTGAATCTTCTAAAGATTCCTTTGATAATTCTAATTCAGTCCAAACTTCCAGTTCAAAATTATTGCTACAGTAATAAGAAAGTGTCTCTGCAACGAATTTTGCATGATACTGATCAAAATTACTCATAACCAAAACCTTTAGTTTAGGCTGATTTTGTAGCAAATTAATCACCAAATGTTTGGTATGAGTGATGAAGGTATAAGATAGATGATTTACCATCATTGAACTAGAACAAACCTCAAGAGTCTCTAAATAGTGAGAAAGCTCTTTTTTTACATCTGAAACAAATTTTGGAAAAATATTTTGAAAGTTCCTGATTGTATTCCCTTTTTGATCAAATAAAATAAACTCAGTAAACAACTCTTGACGATACAGATGTGCGGTATTATGCAGATGCCAAATCAGATTATCCTTATTCTCCATTTCAATCTGATACTTGACTGAAATCTGATCAATAAAATCACTCAATAGATGGTAAGATTTTTCAACATAACTATCCTTTTTTACGCATTTCATAAAGAGACTTTCATCTATGAAAAACATTTTTTGAAAGTAAGACACAAATAATTGGCAAACAACTTCTTCATCTAAAGAGATATTGTATTCTGATTCAAAACTCTGAGCAACACCTTCTATTCCTTCTGCCTGCATTAAAAAATCCAAACTTTGGTCGTTAAAAGAATCTTTATCTACTTCCATAAAATGACCAAACTTTATTCTATATAGGTTCGTAACTAGGAGCAACTTTAGCATTCTATGCGTTGACAAATTCATTGGAAAGCTTGTTTCCTTATAAACCAATTCTAACAATTGAGATAGTGGCTCTGATGAAAAATTTTCAAATGGCCATTCTAGGAAATAATATTTTTCTGAAAAATATTGTGCAAAAAAGTAACGAATGTCTCTCTCATTTCCAATGATTTGAACAGGGGTCAGACTGACTTCAAATTGAAATTGCCTTTTAATCACTTTATTGATTTGGCTAATAATACGATAGAGCGAAGATGAACTGATATAAAATTCTTTACAAATACTCTCAGCTTGACAACCTTCATTAAAGAAGATGAATTCTAAAATCGAAAAATGAGTTGAATGTTTAAAGAAATGATGGTAAACCATTTCAATATCACTATCATCGGTATTAATAATGCGTATACCATTAGTAGAAGAATGAAAAATCAAGTCAGGAAAAGCAGATTTAACATGGGATAGATCATCTTTGACTGCACGTTCTGTACAATTTAATAACTCTGCTAGTTCAGAACGATGAAACCAACGTTTATGTTCAAATAATAATTCTAATAATTCTAATTGCCTATGACTTTTTTTAGATAATAAATCTCTCATGAATATCTTTCTCTCTTTATAAATTATCGGATTAAACCTCTTGCAATTATACCACAAAGAATAGGTATAGCATGATATAACGACTTTTCCTAAAATCTTTTATTTCGTATAATAACACTACGGAGACAATATATAAACAATTTTCTTATTTTACCGTCTATTGAGGGCGTGAATACAGAATCAAATTCAAGTCTAAAGATTATATTTTTAATTTTAAAAATTATATAATAGCAACAATTAAAGAATTTGATTTTTTAAAATTATATAATAATAACAATCGAAATAATTGACTTTTCTATATTAAAGTTATATAATAGTATTAATCAAAGAAATTGATTTTTTGATATTAAAATAAAAAAGGAGGGTAGGCAGTGTTGTGATCAATTATTGCTGGAGGTCTTATTGGTCTCTTGGCAGGTAAAATCACTAAAAAAGTAGTTCTATGGGAATCATCGCAAATGTATTCGCTGGTTTAGTCGGGGCATATGCAGGACAATCTCTTTTAGGTAGTTGGGGTCCATCAATCGCTGGAATGGCTTTGCTCCCATCTATTGTAGGTGCAGCGATTGTGATTACTGTAGTGTCATTCTTTACAGGTAGAAAGTAAACTTTTCGCCAGTAAAGTTAGCAAACTATTTTTAAATCAATGACGGGAAAAATAGTTTAAATGTTAAATCGAAAGGATTGTATATGTCAAAAGCAAAGAAAATATGTTTCATTATTTTCTGTATTTTAATCTTGACAATTTTCCTTCCTGTTTTGATAGATTATCATCAAGTTAGTGATCTAGGTATTCATCTACTTAGCTGGAGACAGAACTCCGTAGTTGAATTCTATCTTGCTAGATATGTCTTTTGGGGGACAGTGGTTCTATCAACTTTAGTTTTATTATCCATTTTAGTTGTGATGTTTTATCCTAAACGTTACTTGGAAATCCAACTTGAAACTAAAAACGATACATTAAAATTAAAGAATTCGGCAATCGAAGGTTTTGTTAGAAGTTTGGTGAGTGATCATAGATTGATCAAGAACCCAACTGTTCATGTAAATTTACGAAAAAATAAATGTTTCGTTCATGTAGAAGGTAAAATTCTTCCTTCAGACAACATCGCTGACAGATGCCAAATAATTCAAAATGAAATAACTAATGGATTGAAGCAGTTTTTTGGTATTGAGCGTCAAGTAAAACTTGAAGTTGCAGTAAAAAATTACCAACCAAAACCTCAAAACAAAAAGACTGTTAGTCGTGTGAAGTAAGGAAGTAAAAAATGGAATGGCTTAAACAATATCGATATCCAATTATCGCTGGTCTCATAGGCGTATTTCTGGCTTGTTTGATTGTCTCCTTTGGCTTCTTCAAAACAATATTTGTATTGATTTTAGGAGCACTGGGAGTTGCAGCTGGATTATATATCGAAAAAAACTATATAGATAAATAAAAAAATAAAAATTACTAATTTAATTAAAGGAGTTTCATATGTCAAACGAAAAAAACACAAACACTAACGTAGAAAAGAAAGATGCTACTGTTGTAGCTCACGAAATCAAAGGGGAACTTACTTACGAAGATAAAGTTATCCAAAAAATCATTGGTCTTTCACTAGAAAACGTTTCAGGTCTTTTGGGAATCGATGGTGGTTTCTTCTCAAATCTTAAAGAAAAAATCGTTAACAGCGATGACGTAACAAGTGGTGTTAACGTAGAAGTTGGTAAAACACAAGTTGCAGTTGACTTAAACGTTATTGTTGAGTACCAAAAAAATGTTCCAGCTTTATATTCAGAAATCAGAGAAATCGTATCTTCAGAAGTTGCTAAAATGACTGACTTGGAAATTGTTGAAATCAACGTAAACGTTGTCGACATCAAAACTAAAGAACAGCATGAAGCAGACTCAGTAAGCCTTCAAGATCGCGTATCTGACGTTGCTGAATCAACAGGAGAATTCACTTCAGAACAATTCGAAAAAGCTAAATCTGGTCTTGGATCTGGTTTCTCAACTGTTCAAGAAAAAGTTAGCGAAGGTGTAGAAGCTGTTAAAGGTGCAGCAAATGGTGTAGTATCTCACGAAAACACTCGTGTAAACTAAGATAAAATAAATATAACAGGAGAAATTATCATGTCAGTAGAAGAAAAATTAAATCAAGCTAAAGGTTCTATTAAAGAAGGTGTTGGGAAAGCCATCGGTGATGAAAAAATGGAAAAAGAAGGAGCAGCTGAAAAAGTTGTTTCTAAAGTAAAAGAAGTTGCCGAAGACGCTAAAGACGCTGTAGAAGGTGCTGTAGAAGGTGTTAAAAACATGTTGAGTGGCGACGATAAATAAGGTTAAAAGTTACTTTATCTTTTTTGGTAACATTAGTCAAAAGAGTCTGAGTCAAGATGATTCTCAGAAAACAAAAAGCTAGAGATTCCCAATTGCGGAACTCTAGCTTTTTAATTTTGCCTCTTTCTCTTATTATATTTCAGCAGGTTGTTGGCCATGAGTATGAATCCCATGTCAATTCTCACTTGACGCTTACCTCTCAGATGACATCTCTTATAACCCAAACAAACCTTTATCTGCCCAAAGACAGATTTCATATCAATCTTACGTTTAGCGAAAATTTGTCTACCCTTGGAAGATAAAAGTGCCTGATATTCTTTAGTTTTTAAACACTGGTAACGTTCATTCATATACAGTCCCTTTTGAGGGGCTGATTCAGGTTCATAATCGCAGTCAACATTGATTTCAAGGCTGTTTGCTTTCTATCTCCCCTTTTTTATGATGTATTTTCGTACAGGTTCTTCAATAGTTTCTATAGTAAAATGAACCAAAAATAGTACACATTACAGTATAATGTTCTTGTGGCATATTCATTAGATTTTCGTAAAAAGTTCTCTCCTATTTGTGAGCGAACAGGTATAGTCAATTGATTGTCAGTTTGAAGACCAAGAGTCGTAAGGCAAAGGATATGGCAGAATCCATCCAAGGGTGGCTGGCACAATTTCTAGTGAACCTCTTTAAATCTATTACGTTTGACTGTGGAAAAGAGTTTTCAAAATGGAAAGATATTTCCAATCATCACGACAGTGAGAGCTTTTTTGCGAATCTAGGATGTCCAAGACAGCGGTGTCTCAACGAACATTCAAATAGACTTTTAAGGTGTCATGACTTGCCAAAGCAGACAGATTTCAACGAAGTCAGTCAAGAATTTTAGGCTGGACAAAAACTCAATTTCAGGAGAAAATGAAATAAATATTCCCACAATAAAACGCATAGTATCAAAGTTTTTCCAATACCTGATATTATGCATTTTTTAATTTTAAAGACTTTTTCCCAGCCTCAAGAAATCACATCCCACCTAAATCCTTTGGATACCAAATACCTCATCAGGTATTTTCTGAGTTGGTAAGACTGTCTAGCTTAATTTGACAAATGGAGGGCGTTAAATCCAGTTTTTACAGGAAGTCTATTTAAATATTTTCACACTGACCTTACAAAATATGAAATAAATTATATAAAGTCATTCCCATGACAAAGAATAACATCCCTTTAAAACAGTATCTTACCCAATTTTCAGGTAAGACTTTTGATACAACCGTCCCCAATACCCCTCCGCATATAGAAGCAAGAAAAATAACTGGAACAGGTGCTAAATGATACTGATTTAAACCTGTAACCACAACAATTGTAGCCAAATGAGACAGCTGGGAAAAGAAAATAATTGCAAGAGAATACATCGTTGCTTCTTTTATCGAAATAGAAAAAAACACCATCAATAAAGATACATTGAGCGGACCACCACCAATCCCTAAAAAACTAGAAATCAAGCCCAATAGAAGACCACAAATCATATAGAATCCTATCTTATCAAATTGATAAGTTTTTTTAAAATCTGTTAAAACAAATGATACAAGTAGCATCACAAATAGTAAAATCATTTGAACAATGGATACTAGCCGTACTGATAACTGAGATAACAAAACTTGAAAAATAAGATGACCTAGAAATCCTCCTAAAACAGAAGAAAAGGATACCGTAAAAATCAATCTCCATTTTATCTCTTTACTTTGTGAAAATCTTTTGATTGTTGAAATAATCGCCATTATAAAAACAGAGAAACTAGAATAAAAAGCAATATCACTGACCGAATGGTATCCAAAACTATCCATAAGTGGCTTAATTATAATTCCACCACCCATGCCTGATATAGAACCCAATCCACTAGCTATTATAATGATTAGAAAATAAATAATCTCAACCACTTTTTAAGTCCATCCTATTCTTTCAAACATCTAAAACCTAGATGGCTACTAGTGGAAGTAGAAATACATCCATTTCTAGCAGCTACTCGGTATCGATTACAATAAGAACAATGACATAAAAAGGAACCTCCTCTGATAGCATACTCCTCATCTTGTATCCCATATTTTGGTAACTCATAGTCATCTTCATTAAAACTAGCTAATAAGGTATATCTCGGATTGCGACACCATTCCCAAACATTCCCAATCATTTGATATAGACCAAAATCATTAGGTAAAAATTCATAGACAGGAGCCGTTCCTATAAATCCATCTAAGGCAGTATTTTCATAAGGAAATCTTCCTTGCCAAGTATTGGCATGATAATATCCACCTTCTAAAAGAGTATCTCCTCAAAGATATTCAGATTGTCTTCCTCCTCTAGCAGCATATTCCCACTGTGCTTCAGTCGGTAAAGACATTCCGCTCCAATTACAGAAAGCCAATGCATCTTCTAAAGCAACATGAACTACTGGATGGTCTTCTAAACCCACTAGATTACTGTTCTCACCGTAGGGATGTTTCCAGCAAGCGTTCGGAACTTGTAACCACCACGGAGCCCCAGCAGGATGAGGATATCCCTCCCTTTCTGCCTCTGGCATTAATATGGTTTCCTGGAATCACATTCCCAATAGTTACCATCAGATTTTTACCATCAAATGCTAGATTATCAATTCCTTGTAAGATTTGATCTAATTTCACATCTCCTACATTTGCCAAAGGGAAACTCTTTGTAACTGTACTTCCAATCGAAATGACAAACGAAGCAAGCGATACCAAACCAGCAGAAACTGTATCAACCTTATAAATCTTAGCGATATTCACTCCCAAGCAATAGATGAACAACAAGGAAACAATTGGTATACTTCCCTTGAATACCAAATTATTGATGTCAACAAGCCACTGAAAGGTTTTCGTAATACTTTCTAGGTGAAATTGTTGTGGTAAATCCACTAGAAAAGCATTTAATAACAAAGCAATGGAACCTGTCATAATAACAGGCATAGTCCCCACAAATGAATCACGTAAAGCAACTAAAAACTTCTGATTCCCAACTTTCATTGCAATTGGAGAAAGTTTTTCTTGCATTTTATCCAACATTGTATTCATAGCAAATTCCTAATTTTTTTCAAATCGTTCGTATACTTCTACCACTTCTTTCGCCAAGTCAACAAAAGTCAGACTCGTCATTAAATGATCTTGCGCGTGTACCATCAAGAGGCTAATTGATGTTTCTTCCCCCTGTGCCTCTCTTGTCAACATTTCTGTTTGAGCCTTATGCGCCTGTAATAAGGCAGCATTCGCATCAGCTAATCTTCGATTGGCTTTAGAGAAATCCCCTTTTTTTGCTGCCTGAATAGCCTCCATAGCATTACTTTTGGCTTCCCCACCATACATAATTAGCCCCATTACAGATTCTAAATTACTTTCATTCATAGCATTCTCCTCAATCTTAGTCTAATAAACTTTCAGCTAAATCTAAAACTTTAGAACCATTCATCATTCCGTAATCTGTCATCGGAATAACCGCCACAGGAATCTGTCTATCTTTTAGTTTTTCTTGAAAGTCCCCTAGTAAATAGCGAACTTGAGGACCTAAAAGCAACACATTTACTTCTTTTGTTGCTACAATTTCTTCTGCTTCAGGAGCTGGAACTGCAAAAATTTCTGCATCCAACCCCTTATCTTCTGCTGCCTTTTGCATCTTTGTCACTAGCAGACTTGTACTCATACCTGCTGCACATGCTAACATAATTGTTACTTTAGCCATAGCTTACTCCTTTATCACCTATTTACTGACCTAGCCAAGCGAGATACTGTATGTCTCACTCCTCTAATTGCCTTGCTCAATGCATAAATATTATCGACTGTTGCCAGTCCCCCATATCCTGCGTCACCTATATGTTGAATATCAACTCCACAAATTTTATTTCTAAGTGCAATTTCCTTGATAGTATCTGTATCAGATGTTTCTTGGCTAGTACCAATAGCACTCAGTACTAGCCCACCCTTACTATGAACGAGATCAACGACTTCACGCAACTCTTGGTCATGAAAGGCTGGAACGGTTCCAACTGCTGGAACAAGTATCACATCCGCACCTGCTTCCAACAATTGCTCTGCTACAGAAAGCTCTGCCACAGGCTCATTCACTCCTGCCCCGTGCATCTTACCTGCAATAATCAAACCAGAAAAGTTTTCCTTAGCAGTTTGAACAGCCTTAATGATTTCTCGATTGCTAACTCCTGTTCCAGGATTTCCAGTCAAACAGACAAAGTCAAAACCTAACTCCTCTATTCGATTCAATGTTTCAACACTAGCAACACGACCTGCAACAATTTCCTGTGTTTCCTCTAGCATCTTTGCAGATGGGTCAATCGGTTCCAAATTTACACCAATTGGACAAGCAACAAGCTGGTGTAAGCGATGAATAACATCATCACCTGAACTATCCAAAGCATAAATTTTAGGCTCAAAAACATCAACACAATTCAATAAAATCATATCAGCTCCAAAAGCTCTAGCAATTTCAGAATTAGTTATATCCCCAACAAATGTCTCACGAGTAACTACATTTTCAGATAGAATAACTCTACCTTCACTTGCTAAAATACTTTGTTTTAATTCTTCAGCATTCATCTGTAATATCTCAGATGGATTTGCACTAATTAAACGTTTCATTCTCAATCCTCCAATAACTTAAACCGTTTTTCAATAGCTATTACAAATGGTAAATAAAGTAAGACATCCAAAACAATCAATACAATTTGTAATAATGAACCAGAAATACTTCCTGTAGCAAGTAAACCACTTATAACAGGTGGCATAGTCCAACCTGGATCTGTATAAGTTAGCGGAACCAAACCTGATGCCATTGCTCCCCACGCTACTAGTAAGTTAAACATTGGAGCTAAGATAAATGGAACTAGTAACAAAATGTTCAAAACAATAGGAACGCCAAACATTGCTGGTTCATTTATATTAAATAATCCAGGTATAACAGTTATAGGTGCCAAAGTTTTTAGTTGTTTACTAGCTTTCTTCTTATGTGCTAAATATCCTAACGCAAGAACTAAACCTATGGTTGCACCACCGCCACCTATGAATACAAAATTATCCATAAATACGCTAGTAAAAATATTTGGAAGAGTTTCTCCAGTTTGATAAGCTACTTTATTTGCATCTAGATTAGCTAACCATAACGGTTTCATAACTGCATTAACAACATTTCCTCCGTGTAATCCTACAAACCAAAAACTACTATTAAGGAAAATTAAGATAAGAAGACCAATAACATTATTTCCTAAAAGTCCAAGTGGACCTCCCAAAGCTACTTGAGCAATTTCATGAAGATTAGGTAAACTTAATTTATCTAAAGTTGCATAAACAATCAACCAACCAACAATAGTCACTGCACCAGGAATAATGGCACTAAAGCTTTTAGATACTGCTGGTGGAACACCATCCGGCATTTTTATCTGTATATTATGATTTATAAACCATTGGTAGATATAGCCATTAATCAATCCTAAAATCATAGCAACAAATAAACCTTTTGATGCCATGAAAGCGGTAGGCATTCCTGCTCCAGCCTCTCCTCTAATGAAAGGCGTAACTGTAATAAAAGATGATAATGACACAATACCAGCAGGAATACCATCAACTTTGTATTGTCTAGCCATAAAGTAAGCGATACCAAAACTAGCTACAAGACCAAGTAATCCAAAACTACTATCAACACCCTTCCATAAATAGTCAGCAACACCAATATCACCCAGATATTTTTCCCATCCTGGAATAGGAAAACTTGCAATAACCATTAGTAATGAACCTATCAACAATAAAGGTATAGTTAGAGTAATACCGTCTCGAATAGAAACCAACGCTTTATTATTACCCAATCTAGCCGCTACTGGAAGTAACTTTTCTTGTAATAATTTTTCCATAACCTTTTCCTCTTAAATATATTTTATTATCAAAAGTTATCAATTATCTTTATTTTTTGACGTCAAGTTGTTATTTGATTATCTTTTGTTATTTATATTTTACAACTATAAGAAAGTCTTGTCAAGGATTTGTGTAAACATTTGATTATTTTTTATTATCAATATATAATAAAAAGAGACCAGTAGGTAATGAAAAGCTTAAAAAGATTAACATCTACATTTATCCATAGCAAAAAATCATAGGATTTTAAGAATCTGACAACTAGGAAGAAAACTAATATGACCTTATCTAAGAAACAATTACAACTAAGAGCTAAAATACTGGAAACAGTTTACACATTAGGTCCCATTTCACGAATTGAAATCGCTACTAAAACAGGAATAACACCTGCAACAACTAGCAGTATCACAAATGATCTGATTAAAGAAAATATTCTCTTAGAACTTGGTGAAGACGAACACGATACAAGCGTAGGGAGAAAAAAAATCCTGCTAGACATTCAAGCTAAACGATTTTACTACATTGGTTGTGAACTATCTGAAAAACATTTCACTTTTGCTTTAGGAGATAATCTAGGAAATATCTTAAAGGAAGAGAAAGAAATTGTTACTAAACAGTTAATCCAAGAAAAGGGAAATCAACTCATTAACCAGACACTAAAGCAATTCTTAAATAACTGCTCTGATTATGAAATAGAAGCAATTGGAATCGCGCTACCTGGTCGCTATTTAGATGATTATAAAATAACAACAAACAATCCTTTATGGCAACATATCGACTTAGAAATGATTCAATCCCACTTTGATAAGCCTTTGTTTTTCTCTAACAATGTTAACTGTATGGCTATAGGTAAACGCCTATTTAGTCGCCAACAGAATGACCCTAATTTTGCTTATTTTCATTTTGCTAGAGGTATGCACTGTTCTTATATCTACGACGGAAACATTTATGGGAAAGGAAATCTAATGATTGGAGAAATAGGGCATACAGTTGTTTCATCTGAGGGAGAAGAATGTAGCTGCGGGCGCAAGGGATGCTTACAAACTTTTGCTGGAGAATCTTGGTTAATCAAAAAATCAAAAATTCTATATCATCAATCTCCCTATTCTCTACTTCCTAGTTTAGTCAAAAATGCCGATGATATTGATATCCAAGTTATTTTAACCGCTTATCAATTAGGTGACACTGGAATAATCACACTTATCCATCAAGCCTTACTCTATCTTAGTCAAACCATTTTAAATATCAGTATGATGATTGACTCTCAAAAAATCTACCTACATAGTCCTTTACTAACAAATCAACACATCATCCAAAAACTATATAGTGAAATGAACTACAAACCCAAACTGCTCTATAATCGCCTACCTGAAGTCATTATTGAACCTTACAATGATTTTACAGCCGCACACTCAGCTATTGCACTTTGTTTGTATCATACAATTCTACATTCTTAATTTTCTATTACATTTAATAAATAGGCTAAAAAGAGGGAGTATATCATAAAAAGCGAATAAACCTGTTTTCTGAAAATCAGAATTCTGTTTTGTTCGCTTTCTTTATATTTGGAATTATACTCCTATCTCCCCTTTTTCATAATGTATAGTGAAATGAAATAATAACAGGACGAATCGATCGGGACAGTCAAATCGATTTCTAACAATGTTTTAGAAATAGAGGTGTACTATTCTAGTTTCAATCCACTATATTTTCGTACAGGTGCTTCAACCATTTGAACGATTTCAAATCCTTCTTTTTGGTAAAGATTCTGAGCTCTTTGATTTGCCTCGAAGACATTTAGAGAAATACTATCTATATCTTCATTTTCAAAGGCCAAACTAACAAATTTCCTTAAAGCCTGGCTACCTAAGCCTTGCTCCTGTTTCTGGGGGTTGATAAAAAATCTCCCGATATGAAGATTGCTGTCTTCTAGCCTGATTTTCTGGATAAGTCCCACAAACTCTTGTTCATCAAAGATTGAAAAGACTCCTTCCAAGGCTTGAAGGGTCAGTAGAAAAGGAATCCTTGGTCCCATCCATTGTTCTTGAAAGACTTTGCCTAAGGAGTTGGACCATTGGCATACGAGCTGAGCGTTTTCTATACTCACCTTTTCTTCAAAACGAATTGTCATCTTTTCCTCACCATCTTATCTATGTTTCTCCATTATACTATTTCTCCCATTTTTTACGAATAGATAAGTATGATTGATTTTTATTTTTTTCTCGTCGGGAGCATTCTCGCTTCCTTTCTTGGTTTGGTCATTGACCGTTTTCCAGAGCAATCCATTATCAGTTCAGCCAGTCACTGCGATTCCTGTCAGACTCGCTTGCGTCCCTTAGATTTGATTCCGATTCTCTCACAGGTCTTCAATCGCTTTTGCTGTCGCTACTGCAAGGTCCGCTATCCTGTCTGGTATGCCCTCTTTGAACTAGGCTTAGGACTCCTCTTTCTGCTTTACTCTTGGGAATTACTTTCCTTGAGTCAAGTCATCCTAATCACTGCTGGTTTGACCTTGGGTATCTACGACTTTCGCCATCAGGAATATCCCTTACTGGTCTGGATGACTTTCCACCTAATCCTAATAGCTTCCTCTGGCTGGAATCTGGTCATGGTCTCCTTCCTCATACTTGGAATTTTGGCTCATTTTATCGATATCCGCATGGGTGCAGGGGATTTCCTTTTTTTAGCTTCTTGCGCTCTCGTCTTTAGCGTAACGGAGTTACTGATCTTGATTCAGTTCGCTTCTGCGACGGGTATCCTGGCCTTTCTCCTGCAAAAGAAAAAGGAAAGACTTCCTTTCGTGCCTTTCCTCTTACTTGCTGCTTGTGTGATTATTTTTGGTAAGCTACTGCTTGTCTGATAAAATCCAATTTCTGCCATATGTCCTTCATGAAATTATTTCACAGTTAAATTATAAATTATTTCTTTTGTACAAAGGGATGATGTTATCAAATCGATCTGTTCTTCTATCTTCTTGATACTGATCAAAAAATTTCATTTCGACTGAAAATATTTCGCTTATAAACTGTAAACGAATACTTTGTTTAGACATTATAGTCGCTAGACTGACTAGATGATTACTCAAAACGACGTCCAGAATACTCTTTACTTTGCTTGGTTTTTTAACAAAAATTTGATCATCCAAAGGTTCAATCATTTTGTAACCTTTTTGCGCAATTTGACGATAAAAGTAAGAATGTTGCTTTGGAGTCAATAATCCTAACTTAAAAGCTCGATACTCTAAAGCCTGTATCGAAACATTCAAATCCGACTTCAATAAAATATAACTATCAGGATTGCTGACACGCTTGCCAACCCTCTCTTCAAATTTGACTAAAAACTCTTCTTTTGGCAATAAAAAACATGATGCAAAATAATTTGCTTCTTGCTCCAAACGATCGCCATCTTCATTCATATCTTTATATTTATGTAAAAGAATATGTCCTAGCTCATGAGCTAAGTCAAAATTTCGACGTACAGATGATTTATTCGTTCCCAACACAATATAAGGTCTTCCCAATTTTGACCATGCGCTATAAGCATCAGCTTGGTCATTAATTAATCGTTCCACGATATAGATGCCTGAACGTTCTAATTTATAAAGCAAATCATGATTATCTTTTGAAATACCTAATTTTTCCCTGGCATAAAGAGCCAATTCCTCAATGGATTCTCCCTTATGATAAGATTCACTCACTACATTACTTAGGTCATGAATTGTAATATTAGGTATAATTACAAAACTTTCAAAATAATCAATCAAACTATCTACCTTATGTAAATACATAGTTTGAATATCTATTGTTTTCCGTGTTGCTAGGTCTGCATTTCTAAAGGCAATTACAGAAGAATCAAATCGAATGCTCTCTTCTTCCTGTTCAAAATAAGTTAAATCAACATGAAATTGGTTGGCCAAATGCATTTTGGTTGATAATTTAGGTTTCGTTTCGTTGGACTCAAACTGCCAAATGGCTTGTTCCGTTAAATTAATTCTCTGAGCTAATTCTGCTCTACTTAAACCATTTAACAGCCGTAATTCTTTCAATACCCGACCATTAAACATTTACATACTCCTTACTACTTTTGACCTTCTTGTTTTTCTATTCTTGGAATAATTTCAAAATCTTCTGTTTCCGATAATTCTGAAAAATTAGGAATATCTTGATATTTAGCTTCTTCGAAATGGTACGAACTTGATTGAATATACTCAGACAAATCTTGAATCAAGTGTAACTGACCAGTTCGTGCATCAGGCATAACAACATCTACAGATATAATATTGTTTTCTGAGTCCGCCTCATAAGTTAAAATCATAAATTTTTCGATATTCGAATTTTTAGTAGCTTGTTCAATTTCTTGAATCATTTCATCAGAAACTAACTCCATCTGAATTGGAAAGGAATGACTATCTTCATCATTTTTGTAGGAAGAATGTTGATTAAGATAAAGTGTATTCATCTGAGCGTATTCAAATAAGTAGCCACTCTTATTTTTTTGTACCAAAGGAAATTGGTTCGTAAGTCGCTTCTTACCCTTTATAATTAACAATACTTTCCCATATTTTTCTGTATTTGTTTCAAATTCTAAATATCCCCAAGTCTGTCCTGCTAATTGTAATTTATACTCAAACAAATCTGCTGATGCAAATGCAGTATCAATATGATTAGGTCGCGTCCATGCATAACCATTCGACACTATCATTGTCTCTCTTTTTTCTAGACGTTCATCTACATAATCTTTTTGCCCTTTCATCAAAGTATCTACAATTTTTTGTGCCTCAAGCGAATCAAAGAGATCCTGATTCAACATAATTCTTCCTCCTCCAAATACTTTTTAATGAATTATATCATTTTCTTAAAGAAATTACTACAATAATTATCTTTTTCTTAAAGTTCTGTGTCAGAGTAATTTAGAAAATTATATCTTCTATAGTAAAATCAATTAAAAACTGAACAAATTTATTGGGAAATTCAAATCGCTTTCTGAAAATATTTTAGGAACCGTAGTGTAATATTCCAGATTCAATTCACTATAAAACTGACCTTTCTCCTGCAAAAGAAAAAGGAAAGACTTCCTTTCGTGCCTTTCCTCTTACTTGCTACTTGTTTGATTATTTTTGGTAAGCTACTGCTTGTCTGATAAAATCCTGAATCGGCTCTCCTTGGTGGAGAGCTTTTACTATTTTTGAACCGACGATAACACCATCTGACACCGCATTGAAGCGTTCCAGATCGGCTTGACTAGATACACCAAAACCTGTCAAGACTGGGATGTCGGCCACTTGATGAAGTTGCGCCAAGTGCTTGTCCAAATCTGCACGGTAATTGCCTGATTTCCCTGTCACCCCATTGATGGCAACGGCATAGACGAATCCCTCCGCCCCTGCAATCAACTCTTTCTGGCGCTCAATTCCTGTGGTCAAGCTTACTAAAGGAATCAAGGCGATATCTGTATCTGCCAAAAATGGTTCTACAAAGTTGGCATGTTCATGAGGCAAGTCTGGGATAATCAAGCCCTTCACAGCTGTATCAGCCAGATCTTTGACAAAGTTCTCCACACCGTACTGAAAGAGGGGGTTGAAGTAGGTCATGATGACCAGTGGAATCTCTGTTTTAATGGTTTTCAAGGTTTCAACTAAAGCCTGGGTAGAGGTCCCGTGGGCTAAACTGCGCAAGCCAGCTTCTTCGATAACAGGTCCATCTGCAACAGGGTCTGAAAAGGGAATACCCACTTCAATAGCAGAGACACCCAAATCTTCTAAAAAGTGAATTGTTTCAGCAAGACCGTCCAAACCTTTCTCGTGGTCACCAGCCATGATATAGGGAACAAAAATTCCTTTTCCAGCTGCTTTAATAGCATTTAATTTTTCTGTTAGTGTCTTAGGCATGAGCTTCTCCCTTCTTTGCTGCATCTGCTTCCAAGCGGTCCTTGACTTGAACCACATCCTTGTCCCCACGACCTGATAGGCAGACAATCATAGACTTTTCTGGTCCAAGTTCTTTGGCCAATTTCACCGCAAAGGCGATAGCATGGCTAGATTCCAAGGCTGGGATAATCCCTTCCACACGAGACAAGAGTTGGAATCCTTCCAAGGCTTCTTCGTCTGTCACAGGGACATAGCTGGCACGTTTAATATCGTGGTAGTGAGAATGCTCTGGACCGATACCAGGATAGTCCAAACCTGCTGAGATAGAGAAGGCTTCAAGAATTTGACCATGGGCATCTTGGAGCACATCCATGAGGGAACCGTGAAGGACACCTGGACGACCCTTGGTCAAGGTAGCTGCGTGGTGCTCTGTATCCACACCAAGCCCTGCTGCTTCAGTTCCATACATAGCTACTGACTCATCTTCTACAAAGGGATGGAAGAGCCCGATAGCATTCGACCCACCACCAACACAGGCTACTAGGGCATCTGGCAGATCTCGACCTGTCAAGTCACGGTACTGTTGTTTAGCCTCTCGACCGATGACACTTTGGAAGTCACGAACGATTTCTGGAAATGGATGAGGCCCCAAGGCAGAACCAAGGATATAGTGGGTATCGTCGATATTAGCCACCCATGAACGAAGGGCTGCATTGACCGCATCCTTGAGCACGCGCGAACCATCTGTTACAGCCTCGACCTTGGCTCCCAAAAGCTCCATGCGGAAGACATTGAGGGCTTGGCGTTTGACATCTTCCTCACCCATGTAGATGGTACATTCCATGTTAAAGAGGGCCGCAGCAGTTGCAGTTGCCACACCGTGCTGACCAGCACCCGTTTCTGCGATAATTTTCTTTTTACCCATGCGTTTGGCAAGCCAAACTTGTCCTAAGGCATTGTTAATCTTGTGGGCTCCTGTATGGTTAAGGTCTTCCCGTTTGAGATAAATCTTGGCTCCGCCGATATGCTGGGTCAAATTTTTTGCGTAGTAAAGGGGAGTTTCACGTCCCACATACTGGCGCAAAAGTTGGTTTAATTCCTCTTGGAAACTTGGGTCTGCCTGACTTTCACGGTAGGCCTTCTCCAACTCCAAAACTGCTGTCATCAATGTTTCTGGGACAAAACGTCCGCCGAATTTTCCGTAAAATCCATCTTTATTTGGTTCCTGATATGCCATGCTTTACCCTCTCTATAAATCTTCTAATCTTTTCATGATCTTTTTGTCCATCTGTCTCCACTCCGCTCGATACATCTACTGCATAGGGAGTAAAATGTTGAATTGCTTTTACTACATTATCTTCATTAAGGCCACCTGCGATAAAGAAGGGCTGTGCTAGTCCAGTCGTATCCAGTTGACCCCAATCAAAGGACTGGCCACTTCCTGCCACAGGGGCATCAAAGAGTAGATAATCTGCCTGAGAATTGGGGACATGCCCATTTCCATCTACCTGCACAGCCTGAATACTGGCACAAGGCAAATTTTCAAATAAATCATCTGCCACCTGACCGTGAACTTGAACCAAGTCCAAGCCAACTTTGTCAATCGCTTCCAGCAGTTCTACCCGACTTGGTGAAACAAATACTCCAACCTTTTTCACATCTGCAGGAATAAGCTTTGCCAACTCAGCTGCCTCTTCTAAAGTCACCTGTCTTTTACTAGGTGCAAAGACAAAACCGATGTAGTCGGATCCTGATGAAACGGCTGTTTCCACCGCTTCTTTGGTCGATAGTCCACAAATTTTAACCTTTGTCAATCTGCAACTCCTTGATTCTCTGGGCCACATTTTCTGCCTGCATAAGAGCTGTCCCTACCAAAATTCCGTTAAAGTATGGGGCTAGTCGTTCCGCATCCTGCCCTGTGAAAATGGCAGATTCAGAAATGTAATAGCGACCTTCCTCAAAGTAAGGGGCTAAATCTACACTGGTCTGCAAGTCGACCTCAAAGGTAGTCAAGTTGCGGTTGTTGACCCCGATAATCTCAGCACCAAGTCTGTGGGCTACCTCTAGTTCAGCTAGATTGTGAGTCTCCACTAAGACTTCCAGACCAAGCTCTGTCGCGTAGTCATACAGTTCCTTGAGGCGTTCTTCGGACAAGGCTGCCACAATGAGCAAGATAACTGTCGCACCTGCATTGCGAGCGCGGATGATTTGCTTTTCATCTATGATAAAGTCTTTGTTGAGCGTCGGAATCTCTACCTGACTGGAAATTTCCCGTAGATAATCCAAATGCCCTTTAAAGAAAACCTCATCTGTCAACACCGAAATCATCACTGCTCCGTTTTCTTCATAAGTCTGGGCCTGTTGCACAATATCCACATCGAGATTGATATCTCCCAAACTAGGGCTAGCTTTCTTGACCTCAGCGATTACCTGCAAGCGGTCCTGATGATTCTTCAAAAATTCTGCCAAGCGATAGGTCTGGCGCAGAGGCTGGATTTGCTCCAGCTTCATCTGCTCCACCTCACGCGCCTTCTGCTCTAAGATTCGTGCTAAAAATTCCTGACTCATTTTTGGTACTCCTGTAACAGTCTGAGTTTTTCAAGGGCCTTGCCTCTAGCAATCACTTGACGAGCCAAGGCAACTCCTTCCTTGATGCTATCAATCTTACCATTAGCATAGAAACCAAGACCAGCATTCAAGACTGTCGTTTCCAAGAATGGACTTGCTTCGTTTTTCAGAACGCTAAGCAAAATTTCTGCATTTTCCTGAGCATTCCCACCACGAATATCTTCCATAGCATAGCCTTCCATTCCCAAATCCTCTGGAGTAAAGCTTGACAAGCTGATTTCGCCATTTTCAAGAAGTGCAATCTTGGTTGTTCCGTTCAAGCCAGCTTCATCCAACCCTTCTGGTCCAGCAACCACGATGGCACGTTTGCGACCCATATTTTTCAAAACCTGAGCTGTACTTTCTAGGAGTTCTGGACGACTAATTCCAAGAAGCTGTGTTTCTAAAGCCATTGGATGAATCAGTGGACCAGTCAAGTTCATAATCGTTGGAATTCCCAATTCCAAACGAGCTGGCATGATGTATTTCATAGCTGGGTGCATATTTTTAGCGAAGAGAAAGACGATTCCAGTTTTATCAAAGACCTTACCTAGTTCAGCTGGTTTGAGGTCAAGATTGATTCCCAAGGCTTCGAGGACATCTGCGGAACCAGATTTAGAAGATATCGAGCGGTTACCGTGTTTGGCCATGTGAATACCGCCACCAGCCAAGACAAAGGCTGCAGTTGTGGAAATATTAAAACTGAAAGACTTGTCCCCACCTGTACCACAGTTGTCCATAGCATCATGAATCTCAGTTGGAATATGCTGGGCATGTCCTCTCATGACTTGGGCAATGGCTGTACGTTCTTCAGGTGTTTCCCCCTTCATCTTAAGAGCTAAGAGGAGAGAAGCAATCTGCGCTTCAGTTACACGCCCAGTTACGATACGCTCAATGACATCCGTCATTTCCACACCTGATAAATTTTCAAATTTTGCTAGTTTTTCAATAATCTCTTTCATCCTAGTTTCCTCACTTTACAACCTTCTCGATAAAATTCCGAATAGAAGACAAGCCGTCTGGCGTTCCAATGCTCTCTGGATGGTACTGGAAGCCATAAATCGGTAGGTTTTTATGTTGAATCCCCATGATGGCTTGGTCATCAGTCGAACGAGCTGTCACTTCAAAGTCTTCTGGCATTTCCTCAATCAAAATACTGTGATAACGCATGACCGCATGTCCATCCTCAATACCTTGATACAAAACAGATGGCGCTTCAAAGTTGATATTGCTCTGTTTCCCATGCATGACTTTTGGAGCCAAACCTAGCTTACCACCAAAGACTTCTGCAATGGCTTGGTGACCCAAACAAATCCCAAGAATCGGCTTCTTGCCTGCAAAATCACAAATCATGTCTTCCATCTTTCCAGCATCAACTGGCCAACCAGGACCAGGAGAAAAGACCAGACCATCTGCTTTTTCAGCTTCTTCATACAGCTTGGAATCATCATTTCTCAGAACCTGAACTTCTGCAAAATTCCCAATGTATTGGGCCAAGTTATAGGTAAAAGAATCATAGTTGTCAATCAATAAAATCATGGTCTTAGTTCTCCAATTCTAGTCATAGATTTTGCTTTGTTAATGGTTTCTTGGTATTCGTTTTGGGCGATAGAGTCGTAGACAATCCCTGCCCCAGCCTGCACATAGGCTCTTTGATTTTTGAGAATCATGGTTCGGATGGCAATGGCCAAATCCATATCACCCGTCGCAGACAAGTAGCCGATTGCTCCTGCATATACGCCCCGTTTTTCCGTTTCCAGTTCATAGATGCGTCTCATCGCCCGAATCTTTGGTGCTCCAGAAACGGTTCCAGCAGGAAGTGTAGCTTTCAAGGCATCCATGGCCGTGAGTTCTGCAAGCAAACGCCCCTTGACCACGCTGGTCAAATGCATGACGTAGCGGAAGAGCTCCACCTTCATATACTTAGTAACTTGGACACTGGCCGTTTCAGAGATGCGGCCAATATCGTTACGCCCCAAGTCTACCAACATTCGATGTTCTGCTGTTTCCTTCTCATCAGAGAGGAGGTCAGTCGCCAAGGTCTTGTCTTCTTCATCCGTAGCCCCTCTTGGTCGCGTCCCTGCAATCGGATTGGTTGTCACGATGCCATTTTTGACAGAAACCAAACTTTCTGGACTGGCACCGATGATTTGATAATCCCCAAAGTCATAGAAATAAAGGTAATTAGATGGATTGGTCACGCGGAGATTTCTGTAGAAGTCAAATGGATTTCCAGTAACCTCTGCTGAAAAGCGCTGGCTGAGTACGCATTGGAACATATCACCATTACGAATCAAGTCACGAGCTGTTTCCACCATTCCCTCAAACTTATGTGGAGCGATATGCGGTTTGAAGTCAAGTGGTGATAAATCCAAGTCTTCAAATTCATTTGGAGCAGGAATGCGTAATTCCTCAAGCACTTGGTTCAAGGATTTTTCCAAGGCCTCTTGACTGCGCTCACTATAAAATGCATCCTCTATGACATGTATCTTCTCCTTCTTGTGGTCAAAGACTATATAGCTCTCATAGACAAAGAAATGCATGTCTGGCGTCCCAATTGTATCCTCAGGGATTTGACCAATTTCTTCATAAAGCGAAATCATATCGTAACCCACAAAACCAATGGCTCCACCACCAAAAGGTAGCTCTGAATGGTGCTGACTCTTATGAATCACTTCATAAAGGAAATCCAAGGGATCCCGATCAATCACTTGACCATTTTGATAGAGAACCCCATTTTCAAACTTAATCTCAAAAACAGGATTATAGGCTAGGATAGAAAAACGAGCTGTTTCCTTGTCTCTCGGAATACTCTCTAAGATAACCTTGTGTTGCCCCTTTAAGCGCATATAAGCCAAGATTGGTGATAAGACATCTCCATGAATGATTCGTTCCATTGTAATTTCCCTTTCAGTTCTAATTCTAGTCCGTGGTGACTGTATGAAAAATCCCCACGCAAAATAACTTGCGTGAGGACGAAATTCGCGGTGCCACCTCAATTATAGGATTTCTCCTATCTCTCATTCCTGTCTCAGATATCTCCTGTAACAGGCTGTGCGATAAAGGGCACTCCCTTGAGAATGATGTTTTCTTCTCTCGTTTCAGATGAACCCAACTTTACAGCTTTCTCTGCTTGTTTCCAGCAACCACAAGCTCTCTGTGAGAGAAAGAACTGTAATTTTTCCATCTATTATTTTTTAGCTTCTAGGTAGTCTGCAATCGCAGCTAGGTCCTTGCCTCCACGACCAGAGACATTGATGAAGAGATGTTCATCTCGGTACACCTTTATACTCTTCGAAAATCTCTTCAAACCGCGTCAACGTCGCCTTTCCGTAGGTATGGTTACTGACTTCGTCAGTTCTATCTGCAACCTCAAAACAGTGTTTTGAGCAGCCTGCGGCTAGTTTCCTAGTTTGCTCTTTGATTTTCATTGAGTATTACTAGCTTTTTTCGTATTAGTCCAGCCTTTTTGTTTACTTTTAGTAGGAGGCAAGGAGCTGTAGATAGAACTCAAGTTCATCAAAGCGACTTAAGGCCCTAATAAAAGATAAACCAAACGACGGATAGAAAAAAGCCCACACACAGAATATACTTCCGTGTGAGGGCGTTGGTAACGCGGTGCCACCTCAATTATAAAGGGACTATCCCTTTACATCTCTGCCTTGTTTAACAACAAGCTGCACTGTAAGGTGTGCGCACCGAATTTTCATTGTTTCAAATTCATTTTCAAAATCAGCCCACTTTCACTACTTCCAACCACCTATTCACAATCACCACAGGCTCCCTGAAGATCAAAAATAGTTACTTTTCTGATTTGTTGAACTTATTTTAATACTTTGTTTTTTCTTTGTCAAGACTTTTTTACGATTTTTTTGAAAATATCATTCGAATGTGACCATGTCTTCCTTAGATCGAACATGAACATGTCCCACTCGTTAGAAATTGGATCCAACTCAATAGAAACTGAATGGAGGCTAAACAGAACTTATTTTAGAACACTCCATCTTTTCCACTAGGATTTTCAAGAATTAAACAATACTAGAAACTCTGTCTCCTAACAAATTTAGGAGAAACTTCAACAGATGTGACACTTTCCCCTTTAATAATTGCTAAAACACCTTCTATCATTTCTTTAGCCAATTTAACATAATTGGGAGCAATTGTAGACAAAGCTGGAGTATAATACTGAGAAATAGGAATATTATCAAATCCAATGATAGAAATATCATCTGGAATAAGAATTCCTTTCTCATAGCACGCACGAATCAAGCCCTGAACCTTTTCATCTCCTGAAACAAAAATAATGTCCGGATAATTTTGGGTAGTCAAGTGCTGCATTGCATAAGAATAAACTGAATCAATTGTAGATAAGCCATAAATGACTTTTAAATCCATAAAGTAATTTTTATCATTCAGAAAAGAACGCACACCTCTTTCACGATCCTTATTAACATGGGATTCTCCTCCCATAAGCAACCACATATTTTTAAATTTTTCTTCAGTTACAGCTTTCATCATATCATAAGTAGCTTGAAAATTATTATTAGATACATAGACTACTCCAGACGTTTGAGATTCACCGAAAACAAGAAAAGGCATATGGTTCTTCTTTAAATACTGAATTCTGATATCATCTACACTTTCATAAAAAACAATAACACCATCTACTAGGCTACCTGTGCTTGATATAATTGAATTACTAATTGTATCCTCCTCTCCAAAGTACTCAACTATAGCATTAACACCAAATTCTTTACACGTCCGTAACACTTTATCTAACAGCGTATGAAACCAAATTAAAGGAAAAGAGTCGATTTTTTTTACAGAAATCAATATATTTATAGCTTCTTTTTTAGTTAAATTTTTTGCATACGCATTTGGAATATACGACAATTCCTCTATAACTTTTTGAATCGCTTGATAAGTTTCTTCTTTAACATTTACTCCACCATTAATAACTCGTGAAACTGTTTTTGGAGAAAAACCTGATAAACGTGCAATATCATAAATAGTTACCTTTTTCCCATTTATATTTTTCATTTCAGTCCTCCATTACGAACATTCTAATATTACTATACAATATTTAATTTTTTTTAACAAGAGAATTTAGTAAATTATTTAAGATCCACAAATTCACAAAATTAATTTTACAAATATTCTTCCCCTTCAAAAAAGTTTAAATTGCATTTCACACCTTTATTTTTAAGAATGTTTCCAACTTCACGACAAATAAATTCATATGAGAAAAAACTACCATAAAATTGTAGATTAACTTTTTCAGTAAAATGTGTAGGATTTATAAAAACATATAATAGCCTGTCAATGTAACATTTTAACATAGAGTTAATTTTTTCTTTAAAGATAACATTTGTTATCAACTCATCAGGAGGTAAATGAAAGGCAAACACCATTTCATAAATATCATAAAAAGAAATAAATTTGTATACTTGTATCAAACAATTATTATCAAAATATTCTATTTTACCTAAATCAAAATTGATTTTATAATCTTTCATAAAAACCTCTGAGCAAAAATCTACTCAAAAATTAGATGATTAAAACATCTAAAAAACAAAAGGACAAAAACATCTGTCCCTTTGTTTACTAAATTTCAGCTAATTTCTTCGACATAAATAACACCTACAATATTAGCAATTTCTTCCATCAGTCGAAGATGTTCAAATCTACCTGATAATTCCAGAGTAATAAATGACGCTATTTTTTTGTCCGGAACATCAAAGTATTCAATTCTGTCAGAATTAACATCTCCAAACGCTGTTCTTGAATCGGTCATTCTGATACCATTTTCTGCACAATAAACCAATACACGATTATAGGCTTCTGTAGATTTAACCACTATATACAATTCAATCATTTTAGAACGATTTTGCAGATATTTTTTTAGTGGTTGGAACATGGATATCACACCCCAAACAGAAATGGCTACTAAAAGAGCTCCCTCATAAAAACCTACTCCAATAGCTAATCCAATTCCTGCCGAAGCCCAAATGCCTGCTGCAGTTGTCAGACCTGTAATTTTCTTTTTATCTGTAATAAGAATCGTTCCAGCGCCTAGAAAACCCACACCTGATATAACTTGAGCTCCTAATCGTGTAGGATCTCCTGTCCCAAATTTATAAGATACGTATTCATTCGTCATCATAATCAAACATGCAGCTAGACAAACAATACTATAAGTTCGGATGCCTGCAGGCTGGGATTTGCTCCCTCTCTCTAAACCAATTATACTACCAATGACTACTGATAAAACAATCCTGACAACTATTTCAATATTTGATAACCCAAGACTAGTGGCTGTCATGATTATTTCCTTACTTTACGCCCCGGTCTTTGTGTGAAGTATAATACCGTTCCAGAAATAATCATCAGAACAATTGTATAAACAAATACCAGAGCTTGTGCATTAGATGTTGCTGTTTCATCACCTGCAGATCGAATCGTAATACCTAATGGTTGAGCTAGGGGATGGTAAAGGAATACAGATAAGTCGAAGTCAGTTAATAAAGAGTTAAAGTTTAAAGCAATAACAGAGAGAACAACCGGTAAAATAAATGGAATGATAACCTTCATCATAGTATAAAAAGGTGAAGCACCCATACTTCTTGCTGCATCTTCCATCTCATCATCAACACTAAATAAAATAGCACGTACCATTCTATAAGAAAATGGGATTTTTACAACTATATATGCAATAAGTAGAATTACCAAACTACCTACCAAAATCTGATTCAAGACAAGAAATTGTGGCTGATTAAAAGTAAATAATAAACTTACTGCTAAAAGTGTACTTGGTAGTAACCAAGGAAGTAGAGCACCATATTCAAATAAGAAATCAAAACGAGATTTATGTTTTCTGACAACACGAGCAAATACAACTGCGAGAATTGTTGCTGTTGTCGCAGCAATAATAGAATAAATAAAGCTGACCAAGAATGGAGAGAATGCCGCATTATTACTAAAGAATAAGCGATAATTTTCTAAAGTAAAGTTTGATAATGTTAAGTTACCTGTTTGAATTGCAACTGGATCTGTAAATGAGTATAATACTATAAAAATTAGTGGAAGCATGAAAACTGTGAACAATCCATATGCTACAATGTGAGCAATGATATTCCAAGGCTTAGACGCAATTTTTTGTTTTTTAAGAGGCGCTTTAGTCTTAGAGATAGAAATATAATTTCCACCTTTTTCTATCTTATTCATGATAGTAAGCAAAATTGTAGTTGCAATACCTAAAATAATTGCAAGTAGGGCAGCTAAATCACGAGAATTCCCCATCCCTGCAAATGTAATAATCATTGGATTTATAGTTTGAAATTCTTTACCACCAACAATCATGGGTGCTGCTACTGCAGATAAACCACTAAGAAAAACCATAATAGTAAGTGCAAATAGAGTTGGAATTAAGGTTGGTAACACTACTTTTCGGAAAACAGTAAATGGTTTTGCTCCCATATTTCGAGCAGCCTCAATAGTGTGATAGTCAACGCTTCGAATTGTATTTGTTAAAAACAATGTATGATTAGCAGTTCCTGAAAATGTCATAATGAATAAGACTGCACCATACCCAATAAACCAGTTAGAGTCTAAAGAAGGGATAACATTTTGTAAAAATTTTGTAATCAATCCATAAGGACCATAGACAAATTTATATCCAGTCGCTAAAACCACTCCTCCATAAATTAAAGAGGTCATATAACCTAATTTTAAAATTTTAGCACCTTTAATATCGAAGTACTCTGTAAATAGAACACAAAGAATACCTACGACATTAACTGTAATAATGAGTGAAAATGCTAACTTAAAACTGTTCATAATACTCTGAAGTGCCCTCTGAGATTTTAGAACACGATGTACAGCATCAAGGGAAAATTCTCCTCCTTTTACAAATACATTCACTACTAGATCAAAGTTTGGATAAATAATAAATGTTACTAAGAACCAGATTAACCCTAAACGAATAAGCCAATCTTTTAAATTTAATTTATGACGCATACTGCACCTCCTTAAAATTGCAGAACGTCTGATGGTGTGATAAATAATTCCACACTTTCTCCGACAGATCTAATAGCAGCCTGACTATCAATACTTGTTACATTAAGAATCTGACTTTCAGAAACTTTTATTGTATAGTGAATTGTAACTCCAGAAAACTCAACATCAATAATTGTCCCTTTTAGAATAAAATCTTGTTCAGTTTCACGATTGAATCGAACTTTCTCTAATCGAATGTATCCTTTTTTATCCTCTAAAAAAACGCTTGTATTTTTCAATAATACTTCGTGGACTGTTTCATCGGTCAAAACATTAATATCTCCAATAAAATCACATACAAATTCAGTTTGAGAATTATGATAAATCTCTACTGGTGTACCGACCTGTTCGATGTATCCATTGTTAAAGACTGCAATTCTATCAGATAAAGTCAAGGCTTCCTCTTGATCATGAGTAACATATAAAGTAGTAATACCTAACTCTTTTTGAAGTCTTTTCAACTCTTTTCTCAAATCTACACGTAATTTTGCGTCAAGGTTTGACAATGGTTCATCTAGACAAAGAATTTTAGGTTCAAGAACCAGAGCACGAGCCAATGCTACCCTTTGTTGTTGACCCCCAGATAATTCTGATACATTACGCTGTAACTGTTGATCAGAGATCTTAATTTTTGCTGCCACTGCTGATACTTTAGCTTTAATAACATCTGGAGCTACCTTCTTAACTTTTAAACCAAATGCAATATTATCAAAAACAGTCATAGTTGGAAATAGCGCATAAGATTGAAATACAATACCAATTCCACGCTTTTCAGGTTCCAAATGAGTGACATCTGTTCCATTAACTTCAATACTTCCTGATGATGGATCTAAAAAACCTACCAATGCTCTCAAAGTAGTTGATTTACCACATCCTGAAGGCCCAAGAAATGTAAAGAATTCCCCTTCATGTATATCTAAATTCAGATTATCAATTGCAACAAAATCACCATATTTAATTTGAATATTATCAAATTTAATCATCTCACTAACTCCCTCTATTACTAAAACCAAAAGCCTCTCTTTATTTCTTCCTTAAATTTAGAAATAATAGAGAGACTTGGACATAAAAAATAACTCTTATTTCTTATTTTACGTATTCTAATTCAGCTTTTTCTACCCATTCATCCAAATGCTTTCCAACAGCTTCCCAGTCAATATTTTGTGGTTTCACTTGATCAACAAATTTTTTCGTATCTTCAGGTAACTCTTTTAGGGCATCTTTATTGGCAGGAATAGATCCAAATTTTTTACTATATTCTACTTGAATTTCTGATTGACCAAACCAATCAATAAATTCTTTAGCTAACGCTTGTTTTTTACTAGTGCTTAAAACCATAGTTTGTTCAGTTACAAATGGTACACCAATCTCAGGAGTCATAACTTTGAATTCAACATTTTGTTCTTTTTGTCCGATTAACGCTCCAGAACCCCAGATCATACCGTATTGAATTGGGCTTTCTTTATCTAACACTTTAACAACTGAGCTTTCACCTTTTTGAAGAGTATAGGCATTTGCAAAGTATTCTTTTGCAACTTCCCATCCTTTTTCTGATACGCCTAAATCTCCTTTTTCATCAAGGTAACGAACTAAGATACTTGCTAGAATTGCCCGTCCTGTACCACCTTGAAGACCATAAATTGAATATTTACCTTTATACTTACTACCTAATTCAGTCCAATCTTTAGGCATTTCTTTTACATCAGGCGCCCCAATTAAAACTAATGGTTGAACAATCACAGGATTATAATAATTATCTTTATCTGATAAAGATTGATCAATTTTATCTAACCATTTAGGCTTGTACTGTACTAGTAATTTTTGATCTCTAATTTTATTTGAGTCAACAGCACCAATTCCAAATACCATATCTGCAACTGCATTATTCTTCTCAGCAATAACACGGTCTGCTAATTGAGCGCCAGCGATATCAACCATTTTTATATTAAAACCAGCTTCTTTTGCTTTAGCAGTTAACCAATCACCACGACCATTTGAGACTGAGTTCGAATAGATAACTAATTCTTGACTTTTATCAGCTTTTTCTTCAGATGAAGAAGCAGTCGTAGAATTTGAACCTCCAGAGCAAGCAGCAAGTGTAGTAAGAGCAACTCCCGTTGCAAGTACAGTAGACCAAACTTTCATTTTTTTCATGATAAGTTCTCCTTTTTTATTATTTTATTTAAATTTTTCGTGATATGGAACAAATTGTCTCATATCTTCAAATACAGTATAGTCAATACGGTTTACAGTAATAGTTGGAATCTTCTCTAATAAAATTTCAGTTAATTCTGCTCTGACTTTAGTAAACTCTTCTTCCTCCTCTTCGGTTAGAGGAATTCGAAGATAACCAATTGAAATATGGAATTGATATCTATCATGATTAGGGAAACGAACACCTGCTTTTTCTGAGACATAAGTACGAATTTCTTCTAATCTCTTTGCAGAAACTTCATCTGCAGGTTCAACTAGTATATTTTGTTTTCCCATTTCAGTTATACGCATATGAATTTCTTCATCCAACAATGGAAAAATTTCAAGTTGTTTAGCAAAGTAATCATGTATTTCCTGTAAAGGTGTATCTAGAGGAAGATTACTGCTCCAAAACTCCGTTTCACGATTTTCATGGCACAACAATTCAATTACAGTCATGTGAATAGAATTCCTTGGAGTTAAAGTAAACTTATCGATAAATGGTAATTCTCTATAACGTGATTGAATAATATCAACAACTTCCATCAAATCTTGTTTAGTATAAAGATTTGCTACAACTGTATTCCCAGGGAAATGATTAAATTCCCCATTCTCTTTGAACTTAATTTTTGTTAAGTTTTTCATATAAAGACCTTCTTTTTTATATTTGACATCGGTGTCATTGTGTTTACATTATACAATGAAACCGTTTCCTTTGTCAAGCGCTGTCAAACATTTTTTTAATTTATCTTTCATTAAAAGGTTAAGTAATTTTTCCAAAATACAGCACTCATATAGACAGTATCATCAATTATAGCCATTGGGATTTTTTGCTTGCCAATTCCATGTATCTCTACACATGTCTTCAATCGATTTTGTTGTCCTCCAATTTAATTCCTTATATGCTTTGTCTGCATTTGCATAATAAGTTGCAACGTCTCCTGAACGTCTTGGAACTATTTTATAAGGAATAGGGATCTTATTAACACTTTCAAATGTATTTACAAGTTGTAATACACTAGTGCCTTCTCCCGAGCCTAGGTTATAGATATAAACATCTGTTTTTTCAGATACTTTTTCTAAAGCTTTTATATGTCCTATTGCTAAATCTACTACATGGATCTTTTATCTCATTTTTCCCTTTTTCAAATAAGTTATCTACTCTATGATCAGTTATTTCCATTTCGTTTACTAACATGACGCAGTCACCTAGCATCATATACTCCAACTTTTTTTCTGAAAGTTTAGCAAATATAAAAGCAAATATTGGTAAGCGATAATATAGTATATTGAAACTAGAATAGTACGCCTCTACTTCTAAAACATTGTTAGAAATCGATTTGACTGTCCTGATTGATTTGTCCTATTATTATTTCATTTTACTATACTCTGTTAATTCATATGAGTTTAAACCGATTTCATCTTTAACCTCGAGTAAAGCAGTTTCAAATATTTGTTTAAGAGTTTTTGATTCTTTACAATTAACCGACAAACTTTCTGATAAAATATGTACAACTTCTGAGACTGAATAACCTATCTCCTCTTTAGAATTATATAAATCTGTAGCTCCACCAATAATCCAAAAATACTGATTTTGTGAACCTACAATATCCTCATTTTCTACGGAACTTCCTTGTATCGAACAAATTTTATTTATCTTTACCATAATACTTCAACCCTTTTAGTGTCAAAAGTAAACCAATTCCTGTCACTGTTAAGAATAGTTCCATAATCTTGTTCGAACCAGTCTTTGGTAATTTTTGTTTTACATCTACTATTTCTTTAGATTTATTAATATGATTTTCAGTTTCTCTGCCATCTCCAACTATTTTATAGTTTACTTCTTCTGTCTTATTATCTTGTTTATTGTCGATCTTGTCATTCATTTGTCTATTATCTTTACTTGAGTTAAACTCTCTGTTCTTCTGGTTACTATCAATTACATTATTTGAATTAGATTGTTTTTCCTCTTTGTTTTTTTCTTTTTCGTTTTTATCACTTAAATTATTTGTTACAATTTTGTAAAGCCCATTCTCCGTTACAATATTGAAATTACCATCGCTATCACGTATAACAGGTTCTTTCCCATTTGCATTAGATTTGATGAATGATATATACTTACCGGATAAATTATAAAATTGGTTATTTAAAACGATTATTTTACCCTTTGAATCCTCAATAACAATTCCTTCTTTACCCCCGAATATACTATTCTCTGAGACTACTAAATTATCACTAACTCGTAATAATTCAATATTTGGTTGTTCTGTTTCCTTAGAATTATTATTAATTACATTTTTTGTTACAGTAATATCTGATACTTTTCCTAAATATTCTGCACTATCTTTTGCAACTCGTATCGCTTTTGTTTTAGGATCGGCAATATTAAATATATTTTCTGCGATAACCACCTGTTTATTTAAATCTAATAGGTCTTTAGTGTTTTTATAGCTATAAGCATTTACTAAAGCTGCTCCGCTTTCTCGATAATGTACACTCTCTCCTTTAACTTTCTTATCAAAGCGATTTCCTTTGATTAATACATCAGTGAATCCTGTAAAACGTACACCTGCATACATCATGTTATCAAAATGATTATTTAAAATTTTAATATTAGAGGGGTTCTGTGTCGACAATGTTTGATAGTGTGTGCCAATTGCTGTTACTAATTCCCCAGATTTATCACTTTTGCCAAAATAGGAATTTTGAATAGTCACATTTTCAGATTTTTTCCCATCATCATTCAAGGCATAAGGAAAACCTTTTCTAGTTAATGGTTCAATCTGAATGCTCTCCTTACTTATGATTTGCCCATCCTTCATCGTTTTGGGTAAGGCTTGCCCAAGAAAACGAGAATTATCAACTAATACATTTTTCGAACCTGCAATTTGAATAGCATGCCCTTGATAACTATCCTTGAATGTTACATTTTTTATAGTTACGTTATTTGAATTCCCAATAGCAAATGCACCTGAAGAATTTATAAGTGGTAGATTTTTTGCTTTAGTTCCTTCTTCATTCAAAGCACCGTTCATATCAATCGTACCACCAGAATAACTAATATCTTCTGTTGGGCCCCATTCTACTTGCGCACCATCATCCGTAAATAAACCTGTCATAAAAACAATGGAAGGGTGATTCTTAATATTTATACCATTTAGAATTGTAGCTTTCTCATTCAATTCTAAGTGTGTATGACTTTTTAAAAAAACAATTTCTTTTACTAAATAAGTTCCTTCAGGAAAATATACATTTCCTCCACCTAGCCCTTGAGCTGCAGCATCTATTGCATCTTGAATTGCTTGTCGATCATCATGAATCCCATCACCTACCGCACCATAATCTTTTACACTTAAAGCAGTATCTTCAAATTCTTTTTTGATAATTCTGTCACTTATAACATCTTCCTTATAACTCTTATTTTCATTAGTAGATGTTACTGTAGATTCAACTGTTCTGTTGTCTAATTGTGAATTGGAACGAATAGTACCATTAGAGCTGATACTATTAACACTTAACGAATTATCTAAACCATTAGTGGTTGAATTAGAGGCAATCATTTCAGCAGAACGATTTTGATTAACAGTTGGTGAATTATCTAAATCATTAGTAATTGCATTAGAAGACTCTTTTGTAGCCATCGGTGAAGAACTAGTAACAACTTCATCCGATAAAATACCTTGGCTTCCCAAAATTGAAATTGCCAATAGTACCGAGCAAGTCCCCACCTTTAATTTACGAATACTGAATACCTCATTAGGAACAAAATATTTCATCAGAACCTCCAATTTTTTTACTATTTTTAACAATTGATTATTACTTTTCTTAAAATAGATAGAATGACACCGCTGTCATTATCTTTATCATATATTTTCCAAATTGAATTGTCAAGGAATAACACAAGAAAATATTAAAATTTATACTCTTAGGAAATCTCTTCAAACTAGGTCAGTGCCGCCTTGCCCTAAGTCTAGGTTACTGACTTGGTCAGTTCTATAGTAGACTGAAACTATAATAGTACACCTCTACTTCTAAAACATTGTTAGAAATCGATTTGACTGTCCCGATCGATTTGTCCTATTCTTATTTCCTTTTACTATATCTACAACCTCAAAGCAGGGTTTTGAGCTATCTATGGCCAACTTCCTAGTTTGCTCTTTAGCCTTCCATTCAAAAGTGATGCTATCTTTCTTAGCTTGAATATAAAATATCCCATTTACTATATTTAAATTTGTTGATATGTTGTAAATTATAAATGAAAGAACAAATATCTTGTCATACAAGCATTCGCCAGGGATATTTACCTGAATATCGCTCATATGGCGGATTGAAACTAAAACACTACAATATATTTCTTAAATAGACCTTCTATAAAAACTAGATTTAACCTCGATAAAAATAGATGCAGTGCTTCTAAAATACTGGAATAGGGCATATAGGTAATCGTAGACAAGTGTTTTATAGATTGTCTCGCGGGAGATCTAATGATGTATAGCAAGCATCACTAAACATATAGAATATTTGTATTATTATAATATAAATATGCTATAAATTCTATCATGCAAAAGAATGACTAGAACATGAAAGACAGGCACAAAACTTTGAACAATATTCTGAAAACAAAAAAAGACGCGAGTTTCCACAATCTCACTCATGGAAACTCACGTCTTTCAAAAAATAGGGTGAATTGAAAACTAGAACAAGACACTAGATTTTCTAAATGATGTCTAGTAAGGATTCTAAATGCTATACCAAATTGCTCACATCTTATTTCAAACCACGGGACTCCCACAAGAAAGGAAAATCCTATAAAAATTCTCTCTCTGAGGAGAAAGAGGCCTCAACTACAGGTGTAAACTATTATCAATTGAAAACAACAGTTTTTACACTCAATTAGACTTTTTAGGGACAGGATCACTTTCGCTTGACTGTAGTTTGTCATTTTTTTGATAAAGTTAGCACTTTTTCAGAAACTGTTTTGAAAGTCTCAATGATATAGTCTACTTCTTCATCGCTTAATTTAGTATGAAGAGGGAGGGTAATTTCATTCTCAAAGAAGGCATAGGCCTTAGGATAGTTCGTCATATCAAATCCAAGATTCTTATAGGCTGTCAAGAGAGGAAGCGGTTTGTAGTGAACATTACTTGCAATTCCTGCTTTAGCCAATTCTTGGATGATGAGGTTGCGTTCTTCTAGGCTTGCTCCTTCTACACGGGTGATGTAGAGGTGGCGTGAAGATTCGACAGTTTCAGTCTTGTGTGCCAAAGGATGGATGCGAGAACCTGCAAAACCACTATCATAGCGGTCCACAATGTCCTTACGGCGTTGCAACAAACTTGGATAGCGGTCCAATTGTACCAAACCAAGTGAAGCCATGATATCGGTCATGTTGCACTTATAGGCTGGTGTAACGATATCGTATTCCCATGACCCCAATTGCATCTTGGCAAGAGCATCCTTAGTTTGCCCGTGAAGGGAAAGGATTTGGAATTCCTTGTACATCTCTTCGTCATCAATCACTGGATTGGCTTTCCAAGTCGCACTTCCACCTTCTGCCGTTGTAAAGTTCTTAACGGCATGGAATGAGAAGGAAGTAAAGTCAGCGATAGAACCAGAAGGTTGTCCTTTATAAGTAGATCCCAAAGCGTGGGCACTATCAGAGACAATGACAATACGGTTAAAGGCCTTTTGCCACTTGCTTGAAGCGGTAAAGAAGTCACGTTTTTTCTCCACGACTTGGAACAAACGGTCATAATCGCAAACAATCCCTGCGAGCTCTACTGGGATAATCACCTTAGTTTTCTCAGTGATAGCTTGCTCAAGCAGGTCATAGTCCATCTCAAACGTATCTGCTTGGATATCCACCATGACAGGGGTTGCTCCCACGTGCGTAATGACACTACATGAAGCCGTATAGGTCATGGCTGGAACGATGACTTCATCACCAGGTCCCACTTCCAAAACGCGTAAAATCAACTCCAGAGCAGCTGTCGCAGAGTTGAGACAAACAGTCTTAGGTGTCTGTGTGTAAAGAGACAAGCGGCGCTCCAGTTCTTTTGTTTTAGGACCTGTTGTGATCCAACCAGAACGCAGGGTATCCGCTACTTCAGCAATTTCTGCTTCTGTGATATCAGGCGGTGAAAATGGAATATTGTAATTTGGCATTGATTTGCTCCTTTTATCTGTACTCATTTTCTTATGACTACTTTATTTTAGTACCTCAAACACGGTTTGAAACATGATTTTGATGTCCCCAAAGAAACTAAACTCTCGGAGATAGGCGAGGTTATAGCGCATCTTTTCAGGAAGAACATGCTCCACATAGGCCTGATCAACTGACAGACCTTTCTCCGTCATTTGACTGATGATGGTGTCCTCATCCTTGTAGTTGATGCTGGCTGGAGAGGTAATTCCTGCTTGCAAGAGCAAGGTTGCCATCATTTCAGGGCTATACTGCTCTGTATAACGTGGCACTTCAGGTCGTGTACCGACAAAGGACATCTCACCTTTAAGGACATTGACCAACTGAGGCAGTTCGTCCAAACGGACACGTCGGATGAAATTTCCAACCTTGGTAATACGGCTATCGTTAGCAGAAGTCACCAGACTTCCTTTTTTATCCGCATCCGTCACCATGGTACGGAACTTCCAAATCTTGAACCGACGGTTGTACTGGGTCACACGCTCTTGCTTGTAAATCACTGGCCCCTTGCTATCCAACTTGATCCAAATGCTCAAGATGAGAAAGATGGGAGAGGTCAGAACCAGTAAGACCAAGGCCAAAACCCAGTCCAAGCAACGCTTGAAAATCAGCGAACCCTTCCTTTTAGAGACAAGCTGGTAGTAAGACTCAACCTCGCTTGATTTCATTTCCACAGGCAAGTCTTCCCATTTCAGCATGCTGTTCTCCTTTGTTTTTATTATACTATTTGTCAACATTTTTCATTATACCACAAAATGGAAAAGGCGGTGAAAGAAATCTGTAATTTGAAGGATTTCCTTCTAGTACTCAATGAAAATCAAAGTACAGCTTTGAGATTGCAGATAAAGCTGACATGGTTTAAAGAGATTTTCAAAGAGTATAGGCCATGGCCCCTGCCTGCAAACTATACATCTTGTGATAGGTTCCTCCCAGAGTCAAGAGTTCCTCATGGGTTCCACTCTCGATAATGCGTCCCTTATCCAAGACATAGATGCAGTTGGCGTCTTGAATAGTAGAAAGGCGGTGAGCGATAGCAATAGTTGTTCGGCCCTGTCTCATCTTCGCCAGAGAAGCTTGAACCAAACTTTCTGTTTCAGAGTCAATATTGGCTGTCGCTTCATCCAAAATCAGGATTTTAGGCTGGCTGGCGACTGTTCTAGCAAAGGCAAGAAGCTGGCGCTGCCCAGTAGAGAAGCTCGAACCACGCTCGGAAACAGGGGAGTCGTACCCCTGAGGAAGTTCTTGAATAAAGGAATCTGCATCCACAAAGGCTGCCGCAGCCTGAACCTGATCATCACTGATTTCTTGGTACATGGCGATATTGGACTTAATAGTTCCATGATAGAGGAAGGGTTCCTGCAAGACCAAACCGATGTTTTTTCTCAGCTCTTCTTGACTGAAATCCCTGATATCCACATCATCCAAGAGAACTCTCCCTGACTGGAATTCATAAAAGCGCATGAGGACATTGATAATAGACGATTTCCCTGAACCTGTATGACCTACAAAGGCAATGGTTTCACCCTTATTAACAGAGAAAGAAATGTCATCCAGAATCGGATGTTTACCGTCATATGAGAAACACACATGTTCAAAACGGATATTGCCTTCTTGGACTTTGGCTTGCCCATTTTCTTGAAGAGGTTCATAGGTCCTCTCGTCTATCAGGGCAAAGACACGACCTGCAGAAACCATAGCCGTTTGCAGAGTTGAAAAGTTTTGCGTCACCTCAATCAAGGGGTCAAAAAGGCGGTTGATGTACTGGATAAAGGCATACATGGTCCCGACCGTTATCCCGATAGAAAAACCACGGTAGCCAAAGTAGGCCATCAAGACTGCATAGCCTAGAAGTTTCAACAAACTCATGGCAGGTCTCAAAAAGAGGGCATCCAAGGCTACAGAACGGTTGGCGTAGACCAAGTGTTCTTGGTTGATTTCATCAAATTCTGCCTGCAGGCGCTTCTCTTGATTAAAGGCCTGAATAATCCTGATTCCCTCGATATTCTCTGCCAGCTTACTATTGATATCTGACAAGAGACTTCTGGTTTTCTCGATGATTTTCACTGACTTTTTTCGATAGAGATTGACCAAAAGGAAAATCAAAGGAAGAAAGAGCAAGACTAAAGCCGTCAAACGAAAATCCAGCACCAACATGGTATAAAGGGTTGTCAGAAAGATAAAAACTGCTGAGATAAAGCTGGATAAAATCCCAGAAAACATATCACTGATAGTCTCGGTGTCATTTGTCAAACGAGAGACGATAGAGCCTGCTGGCGTCTTGTCAAAATAAGACATGCCCAACTTTTCCATATTGGCAAAGGCATCCCGACGAATATCCCTAACAATACTGTAAGACACGCGCGCAAAGAGAAGATTGCCGACATACTGAACTACAGTTTGTAGGATGTAGAGACCATAGTAGACCAGCAAAACGGTAACGGCTAGTTGGTTAAGATTGCTGAGATACTGGTCGATAAAGTGGGAAGCCACGAGGGGTATGACACTTTTAATGACCGTCGTCGCTAGGAGAAAACTGAGTGCCAAAAAGGTCAGGAGTCCATAAGGCTTGAGATAAGACATCAAGCGCTTCAATACAGCCCATTGTTCTTGTTTATTCTGCATCTTCTTCTCCTTTCATTTCCAACTGCTGAGACTGGTAGGTTTGGGCATACCAGCCATCCATCGCTAGCAAGTCTTCGTGCGTACCTTGTTCGATAATTTGACCATTTTGTAGAACTAAAATAAAATCTGCATGGACAACAGCACTGAGGCGATGGGCAGTGATAATGGTTGTCTTGTCCTTTCGCGTCTCCTTGAGGTTGTCGATAATCGCATACTCTGTCTTGGCATCTACGGCGGATAAGGAATCATCCAAAATCAAGATATCAGGGTCTAAAATCATAGCCCGACTCATAGCCAACCGTTGCTTTTGACCACCAGAAAGACTGACTCCTTTTTCACCAATCAGCGTATCAAATCCTTGAGGCATGTCTACAATATCTTGGTAAACTCGGGCTAGCTTAGTAGCTTCCTCGACCGCTGAAAGGGGCAAGTTAGGATTGCCAAAGCGGATATTGTCTAGGATTGAAGTCGCAAAGAGAAACTGGTCCTGAGGAACATAGCCCATGAGACTGCGAAGGTCTGTCAGACGATAGTCCCGAATATCGTGACCGTTTAGATAAATGGCACCCTTATCCACATCGTATTCACGCAAGAGGAGCTTGATTAAGGACGTTTTCCCAGAGCCTGTCTGCCCAACCAAGCCCAGTGTTTGCCCTTTTGCCAAACTAAAGTGAATATCCGTCAGTGTTTCCTCATTTTCAAAAGCAAAGCTGTCAATGGTATACTCCAAACGCCCATTTTCAATACCATCCAGAGGAAACTCAGGGTCTTGTACAGGAGATTCCTGAGACAAAAGATTTTCAATCCGCTGGTAAGAAACCTTCCCTCGCTGAGTAGTATTAAAGAGGAAACCGATGGCCAGAAGAGGCCAGACCAGCATATCCAAATAGCTGATAAAGGTGACTAGATTCCCAACTGTAATCTGCCCTTCCTGAACCATCAAGGAGCCAACCAAAAGCGTTAAAACATAGGACGAACCAACAAACAAGAGAACCATAGGGTCAAAGAGACTATCATATTTCATGGTTTGCAGGTTCTTTTGGAAGGTTAATTCATTGACTGCCTGAAAAGACTTCAACTCGTCTGCCTGATAACCGAAAGACTTGGTCACTTTGATACCTGATACGGACTCCTGTACCTTGTTATTGAGTTCAGAAAAAGCAGCTTGGGATTCGCCAAAGGCCTTATGAGTCTTTCTCCCTAGGCGACTAGTCGTATAGGCCATGAAAGGTAGGGGGAGAATGGCAACAAGAGTCATCTGCCATGAGATGCTAAAGAGCATGGTCAACAAAGTCACCAGAGCCGTGATAGAGGCATCCACCGCAGACATGACACCGCCACCTGCTAAACGAGTCAAGGCATTGATATCATTGGTTGCGTGTGCCATCAGATCACCCGTCCGATAGGTTTGATAAAAGGCTGACGACATTTTTGTGAAATGCTTAAACAAGCGAGACCGCATGATCTGTCCCAAGCAATAAGAGGTCCCAAGGATATACATACGCCACACATAGCGCAAATAGTACATACCAAAGGCTGCAAGTAGCAAGTAAAATAGGCTAAGAAGGAGGTCCTGCTGGGTTAATTGCCCCGATGTGATGGCATCAATGACCCGCCCCATAACCATAGGAGGAATGAGATTGAGGACGGAAACCAAGATCAGGGCCACAATTCCGACTAGATAACGGCGTTTTTCTAACTTGAAAAACCACCAAAGTTTTTGAATAATGGACATAAAATCCCTTTCTGATTGCAAATGGAAACCTGAGGCCAATACTCAATGAAAATCAAAGAGCAAACTAGGAAACTAGCCGCAGGCTGCTCAAAGCACTGCTTTGAGGTTGTAGATAGAACTGACGAAGTCAGTAACCTACATACGGCAAGGCGACGTTGACGCGGTTTGAAGAGATTTTCGAAGAGTACAAGACCCCAGGTTTTTCTTATTCATAAGTTACGACTGTAACAGCACCCTTGTCATATTCAGCAATAAAGATATTGGCTACATTGTCATGCCCTTGTTTACTGAGGTTATCAAGCAACCACTCTTCGCTACGACCAATCGATTCCAAGACATCTACTTGAATCACACCGTCAGTCACAACTGGATACTTAGGATTTTCATCTCCCATTTGCACAACGATGAGTTGCCCATTTTGCTCTTGCACAGCTCGTTTGACTTGCTTCATCTGGAAAATCCCTTGGCTACGAAGTTTGAGGGCTACATCCGATGCAGACAAACCAACTGAACGACAGGCTTATGGGTCAATATTCCCATTTTTGATAAGGAGAGTTGGCTTACCATCAATCAAACGTTTCACAAAGTGAACATTGTTGTTGAGCTATTTGAGAGTCAAGATCAGTTTGATTAAAATTTCGATATAATTAAGTGTCATTTGTTCACATCCACCAGTTCAATTGCGTCTGTCTTATACAATTCGACTTTCTCTAACAGGTACTTGTCTGGCTCACTTCCGTTTAGGGCACGATAATAGCGATCTCCCACCTTGATAAGTGCGCCATCTGTGTTTGTGGAAGTATTAACATAGACTTCTGACTTGTCTACTCCCAAATCTTTGGAAACAACCTCGATGAAATGAAGTGAAGTTTGAAATTTATTGTTAGAAACTTGATTGTTTTGATAAGTCGTGATGCTGACCAAAAGCATAGCTAAATAAGGCCAGAGCTGAAATCATGACCAACTCACGAAATTTGATTCCTTTTTTTATCATGGTATGCCTTGAAAGCAAAAAAACTGTCACAGCTAATAAAACAATCCCAAAGCCAACCATGATACCATTTTGCTGACCGATTTGGCTGAGTACATAGTCATAAGAGTAGAATTTCATGTATTTTCACTCCCTTTCATAAAATCATTCTTAATTATAAACGAAAGAGAGTAATTTTTCAAACCATACGTTGGGGAAATAGATCTTTTTTTGGTATAATAAAATCTATAATCTGAATGAAAAAGGTAACTTTATGAAACTTATCTCATGGAATATTGATTCCCTAAACGCTGCCCTAACTAGTGACTCAGCTCGTGCCAAATTGTCCCAAGAAGTCCTACAAACCTTGGTCGCTGAAAATGCTGATATCATTGCTATCCAAGAAACCAAGCTTTCTGCCAAAGGACCTACAAAGAAACACGTGGAAATTTTAGAAGAACTCTTCCCAGGCTACGAAAACACGTGGCGCTCTTCCCAAGAGCCTGCCCGTAAAGGCTATGCTGGAACCATGTTCCTTTATAAGAAAGAACTTACACCCACTGTCACTTTCCCAGAAATCGGTGCCCCTTCTACCATGGACTTGGAAGGCCGCATCATCACTCTAGAATTTGATGCATTTTTCGTGACCCAAGTTTACACACCAAATGCTGGCGATGGTCTTAAACGCTTGGAAGAACGCCAAGTCTGGGATGTTAAATATGCTGAGTATTTGGCTGAACTAGACAAAGAAAAACCAGTCCTTGCGACCGGTGACTACAACGTAGCCCACAATGAAATCGACCTTGCAAATCCTGCTAGCAACCGCCGTTCACCTGGATTTACTGACGAGGAACGTGCTGGATTTACCAACCTATTGGCAACTGGATTTACTGATACCTTCCGCCATGTTCATGGCGATGTTCCTGAACGCTACACTTGGTGGGCACAACGCAGCAAAACTTCTAAAATCAACAATACAGGCTGGAGAATCGACTACTGGCTCACAAGTAACCGTATCGCTGACAAGGTCACTAAATCTGATATGATTGACTCAGGTGCTCGCCAAGACCATACACCGATTGTCTTGGAAATTGACTTGTAAGGATTTTCTATATGGACTACAATGCGGTCATTCCCGAGTTTCTTGTATCGAATATCGAACAGTCCCGGTCCTTCTACTGTGGTTTACTGGGTTTTAGGATTGAATACCAACGTCCAGAAGAAAACTTTCTCTTTCTCTTGAAGAGTGTCAACTAATGTTAGAGGAGGGAACAAAGGATCAACTAGCTGAACTGACCTACCCCTTTGGTCGTGGAGTCAATCTCTCCTTTGGCATAAAGGATGTTCCAAAACTCTATCAAAAAGTGATGGAGGCAAACTATCCTATTTATCGTCCCTTGACCAAAAGAAAGTTTCGTGTCAGTGATTACTATATCTATCCTCATAAATTTGCAGTTTTGGATCCAAATGGCTATTTTTTAAGATTTAGCGAGTAGAATAATAAAAATTGGGAAAAGTCTTTAAAGTTAGAAAAAGGCATATTGTCAGGTGTTTAAAAACTTGATAGTATGCCTTTTATGATGGAAAAATCTTCTAATACTCTTCGAAAATCTCTTCAAGCCACGTCAACGTCGCCTTACCGTAGGTATATGATACTGACTCTGTCAATTCTATCCACAACCTCAAAACAGTGTTTTGAGGTTGTGGATAGCTTCCTAGTTTGCTCTTTGATTTTCATTTAGTATAAATGTTAGCTTACAATGGAGTTTTTGCTCACCCCCTCTTCTGTTTGTTCGTTTTTTAAACCAAAATACTAACAAAATAGTTGATTTCTAAAGTCATTTAGTGTAAAATAAAAACATTGGCTCAAGCCTATTTAAAATTGAATATCGTTTTACTTGTTTATGTCGTGAATTGGCACGACGTTTCTACAAGGTGCCGGAACACCTAACAATAAGTAAGTCAGCAGTGAGATATGGCCGTTTTTGCCATGCCTATTTGGGGGACTTACTTAGAGATTAAGTAGGTCCTTTTTGAATATTTTTAATATTTCCCTTAATTAGTGCGGACGGGAGGTGAAATTATCCTGTGAATAATTTCAGGAATCCAGGGAATTTCATCCCTAATTTTTGAGCCCCTAGCTCTTTCATTTCTAGGCTTAGGCTAAAATAGTTCCCCGAACTATTTTACTCTCAAAAATCCCGTCATAGACAATAACAAGATTATTGTCTATGATACCACTACAACGGGAAATATTTGATAAGACTCGCTTCGCTCGTAATAGTTTTATCAAATATATAGCATTAGCAAAAGGGATCACTATAGAAACATTTAAACAACAAGTAAATTAACTTTTAAACTTTAGGAGGTCTTATGAAATTATTAGAAGAGCGCATCCTCAAGGATGGGCATATCTTGGGTGATAACATCCTCAAGGTAGATTCCTTTTTAACCCACCAAGTTGACTTTAGCTTGATGCGAGAGATTGGTAAGGTTTTTGCGGAAAAATTTGCTGCTGCTGGCATTACCAAGGTCGTAACCATTGAAGCGTCGGGTATTGCCCCAGCCGTTTTTACAGCTGAAGCCTTAAACGTTCCCATGATTTTCGCCAAAAAAGCTAAGAACATCACCATGAACGAAGGCATCTTAACTGCTCAAGTCTACTCCTTTACCAAGCAGGTGACCAGCACCGTTTCTATCGCTGGAAAATTCCTCTCACCAGAGGACAAGGTTTTGATTATCGACGATTTCCTTGCTAATGGCCAAGCTGCTAAAGGCTTGATTCAAATCATCGAACAGGCCGGTGCCACAGTCCAAGCTATCGGTATCGTGATTGAGAAATCCTTCCAAGATGGTCGTGATTTGCTTGAAAAAGCAGGCTACCCTGTCCTATCACTTGCTCGCTTGGATCGTTTTGAAAATGGTCAGGTCGTATTTAAGGAGGCAGATCTCTAATGCAAACTCAAGAAAAACACTCGCAAGCAGCCGTTCTGGGCTTGCAGCACTTACTAGCCATGTACTCAGGATCTATCCTGGTTCCCATCATGATTGCGACAGCCCTTGGCTATTCAGCTGAGCAGTTGACCTACCTGATTTCTACAGATATCTTCATGTGTGGGGTGGCAACCTTCCTCCAACTCCAACTCAACAAATACTTTGGGATTGGACTCCCAGTCGTTCTTGGAGTTGCATTCCAGTCGGTCGCTCCCTTGATTATGATTGGGCAAAGCCATGGTAGTGGCGCTATGTTTGGTGCCCTTATCGCATCTGGGATTTACGTGGTTCTTGTTTCAGGCATCTTCTCAAAAATAGCCAATCTCTTCCCATCTATCGTAACAGGATCTGTTATTACCACGATTGGTTTAACCTTGATCCCTGTCGCTATTGGAAATATGGGAAATAACGTTCCAGAGCCAACTGGTCAAAGTCTCTTGCTTTCAGCTATTACTGTTCTGATTATCCTCTTGATCAACATCTTTACCAAAGGATTTATCAAGTCTATCTCTATTTTGATTGGTCTGGTTGTTGGAACTGCCATTGCTGCTACTATGGGCTTGGTGGACTTCTCTCCTGTTGCGGTAGCTCCACTTGTCCATGTCCCAATTCCACTCTACTTTGGGATGCCAACCTTTGAAATCTCATCTATTGTCATGATGTGTATCATCGCAACGGTGTCTATGGTTGAGTCAACTGGTGTTTATCTAGCCTTGTCTGATATCACAAAAGATCCAATCGACAGCACGCGCCTTCGCAACGGTTACCGCGCAGAAGGTTTGGCCGTACTTCTCGGAGGAATCTTTAACACCTTCCCTTACACCGGATTTTCACAAAACGTTGGTTTGGTTAAATTGTCAGGCATCAAAAAACGCCTGCCAATCTACTACGCAGCTGGTTTCCTGGTTCTCCTTGGACTGCTTCCTAAGTTTGGCGCCCTTGCCCAAATCATTCCAAGCTCCGTCCTCGGTGGTGCCATGCTGGTAATGTTTGGTTTTGTATCAATTCAAGGGATGCAAATCCTCGCCCGTGTTGACTTTGCTAACAATGAACACAACTTCCTTATCGCAGCTGTTTCAATCGCTGCAGGTGTCGGTCTCAACAACAGTAATCTCTTTGTCAGCATGCCGACAGCCTTCCAAATGTTCTTCTCAAACGGAATCGTCGTAGCCAGCCTACTCGCTATTGTCCTCAATGCCGTATTAAATCATAAAAAGAAATAAGAAAAAGAGGTGCGAGCCTCTTTTTTGTTTATCACAAATTGATTATAAATACAATCAATCCCAATTCCCATCTAATATTTCTTTAATAAACTTCTTAGGCATCCAAAAGGAGTGTTTTGTAATCCTACGTCCATCTGGAAGTTCATCCGTATCAGATAATGAACCTTTCCCAACAAATTTTCCTTTGTCAATTTCATAATAAGTATTGGTAGCATGTAGTTTCGTAAATAGAATTTTGTTTATCTTACTTTGAGGGAAATTAGTTGAAACTTTATTACCGTTTTGAGTTAATTTAACTCCGTCAGAAATAATTTGTCTAGTTTCCTGCCATACTCTTTGGATTTCTTCTAATTGTCTATCCTGAAATCCCCAAAACTTGATAGAATCTAATACAAATAGCTTAGGTTCAATTTCCTTAAAAATAACGAAAAGGAATCGTTTATTATAAATTTCATTATAAACATGTGATGATTCCCAACTATCTGTTGCTGCTAGTTCTTTAAAACAATAAGTTTTAAATGGAGAGTCTTCCTTAGGTAAATTATTCTTATCTACTCGAATAACTCTCAAATTCATGTTTGCTTTTTGAAATTCTTTTGTCTTATCTAAATCCCCTGTTAAGCCTAAAATTTTTCTAATCAGAGTACTATTCTTACCTTTTGCTTTGGAATTCACTTCAAATCTATCATATAACTCTTGTTCAGAAAAACCTTTGTAGGAAAGAATCTTCTCTGCAATAACCTCAGTAAATGATTTTTTCTCACCCCTAAAATTAGCCAGAACACTTTCTTGATCTGATTGATTAAAGATTTTATGATTTATCAGATAGGTCATATAACTTGATTTTAATTCCCAAGCTCTTTGTTTTGCTAATTCATGACTAAAAGGTTGTTGTCTTAAATCCTTTCCTTTACCTGCCCCTTTTGTACAAGTTGATAAATAGTTTCCATCTGATTCTGATAATTCATGTGCCTTTCCATTTTTGATTTTATCTGTAATCTTCTGATAGTCTTCAAGGATGACTGCCATATCTTCCTCAAACCATTCATATAAAAATATTTTTTCAATGACATAGTCCTTCATTGTTTGATTAGGAATTAAGCCATTGTAAAACAATAACAAAATCTTTGCACATTTTTTCCATAAATGAGTGGAGTAAAAATCCTCTAAATTTTCCTCCATATAGTTTAGTATTGTTAATACAAGTCGTTCTTTTGCACTAAGTGTCCCATTTTTGTTTATCTTAAAAGGAGTAACTTTTAATTCTACACCTATTTTTTCAAAGTCAGCTTCCGAGTCACTATTTGGCTGATAACCATAGAAATATTTTTCAATATAATTTCCATACTGCCCTTTTGACTTCATACTAATTGCTTTATCTTGTACCTCAGAGACTACTCTATCATTATAATCGTCATATGATTTATAAAGCGAACGATTATACTCCTCCATAACATCGGAAAATTTTCTATTTAATAGTTTATGAGAATATTCAATAACACTATCGATATCTTCATCGTTATAGTTAAATAAGTTTTGATCCATTTTCTTCTCCTATCTTTTATATTATATCAAATTAAACTAAAGCAAACATTAATACTTGATCAATCATTGAAAATAGTATATAATGGATTAAACTGTAAAAAAATGAAGGAGAAAAGATGAAAGTTCTCGAACTATTTGCTGGAGTTGGCGGGTTTCGCATAGGATTAGAAAATGCCGATAAGCAACTCTTTAAAACAAAATGGGCAAACCAATGGGAACCATCTCGTAAATCTCAAGACGCATTTGAGGTCTATGATTATCACTTCCCCAATAGCAAAAACATCAATATTAGTATCTCTGATATAACAGACGAACAATTTTCCAAAATGGATGCCGATATGATTGTCGGTGGTTTTCCTTGCCAAGATTACTCTGTTGCTCGTAGTAAAAAAAATGAGAAAGGTATTGAAGGAAAAAAAGGAGTTTTATTTTGGGAAATCATTAGAGCAACGGAAATCATTAAACCCAAATACTTAATTCTAGAAAATGTAGATAGGCTTTTAAAAGCGCCCTCAAAACAAAGAGGACGTGATTTTGCAATCATGCTCACAGCTTTTAATAATCTCGGATATTCTGTTGAGTGGAGAGTTATTAATGCTGCTGAGTATGGAAGAAGCCAACGAAGACGTCGTGTATTCTTTTTCGTATATCGAAATGATACAGTCTTTGCCCAAAAAATTGACAATCTTTACGAAAAAAATGAAGAAATCTTTGAAGATAATAGGTATGATGACTATATTTTCAATCAAGGTCTATTTGCAAAACAATTTCCTATTAAACCTATAGCAGTTAAAAATCGTCATGTGTTTTATGAGTTACCAAATGATATAGTTGAAGTTTCAGATACTTTTACTGGTACTGTTTGGAATACAGGAATTATGAGGCGTGGAAAGTACTATTCTATTGATACAGAACCTAATTACAATGGTAATCCTATCACTCTAGGAGAAATTCTTCAAGATGAGTCTGAAGTACCTGAAAAATATTTTTTAACTGATCAGTCAAAATTGGAAAAATTTCAATATCTTAGAGGACCTAAAAAAATTGAACGAACATCCTCTGACGGACATCAATACATCTATTCAGAAGGGGGAATGTCACCTTATGATGATTTAAACCTTCCTGGACGAACAATGCTTACATCCGAAGGAACGGTTAATCGTTCTACACATTTATTATTTGTAAATAATAAATATAGATTAATTACCCCCATTGAAGCTGAACGACTTCAGGATTTCCCAGATGATTGGACAGCTAAAAAGAAATTATCTGATGATTCTATTGTAGAGGTATCTGATAAAATGAGAATGTTTTTTATGGGAAATGCTTTGGTTACTGAGATTGTAAAGGAAATTGCTAAGTTTATTAAAGAAATTGATTGATTTATCTGAAACTAAAAAAGAGGTGTAAGCCTCTTTTTTGTTTATCTATATCCTTACCTGTCTTTCTTCTGACCGCTGGCCTGTGACAAACATAGTAAAGGTTGCCTTACAGACATTTCTGCCCTCTTGATTGGTGATATCCACATCCATCACACAGGTTGTACGACCTTGATGGACACATTCTCCTTTAATGGTCAATACATCGTCGAGTTTTCCTGCCTTAAGGTAGTTGATAGAGGATTGGAGTGTCACCCCATCAAGTCCCAGCGAGATAACCACCAAACCACTGATTTGGTCACATAGCGTGAATAGATAGCCACCATGGGCATTGCCATAGTAGTTGAGCGACGAGTTCACTACTTTGGTCGTCACCACAACGTGACCATCTCTCATTTTTTCAATTTCGTAATTTTCAAAGGCAGATATAGCGTCAAAATGAAAGTCTTTCATCGTTTCCTCCTGATATTTCAAACGACACTATGATACTACTTTTTATAGGACTGTGCAAGGAGAAAGCTCCTAGTCTAGTGAAATTCCGACCTGTTCCACAAAGCGCATAAAGGCTGTCTGCCCTTGTTCTGTCTGCTTGTAGACTCCTGCATCCTCAAGTACACGCGCAAAGATAGCGCCCACAGAGTCCTTGACGATTGCAAGGGCTTTTTCTTTATCCGTTAGGTCTGGATGTTGGGATTTGAGTTGGTCTGCCCACTCCTGATGATAATCGGCAACTGTAACAGCTTCTCCTACAAGATAGCTAGCGACTTGCTCTACTTCTTCTTTCAGACGTGGTGGCAAGATTGCCAAGCCCATGACCTCAATCAAGCCGATATTTTCCTTCTTGATATGTTGGACATCCTTGTGGGGATGATAGATGCCATCAGGATGCTCTGCTGAAGTCTGATTGTCTCGCAAGACCAAGTCCAACTCAAACTGTCCATCACGCTTACGCGCTATTGGTGTGATGGTGTGATGCGGTGTCCCGTCTGTCTCTGCCAAAATCTGCACACTAGAATCTGAATACTGACGCCATTCCTGGAAAATCTTATCAGCTAAGTTAATCAAATCCTCTTTGGAATCCGAAGTCAAGCGTAGGACAGACATTGGCCACTTGATAATTCCAGCCTTGACCTGCTCAAAACCAGCAAATCGGAAGGTCTTTTGCAAGGGAGCCAATTCCATAGGAAATACGTGACGGCCTCCCTGATAATGATCATGAGTTAGAATAGAGCCCCCCACAATCGGCAGGTCGGCATTAGATCCAGCAAAATATCCTGGAAACTGCTCTACGATAGCCAACAGACGTTCAAAACTCTGACGACTAATGGCCATGGGACGATGCTGGCCATCTAAAAAGATACAATGCTCATTAAAGTAAGCATAGGGCGAATACTGGAACCCCCATTCCTGACCAACCATTTCAAAACGGATAATCCGGTGGTTGCTGCGAGCTGGGTGGTTGACCCGACCATGGTAACCCTCATTCTCTAAACAAAGTTGACACTGAGGATAATTACTAGCTTGCACCAACTTGGCTACCGCAATCTCTTTCGGATCCTTTTCAGGCTTAGAGAGATTGATGGTAATTTCAAGTTCTCCATAATCAGATGGAACACGATAAGCGATATTTTTAGCAATGGCCTTGAGTTTGATGTAGTCATTTTTCCGACTGAGTTGATAAAAATCCTCTATCGCTTGCTCAGGAGAGTAGGCATAGGCTTCCCAGAAGTCACGATTGACCTGACTCGGACAAGGAGTCACCAAGTCCATCAGTTCAGTACCAAGGATTTCACGCGCAGTCTGACTATCCTCAATCGTCTCTAATCGAACGGCTTCCTCAACCAGCTGGTCCTTGAGGTCAATCAATTTATCCAGATTGGTCTCAACTTCCAAAACACCTTCTCCCACTCGTGCCAAAACACGATTGGTCAGGTAGATTCGATCCATTTCCTCAAATGAACTTTCAGAAATGACATGTGTTACAAATTTATCTACTAAGGTCACTATAGAGCCTCCTTTTGACTAGTCAAGGACGCGAGTGCCACCTGCAACTGCAGCGATATAGAAGCTTGGAGCGTATCCAACTACTTCCTCGTAGTGTTTGCCTACAGCTTCCTTAAAGGCCTCAACAGTATCTTTTTGAACCAAGGCAATGGCACAGCCACCAAAACCAGCCCCTGTCATACGAGCACCGAGAACTCCTTCTTGTGCCCAAGCTGTGTGAACAAGGGTATCTAATTCCAAACCAGTTACTTCATAATCATGCTCCAGAGAAACGTGTGACGCATTCATCAAACGACCAAATGTTTCCAAATCACCTGCTTGAAGGGCTGCTTGAGCTTTAAGGGTACGTTGGTTTTCAAGCACAGCATGGCGAGCACGTTTCAAACGATTTTCATCTTTAATCAAATAGCTATATTGGTCAACGGCCCACTCGTCCAATTCACCCAGGGTCTGAATATCCAAGGCAACTTGCAATTCTTCCACTGCTTTTTCACACTCAGCACGACGTTCATTGTATTTAGAGTCCGCCAATTCACGGCGTTTGTTGGTGTTCATGATAACAACGACATTGTCCTTCAAATCAAGTGGCACCAAATCATACTCTAAGGTGTTGGTATCAAGGTAAATAGCACGTTGATCAGCCCCCATACCAATAGCAAACTGGTCCATGATACCAGAGTTGACTCCGATAAAGTTGTTTTCTGTTTGTTTTCCGATTTTAACCAAATCGAGACGCTCTAATTTTAAATCAAAGAGATGCTCTGCCACGACTCCTGTCAAGAGCTCCAAGGATGCTGAAGAAGACAAACCAGCACCATTTGGTATATTCCCATAAACATAAAAATCAAAACCTTTGTCAATCACGTGCCCAGCTTCTTGCAAGAAATGAAGGACACCTTTTGGATAATTGGTCCAGTTGTGCTCTTTTTCAAACTTGAGGTCAGCGAGAGGCACTTCGATAATGCCCTTGTCCTCAAAGTTAGCTGAGTAGAAACGTAAAACTTGGTCTTCACGCTTGCGAGCTGCACCATAAGTTCCCAAGGAAATAGCAGCTGGAAAAACGTGCCCACCGTTGTAGTCTGTGTGTTCACCAATCAAATTGATACGACCTGGTGAAAAGAAGGTTTGGTCTGCTTCTTGACCAAAAACAGCAAGAAAGTCTTTGCGAAGAGTTTCAGCAGTAAGATGTTGTGTCATATGATTTCTCCTTTGACTGTCCGTTAAGCCACCTTAACGTGTAATCGTTTTCTTCTATTGTATCCAAGGGATTTCCCAAGGTCAATCCTTTTTACTAAAATTTTACTAAAATATCAGTAAAAAGCAGAAAAATATGATATACTAACCTAATCAAGGAGGATTTATGGCTACCTTAAAAGACATTGCACAGCTAGCCTCTGTCTCTATCGCGACCGTATCCCGTGTTCTCAACCGCGACCAGAGCCTATCTGTTACAGAAGAAACCAGACACCGTATTTTAACCGTTGCTGAAGAGCTGGGCTACACCAAGCACCTCAAGACAGGCGAGTCCCATAAACCCAAGCAAAAGATTGCCATTATTCAATGGGTCAGCGAACAAGGGGAGCTAGACGACCTCTACTACTACCAGATTCGCCTAGGAATAGAAAAAAGAGCCCAAGAGTTGGACTACGATATCTTGCGCTATTTTAATGACCACCCTTTTACCCTAAGCGAGGAAGTGATTGGGATTCTCTGCATCGGAAAGTTTAGTCGAGCTCAGATTTCTGCCTTTGAAGAATACCAAAAGCCTCTTGTATTTCTAGACAGCGATACACTTTCCCTGGGACATACCTGTATTATCACGGATTTTTACACTGCTATGAAACAGGTTGTCGATTATTTCCTCAGCCAAGGAATGGACCGTATCGGGATTCTAACAGGCCTTGAAGAAACAACAGACCAAGAAGAAATCATTGAGGATAAGCGGCTGGAAAATTTCAGAAACTACAGTCAAGCGAGGGGAATCTATCATGATGAACTGGTCTTTCAAGGAAGATTTACTGCCCAGTCTGGCTATGACTTAATGAAGGAGGCCATTCAGAGCTTGGGAGACCAACTTCCGCCAGCATTTTTCGCAGCCAGCGATAGTTTAGCTATCGGTGCCCTCCGTGCCCTCCAAGAAGCTGGAATCAACCTGCCAGATCGCGTCAGCCTCATTTCCTTTAACGACACTAGTCTGACCAAACAGGTCTATCCTCCCCTCTCTAGTATTACAGTTTATACTGAAGAAATGGGGCGAGCAGGTATGGATATTCTTAACAAGGAAGTCCTCCACGGTCGGAAAATCCCTAGCCTGACCATGCTGGGAACCAGACTGACATTAAGAGAAAGTACCCTAAATCAAGAATAGGATAACATAAAAAACGAATAGGAGTTTTAGAACTCCTATTCGTTTTTTATTCGATTACAATCATAGACTTAATGGTCTTACGTTCATCCATATCTTTGTAGGCTTGGTCGATATCTTCCAGTTTATAACTTGAAGTAAAGACGCGACCTGGATTGATATCACCATCAAGGACGGCTTTTAGTAAAAATTGCTTATCGTATGTTGTAGCAGAAGCTGCCCCACCTGCTACAGAGATATTTTGCATAAATGTCGAACCAAGAGCACGATTATTATAGTGTGGGACTCCTACAAAGCCCATACGCCCTCCATTATGAAGAACACCTAGCGCCTGTTCTATAGCAGCCTCCGTACCAACACATTCAAATGCTGCATCTGCTCCTCCACCGAGGATTTCACGCACCTTGGTAATTCCTTCTTGACCACGTTCTGCAACAACAGCTGTCGCACCTGACTCCATAGCCATCTTTTGACGGTCTTCATGACGGCTCATAAGGATAATTTGTGATGCTCCACGCATCTTAGCCGCGATGACAGCACATTGACCAACAGCCCCATCACCGATAACAACAACCTTGTCCCCTTTTTGAACATTTGCAACACGCGCCGCATGATAGCCTGTCGGCATGACATCTGCAAGAGTCAAAAGGGACTTGAGCATCCCTTCTGTATAGTCAGAAGGTTGACCAGGGATTTTAACCAGCGCCCAGTTTGCATAGTGGAAGCGAATATATTCTGCCTGAAAATCACCCCCCAAATTATTGCCAATATGATTGTCGCAAGAACCGTCAAATCCAGCAAGACAGGCATCACACTCACCACATCCATGTGTAAAAGGGACAATCACAAAATCACCTGGTTTCACCGTCGTAATGGCTTCCCCAGCTTCTTCAACAATCCCAATCGCTTCGTGTCCACTATTTTTGTGTCCCGCTTTCGTTTCTGGATTACGGTACCTCCATAAATCTGAACCACAAACGCACGCACGAACCACACGAATAATCACATCATCCGCTTCTATTATTTGCGGACGTTCAATGCTAGCAAGTCCAACCTGACCTGCCTTTGTATATACTGCTGATTTCATTTAAAATTTTCCTTCCTTATAAAGTTTAATTTTGAGATTTAAACGATTTAAAGCTGTCTGTAGCTGAGACAAGCGCTCCTCTAATTTTTGCTTTTCCTCTTCTAAAATACCAAGCCTCTCCTCTCTCGTTTCATCTCCCTTTTGGTAGAGCGACATATAGTCAACTAAACTATCTACAGAGACACCCGCCGAACGAAAACACTTAATAAATTCCAGCGCTTCGATATCCTGATCTTGAAAATCACGAATCCCAGTAGCAGTACGAGTAATCGGTGGCACAAGACCAACCCGTTCATAATACCGAATCGTATCCGCTGAAATTCCCAACAAATCACTGGCAGATTTAATATTCACACGCTAACCTCCTCTCATTTCATTCACTGAATTCACGCTATTCTAACTCACTTATCTTATTATATAACTTTGAGTTGACTCCAAGTCAAGCATTTTGTATCTAATCGAAAAATTTTTATCATTAACAATCATATATCTGGAGTTTATACAATGCTCTTCTCTTACCAATTTTTGAAATATTTAAATAATAAAGAAATTACTCTATTCCAAATAAGATAGTACCCAAGTATTTTTCACTTTTTTCTAATGTTGATGCTCATAACTCCGTTCCAAGTCACACACCTTTCGCTTATGGGTTTGGTGAGTTTCTAGGTCAGCATCAATTTCAATGGTAATATTTTGAAAACCACAATCTTTTAGGAAAATTCGAATAGACTCTTTACAAGTTTCCATATGTTCCATTTCTTTTAGACAAACATGGACAATGGCATTTTTTTCCAAAGCATCCATAGTCCAGAGATTAAGCTGATTAAGGCTGGCCACATTGTCCAATCGCTCCAGGCCACTCTTTACTTGCTTGATATCAAGACCTTCTGGCACAGCAACCAAGAAAATCTTGAGTGTAGACCAAAAACGTGGAAGGGCTTTTGAAAGAATAAAGAAAGAAATGACAAGGGACAAAAGAGGATCTAGGATATACCAGTCCGTAAATCGAAGAACAATCGCCATCAGGATAACAGCTACCCACCCTAGCGTATCTTCCAGAAAATGCAGACTCAGAATAGACTCATTCTTTGTCTTTCCCTTACCAACCACCAGACTCGCTAACAGATTGATAGTAATCGCAATAATTCCTAACCAGAGAATCCCCTCATCATTGACTGGTTGCGGATGCAAAATCTTCGTGACATTTTCCAAAATGACTAGAACAGAGCCTGTTACGAGAATCACAGCTGTTACCACGGCTCCTAGCAGGCTAAACCGCTTATAGCCCAAGGTGTACTGATTGTCTTCTTCACGATTGGAGATTGTTTCTAGAAAAGCTGATATTCCAATTGCAATCACATCTCCCAAGTCATGCACAGAGTCAGCAAGAACAGCGCTAGAACCAAATACTCCACCTGCAATAAACTCAACAATGGCATAAGTCAAATTTAAGAAAAAAGCCACCCAAACAGCATATTTTGCCTTCATATTTCTCATTCCTTTGTTATAATAGATTTATGAACACCTTGTTCATTATCATTATCCACTAAAACTCAAAGAAAGGATAGAAGCAAAACGTCAGCTTTATTCAGTTCTGAACAATTTGCCTCAAGTGTCCATATGACTAACATTGACCGCCGTATCAGCAAAACCAAAAAAGCCATCTATCAAGCTTTTATACAACTTTTGAATGCTAAGGGCTACGAGGCCACTACTGTTCAGGATATCATTGATCTCGCAGATGTGGGACGATCCACCTTTTACTGTCACTATGAGAGTAAGGAGCTTCTTCTGGACCAGCTCTGCCGCTACCTCTTCCATCATCTTTTTGAAAGAGAGCAAGCCATTTCAACCGAGGACTACCTCGCCCACCTCTTTCTCCATTTTCATAAAAACCAAGACCATATCACCAGTCTGCTATTTTCCAAAAATGACTACTTCCTCCGTCAACTCCAGAGAGAGCTTGAGCACCACGTCTATTCCGTGCTAGCTGATAATTTAAAAGAAGCCCACCCTAATCTGCCTACTTCTTACCTCCAACACTTGGTCATGTCCAACTTTATCGAGACATTGACCTGGTGGCTCAAAAAAGGTCAAGATTTCACAGACCAGGAAGTTGTCCAATTTTATCTAGACCTTCTCATTCCTAAAAATTGAATATAGAGTAAAGCTTCAGTTGTCTTATTTCTAGGTTACTGAGTTTTTTATCTTTTCAACAACAAAAGAGGACCCGCCGATCCTCTTTTTCATACTATAAATCCTTGATTATCAACTATATCTGTTTTAATCGAAATCTCAAAACAGCACTTTCAAACATCTTTTCCTAGTTAAGTAAATCAGTATTCTGCTTAGCTGCCTTGCTCCATTGATACCAACCAACTAGACTGTTAATGAGATAAATTAGATATTTCCCTTGAATTTGCAGGCTTTCTCCCCACCAGAGATAGATTGAAAAGACATTGGTAGCCGCCCAGAATATCCACTGTTCACGGTAAACAGCTGTCATGAGGATTTGCCCTACCCCATTGGTTGCATCTGTGATTGAATCACGATAGGGACGATTGGCACCAATAGACTGATAAATGAAGCCAAAGGCCAACCACCAAAGCACACTAATGGAAAGATACTTTGTCCAGCCCTTGCCGTCCAGTTTACGCGCGACAAACTCCTGCTTTTCCTTCTTAAACTGTGCCTGATAAATCCAAACTAGAAGTCCAATTGGCTGCATGACTGTGAAGTAAAGTGTCGTCAGCACCTCACCATAAAAGCCTTTCTGTAGGGCCAAAATAAGGTAAATAACAGAGTTAATCAAGCCAAAAAGATAATTACTTGCTCGACCTTCCGATACAAAGATTACACAGATAATCCCTGTCAAGCTACAAATCATCCCAATCCAGTCAACAATACGATGTTCGTAAACCAACTCCAGCCAGAGAGGAAAACTTCCTAAAACCAGCAAATAAATCCACTGGGCAAAACTACGATGGGCAAAGAGGTCATCCCAGATAGCCTTCATAGTTCCTGAAAATCCTAAATCAGCCATAGCCGCAACCATACGACGGTAACCACCTGACATTTCACCTAGGGTTGTTTTGATATTTTCAATTTTCTTTTGCAAATAAGTATGCATCATTTCTCCTTTTGTTTTTAAAGAGCCGTGTCTGGATAGACTTTCGGACGCAACGCTCTATTAGATAATGAACTGCCTATACACAAGATTTCTAACCTTAGTCGACATGAGCTGAAACCTCTTATTTGTTAAGTAGTTCACAAAATATTATACACCTATTTTATGAATAGTCAACTGTCTTTACAGTAAAATTTTAGAAAATCATGAAAATTTTCTCTTTCTTTCCATTTTAAGTGACATTCAGTCATTCTCACATCAAAAAAGCCCAGACGAAATTGTCTGAGCATTCTTTTATCTAGTCGTTTAAGGAAGTTGAGTTCAGTATGTTTAAAGTCTCTGTCCCATCATTTCTTCAACAAACCTTGTTCTTGGAGAAACTCCTTGGCTACTTGCTTTGCTGACTTGCCTTCAACACCGACTTGGTAGTTGAGCTGGCTCATCTGGCTTTCTGTAATCTTACCAGCCAATGTATTAAGAACTCTTTCCAACTCTGGGTGTTTCTTGAGAAGAGCTTCTTTCATGAGTGGAGCCCCTTGATAAGGTGGGAAGAGTTGCTTGTCATCTTCCAAGACCTGTAAATCATAACGCTCCAATTCCGCATCAGTCGAATAGGCATCCGTGATTTGAATATCCCCTGACTGAATTGCCTGATAACGAAGAGCTGGCTGCATAGTCGCCACATTGAGATTGAGACCATACATTGATTGCAAGCCCTTATTTCCATCTTCACGGTCGTTAAACTCAAGCGTAAAGCCTGCCTTCAGCTGCCCTTCCACTTTTTTCAAATCCGAAATGGTCTTCAAGCCATATTCTTGAGCAATCTTTTTCGGAACAGCTACAGCATAGGTATTTTGATAAGACATAGGTTTGAGATAGGCTAGATGATCCTGCTTGGCAATGCCATCACGCGCCACTTGATAAACCTGCTCTGGCTCATGACTCACCTTTGGTGATGGTTGAAGCAAACTTTCAGTCACCGTACCGGTAAATTCAGGATAAATGTCAATATCACCTTTTTTCAGAGCTTCATAAAGGAAACTTGTCGTCCCAAAATTCGGTTTAACAGTCGCAGTCATGCTGGTATTTTCTTCAATCAGCAATTTATACATATTAGCCAAAATTTCTGGTTCTGGGCCTATTTTCCCAGCAATAATCAAGTTTTCCTTCTCTTTTTGAGCCAAAAGGGCTGGACTATAAGACAGACCCAGTAATAAAGCCACCAAGGCAAAACCAGAGAAAATCGTCCGCAATTTCGCTTTTTCCATTACTTTTAGTAGGAAGTTAAAGGCAATAGCTAGCACTGCAGAAGAAAGGGCCCCAATCAAAATCAAACTGGCATTATTACGGTCAATTCCCAACAGGATAAAGGAACCCAGTCCCCCTGCCCCAATCAAGGTCGCCAAGGTAGCCGTACCGATAATCAAGACCGCTGCCGTCCGAATTCCAGACATGATAACAGGCATGGCAAGTGGAATTTCAAACTTCTTGAGACGCTCCCATCTGGTCATCCCAAAGGCAATCCCAGCCTCTTGAAGACTCGGATCAATTCCCTTCAGCCCAGTAATAGTATTTTGTAAAATCGGAAAAATCGCATAAATCACTAGAGCTGTCAATGCCGGTAAAGTCCCAATTCCCATCAAGGGAATAAAGAGTCCCAACAAGGCCAGAGACGGGATGGTCTGGAAAATCCCTGCAATCTGCAAGACCCAGTCGGCCAGCTTCTCATGATAGCGAAGAAAAACAGCCAAGGGAATCGCAAGCAAAATAGCTAGTAACAAGGTCAAAAGTGACAACTGCAAATGTTGAGATAGAGCTGTCAACCAATCACTAAAACGATCCTGAAAAGTTGCAATTAAATTAGTCATGAACACTACCTCCAAACAAGTCTGCTACAAAGTCTGTTGCAGGCACTTTTAAAATTGTCTCGGGATTCGCTACCTGGCGAATTTCTCCATCCTGCAAGACAGCAATACGGTCCGCCAACTTCAAGGCTTCATCCGTATCATGGGTTACAAAAATCGTTGTCATCCCAAACTCTTTATGCAATTCTTTTGTCAGAACCTGCAACTGTTTTCTCGAAATAGCATCCAAGGCCGAAAAGGGTTCATCCATGAGGAAAATCTTGGGCTGACCAATCATAGCTCGAACAATACCGACCCGTTGCTGTTCTCCACCAGATAATTCACTAGGTAAGCGATGCCCATACTCGGCTACTGGTAAACCAACCTTAGCCAAAAGCTCTTCTGTTTTCTTCGTAATTTCTTCCTTGCTCCACCCCTTCATTTCAGGAATGAGAGCAATATTTTCCGCAACTGTTAGATTTGGAAAAAGAGCAATAGCCTGTAAAACATAACCAGTAGAAAGACGAAGTTCACGCTCATCATAGTCTTTGATGCGCTTCCCATCCATATAAATATTTCCATCAGTTGGTTCCAAAAGACGGTTAATCATCTTGAGCATGGTCGTCTTACCTGACCCAGAAGGCCCTACTAAAACCATAAATTCCCCATCCTCAATCTGTAAGTTGACATCTCTCAAGACATCCTTTTCTGTGTAGCGCAGTGCTACATTTTTGTATTCAATCATTCTTTGTCCTCAATTTAAAACTTCCCTCGATTAGTCAAGTCTTCTACCTTAGGCATGACTTCCTTATTATCCCAATGCTCCACAATTTTCCCGTTCTCTAAACGGAAGATATCGTACTGGGCATAAGCAACGCCATCAATCTGAGTCTGACCATAGCTAACCACATAGTTTCCTTGTCCTAAGAGTTGGAAAACAAAGTCAAAAGTGACACTATATTCAGCCACATAGTTTTTATAAGCAGCACTTCCTTGTCCAATCTCATGATTATGCTGAATCAAATCGTCTGCCACATAATCACTCCACTGCTCTAGCTCCCCATTTTGGAAAATTTCTGTCAAGAAACGGCGAACCAGCTTTTTATTTTCTGCTTTCTTATCCAAATCCTTGATTTCAAAATCTCCAAAAATTTGATCTAGTTGATCATTTTCAGGTGTTCGATAGTAGTCAATGACATCCCAATGCTCAACAATACGACCATTCTCATCCGCACGGAAAGTATCCGTCGTCACCCATTGAGCTTCTCCACCATTCAGATATTGATGAACATGAACAAAGACCAGATTGCCATCCTCAATGGTGCGGACAATCTTAATCTGACGCTCTGGATGACGCTCAAAGAAATCTGCAAAGAAGGCTGCAAATCCTTCTTTCCCGTCAGGAACACCTGTCGAATGTTGGATATAGGTATCCCCTACAGACTGGGCTTGAGCCTCAGCAACTCGTCCGTCTTGAATGGCATGGATGTATAGGTTGTGAGCATTTTTCACTTGTTGTGACATATTCTAAACCTCATTTCCCTTCTCTTTCAGATTCGCCAAAATTCTTTCTTGAAAACCTTCAAATTGGTGAATTTCTTCCTCTGAAAATCCTTTGTAAAAGATAGTATCCAATTTCTGACTGACACGATGCCCCACTTCTTTCTGGGACTTGCCTAACTCCGTTAAAACTAAATACTTCTTACGCTTGTCTTTTCCACACGGACTAACAATTACAAGCTTTTGTTCCTCTAGCTTTTTTATCATAGTCGTCAGCGTATTATTCGCAAGCCCAGTCGCAAGCGCGATATCTGTCGCAGTTGCGCAGCCAGTTTCACTATTCCATAAAACCGCTAAAATCTTGCCCTGTTCACCCCTATAAAGAGCCTCAGGATCTTGACTCAGTAACTTTTGAAAAATCCGCCCATTCAACAAACGAATATGATGGGCTAGCAAATGACTATCTTTCATAACACCTCCAATTTATGTCGATATCGAAATGAATAAAATAATTGTAACACTCATCGTTCTAACTGTCAACTATTTCGATTTGGAAATAATTTTTGATAATTATCCACACCACCATACTCCGAATCAACTAACTTTTAACGAGAGTTTCTAAATTCCTTCGTCCTCCAGTCTACAAAAGCCTTCCATCCGTACTATCCTATATTTTATGAGGGGACACATTTTTCCTATCAGACCATTTATTTTAAAGATAGAAGTAAATCATAATTGCTTCCATCTGTTCTTTTATAGTATATTGAAGTTGAACTAGGGCACTGTATCTTCTAAAACATTGATAAAAAGCGATTTGAATTTCCCAATCAATTTGTTCGTATTTATAGCATTTTGAAATTGGAATAGGACACCATGACTGCTAAAAGATTTCTATAAATTCATTTGATTTTCCTAATCAATTTGTTCATATCTTATTTCATCCCGCTATAATTTCACCTTGCCCTATCTTTTTCGTAGCACCCTTCAAACAGCCTATCCCCTACCGTTTGACGATTCCTCACTTCGCTCCACTTCCATTACAGAAGTTTCTTCACTACTATAGTCTCGGCTGACTTCTCATGATTCCTTGTTACTACTATTTGAACGCTCACGAGATAGATCTTACAAAAAATGCTTTGATCCACAATGGAATCAAAGCATTTTAAAGAGTTCCTCATACATAAGCGCAGAAGTCGCAGTTCCTCTGTACTTGGCTTCTTCTCTTTTGATAAAGCGAGCCAAGTTGAGCAACTCAGGTGCTGGATGTTTGGGATTTAGGAGCAATTCACGATTGACCAGGCCTGAGAGACGAACTGCCTGCAATTGCTCATTTGTAGTAGGCAGTTTTTTAGTAGTCTCTAGGAGAGCAGCAACTAAATCTTCACTCAAATCATGTCGAGCATGATTGTAAAGATCTTTTATAAGGCTTTCTAGGTTTGGTTCTACCATCCCTACCACCTCCCTTATGGTTTAATAATGTTTAATCAAATCAACCGTTGAACGATCCAATTTCTTCACCAAGGCTTGTAAGAAAGCTTGCGCTTCTAGGAAGTCATCCATTGCATAGAGGGTTTGGTGAGAATGGATATAACGAGCGCAGACACCGATAGTTGTTGATGGGACACCACCATTTTTCAGATGAGCTGCACCTGCATCTGTTCCGCCTTTACCACAGTAGTATTGGTACTTGATACCAGCTTCTTCAGCCGTTGTCAAAAGAAAATCCTTCATCCCTGGGAGAAGCAAGTGACCTGGATCATAGAAACGAATCAAGGTTCCATCTCCAATCTTGCCTTGACCACCGTAGACATCACCTGCTGGTGAGCAATCAACTGCGAGGAAGACTTCTGGGTCAAACTTGGTTGTAGAGGTATGAGCGCCACGCAGACCAACTTCTTCTTGGACGTTAGAACCCAGATAGAGTTCATTGCCGAGTTTTTGACCTGATAAAGCTTCAGCTAGCTCGCTTACCATGAGGACACCGTAGCGGTTATCCCAAGCTTTTGAGATGATATTTTTTTCATTGGCTGTCAAAATTGCAGAACTATCTGGTACGATGGTATCACCAGGACGGATGCCAAAACTTTCTGCCTCAGCCTTGTCCGCAAAACCACCATCAAAAACGATATCGGCAATGGCTGGCATGGTTGGTCCCCCCTTTCCACGAGTCAAATGCGGAGGAACAGAACCTGAAATCACAGGAATTTCATGACCATCACGAGTCAAGAGTTTGAAACGTTGGCTGCTAACCACCATGGGGTTCCAGCCACCGATTTCTACGACACGGAAGGTACCATCTGGCTTGATTTCGCTGACCATAAAACCAACTTCGTCCATATGAGAAGCGACCAAGACGCGCGGTGCATCCACAGCTTCTGAATGTTTGATACCAAAAATACCACCCAAGCCATCTGTCACCACTTCATCCACATGCGGTGTCAACTTTTCACGAAGATAAGCACGGACAGGCGCTTCATGACCTGAGACTGCAGCAAGTTCTGTTACTTCTTTAATTTTTGAAAATAATGTTGTCATTTCAGTTCCTTCTTTCTTTCATCCATTTTACCACTTTTTATAGGAGAAGGATAGTGGGAAGGTGGATTTCTAAGTTAGTATCTTAGTCCTGCTCTATCTTAGAAAAGGATAGTATTCTCTTGCATGTAGTGCAAAATCTAGTAAACATTCCAAAATTAACTCGAATATTTATTTCCAAACAAAAAAACAATACACCATCAAAGTTGTTTGTATTTTTCATGAAATTTACAGAAAATAGTTGACTTCCCTTTCTTTTTTCTTTAAATATATAGTTGGTTGAGTTTGGAATAGTACGCTGTAGCTGCTGAAACATTTCTAGAAATTAATTTGACTTTCCTAATAGAGTTGTTCATATCTTATTTCAATTTACTATAGTACAAAACTAGAAAAGGAAAAAATCATGACCAAAACAATTCTTGTTACAGGTGGGACTAGCTACATTGGCTCCCATACCGTTAAAGCTCTTTTAAATGCTGGCTATAAGGTGCATGTCCTCGATAATCTCTCCACAGGAAATCGAGCGGCTGTGGATAGTCGTGCTAGCTTTAAAGAACTGGATGTTTATGATGCTAGCGCCTTAAAGGCTTACTTAGAAGAAAATCAGATTGATGCTGTCCTCCATTGTGCAGGTGAAATTGTTGTGAGCGAAAGTATTGAAAATCCAAGTAAATACTTCACTGCCAACGTTGCTGGTATGAACCAAGTTCTCAAAGTCTTATCTGAAGTTGGCATTCAAAAAATCATGTTCTCTTCGACTGCTTCTCTCTATGGAAATAACTGTATTGACAAGCCAGTGACTGAAGATACCCTGCTCGACCCTGTCAACCCTTATGCAGAGACAAAACTGATGGGCGAACGAATGATTTACTGGATGGCCAATCGCTACGACTGGAAATATGTTATTTTCCGTTACTTTAATGTTGCTGGGGCTGAAATGGATGCTTCAAACGGTCTGCGTGTGAAAAATCCAACTCACATCATTCCAAATATCAACAAGACCGCATTGGGACAAAATGATAGCTTAAAAATATTTGGAGATGACTACGATACACGTGACGGTTCATGTATTCGAGATTACATTTATGTCTTGGACCTTGCATAGGCTCATGTTAAAGGAATGAACTACCTATTTCAAGAAGACAGTTCTTCTCAAATCTTTAACTTAGGAACTAAAAAAGGCTATACTATCAAAGAAATCTTTAAAACTGCTGAAGAATTACTAAATTAAAAAATCCCACACGAGATTGTTGCTCGACGTGCTAGTGACCCAGCCAGTGTCCTAGCAGATGCTTCAAAAGCTAAACAATATCTTGATTGGACGGCTAGCTACTCCCTCGAAGATATTATTTTATCAGATTAAGGTAAAAACATTTTAGAATAGGATAACAAAGGAGAAAGTCTTGTTGCTCTCTCCTTGTTGTATTTATTAAATTGTCAGAAATTTTATTGACAGATTAGAAAAATAATGTTACATTTATATCCGCAGATATCTTTCGATACCAAATCTACATGAAAGGACGGGGTATGAAACTTTCTCATTATTTAATTGGCTTACTTCTACTCCTAGTCTTTCTCTCTATTAGCATTGGGACCAGTGATTTTTCATGGGGAAAGCTATTTGATTTCGACCAGCAGACATGGCTCCTCTTTCAAGAGTCCCGTCTCCCAAGAACTATCAGTATTCTCCTGACTGCCTCTAGTATGAGTATGGCAGGCCTTCTCATGCAGACTATTACCCAAAATCAGTTTGCTGCACCGAGTACAGTTGGAACGACTGAAGCCGCCAAACTGGGAATGGTGCTGAGCCTTTTTGTCTTTCCATCGGCTAGTCTGACCCAAAAGATGCTCTTCGCTTTTGTTTCATCCATCGTATTCACCCTCTTCTTCCTAGCCTTTATGACCATTTTTACTGTAAAGGAAAGGTGGATGTTGCCTCTGATTGGGATCATCTATAGCGGGATTATCGGCTCAGTCACAGAAGTTACCGCCTATCGTTTCAATCTGGTTCAGAGTATGACTGCCTGGACCCAGGGCTCCTTCTCCATGATTCAGACCCATCAGTATGAGTGGCTCTTCTTAGGCCTCATCATCCTGATAACCGTTTGGAAATTATCCCAAACCTTCACCATCATGAATCTAGGGAAAGAAACCAGCGAGAGTTTGGGGATTTCCTACTCCCTACTTGAAAAACTGGCCCTCTTTCTGGTGGCGCTAACGACAAGCGTCACCATGATTACCGTGGGTGGCCTACCATTTCTCGGAGTTATCGTTCCCAATCTTGTTCGCAAGCGCTATGGAGATAATCTAAGTCAAACCAAACTCATGGTCGCACTGGTTGGTGCCAATCTAGTTCTGGCTTGCGATATCCTATCCCGAGTTCTGATTAGGCCCTATGAGTTGTCTGTCAGTCTCTTGCTAGGAATCATCGGTAGTCTCGTCTTTATCCTACTTCTCTGGAGAGGGGGACGAAAAGATGCAGACTAAAAGCAAACATACCAAGCTCTTCTGGATTCTCATTATTCTTGCCATCGGAGCTTGTCTTCTCTACTTTTGGCCCATCACTCACTTGTCAGCCTTTGCTTGGAAGTTGCGTTCCCAAAAGATCATCGTTTATCTCTTGGTAGCCATCGCGACTGGGATTTCGACCATTAGTTTTCAAACCCTGACGGAAAATCGCTTCCTGACGCCTAGTATTTTGGGAATTGAATCCTTCTACGTCCTACTACAAACCCTACTACTGGTTTTTGAAAGCAAGTTTCTTCAACTTGGCAAATCCCCTATCTTAGAATTCCTAGTCTTACTTCTTGTCCAGTCCCTCTTCTTTCTCGCCTTACAAGGTTACTTGAAGACACTGATGAAGCAAGACCTGGTCTTCATCCTGCTGATCTGTCTAGCGCTCAGAAGTCTCTTTCGAAATATCAGCACCTTCCTTCAAGTCCTAATGGATCCAAACGAATACGATAAACTGCAAAATAGTCTTTTTGCCTCCTTTCAACATCTCAACACTTCCATCCTAGCCATCGGTTCTCTGATCATCCTCGCTTTGACAATCTTTTTCTTTCGAAAAGCAGTCGTTCTAGATGTCTTGCACCTGCAAAGAGAAACGGCTCAGATATTGGGACTCGATGTTGAAAAAGAACAGAAAGAGCTCCTCTGGGGAATCGTGCTTTTGACCTCAACGGCCACTGCCTTGGTAGGACCTATGGCCTTCTTCGGCTTTATGCTGGCCAACCTCACCTACCTGATTGTCAAAGACTATCAGCACAAGTTACTCTTTATAGTGGCCATTCTGGTTGGATTTATTAGCTTAACCTTGGGGCAAGCCTTGATTGAACGAGTCTTTGCACTGGAAATTCGTATCAGTATGATCATTGAGAGTGTGGGTGGCTTCTTATTCTTTATCTTACTATATAGGAGGGCTCGTCAGTGAAACTGGAAAACATTGACAAATCCATTCAAAAACAGGATATTTTGCAAGGCATTTCGCTTGAAGTCAGTCCTCAAAAACTGACAGCCTTTATTGGTCCAAATGGTGCTGGAAAATCGACTCTCCTCTCCATCATGAGCAGACTAACCAAGAAAGATCAGGGAGTTCTCAGTATCAAAGGACGTGAAATCGAGAGCTGGAATTCGCAAGAACTGGCCCAAGAACTAACCATCCTAAAACAGAAAATCAATTACCAAGCCAAATTGACTGTTGAAGAACTGGTCAGTTTTGGACGTTTTCCCTACAGCCGAGGTCGACTTAGATCAGAAGACTGGGAAAAAATCCGAGAAACTCTGAACTATTTGGAACTGACCAACTTAAAAGACCGCTACATCAATAGCCTGTCAGGGGGGCAACTCCAGCGCGTCTTTATCGCTATGGTACTGGCCCAGGATACGGACTTTATCTTGCTGGACGAACCACTCAACAATCTCGATATCAAGCAAAGCGTCAGCATGATGCAGATTCTTCGACGACTGGTGGAGGAACTCGGCAAGACCATTATCATCGTCCTCCACGATATCAACATAGCCAGTCAGTATGCAGATGAAATTGTCGCCTTCAAGGACGGCCAGGTCTTTAGCAAGGGAAGAACCGATCAAATCATGCAGGCTGACCTGCTCAGTCAACTTTATGAGATTCCCATCACGCTAGCTGATATCAATGACAAAAAGATCTGTATCTATAGCTAGTAACATAAAAGCTCAAGTTAGAGAACCTTCAGTCTCTTAGTCAATAAGATCAAGAGACTCCCTAAATCGTTATCACATTTTAAAGAGGAGAAATTATGAAAACATCCCTTAAACTTTATTTCACTGCCCTAGTGGCCAGCTTCTTGCTCCTACTTGGTGCATGTAGTACAAACTCAAGCACTAGTCAGACAGAGACCAGTAGCTCTGCTCCAACAGAGGTAACCATTAAAAGTTCACTGGCCGAGGTCAAACTTTCCAAAGTTCCTGAAAAGATTGTGACCTTTGACCTCGGCGCTGCGGATACTATTCGCGCTTTAGGATTTGAAAAAAATATCGTCGGAATGCCTACAAAAACTGTTCCGACTTATCTAAAAGACCTAGTGGGAACTGTCAAAAATGTTGGTTCTATGAAAGAACCTGATTTAGAAGCTATCGCCGCCCTTGAGCCTGATTTGATTATCGCTTCACCACGTACACAAAAATTCGTAGACAAATTCAAAGAAATCGCCCCAACCGTTCTCTTCCAAGCAAGCAAGGACGACTACTGGACTTCTACCAAGGCTAATATCGAATCCTTAGCAAGTGCCTTCGGCGAAACTGGTACACAGAAAGCCAAGGAAGAATTGGCCAAGCTAGACAAGAGCATCCAAGAAGTCGCTACTAAAAATGAAAGCTCTGACAAAAAAGCCCTTGCGATCCTCCTTAATGAAGGAAAAATGGCAGCCTTTGGTGCCAAATCTCGTTTCTCTTTCTTGTACCAAACCTTGAAATTCAAACCAACTGATACAAAATTTGAAGACTCACGCCACGGACAAGAAGTCAGCTTTGAAAGTGTCAAAGAAATCAACCCTGACATCCTCTTTGTCATCAACCGTACCCTTGCCATCGGTGGGGACAACTCTAGCAACGACGGTGTCCTAGAAAATGCCCTTATCGCTGAAACACCTGCTGCTAAAAATGGTAAGATTATCCAACTAACACCAGACCTCTGGTATCTAAGCGGAGGCGGACTTGAATCAACAAAACTCATGATTGAAGACATACAAAAAGCTTTGAAATAAGCCACTTCAAACTCAATTTAATACTCAATGAAAATCAAAGAGCAAACTAGGAAACTAGCCGCAGGTTGCTCAAAACACTGTTTTGAGGTTGCAGATGAAAGCTGACGCGGTTTGAAGAGATTTTCGAAGAGTATAAAATTTTGACATTCTAAAACGCATCCTATCAAGTTTACTCAAACCTGATAGGATGCGTTTTTATCATTTTGAAATCTATTTACCCCACCTCATTCCCCTTCTTGATTTCGTTTAAGGGAAAAGTGGTCTGGAACGGGGTCCTTACCTGTTTTCGACCAGGGATGACAACGTAAAATCCGAGCCAAGCCCATCAATACCCCCTTAAAACCATGTTTTTCAATAGCCTGAATCATGTAGTTGGAACAAGTCAGCTCAAAGCGACAAGAGGGTGGAAAGACTGGTGAGATAAAACGTTGGTAAAAGCGCACAGGCGCTATTAAAATTCGTTTCATTATTTCTTAGTTACAGCCATGGTGTGTAGTTGGCTGATTTCTTTTTTATTAAGACGACGGGATTCTCCTGGACGGAGTCCTGTCAAGTCTAGGTGTCCGAAACGAGTCCGAGACAACTTATCTACTTGGAGACCAACAGCTTCAAACATCTTTTTAACCTGATGGTTACGCCCTTCATGGATGGTCAACTGCACCACAGAGCGATTTTTGACTGGGTCCACTTTGAGAATTTCATAAACAGCTGGCTTGGTTTTCTTACCATCAATCTCAAGACCACGGGTCAAGGGGCGGAGATTGTCCTTATTGGCCACACCTTTAACACGCGCGACATAAACCTTGTCAATCTCATTACGAGGGTGAATCATCTCGTCTGTAAAGTCCCCATCATTGGTCAAAATCAAGACACCTGATGTATCCCAGTCCAAACGACCCACAGGGTAAATACGCTCTTTGACATTGGGCAAGAGGTCGACAACCGTCTTGCGACCCTTATCATCTGTCACACTGGAAATCACACCGCGTGGTTTGTTAAGCAGATAGTAGACCTTTTCTTCGTTGTAGATAGGTTGACCTTCAACTTCGACCTTGTCGCCTGACTTGATAGTGGTTGCTAGTTCACGCACCACTTGGCCGTTAACCGTCACCAAGCCTTGCTTAATCAGCTCTTCTGCTTTTCTCCTACTGGCCACACCTGCGTGGGCAATATACTTATTGATTCTCATCTTCTTCTATCCTTTCACCAAATAATTGGCTTTCTTGGGCTTGAATCTCAAGCTCATCAATCACTGGTAATTCTTCTAAATGGTTTATCCCCATGTAATCTAGGAAATAATCCGTAGTCACATAGAGGTTGGGGCGCCCCAATACTTCCTTTTTCCCGTCTTCCTTTATCAGGTCAAAAGCCTGCAACTTTGCCAAGGCTCCACTCGAGTTAACTCCACGGATGGCATCAATTTCTATCCGCGTAATCGGCTGTTTGTAGGCAATAATGGACAAGGTCTCAAGGGCAGCCCGAGACAAGCTCTGGTTGATAGGCGCCTTAGAGTATTCCTTCAAAATCTCTGCAAATTGAGGCTTGGTCACCAATCTATAAGCACCACTTGTCTCAATCAAAGCCAAACTGGAATCTGGGTCCTTTTCATACTTCTGGGCTAATTTTCCTAAACTTTGCTGGATGCCTGTCGGTGGCAGAGAGAGGAGTTCAGCTAACTGGCGGACCCGAATCCCATCTTCACCCGCTACAAACAAGAGCGCTTCTATTTTTGCTAAAGTACTCATCTTTCCTCTCTATCAAGTCTAGCTTTGAGGCACTTGACTTTCTTCCTTCTTTTCCATGAGATAGATATCTCCAAAACTCTCCTCTTGCACGAGGATCAGCTCCTGGGTTTTGATTAACTCTAGGGTTGCCAAAAAGAGGGTGATGACCTCTTGGACATTCTGGGCTTCCTTGAACAAATCCTGCAAGCGCAATTGATCTCGTCCAATCAAGGACTCTTTCACGATAATCATCATGTCCTCAATCTTATACTCATCCCGCAAGATCGTCGTGTGATTTTGTGCAAACTCCTCTTTTTTCTTGGCTAGGATATTTGAAAAAGCCAAAAAGAGGTCAATGGTCGTCTTGTCATGCACAAGCTCCGCATCTTCGTAAATCAACTCTGTCGGCGCTTTGGAATAATACTGGGCCCGTTCTTGGTGCTTGGCTTCCAAGTGCTCACCCAAGAGCTTGAACTTGCGATATTCTTCGATTTGAGAGAGGAGGTCCTGCTCCAGGTCATCCCCCAAGTCTGTCACTTCTGCTACCTTCGGAAGGAGTTTACGACTCTTAATCAGCATGAGCTGACTAGCCATGACCATGTACTCACCCGTCACTTCCAGACGCATGGCCTGCAGGGTTGAGACATAGGCTAGATACTGTTCGATGACTTCCGTAATGGGCACATCGTAGATATCCATCTGGTACTTAGAAACCAGATGCAAGAGCAAGTCCAGGGGTCCTTCAAAATCTTTTAATTTAATATCCATTATCTATATTTTTCTAAGGTCAGGACTGTTTTTAATCCTAATTTTTTTGCAATTTCGTACAAATCGACCTTGTTTTCTATTTGTCTTAGAATAAACTGTTCACGTAAGACTTGAGCTGATAAGGATGGAAAACCTTTCTCCTTGACAAAAGATTCTAACTGACGAAAGGCCCACTGACGAGAATAGGGTTTCCCTCCTCTTTCAAAAAGATAGGTCTGCCCCATCAAGGGTTCCAATTCTGAAAGCAAGGCCGTGGGAATGGTGACAATCCTCCGTTGGGAAGTCTTGCTGATTCGCAACACCTGAAAATCCAGATTGATGTCCGCAACCTTGATGGCTAAAATCTCACTGGGCAAGAGCCCCATTTCTAGGATTAAGAGCGCTAGCAAGCGGCCCTCTGGATGGTCGCTTTCCTGCCAAAAAGAGTCTAGGTATAGAATCTCTGGCTTTTCCGTCTTCTTTTCAGCTTGTTTGGCTAATTCCAAGCGGTAAAAGCTGTCCACCTCTCCTTTTTGATAGAGAAAGTATAGAAATTGGTTACAGGCCGAAATCTTTCGCTTCTGGGCGCTGATTTTTAGATTGGCTAGCTGGGCTTGGTAAATCTTGAGACTGGTCTCAGAAATCCGCTCACCTACCATGTCTAAAAATTGCTCCAAATCATACTTATAGGACTGCTTGGAATTGACAGACAAGCCCTGCTTTTCCTCTAAAAAGGCTGAAATTCTGTCTCTCATTGGCATCGAATCTCATATTCCTTACTAAAATCATGCAAGAGGGCATTAACGGCCTTGAGGATGGACTTGCGCGTAATAATCCCTTGGAAAATACCCTCTGTATCCACAACCGGTAAGAAGGACTCATCTACTAGCTTGTGCAAGACCTCCGTAATGGTGAAATCAGGCGAAACAACCGCTACGTCCGTTTTTGTCATATGAACGATATCCGTATCCGCCATGATTTCTTGGCTCAAGTCATGCTCCATCTGATAAGCCATAATATCTCTGAGTCCAATCGTCCCAACAAACTGTTTTTCATCTGTCACAACGGGAACACGGGTATAGGTCATCTGACTGAGCAAGAGGGTCGCATGATCCGCATTGTGGGTATCAATCAACACAGCTAGATTTTTAGCAGGGGTCAAAAAAGTTTCCTCCTGCCCCAACAAGAAAGTCTCAAACTCCTTGGCAATCATCGGCTAAACTCCTTGGACAAACCTGGATACACCTCGTGATCTCGTGTCAAAAAGTCCACTTTGAAGTAACTATCATCAATCTCCACACGAGCATAGAGACATTCTCTGATGGTACCTCGTGGTTGGCTGATAGAACCTGGATTTAGAAAGAGGATCTTGCCTTCCATCCAAGCACTTGGCACATGCAAGTGACCATAGAGGCAGATAGCGGCCTCTTCCTCCTGAGCCCAGTAGTCCAACTTTTGAAAGTTGAAATTGATGTCAAACAAGTGACCATGAGTTTGGATAATCTTGGTCGAACCAAGCTCAGTCACCAGACGTTCTGGGTAGCCGGCGTAGAAGTCCATGTTCCCTTTAACAACGCGGATGCCCTCCCAAAGTGGAGAATCCGGACGTAGTTCAGAATCGCCGTTATGAAAAACGGCATCGACTTTGCCCACATAGCGATCACGGACTTCTTCCACAATCAAGCTATCGCCATGGGAATCGCTCATTACAATGATGGTTTGCTTTGCCATGATGGAAATACCTCCAAAAGTTTCTTAACGGCTAAGGCACGGTGAGATTGACTATTTTTTTCTTCCAGGGTTAATTCAGCTGATGACTCACCTGTCTCTCCTACAAGGAAGAGGGGATCATAGCCAAAGCCATTTTCACCCTTAGGTTCAAAGTTAATATAACCTGACCAGTCTGCTTCAACAACTAAACTTTCCTTATTTGGGCTGGCTACGACTAGGGTTGTGTGGAACTGAGCCGAGCGGTCCTTGAGTTCAAAGACCATGGCCAATTCGTGCAAGAGTTTGGCATTATTTTCACGGTCAGTTGCTCCCACACCTGCGAAACGAGCTGACCAGACGCCTGGTAAGCCACCAAGGACATCGACTTTGAGACCAGAATCATCTGCCAAAACCATCTTGCCCGTTAATTGAGAAATGGTTTCTGCCTTAAGGCGGGCATTTTCTTCAAAGGTCATACCTGTTTCTGCTACTTCAGGCAGGTCAGGGTAGTCATTAAGATTTTCCACATCGTAGCCTAACTTATCAAAGATAGCTCGGAATTCCTTGGTTTTACCTTCGTTACGAGTCGCAATCAACAAGGTTTCTCTGACCTTGCTTGTCTCAAAGAAATCATGAACATTGACCCCTTCTTTAGGCAATTCTACATACAAGAGTTGCCCATTTTCAACCAAGAGCAGGGCCCCATGACGTTGAATAACTTCCAAGTTTCGTCCCATTTCTTGATTAAGCATGTCTACCACAAAGGAGAACAAACGGTAGGTAGAACCATAGCGTAAAACAGTAACTGAAAGCGGGAAACCATACTCTTCATCTCCAAATATTTTGGAGAATTCAAACAGAGGAAAATCTGTCTTATAGTCGCTCAAACTGTTAACGCCACCAAAAATACTATAAGACCCAACATACCAGTCCTGGTCATCCTTATATTCATAAATTTTATTTGTCATAATTCTACATGCTCCACATGAATCTCTTTTTCCAGCCATTCTTCACCAATTTGTGCAAAACTTTGGCTACTGGCTGTTGTGTAAAAACGGTGATGGAGTGGTCCAGCATCGCGACCACGATTGATTTCAAAATAATTGAGTAAGACTGAGATATCCCGTACGCACTCTGCCCCACTATCGATGAGCTGAACCTTTGGCCCCATCACATTTTGGATAATAGGGCGAAGGAGTGGATAATGAGTACAGCCCAAAATCAGGCTATCCACCTTTCCAACCAAGGGACGCAGGGTTTCATAGACCACCTTCTTGGTAACACTGGTTGACAGGGCACCTGACTCAACCAAGGGAGCAAACTTGGGACAGGCCAAGCTCTCCACCTGTAAGTCGGGATCCAGATCATGGATTTTCTGACGGTATATGTCTGATTGTACCGTCATGGGCGTTCCAATCACTCCGATTTTCCCACCTTGACTGGACTTGATGGCTGCCGAAGCTCCTGGCAAAATTACACCCAAGACAGGAATATCTAGTTGAGCCTTGATTTCTTCCCAGACGACCGCAGTCGCAGTGTTACAAGCAATGACAATCATTTTGACATCCTTGGTCAAGAGAAAGTTGACCAGCTGCCAAGTATATTCACGAATTTGCTCAGCAGGACGGGGGCCATAGGGCGCCCGCGCCGAATCTCCAATATAGACGATTTCTTCATGGGGAAGCTGGCGCATGAGCTCGCGCACAACGGTCAAGCCCCCGACACCCGAATCCAAAAAACCAATTGGTCGATTATCCATACAGTCTTCTTTCTAGTCTTTTTTCTGATTGATCGTTCATTATGATTCCTTGTACTGAACGAACTGACCGACAGCTTGATAGAATGTCAACTACCTCTCTCTTAATCATAATCAAATATCAATAGAATGCAAGGAAAAAGTCTCATCCCTAAACCATAACCAACATAGTGAGAAGTCTGGAACTTTCATCCCAGACTTTTCCTTATTTATTTTTTCTTTTTATTGTTAGCAAGGGCTGCCTTTTGTTGGCGGATGATTTGGTGGTAAACTTGTTGTACCTTAGCTTCGCTTGGTTTTTGACCATTTGCACTCAAAAGAGTACGAACTGCTTCAGCATTCAAACGTGGGTTGTCAGCAAATTCTTTTTCGATTTGCTTACGAACCAAGTACATTCCTCCAAGAGCTCCTCCTAGAAAAGCTAGCACAATCAATACAATTGCTAAAAGTAAATCCATCATTTTTCTCCTGTTTCTTTTTGAGTCCCTTTCATTATACCACAAACTAGCCACCCTGACCAGTTTGTTCTACACTTTCAGGGATGGAATAGACAGCAAAAAGAACCCTGCTTTTCTGAAAAAGAGGTCTCCTTGCTAAGTTTATACTCAATGAAAATCAAAGAGCAAACTAGGAAGCTAGCCACAGGTTGCTCAAAGCACCGCTTTGAGGTTGCAGATAAAACTGACACGGTTTGAAGAGATTTTCGAAGAGTATTAATTTACATAAATAGCCAGTGTTTGATAGGGTTTGAGTAGAATTTTCTCAGACACTTCTGCATCTTCATAGTTTGATATCAAAATCTGTCCATTTTGGTAGACTGCTGGCAAGTCGATTTCCACTTCTTTAGCATAAAAGTTATTGAGCACTAGTAACTTTTGATCCTCAAACTGGCGTTCAAAAGCGTAGACTTGTTTGCTATCTTCAAAGGCTGGTTTGTAACTTCCTTCTGAAATGATTGGCATTTCCTTACGCAGTCGAATCAAGTCTTGATAGAAGGTAAAAATCGGACCCTGGATTTCATTTTCTACATTGATGTATTTATAGGATTTACCAGCTTTCAACCAAGGAGTGCCTGTTGAAAATCCTGCATTTTCCGAAGCATCCCACTGCATGGGAATGCGTGAATTATCACGCGACTTAGCTTGAATAATCTGGAAGGCTTCTTGCTGACTCTTTCCTTCTTCTAAGAGCATCTGATAGGCATTAAGCGATTCGACATCCACATAATCAGCCATAGAATCATAGTCTGGGTCAATCATCCCGATTTCCTCACCCATGTAGATATAAGGTGTCCCACGTGACAGGTGAATGCTGGCTGCTAGCATGGTGGCTCCTTCCTTGCGGAAGTTTTGAATATCGACAAAACGGTTCAAGGCACGTGGTTGATCGTGATTGTTCCAAAAGAGGGCACTCCAACCGTCTTTATCACTCATTTCCTTACCCCAACTATGGTAAAGACTCTTCAACTCTTCAAAATCAAAGGGAGCCAAGGTCCACTTTTGTCCATCCTTATAGTCCACCTTGAGGTGATGAAAATTAAAGGTCATGGATAATTCCTGACGATCAGGCGACGAATAGAGGACACAGTTTTCCATGGTGGTAGAAGACATTTCCCCAACTGTCATAAAGCTATCGTCAGATCCAAAAGTGGCTTGGTTCATCATACGCAAATAGTTATGAACGATGGGTTTGTCTGTATAAGCTGGCTTCCCTTCATTTTCAGGACAGTCCACTGAAACCTCGTCCTTACCGATCAAATTGATCACATCAAATCGGAAACCTTTGACACCCTTGTCGCGCCAGAAATTAACAACCTTGAAAAGCTCCTTACGGACATTGGAATTGCGCCAGTTAAGGTCAGCCTGGGTCTCATCAAATAGGTGAAGATAGTATTTCCCAGTATCCCCGAAAGGCGTCCATGCAGAACCACCAAACTTAGACTGCCAATCTGTTGGTTGGTCTTGGATGAAGAAAAAGTCTTGATAATACTTATCACCAGCTAGGGCTTTCTGAAACCATTCATGCTCTGTCGAACAATGATTAAGTACCATGTCCAGCATAAAGTCAATCTTGTGCTCTTTACCGACACACACCATTTCCTCAAAATCAGCCATATCACCAAAAAGAGGATCCACTGCCATATAATCTGAAATATCGTAACCATTATCCCGTTGAGGGCTTGGATAGAATGGATTGAGCCAGACCATATCCACACCTAGTTTGGCTAAATAGGGAATTTTTTCGATAATCCCACGGAAATCCCCAATACCGTTTTCAGTGGTGTCTTTGTAAGATTTTGGATAGATTTGATAGACTACTTTTCCTTTATCAAGTGTCATCTGTTTCTCCTTTTCTGATAAAAGGGAGGAAGCAGTCTTCCGTCCCTATTTGTGCTATTTCAATTATACTCAATGAAAATCAAAGAACAAACTAGGAAGCTAGCCACAGGTTGCTCAAAACACTATTTTGAGGTTGCAGATAGAGCTGACGTGGTTTGAAGAGATTTTCGAAGAGTATTAGATTCGTGTAGCGACCATGAGAGATGCTTCAGCTTGGATCGTTGTCGGATAAGTTCCGGGAATAGTCGCTGTATAAGCATCTTGGTTGGTGATGATAACAGGAGTTTCTGTCACCAGACCTGCAGCCTTAATGACATCCATATCAAAACGAATCAGTTGCTGACCAACTGTAACGTGATCTCCTTGGACTACAAGACTTTCAAAACCTTTGCCATCAAGACCTACTGTATCCATACCGATGTGGATGAGCAATTCAACTCCCTCGTCAGAGACAATGCCGATGGCATGCTTGGTAGGGAAAAGAACCGTCACTGTCCCATTAACTGGAGAGGTCAACTCACCTTGGCTTGGTTCAATGACTAGACCTTGCCCCATGACACCTGATGCAAAAATAGGATCCGTCGCTTGACTAAATTCTTTCACTTGGCCAGTTAGTGGGCTGATAATTTCTACCGAAGTAAGTTCCACTGGTTCATGGTTCACAAATTCTGCTTCTTCTTGAGCAACGAATTCTGCCTGCAAGTTCGTATCGCCCTCTGTTTTTGTAAAGAGACCAGCCTTGCGGAAGAAGAAAGTCAAGAGCATTGGAACAACAATCGCAACTAGCATAGTTCCTGCAAATGGCAGCATGTATTGAGGTTGAATAGAGAGAATACCTGGCAAACCACCGATACCAATAGAAGCCGCAGTTACATTAAAAGTAACGGATAACATGCCTGCAAGGGCTGAACCAGTCATCCCAGCAACAAATGGATAAATATATTTTACGTTAACCCCAAAAAGAGCTGGTTCTGTAACACCGAGATAGGCTGAAATGGTTGCAGGAAGTGAAACCTGAGCCTCACGCTCATCATGGCGATGCATGAAATAATAGGCAAACACGGCTGAGCCTTGAGCAATATTAGAAAGAGCAATCATTGGCCATAGGGCAGTGCCACCAGCATCCGCAATCAATTGTGTATCAATGGCATTGGTCATATGGTGCAGACCTGTGATGACAAATGGAGCGTAGAGGGCACCAAAAATTGCACCGAAGAGCCATTTAACTGGACCAGTTAAACCTGCCAAGACAACTGATGAAAGCCCTTGTCCAATTGTCCAACCGATTGGTCCCAAAACAGTATGAGCCAAAATCAAGGCTGGAATCAATGACAAGAAAGGTACAAAAATCATAGAAATGACTTCTGGGATATGCTTGCGCCAGAAGATTTCAAGATAAGACAGACTCAAACCTGCAAGCAAGGCTGGGATAACTTGGGCTTGGTAACCGATACGATTAACAGTAAAATAGCCAAAATTCCAAACCCAGTTTGCCGCGATATCAGCTGCTGGCGTTGAAGCAACCGCATAGGCATTGAGCAACTGAGGCGATACCAAACAGATTCCGAGAACAATTCCCAAAATTTGGCTGGTTCCCATCTTACGAGAAACAGACCAAGTAATCCCTACTGGTAAGAACTGGAAGATAGCTTCACCAGGCAACCAGAGGAAGTGATTGACACCTGCCCAAAACTGAGAGGATTCTGTGATGGTCTTGCCATCCAACATCGACCAATGGACACCTTCCAAGACATTACGGAAACCGAGGATCAATCCTCCGACTATCAAGGCTGGAATAATCGGAGTAAAAATCTCCGCCAGAGTGGTCATAACACGTTGGACCACGTTTTGATTACTCTTAGCTGCAGACTTGGCTGCTTCTTTGGAAACACCCTCAATACCTGAAACGGCTGTAAAATCATTATAAAAGATGGGCACGTCATTTCCAATGATTACCTGAAATTGACCTGCATTTGTAAAAGTTCCTTTAACAGCTGGAATTGACTCGATAGCTTTAACATTAGCCTTCTTATCATCTCCTAAAACAAAGCGCATCCGTGTCGCACAGTGAGTTACGGCAGTCACATTTTCTTTGCCTCCAATTGCCTGAAGCAGATCTTTGGCTTCTTGTTCAAATTTTCCCATTTGATTCTCCTTATACTTGTCAAAGCAAGTTTGATTTGATAAGTATATTGTAAACGATACCAAACTTGTCTGCAACTTGTTTGGTATAAAAAGGGTGTTTTTTTGTAAATTTTCTAGCACTTGTATGGTAAAATAGATACAGGTGTTCATTAAACTAGACTAAAAACCTATTTAAGCAGGCAAAATGAAGAAATACCAACAATTATTTAAGCAAATCCAAGAAACCATTCAAAACGAGACTTACGCTGTCGGAGATTTCCTTCCTAGCGAGCACGACCTTATGGAGCAATATCAAGTGAGTCGTGATACCGTCCGAAAGGCCCTGTCTCTCCTCCAAGAGGAAGGATTGATCAAAAAGATAAGAGGGCAAGGTTCTCAAGTCGTCAAAGAAGAAACCGTCAATTTCCCTGTATCCAACCTAACCAGCTACCAAGAACTAGTTAAAGAACTTGGACTGCGCTCTAAAACCAACGTGGTCAGTCTGGACAAGATTATTATTGATAAAAAATCCTCACTGATAACCGGTTTCCCAGAGTTTCGGATGGTTTGGAAGGTGGTCCGCCAGCGTGTGGTGGATGATCTGGTATCCGTTCTGGATACAGACTATCTGGATATGGAACTAATTCCAAATCTCACTCGCCAAATTGCTGAGCAGTCTATCTATTCTTATATAGAAAATGGCCTCAAACTCCTTATTGATTATGCTCAGAAGGAAATCACCATTGACCACTCAAGCGACCGAGACAAGATTCTCATGGACATTGGCAAAGACCCTTATGTCGTTTCGATTAAATCAAAAGTCTATCTCCAAGACGGACGCCAATTTCAGTTTACCGAAAGTCGCCATAAGTTAGAGAAATTTAGATTTGTAGATTTTGCAAAACGCAAGAAATAAAAGACTGAGACACCAGATCTCAGCCTTTTTCTTTATCCCAAAACTAATTCATCACTGACCAAACTTTGGCCACTATTTTTCTGGAAGAGATGCATAAGGTCTTCAACTGTCAGATGCTTTTTCTCTTCTCCCTTGACATCCACCACTATCTTGCCTTGATAGAGCATAATGAGACGATTGCCGTACTCAATCGCATGATTCATATCATGGGTAATCATCAAAGTCGTCCACTGATGGTGCTCCACAATCTTTTGCGTCAAGTTCATCACCATTTGACTAGTTTTCAGGTCAAGTGCCGCAGTATGTTCATCCAAAAGTAAAAGTTTGGGTTTCACCAGAGCTGCCATGACTAGGGTCAAAGCCTGTCTTTGTCCTCCTGAGAGATATTGAGTATCTACTTTTAAGCGGTTTTCAAGACCAATATTCAACTCCTTCAAGGCCTCTTGGAACTGGATTCTATCCTTCTCCTTCACACCCCAACCAAGCCCTCTCTTTTGCTCACATCTCAAGGCAATAGCCATATTCTCCTCAATCGTCAAACGAGAAGCTGTTCCCATCTTAGGATCTTGAAAAACACGGGCGATATCCTTGGCTCTCTTTCTGACATTCAGATGTTTAATGGATTTCCCTGCCAATAAAAGGTCCACCGATAGATTGCCAGCCAAGATATTCATCAAAGTGGATTTCCCTGCTCCATTTCCACCAATCACAGAGATAAAATCTCCCTCTTCAACCTCTAAATCTAATCCTTTGAGGACATAGTTCTCATTGACCGTCCCTGCTTCAAATGTCTTGTGAATATTTTCAAGTGTTAACAAACTTGCCATAACTTTCTCCTCCTATTCATTTCTCAATTTCAGACCACGAATCTTTAATCTCTTTTGCAATTCTGGTGCAAATAAAACCAAAGCGAGCAAGATTGCATTAAAGAGACGTACCAAGTTTTGATCTAGATTTGGAATTTCATAGATATTTAAAATAATCAAACGGTAAACAATAGCACCGATTCCGATGGATAATAAGCGGCCTCCAATGGTCAAGTCGTGTATCAAGACTTCCGCAATAATCACCGAACTCAAACCAACAACAATGGTTCCTGTCCCAGAAGTCACATCTGAAAATCCATCATTTTGGGCAAACAAGGAACCACATAGGGCAATCAAACCGTTTGAAATCATGTAGCCAACAATCTTCATGGTGTCTACATTGACTCCATTGGCCTCACTCATCGGGATATTATCCCCAGTCGAACGCAAGACCAAGCCAATCTCTGTTTTCATCAAAAGGGTCAAGACCAAACAAACAAGTAAAAAACAGGCCAAACTAAGTGAGAAAACAGCTCCTTCATTTGTCAGACCCAAGCTCGCCAACTGTTTAAAGACGGTTGCAGAATCTCCCAAGGAAAGATTGGGTACACTGCCCATGATTTTAATATTGATTGAATAGATCCCTGTCAAGGTCACAATCCCTGTCAAGAGAGCTGGGATTTTCATCTTGGTGTGGAGCATTCCTGATACAAGACCTGCTACCATACCTGCCAGCAAAGCAAGTAAAGTCGCAAGCCAAGGATTTGCCCCTGCCTGTATCTGTGATACAACGACTGCTGCCCCCAGAGGAAAGGCTCCCTCAGCAGTCATATCCGCAATATTCAAAATACGGAAAGTCAAGTAGACCCCAATTGCCATAATCGACCACAACAAACCTTCTGATAAACTAGATAACACAAAATTCATCTTAATCCTCCTTATTCCTTGCCTTCTAACTTACTAATATCAATTCCCAATGCATCTACCATTTCTTGATTGGTATGCAATTCCAGTTTTTCAGGCAACTCAACTGCTATATTTTCTGGTTTCTCACCTTTTAAAACACGAATCAGCATGCGAGCTGTCTGCCGTCCCAATTCTTCATAATTGGTTCCGTAGTTATACAAGCCACCAACAGCAATCATTTCTGTTGAACCACCGAATACTGGAACCTTGTGTTTAATAGAAACCTGCTTAACTGTTTCCATGGTTGACGAAATGATATTATCAGTTGGGACAAAAACCATATCCACCTCTGCCATCAAATTCTCTGCTGCCGCCTTGACGTTATTACTGTCCAAGATTGTTTTTTCAACAACGGTAAAGCCTTTTTCTTTCAGAAGTCGCTTAGCTTCATCCTTTTAAACAACCGAATTGGGCTCGCTCTGAGTATAGAGGATTCCAATCGTTTTAGCCTTTGGCAACACTTTCTTTATCAAATTGATTTGGGTTGAAATGGCATCTGATGACTGATCGCTTGTCCCAGTTACATTGCCCCCAGGATGTTCTCTTGACTCAACCAACTTGGCACTGACTGGGTCTGTTACAGCTGAAAAGATAACTGGTGTCGTTTGCGTCGTATTGGCCAAGCTCTGAGCAGAAGGCCTTGCGATGGCTAGAACGACATCGCTGGATTCTGCTAGTTGCTGGGAAATCGTTTTTAGATTTCTTTGTTCTCCCTGTGCATTTTGCAAATCAATCTCAATATTTTCCCCCTCAACATAGCCTTGTTTGGCCAGCTCATCCACAAATCCTTCTCTAGTAGCGTCTAAGGACTGGTGGGTAATAAACTGCGAAATACCGATACGAAAGACATCTCTTTTCTTATCTGCCTTCAACTGATGCAAACTGATCAGAGAAGTCAAGAGGATCCCCACTACCAAGAGGGGGTTAGTGATTTTCGAACAACTTTCATAATGAAACTCCTTCTCAGAAAAGATAAAACAAAAAACCGCCTAGATACTATCTAAACGGGTACTTGAAATAACCTAACAAGTTACAACTTAGCTAGTCCATTTAGATATTCATCTATATGGACCACAATCAAAAATCTTAGCCACATAGATACAAACAAATTGCTTGAACTGTTTGCATCCATGGTGACATGTCTACAAACACTATCTAAAGTAGCTAAAGTAAAAGTTTTGATTCATAGTTACGGCTTGTCTCTTATTCATTTCTTTTTCTGCTTTCTTTTTTGATGCTTCCTATCCTACCACCTTTTTCATCACCTGTCAATAATATTTCAGAATTTTTTAAAATTTTTCGAAAATTCTTTCAGGAAGCTTTCAAAGTTTTTCAAATCAGTCCAACAAAAAAAGTTTTATAATTTCCATAAAAATTGACATGGAAATTATAAAACCATTACTAGTTTAGTCCTTTTTGATAACGTGCCAATTCGGCTTGGTTCGCCCAAACATAGTGACCTGGACGGATTTCTACCATAGATGGCTTATCAGTCTCATAGTCGTGTTGACTTGGATCGTAAACCTTCAAGACCTTCTTACGTTCCAAGATTGGATCTGGGATTGGTACCGCTGAAAGCAAGGCTTGAGTATATGGGTGAATTGGATTGTTAAACAATTCTTCTGTTTCTGCAACCTCTACAATAACACCCTTGTAAATAACTGCGATACGATCTGAAATAAAGCGAACAACCGACAAGTCATGGGCGATGAAGAGATAGGTCAGGCCGAGCTCTTTTTGGAATTTTTTGAGCAAGTTCAAGACTTGGGCACGTACAGAAACGTCCAAGGCTGAAATTGGCTCATCTGCAATAACAAAGTCTGGTTGCATGACCAAGGCACGGGCAATACCGATACGTTGACGTTGACCGCCTGAGAATTCATGAGGGTAACGAGTCAAGTGCTCAGCAAGAAGACCTACTTCACGGATAATATTTTGAACTTTCTCTTTACGTTCTTCTTCATCCTTAAATAAACGGTGATTGTAAAGACCTTCAGAAATAATATAATCAACAGTCGCACGTTCATTCAAACTTGCGGCAGGGTCTTGGAAAATCATCTGGATTCGACGAATCAATTCCGCAGCTTGTTCACGCGATTTCTTACCATTAATCTTTTGACCATCAAAAATGATATCTCCATTACTTGTATCATTTAGACCGATGATAGCACGACCAATAGTTGTTTTCCCACTACCGGACTCACCTACAAGCGAGAAAGTTTCTCCCTTGTTGATAAAGAAGTTAGCATTTTTAACCGCGACAAACTTCTTACTTCCTTCACCGAAGGAAATTTCTAAATCTTTGATTTCTACTAATTTTTCAGACATTTCCTTCCTCCTAGTCAGCCAGATGGGCAAATCCCATTTTTTCACGGATCTTATCATGGAGATTTGCAATCACAGCTGGTTTTTCTACTTTTGGAGCATCCTCATGAAGAAGCCAAGTTTTAGCCCAATGTGTCTCTGATACTGAGAATTGAGGAGCTTTTTGTTCGAAGTCAATCTGCATTGCGTAGTCAGAACGCAAGGCAAAAGCATCCCCTTTCAGGTCAGTATAAAGTGACGGAGGTGTTCCTGGGATTGAGTAAAGATCCCCTTTATCATCAGCAAGCTGAGGCAAGCTAGACAAGAGACTCCATGTATATGGATGGCGAGGGTCATAGAAGACTTCCTCAACCGTTCCATACTCAACGATTTCTCCTGCATACATAACCGCTACCTTATCCGCAATACTTGCCACCACACCAAGGTCGTGGGTAATAAAGATTGTTGTGAAATGATACTCGTTTTGTAAAGATTTTAGCAAATCAATAATCTGAGCTTGAATAGTTACATCCAAGGCAGTTGTTGGCTCATCACAGATCAAGACATCAGGTCGGCAGGCAAGGGCAATAGCAATAACGATACGTTGACGCATTCCTCCAGAATATTGGAATGGGTATTCATTAAAACGTCTATCTGCGTCTGGAATGCCAACCTTATTCATGTAGTCAATGGCCAATTCTTTCGCTTCTTTAGCTGTTTTTCCTTGGTGTTTTACAATAACTTCTGTAATCTGACTACCAATTGTTTTAATGGGGTCCAAACTAGTCATTGGGTCCTGGAAGATAGTCGCAATCTTAGCACCACGAATTTGTTCCCAATCCTTGTGAGAAGATAAAGCTGTCAAATCCTGACCACGGTAGTCAATACTACCTTGGGCAATGCGACCATTTTCTTCGAGCATACCTGTGAAGGTCTTTGTCAAAACAGATTTACCTGATCCTGACTCACCTACCAAGGCTAATACTTCTCCTTCGACTAGTTCAAGGGAAACGCCGCGAATGGCTGTCAATACTTTGTCACGAACGTCAAATTCCACGACAATATCGCGAGCAGTCAAAATTACATTTTTTTCTTTTGTCATTTCTACTCCTATCTATGTGTACGTGGATCACTAGCATCCGCTAAGTTTTGACCAACTACGAAAAGGGACAAGGATACCAAGACAAGGGTTGTCAATGGAATCCAGAACAAGTAAGCATTGGTTGTTACGTTTTGTGAATAATCCGAAATCAAACGACCCAAACTTGGCACTGTAATCGGTAATCCAAGACCGAAGAAAGACAAGAAGGCTTCGTATGAGATAAAGCTTGGAAGCATTTGAGTCATGGTTGTCACAATAACAGATACCAATTGAGGCATGATATTTTTGGCAACAATCTTCAAGGTTGGTGTTCCCAAAGTACGTGACGCCAAGTTGTATTCCAAGTCACGATAGCGCAAGATTTGCACACGGATCATGAAGGCAATACCAATCCATGTTGTTACGCTCATGGCAAAAATCAGATTCCAGAATCCAGCTCCGATTGAGTAAGTCAAGACAATAACAATCAAAAGAGGTGGGATGTTTGAGATGACGTTGTAAACTTCCATCATGACACGGTCAACTGATTTTGAAATACCCCAAATACCACCGACAAAAACACCGATAACCAAGTTAATCACTGTCGCAATCACAGAAATGAGGATGGAGTTACGAGCTCCGAACCAGACACCGTCAAAGAGCGATTTACCGTTACTGTCAGTACCGAACCAATGCTCCGCATTTGGCTTGATATAACGAACACTAAAGTCGTTTACCTTGCTGACATCATTGAAATCAAACTTAGAAAACATTGGGTAGATGAAACTTATCAAAATGATGGCTACCAAGATTCCCAACATGACTACAGTTGATTTTTTCTTCATAAATTGTTTAAACACTGATTTCCAGTAAGAATATGCTGGCGCATCAATAGTTTCAGAGGCAAAATCGTCACGTTTTACAAACTGAAATTTTTCTTTATCGATTGTAGACATTATTTGCCTCCTTTCTCAGTCAATTTAATACGTGGGTCAATAATAGTCATCCAAATATCTCCCAAAAGACGTGAGAAGATAGAAATACATGTAAAGATGAAGACAAGACCAACGACCATAGAGTTATTAGATGCTTTTACAGAGTCAATCAACATTTTACCCATACCTGGGAAGGCGAAGACTGTTTCAGTAAGGGTTGCACCACCGATAACCCCAATAATGGCACCAGGAATTCCTGAAACCAGCGGAACCATGGCATTTTTAAAGATGTGTTTGTTTGAAATTTCTTTTTCAGACAAACCTTTTGCACGAGCGAAACGAACAAAGTCTTGAGATTGCAAGTCAATCATGTAACGACGAATCCAAATGGCTGTAACAGGAGCACCCAACAAACCAAGGATGACTGCTGGTAAAACGTAAGAACGCCAATCTCCAGCTCCCAAGATAGGGAATGAATCTGGAAGGGCAATAGATGATCCAATCAATCGAACGATGTAAACCAAGGCAATCGTTGGAAGAGCAAGCAAGAAGGTCAAAGTCCCTGTTGAGAGGCTATCAATCCAAGTGTTCTTGAAACGAGCCATGGCTGAACCAAGTGGCACGGCAAGAGCATAGGCAAGAACCAAACCAATCAAACCAGTAATAGCAGAGCTGACAATCATAGATGGATATTGGTAATTACTTTCAGTCGCTGTATAAGGATCATCTTTCCCATAGCTAGCTACTTCACGAGAGTCAGCCTGACTAGGTGACTTGTAGGTTCTTGAGTAAATATTTACAGAAGACGTTTTCTTACCTGTTGGGAACTGAACTTGGGCAGTTTTGGTTTGTCCTTGACCTTGAGTAATAACCTGAAGAACTGGTGTATTAGCATAGGTTGGGTAAGAGTCACCTAAATTCAAGTTCACAAAGTTTTGATGAACAAATGGGAACTGACTGTTAAAGTACAAGAGATATTTATGTTTAGTTCCTGAACCGACCAATGACCATCCGATAGCTGGATCATTTTCAAAACGAAGGTAGCGTTTCAAGTCTGGATTTTCAGGGTCTTGGATTTTATTTGTATGGTCAATGTCAATCAAGTTAGCATAGAAGTGAAAAACACGTTCAAAAATTGGAATTTCACGAGTAGCATAGAATTGACCACTTTCAGTAAATTCTCCCAAAGTCCAACCATGACCTAATTGATTGATGTACTTTTCATAAATAGCTTTATTGGTCGCATTTGCTTCTACTGTTACAGAAGAATCCATGCTACTTGCCTTTTCTTGCAACTCTTTAGTATCGTAATACTCAATGTAGCCCATACGCTCAAACACAGTATTTTCATAGTTATCACGTTTATCAGCCGTTGTCGCAATTTTATTATAGTTAGGATCCTGCTTGAAAATCAATTTTCGAGGAACCAAGGTATAGATAATCGTGTAGGTCAAAGTCGTTACTAAGAAAATCGAAACCAATGACCGCAAAACACGCATAAAAATATATTTTTTCATATTATTTCCTTTAAAAATCCCAAAAGAACCTTCTCCTCATGGAGAGAAAGTTCTATTAGAAATTATTTACTTCACATGACTTGCCAATTCTTTTTGAGCTTTCTCATTTGATTCAGCTTTTTCTTTCAACCATTTTTCACGAGCTTTTTCATACTCTTCCTTAGTCACCACTTTATCTTGTAATTTCAAATATTTGAAGTAAACATCTGACCCCTTAGAGCCTGTTTGCGCAGAAGCTCCAGTAAATGGAACAATTCGTGAAAGCACTGGTGCTGCACCAGAAGAAGCCATAGCAGGAATAAAGAGTGAACTATCTGTCAACCATGCTTGAGCCGCTGCATATTTTTCATAACGGACATTCAAGTCGCTTGTCTCTCTGGCAGCTTCATCAACTAATTTATCGTATTCTTTCAAACCAACTTGAACTACTGAAGGGCTATTTGGATTATCAAATCCTAAATATGTTTTTGTAGTTTCACTGCTAGTTGTTTTTAAAATATCCAGGTAAGTAGATGGGTCTTGATAGTCTGGACCCCATGAAACTCCTCCTGATACATCCCAATCCTCAGATGAAGCATTGGCAGCATAGTAAGTAATATTAAGGAATTCATCACTTGTCATTTGTTGAATATCAACAACGACATTTTCAACACCAAGAACTGTTTCTACAGATTGTTTAAAGGACTGAATACGAGATATGTAGTTTTTTGATGCTTGGTCTACTGGAACGTCCAGATGAATAGGAAACTGAACGCCGTCTGCTTCTAAAGCTTTCTTAGCTTTCGCAAACTCTGCCTTGGCCTTGTCAGCATTGAATAAACCATCCTGCCCATCAGCTAAATTCACACCTTTCCACTCATCACCATAAGCAGGAAGTTGAGCAGCGACTAAATCACCAAAGGTCTTCTCACCAGCTGAAACAAAGTCTGGTTTTACAAATAAATTACGAACTGCTAAAGCTGCTCCATCTTTACCATTGATTTGAGCTGAGTAAGCTGAGCGATCAAGAGCAAAATTCAAGGCTTGACGGAAATCTTTGTTAAGCAATGCCTTCTTAGTAGCTACTTTCTCTGAATCTGTAGTTTTAGAAGTATAGTTGTAACTTTGGCGATCAATATTCACACCCAGACCAGCAATCCCAGAGCCTGATTGTGTGTAATAGATATTGTCCTTGTATTCTTCTGCAACCTTAGAATAGTTGGAGCTGGTAGGGTAAAGACGGGCATAACTATAAGCTCCACTAGTGAAGTTACGCTCTAGCGACTCCTGATCTGATCCATCATAGTAAGCTAGATTGATAGTATCTAGGTGGACATTTTCTTTATCCCAATATTGCTCATTTTTTACAAACTCTACAGAAGATTTTGCAGTCAACCCTTTCAACAAGAATGGACCATTATAAAGCAAGGATGTCGGATCTGTTGGTTTAGCAAAATCGCTTCCTTTTGATGTTTCGAATTCTTCATTCAGAGGCCAGAAAATAGAATAGGTCAACTTAGAGTTCCAGAACGGTTCAGGCTGGTTCAAAGTGTATTGTAACGTATAATCATCAACCGCCTTGACACCAACTGTTGAAAAATCTGTTGAAGTTCCTGATAGATAATCTGCCAAGCCTTTAACCGAATTTTCAGCTAAATACATAGCTTCTGATTTTTTATCTGCTGCGTGTTTTAAACCGTTCACGAAATCTTTAGCCGTCACCTCTGCATATTCTTCTCCATCAGAGGTAAACCATTTAACCCCTTTACGAATCTTATAAGTGTAGGTCAAACCATCCTTAGAGACTTCCCAATCCTCTGCAACTGCAGGAGCAAGATTACCGTAATTATCGTTAGTGAATAAACCATCAATCCCATTTGAAGTCACTACTGTTGTACTATTTTTACTTGAAATCAGGTAGTCCAAGGTTTCTGGGTCTGCTGTATAAACATAGCCATAAGCTTTAGGGGCTGATGAATCAGATGATTTTGAAGAACTGCATGCTGCAAGTACACCTGCTGCTAATAAAACAAGACCTGCTGTAGCAAATACACGATTTTTTTTCATTTTCTACTCCTCTGTTTATGTGAATTATAGATTGACAACCATTATATCACATTATCCATTAAAAATCAAACAAATTTTCAGAATATTTAGGCTTGTTGGCACAAATTTTTCATTTTTTTTGAATATATGATTCAAATTGTCGTTCGAAGTGTCAAAGACTACAGTGAAAATAGGAAATTTGACACAGAAATTTTGGAGCTTAGGAAGACATACAGTAAAATGAAATACGGACGGAACAATGTGATTTTGGAATTCAAATTAAATTATAACAATATTGTAGAAGTATCATTCTAGTATTCAAGATTCAGTTTACTATGTCTTTTCACACCAACCTTATTCCGAATTCAATTACTTTTGTGATTTACATATATAGATTAAGACTATCTTTTATACTTTAAAATTTCTCGCTACCTTATCCACTATATGCTCCTCGCTATCACGTTTCTATTCATAGCCTACGATTTCACTATTGCTTTCTCTGACAATTCTTATTTCCTGCGTCAGACTTAAAACGATCTATCCCCAGACCATTTTAATCCGCTACCTCACGATAGTCAGGCTTGGGGAGCGCTATTGTATTCACCGGTAGTGGATCCCTACAGAGGACTTACACCTCAGATGCACGACATGCCCATCGTATAAAAAATCTCCTACCCAAGGTAGAAGATTTCAAACTTATAAAACTTAATCCGTCATGTCCGATACCAACATTCGATGCTCCAATGGAATACTGCACATAACTAGCAAGAAAATAAAGCCTGACTGAATCCAGAAGAGAGCCAAGTCAAAAATTCCGTGCACAGCAACCACTGTAAGGAAAGATAGATAAAGGCCGATAATCGGACGTTTCCCCGACTCCTGACTCATATCCATCATCAAGCGAACAGGAGCAACAGAAGACAAAACTAATAAAATGGTACCCACAATTCCGTAACTCAGAATCGTATCAATATAAAGACTGTGGGCATGTTCATGATAAAGAGCATGTATCCGAGGATAAGAGTGCATATAGGTCAATGGCCCTTCACCCCAAAAAGGATTTTGCTTAAACAAGGCCATCCCAGCATCCCAGATAGAAATGCGTTCTTCCATAGAAGAGTCTAAAGTACCCATTCGAACTCCCAAATCACTAGAAAAGAGGAAACTCAAACCAATCGCGAAGACCCCAATACTAAGCCAAAAGGCCTTCCAGTTTTTAATAGTCGTAAAGAGATAGATAATTGCTCCAGCGATAATAGCAGGAAAGGCAGTTCGATTTTGAGTAAAGTTCAAACCAAAGAGATTAACAAAGCCTGCAATCACACAGAATACTTTCAACCAATTCAACTTGGTCGTTGTAAACAGATAGAAAGCAATCATAATACAGAAACAACAAATAATTCCATAATAATTAGGATTAAAGAAGGTCACTTCTGCCCGGTTCTGATGCCACACCTGCATATTGGGTGAAAGAAAAGCATAGTTAAATTTCTTCACAATTTGGAAATGTTCTAAACTGGCAAAAGCAGCTGACAAGACACTACCAAACAAGACGAACTGCAAAATCAATCGAAAGAATTTATGGGATAAAATCGACTGATAGTGCAAAAAGAAAATAGTAAATAGAAACATTCCTACTGAAGCCACAAGACCCATCCAATTTTGTGCAAGAATGGATATAACAGTACTATAGCTAAGAAAAAGAAGCAGCATCGGATGCTCCCCCATTTTCTGAAGAATACTTTTCATGTCTCCTGTAAAAATCAGACTGATAATATATAAACAGAATACAACTACAAAAAGATAAAAGGGTAAAAAGATACTCAGGATAATTCCCAATAAAATCAGCTCTTTACTAGACAACCCCTTCAGCTTTTCAATAAAGCCTATTGATTTCAAAATGAATCCTTTCTCTCCAAATCAGCTGATTCAGATAATAGTAAGCTATCCTATATTGTACCACTTTTTTAGCAATTTGAAAACAAAGGAAACGTTTTCCAAAATAAAAACCCTATTTTATCCACCATATCAAGGCTTCAAAATGTTACTTCAACTCCATTCTCAATTACCCGATAAGTCTGATTTTGCAAATCAATTTCTACTACTGCTGTTACGGACTTATCTTTATTTTGACGTTTGATTACAATGCTGTGAGCTGTTGGTGTCTCTATCTCAGTAGTCCCTTCTAGATCAAAGGCTTCTGAACGGTTACGGAAAGAAAATAGATTGAGAAGGGCCTTCACAACAGGTCGTTGCACTTCTTTTGCTATTTCCTCGTTGCTATAGTAATGACGATTAATATTTCGACCTTCTTTAGTTTCTTCTAATAATTTCAAGTCATTCTTGCCTGCTAATAGACCCACATAGTAAACCTGAGGAATACCTGGGGCAAAAGCTTGAATTAGACGAGCGAGAAAATACTTGACATCATCATCTCCAAGCGCTGAATAGTAGGTTGAATTGATTTGGTAGATATCTAAGTTGTTATACTCGGCACTAGAATACTTACGTTTGACATTGGCTCCAACCTTATAGAGTTCATTTGAAGCATAGTCAATCTCCTCATCGGTCAGGATATCCTTGACATCTACTACTCCAATCCCATCATGGGTATCTAGCGTCGTAAATTGCTTCATCGGGCTCATCTTTAACCACTTAGCCAAACGCTCTGTTCTGGAACTGTAAAGAGTATAAAGTGTCACCATTGGAAGAGCAAAATCATAAACATAGTAATCATGGTCTGCTATTTTAAACTGAATCGAATAGTGTTCATGAATCTCAGGTAAAAGCTCTGTCCCATACTCAGCAGCTATATCTCGAACTTTGTCCAATAAATCCCAAATATCTGGTTCCACAAAGAAATCATTAGTATCCAATTTCTTCACTGCATAAGCAAAGGCATCTAGACGAATCAAATCACACCCATTACTTGCCAAGTGCTGAATGGTCTTACGGATAAATTCCATAGTTACTTCTTTGGTCACATCAAGATCAATCTGCTCCTCACCAAAGGTATTCCACAAATGTTCCACTGAACCATCTTCAAACACAATCTCTTGCTTTGGTGCACGATCCTTACGCTTGTAAATTAAATCTACATCAGACTGTGTCGGACGGTTTTCTGGCCAAAACTTATCCCAGTTTAAAAAGAGAGCTTTAAATTCACTGGCTTCATGTTTTTCTTGATAGTCCTTATAATACTTGGATTGACGAGAAATATGATTAATCATAAAATCAAACATAAGATAATATCTCTCACCTAAACGCTTAACATCCTCCCAATCACCAAAAGCTGAGTCCACTTCGTCGTAGTCAACTGGCGCAAATCCACGATCACCTGTTGATGGGAAAAATGGTAAAAGGTGAACTCCTCCAATAGCATCTCCAAAATGCTCTTCCAAATTATCATATAAGTCTTTAAGATTATTTCCAAGGCTATCAGAATAGGTAATCAACATGGTTTTATTTTGAATTGGCATCATTACTCTCCTTTTTCTAATTGAAGCCAAGTCTCATATGATCTGGCTTCATAAATAAAATTCATTTTAACCCAAATCATTCATACCTCTCTCAACTAGATGTAACTTACAAAACCCCTG